>Ga0209084_1000572_pt1 | contig 34769 bp, 59 predicted proteins | sample C_130820_MF_Meta_FD_187309 | JGI IMG/M metagenome (GOLD analysis project Ga0209084, IMG submission 187309) | Freshwater microbial communities from Lake Croche, Canada to study carbon cycling - C_130820_MF_MetaG (SPAdes) (version 2) | ecosystem: Environmental > Aquatic > Freshwater > Lake... | reverse complement strand
AACTTACGACGAGCAACAAGCACAGTTAACTCAACTAACAACGGAAGGTGCATAAATGTCACGCGCACAACTAACAAGTACGGTAGAGCAAAACTCGGCTGGCGCAGCGGCTCCGTTTTCCGCTGGTAAGAACAAAATCATCAACGGCGATTTCAATATAAATCAAAGAAATTTTACCAGCAATACAACGAGCATATATAATTTTGACCGATGGGTGCAAGTCAACGGCGGCACAACTGGCACATTAACAGTTACCCCACAAGTTTTTACCGCTGGCGCTGCTCCAGTCGCAGGTTATGAAAGTTCAAATTTTGTTCAATGTATAACTGCCGCAGGCGCTAGCGTTGATACTTATGCACTTTATGAACAATTTATTGAGGACGTTAGGACTTTTGCTGGTCAAACTGCCACAATTTCGTTTTGGGCAAAGGCTGCCAGCGGAACGCCAAAAATTGCTTTAGAAATAAATCAATCCTTTGGAACAGGTGGTTCGCCTTCGTCCAATGTACTTACTGCTATTTCTGCGGTTACGATATCAACATCGTGGACAAGATACACAATTACGTTTACAGTGCCTTCTTTAACGGGAAAAACTATTGGAACAACCGCAAATACATCTTGTTTAGGCATTTTTCTATGGTTGAGTTCTGGTACAAATTATGCTTCGCGAGCATCTTCAATTGGATTACAAAACAACACTTTTCAAATTTGGGGTGTACAACTTGAATCAGGCTCAGTCGCTACCGCTTTCACCACAGCCACAGGCACAGTTCAGGGAGAACTTGCTGCTTGCCAAAGGTATTACCAATCAACAGGCGCAGTTGTGGCTTGGCAGGGCAATACAACTAGCGGAAGCAATTATGCTGTATTTGTTCAATTACCTGTTCAAATGAGGGCTATTCCATCTTTGACAATTACAAACTATGGAGTATCGGGTTTTGGTACATCACCCAGTGGAGGAACTGCAACAGTTGGTGCTTTCTTAGGAACAAATGCGGCTACTTCTACTGCCAGTGCTGCTTATTATCAATTCACTTACAAAACGGATGCGGAGTTCTAAATGGAATATACATACACAACACCAAATGACCCTTTCACAAATGAACCATCTAAAAATACAATCGTGCGTTCAGATGGCTTGATTATTCCAACCGACCCAGCCAACTCTGACTATCAAGTTTACTTAACAAGCCTTAACGCACCAACAGCCTAAGTAACATAAGCATTACCAACCCCGCTACGGCGGGGTTTTTTATTGGAACAAACTAAGGAGATAGAGTGGCATACGGCGATCAAATAACAGAAGCGATCCCAACCCCTATTGGTAATCCAATAGCTAACCAGACATATGCCCTTACCGGTGTTGCCTACGATGTATCTATCGGTGGTCAACCGTTCTTCTTAAACAATGATGATAATAATCCTTACCGCAGAATTACAGCTCAATATCGCAAGAACCAAGTTGATATGTCCCGCGAACCTGGTGAGCAAACAATTACCGGATGGTGGCTTAGATCTCAATCATCATTCCACCTTGGCCAAGGTATAAAGTTCTTCGAGCCATCACAAGATGAATTGCTTAGATTCCAATACACCTATTCAAAAGGTTGTAACATTTGGACTAAGGGCCAAGTAACTCTGCTCAATGATACTGATACCATTCACGAAGTTGATAATGTTTTGCAGACCAACGGGCGCCCATTTCAGTATCTAAGATCTATTAAATGGAAAGCAAATGGTAACTCCTATCAAGGCGCACTGCTTTCTGATGGCTACGATGTTGACCGCATCTATCCAACTATTACCGCATCCGTTACCAACAAAGCTTTAACCTCCAACGTAGCAACCCTTACAGCAACTGCTCATACTTTTTCAGTAGGTATGGAGATAGTTGTTACCGGCGTTGATGCAGTATTTAATGGAACTTACGCAATTACTGCAGTAACAACAAACACTTTTAGTTATGCAAAAACAAATGCTAACATTGCATCCACCGCTGTATCTCCTGCCGGTACTGTCACCAGCGATAATACTCACTTTGTTGATTATATTTCTGGAGTTACTGACCCAGTATATTCTATCTGTGATGACGGTATATATGCTTATTGGGTAACCAACGATGTTTCTAATGGTAAACTGCAAATACAAAAGAAGTTACTTTCTGATGGTCCATCTGTAGCACCGACTGTTATGTTTAGCAAAGTTGGTATTACTGTAGTTAATGCTGTTATTGAATATGTTAAAGAACGTTTAGTTCTAGCAGTAAATAACCAAGTATATGAATTTGCCACAAGTGCTTCATCTTTGCCAAGTGTTACATATACACACCCAACTGCTGACTTTACATATACCAGCATTACCGCATCAGGTGCTGCTATCTACTTATCAGGCTATAGCGGCATCCAATCAACAATACAAAAGTTTACCCTAAGCACCTCAACTGGTTCTATGCCTACCCTCACTTCCGCTATTACAGCAGCGGAACTACCTGCGGGTGAAATCAATTATAAGATATTCTTCTACTTAAACTATTTATGTATCGGCACCAACAAAGGTGTACGCATAGCAGATATCAGCACAACCGATGGCTCGGTTGCTTATGGTCCACTCATCTTTGAATCATCTCAACCAGTATATGACTTTACCGCTAGAGATAAATACTTATGGTGTGTTACCGGAGTTGACGGCAACCCTGGCACAACCCGTATTGATTTAGGAACCCAACTAGGATCTAACCTAGTATTTGCTTATGCTTGGGATCTATATGACCCTAATACCACAGGATTTACAACTACTGCCTGCACTTTCTTAGGTGATACCAACCGCCTTGTGTTTACCACAGCAAACAATGGCGTTGCAAATGGCAAGATTTATATTCAAGCTGTTAGCCGATTGCTCCCACAAGGAAAATTACAAGGCGGGTATGTTCGATTTAATACCTTAGAAAATAAAATATTTAAGTATCTAACCCCGCGCTGCAATACAGCAGATGGTGGTTTAGATATTTTATCTGTAGATGCTATGGGTACTGAATACAATATTGGATCTTTTTCCCAAGGCACAGATATCGGAGATGTCTCTATCTCCTATCCGCCTGGGTCACAGCAGTATTTATCTTTTCAATTTAAGTTTACTAGATCTGTTACAGATGATAGCAAGGGTCCATTATTTACCGGATACCAAGTCAAGGTGCTACTTGCTGTACCACGCCAACGCCTTATCCAGTTACCGCTTGAATGCTACGATAGCGAATCAGATAAATTTGGTAACAAATCTGGATACGATGGCTCTGCCTATAATCGCATCAAAGATCTTGAAACTATTGAATCTAATGGCGATACTATAAAAATTGAGGATTTCCGTACTAGCGAAACGCTTACTGGAATCATCGAAGAAATTGATTTCATCAACAGAACTCCTACTGATAAGCGCTATAGCGGTTATGGTGGTTTACTCCTAGTAACTATCCGTACTCTAAGTTAAGGAACAATATGAATCCCGCTGATTGGTCAGGCATCGTCTATGCCTATTTTTTTGTAGGACTTGCTGTTATGGTAGGAATTGTAAGAACGCTTCACTATACAATTCTTACAGTAATAAACACAGCACTTGAGCCTATATGCGAAGACCTGACTAAGATCAAGTATCAGTTGTATAACAATGGCGGTGAATCTATGAAAGATTCTATTGATCGCATAGAAGAAGAAACTATTGAACTAAGAATTAATCAAGCCATAATTAAAGCAAAACTGGAAAACTAATGGGATTAAAAGAAGACTTTGTTACCAAAGCAAGATCAGAAATCGGTTACATTGAAGGTCCAGGGGATAATGAAACTAAGTTCCAAAAGATCCACGCTGCTTGGTGCGGTGCCTTCCTTAACTGGTGTGCAAAAGAAATTGGCTTTACTAAGATGCCTAACCTTGTATATACCCCGACGGGCGCATCGGCGTTCCAAGGTAAGGGTGCTTGGTCAAATCCTGCTACTGCTAAGCCTGAGCTTGGTGACATTGTGTTCTTTGATTTTCCAGGAGGTCAAAAAATTGACCACGTTGGAGTTGTAGTAAAAGATAATTTAGATGGAACTATTGTTACCGTCGAGGGCAACACTAGCCCGGATAGTAAACCTGCCGGTAATCAAAGCAACGGTGGAGAAGTTTGCCTAAAGGTACGCGCTTACAAGGCAGATAACAAAAGAAAGTTACCAGTATACGTAGCTGGTTTCGGAAGACCAAAGTGGTAAAAGGAGCAATATGAAGTTCAATAATAAAGCAGCAGAGATCTGGGCCAAGTGGTTTGCTGGTAATGTAATTACAGCAGTAGTTGTAATTGGCAAGTCACCAATAGATTTCACAGGATCAGACTGGCATCACGCAGCCAACACAATCTGGCTAGCAGTAGTACCGGTGCTAATTGCCTGGGCTAACCCAAAGCACGATTTCACAATGACAGTTAAGAAGTAACCAAACTCTTACTGCGAGGCACTAAAGGCCCATCCCTTCGGGGGTGGGCTTCTTTTTTTATGCCGTTTTACGGTTTGTCTAAAGGGCAGGGAACTATTACTAGGTTGCCACAGTTGACGCATTCGGCGTCAAGGTGGTACCAAGCGATCTCATAGTCATCAAAAGCTGCTGCAATGTAGAATGTTTTTGACCCACAGGAGCAGGCGTGGACTGGACCGAATGCCCTTAAATCGGTTCCAAAACGCTCTGGAAGGCGTTTAGTTTTACGCAGGGATGGTAGACGGAGCCACACAGACTGCCTCTCTTCTACCAGCCCGAGAGGGCTGACCGTTTAATTCGCCTTACGGCTCATATTGTAATCACCGAAACGCCTAGTATGAGAAATAAGGGACTTCGTGGCGTGTCGTGTTAGACTTCACATATGACCACACTTACAGGATACCAAGGTGACGGCTTCGTTGTCCTCGCTGCTGACTCACAAATTACAGAAGATAATCTAATAACTATCTCAACTAAAACGCCAAAGATTCTTACTCGAGGTAAGTATTTAATAGGCATAGTAGGTGATTCAAGACCAGGAGATATCCTTGCTTACAACTGGAACCCACCTGCTTTTAAGCCAGCCGATGATCCAGTACAACATATGGGTCGCAAGGTTATCCCCAGTATTGTGCGAGCATTTAGCGATGGTAACTACACGTGGGACAGGGCTGATAAAGAATCAGGCTTTGATTACCTGATAGCTTTTAACGGTCACCTATTTCATATAGCTTGCGATATGTCCTTTATCCAGTCAGACTACGGGATGTATGGACTTGGAACCGGTGGACAGTTTGCTATGGGCTACCTATGGGCAATGAAGGATGCCACGACTGAATATGAATGGGACACGGACTCGGCACAAATGTTCTTGACTGATGCAGTTAAGTGTGCGACTATTTTCGATGTAAACACAGGGCTACCAATTCAGGTAGAACTACAGAAACGGGGATAATAATGTGGGTTGAAAAGGGTAGATGGTTATTTACCGCAGGTTTGCGTAATCGTTCTATATCAGTAGGATTTCAGATAACTATGTTTAGTTTAGATTTAGATCTAGTATTTTTTTGGGTCGGTATCGAACGGAGATCTTGGTGAAAGATCCTAAAGAATTATTACTAGAAGTATTACGAGCCAAGGATGCAACTAGATCTCGCTCGACACAGAAGCAGGTTGGCCCATCAGAGTTGGGTGGTTGCCGGCGCAAGGTTTGGTATCGGCTTAACGATCAACCAGAAACTAATAACAACGAGTTAAAGCTCGCTGCCATTATGGGAACTGCCATTCACGCCACGATTGAAGAGGCGCTAGCCCTAGAAGATCCGACTGGTGAGAAGTATGTAGTAGAGCAAGAAGTAGAGTTCGGTGATATGAAGGCCCACATTGATTTGTGGATACCAGAATCCGGTGCGGTTGTGGATTGGAAGACAGTTAAGAAAACTAACTTGTCTTACTTTCCTTCAATTCAGCAGCGGTGGCAAGTGCAGGTCTATGGCTACTTGTTAGAAAAGTCGGGGACGGGGAAGCCCCAAACTGTCAACCTTGTAGCCATAGCCCGTGATGGTGATGAACGAGATGTTTTAATACATTCAGAAGCCTATGATCCTGCTATTGCAGAAGAGGCTTTGAAATGGCTTACTGATATTAAAGCTATGGATACAGCACCAGATCCAGAAAAGTTTGCATCATTCTGCCAGTCTTATTGTAAGTACTATGACGCATCAGGTGAGATGGGATGCGTTGGTATAAAAAAAGAACCGTTTAAGGGTGAGACATTACCAAAGATAGATAATCCAGAAGTGGATAAGTTGTCTTTACTTTACTTGGAATTAGATGAAAAGATTAAGGATTTGACAACACAGAAGGATGCTATAAAGTCAGGGCTGGAAGGTTTTACTGGAGTAACTAACTATGGCGTAGTGGTTAAGTGGACTGCGGCTGCAGGTGCTACTCGAGTAGATACCGAGGAAGTGGAGAGACTCCTCGGTTTTGTTCCACAAAAGCAGGGACAGGAATCAATTAGATTATCTGTTAAACGAAAAGGAGATAAGTAATGGCTGCACCGGATACAACAAAGTACCAAATCAATTACAAGTTATTTGATGGAACTCTTATCAATTTATATGCAAAAGATGTACAAGATCTTGAGTCAGGTTTAACTGATCTTGCAATGGTTGCTTCTTTAATTAAGTCAACTGGTAAAGAACTTACCGGTGGTGCAGTACAAGCTGCTGCTCCAACTGTTGAATCAATCGCAGCACAATTCAACGCTACTCCAGTACAAGCAGCACCTCCAGGTGGAGATAGCGCTCCACAATGTAAGCACGGCACAATGAGTTTCCGTTCAGGCCAAGGCACTAAGGGTCCTTGGAAGGGTTGGATGTGTGCAGCACCAAAGGGTGCAGCAGATAAGTGCGATACCGTCTGGGTTAGATAAGTTAGGTGCGGGAACCTTGGAACTTTGAGGACCCGCGATGTCGTGAAATAGGTTCTGAATTATTCTTTGCGGAACGAAGTTCAGGTCTCACTACGGTTTATGCAGAACACGCAAGGACAATTTGCGGTAAGTGTATTCATAAATCTGATTGCGCTGAATGGGGTATCAACAATGAAGGTTACGGAATCTGGGGTGGTTTAACCCAACAGCAGATGCGATCTATTCGTAAACAAAGACGAATTATTTTAAGGGATGAAGGGGATCAAGTTGCTTAATCTAACTCGCGCTTGGGGCGGTGTATCCACTAAGGCTACGCCACTACCTGATGTGTGGGTTGCCCTAAAGGGTCAACAGATTAAGTTTCGTAGAGGTCAAGTTTGTATGGTTGCTGCGGCACCAAACGCGGGTAAGAGTATGTTCTCTCTTATCTATGCAATCAAGGCTAATGTTCCAACTCTTTTCTTTTCTGCCGATACAGACACGACAACGGTAATGATACGAGCTGCGGCTCATTTATCCGGTCACTCTCAGATAACAGTAGAAACTAATCTGAGTAATGACTCGAACTATTATGAAAAACATTTAGGCAGGATGTCTAATATCCAATGGGTATTTGACTCCTCACCATCACTAGATGACATTGAACTAGAGATCAAGGCATACGTTGAACTATACGGCGTAGCACCTGAACTAATAGTGATTGATAACCTAATGAACATTGCTGCTGAAACAGATAATGAATGGGCTGGTCTTCGTGCAATTATGATGGAGTTGCACGATATGGCCCGTAAGACAGAGGCTTGCGTTTTGGTTTTGCACCACGTATCAGAGCAAAGTGAGTATGGTTCAACGACTATGCCACCTGCCAGACGTGCGATTCACGGGAAAGTGAGCCAGCTTCCGGCCTTGATTCTTACATTAGGTTACGATCCATCAGGAGGATTACTGCGAGTGGCAGCAGTTAAGAACCGCTTTGGTCCACATACTGCTGATGCTTCGCAATGGGCTACGCTCTTTGTTAACTTCAGCGCTTGCCAGATTGGTGATGCTGACGCTACGGGTAGGATGTATATGAGAGATGGTATGGCGGCTAACCAATGAGCGTTAAGTACAACAAGATCAAAGGCGCTGCTTTTGAAATAGATGTAATGAAATGGTTTAGATCACTAGGGTTCAAAGCCGAGCGCTTGCGCTTAGCTGGGTCCGAAGACGAAGGGGACGTGGTTGTCGTAGTAGCCGGCACCACGTACCTCTTTGAGTGTAAGAATACTGCTCGCCTAGAACTCGATGAGTTTTGGAGACAGATAGAAGCAGAGTCTAAGAATTACGCCAAGCAACGTGATATGGATATCCCATTACACTACGTATTGTGGAAGCGTAAGCGTAAAGGAATCAACAAGACTTGGGTCATCCAAGAACTTGAACAATGGCTAGAGGAGAAGAAATGACACCAACACCAGAAGGAATAATCAGCACGTCAGAAGTATGGGTAGCACCAGTAGAAGAAGTTAAAGAAGAACTAGTAGAACAAGAACTACCAGAGGTATCAGATGGTCTGTCAGAACTGTCTTAACGCTGGAACTAACAATGGTCAGGGCAAGTATGCCCTGGCTGTTGAGCATCATTCAAGGTGTGATGATAAGGGGTGTGTATGTCAGCACAAGACTGGTCCAGGATTAATCGTAACAAAAAATTCAAGGGTTCCCTTGATGCGAACACAATCCCCATAGGGGTAATTGTTGCTCACTTCGGCGGGGAAGTAAGAGAAGGAAGATCAGCATCAGTCAAATGTTGTATACATAGTGACTCTCGCAGATCAGCAGTAATCAATACGATTGAGAATCTTTACTTCTGCCACACCTGCGGTAAGGGTGGCAACGCAGTAAATATTATTCAGTTCATAGAGAACTTGGAGTTTAAGGATGCACTCGCAAGAGCAGTTGAAATCACAGCTGGCAGCGGCGAACCACTACGCGGAAAATCTAAACGAGGAGTGCGAACTATGGCTAAGCGAACGTGGGATATCTAGGTCAGTAGCACAGAAGTTCTCGTTAGGTACTGTTACTGATGCAATCCCAGGACACGAGCACCACGAGGGTTGGATATCTATTCCCTACATTACTGCTCTTGGCCTATGCGTTGGCTTTAAGTTCCGCCGAATAGATGAAGGTAAGCCTAAGTATGGTAGTCCTGCTGGGCAGAAATCACACTTGTATAACGTTAATGATGTATTAGAGCGATCAAGAATTATTGCTATATGTGAGGGTGAGTTCGACACCATCATATGTTCTGGCGTGCTTGGTATACCGGCTATCGGTGTACCAGGAGTAGCTGCTTGGAAGAACCATTACCCAAAGTTATTTAATGGTTTTGATGAGGTGCTTGTATTAGGTGATAACGATTTGAAAGAAGATGGTAGTAACCCAGGCGCTGAGTTCTCTAGGCGTGTCGCTGGTGACTTACTTAACACCAGGGTAGTAGAATTACCAGCAGGTATGGATCTCAATGACTTTTATTTGGCTAAGGGCTTGCAAGATACCCGCATCCAATTAGGAATAAAAGATGTATGACGAAGGAGGAGTTAGAATTAGCAATCACTCTACTTCGGAATGTGGGTTTCCAAGTTGTGAGTTTCACCCAAGAATCAATAACAGTAACCCTGCCACCTCTCCGCTAGCCGATCACCCTGCCGTCACAGGGTATCGTGCTGCGGGTATTGATACCGATGATCTCGTATCTTTCATAGAATCTTTCGCATCTCTTCGGGCTGGGCGGGTTAAAGGTATTGGTCACGATCAGTACTCGCACGCGAGGGGCCAGAAGTTTGAAGCCTTTACTCCAAGTGAAACCATCAAAGAATTGATTGAAGAGTTAGCTGACGCCAGCAACTATATAGATTTCCTAGCCATCAAGTTACTCAACTTTGCACACACTATGGATATATTACAGATTGATTGTGAATGAGTTACCCAATACATAATTCTGTCTACGAGATATCAGCCAGCGTAGCGGTAGTTATTATGCGACGCTACAAGTTATGGGTAGATAAGCAAGATATAATTCAAGAGTGTTATCTATGGGCAATGAGTAGGGGTTCAACACTAACCGCATTACTATCTGAGCCTGATACTGAACAGCGTATCATCAACGAAAAGCGTACTGCCTACCAAATGCGCCGGCATTGCGAGCGCTATGCTCGTAAAGAGAAGGCCGCTAAGTCTGGCTACCAAACCGGTGATGAAGCCTACTTCGACGTTACCACCATTGCACAACTGCTGCCCTTTGTGATCGTCAGTGTAGTTAATGATACTGCTTTAGAACAAGCGCAGACTATGATCAATGATAGTTCTCCCCGCAAACCGCCAGCACCTGCTGAGGGTGGCAACCTGCTTGCCATTATGATTGATATTAAGAAGGCTTATGAGAAGTTAGATGAAGATGAGCAGAACATACTTCGTATGCGGTATGTAGATACTCTAACTCTCCAGCAGATCTCCCAGTATTATGAAGTAGTTATATCCACAGCAGAGCGCCGATGTAATATGGCTATCCGAAAGATAGTAAATCTACTGGGCGGGGAAAGTCCTTGGTCTTAAAAGAATCTGAACTGTTTGACTATCTTAGAGAGTTTCATTGGCCTGATTTGCGTAAAGCACCGGGTGTTTATGATGCCTTTGATTGCATCTCAGATAGCGAGAAGATGTTTGTTGAACTTAAATCACGCAACACTCACTACGACGAACTGTTATTAGAAGAGCCAAAGTATAAGGCTTTACTGAGTGGTGCAGCCGAACTTGAACTAACCCCTTGGTATATCAACTCCACACCTGATGGTATTTGGGGATTTAATCTTGGCGTTATGGATGAGCCAGTATGGGAAGAGAAGTGGTTACCTAGATCTACCGAGTTCTCTCGGTCCGGTAACAAGACTAAGTTAGTATCGTTTATACATATAGATAGCGGAGTTGCTCTATGATTTATAGTTACAAGTGTAGGTGCGGATCTACCATTGAGATTGAAAGATCTATCCACGAAGAAGCTAATGCCCCTACTTGCTATGACTGCCACGAAACTATGGCTAGAGTATGGGATACCCCTGCTATCACCTTCAAGGGTGCTGGCTTCTACAAAACCGATAACCCAGGTAAATAGTAAAACCCCCACCGGACACTAGTGGGGGCTTACTTATTGCAGGTGACGGAAAGGGGGGCAAATCATCTACCCTGCTGGGGTAAATGTATCACAGATACCTTGGATGATCCATTCAACTACTGGTACTGCTACGGCGTTTCCCATTTGTTTGTAACGGTGAGTGTCTGCTTGGCCCTCAGTCCATTCATCAGGAAAGCCTTGGAGTCTTTCACACTCTAGCGGTGTGAGCCTACGGACAATCTCATTGTTATTTACCAATGGCATATTGTTTCCTCCTGTCCCCATCCTAGCTTGAAGTGTATTGATCTTGTCATCCTGTATTCGTATATCATCTACTCGGTTACCGTAAAAGATAATAGTAGTGGCTCTAATATCTCCGCAATCAAAGGCGTTCAAAGTTGGCACTACCCCCCCCTCGATCCACGTTTCATAATCTTCATTCGTCTGCGCTCGTCTTCCCTTGGTGAACCACCAGGTTTTCACTTCCTCCACCTAAATCACCACCATTAGCTCGTAAAGTTCCAACACCTTCGACGTATCCACCAAAAGATGATGAAGTTACAACTACATTATCTTCAGGTCTTTTATATGAAGTAGCAGTAAGAGTAGTTACTCCTTCGGTATATCCTGCGAAACTTGATTGACCAAAGCTTTTTGCAGCGCTGGTGGAAGTGTCTTGCCTCTGCGGTTGGCTCGTCTTAGTATTCCTTCGCAAGCTTTGGGGCTTAAATAAAACTTCTTCTGGACCTCCTTGCCCTGCAGTACGTCTGCCAACGATGAATACACGGCGCCGGCGTTGGGGAACTCCGAAGTATTGAGCATCAAGAGTGCGCCAGGCAACAGAATACCCGAGGTCTGCCATCGTCCCGAGGACAACTCCAAAATCTTTTCCTTCGTTACTGGATAGCAGACCAGGGACGTTTTCGAGTATGAACCACTCTGTTTGCGTTTCTTCCACAATTCGGGCAATTTCCCAAAATAACCCGCTTCGTTCGCCAGCCAAGCCAGCCCTTTTGCCAGCAACGCTGAGGTCTTGGCAGGGAAATCCTCCTGTAATAATTCCTCTGCTTGGATTAAATCCGACATCTATTAAGTCCTTTCCTTTTACTGTTGTTACATCATTAAATTGTTTTGCATTAGGGAACTTGCGTTCCAATAGAGCCTGACAATGTTTGTCAATCTCCACATTAGCAACGACATTAACTCCGTTGCGTTCCATAGCTAGGTCAAAGCCGCCTACCCCTGCGAATAGAGATACACCTGTAATCATTTAATACCAGTTTCTGCGAATATGAAATCGCTCGGCTCGACAAGGTGTGAGGTATCGGTGTTGAATGTATCTAAGACCGCGTAAGATTTGGATACCAGGGTCGCTACTTCTCTCTCCAAGGTGTTGAGCAATTCCGTAAGCGCTCGATCCTCGTTGGTTCTTTGCGTAGTTGTCAAACCTGCTCTCACTGGACCAAAGGCGGATAAGACAGGCGCCTTCTCTTCCTTTCCACCCATAACCAACGTCAGCGTAACTGAGTGCGAGTGCTTTATTGTGACGCTTTTCTTCATTGGTTGCCTTCGTCCTGACTGAGTGATGGTGCTTTGTTAGTATCCCGAGTGAAACTCTCGGGGCTACGGGAGTGAACGTCCAAACTAGCATTAGTGTTACCGTCAAGGTCAATCCAAGTCTTACCCTGCGATTTATCATTCTGCTTCTCCTCTTTGAGATAGGCTTTATAGATATCCGGGAAGGCTTGAGCCAACCTAGTTAGCGCTCGTTCTCGAGCACGCCGATAGTTCCTTTGTCTGATTGCTTGATCTACTGCTACCTTTAATCGCTTTTCATTTATCATTAAGCGACCAATCTAGTTCTAGTATTACTGCAAATAAGGCTAGAGTTATTGTTAGCCCTATGATTAACGCCATTGCTGCGCCCTTTCCATTGAGTTTGAAATCGTTGCGGTTATTAGTTTGGTTATTTCAATAGGCACGCCGATCAACTTAGCGTCATCGCCTTCCTCATTCCAAGAGGTTACGAACAAGCGTGAGCCTATGGACTGACGAAAAAACTCGATAGCTTCCACCGGATCTCCGCCACCCCATATGGCTATGCCATTAGTATCGGTTACCTCGTAAAAATCTACATAAGGATCCGTGCTTAAAAAATTACTGATCTTGCTCATCTTTATTCCCCTTCCAAATTAGCATTTCTTTGTTAGTTAGTGCTTCAGTCATTCGCATTATATTTTTCATACCCATATCGGTATTGCCGGACCATATCTGCTCGATCGCTAGCTTCTCGCAGAGATCAGCCTTAGCCTGGTAGTACTCAACCGTTGGTTTTCCCATTTATTGCTCCCTTTTCTAAGTTCTCGAACGCCTTTTTGGCAGCCCGAGATAGTCCTTTGTTACGTAATGATCCGGCAAACGCTACCGCTATCGCAGAGTTTGGCTCGGTTGCGTCGAATACTTCGACCTTAACAGTTGCGTCGTTAGTCTTTGGTGTTAGCGTGGCAACGACAATAAAAGCGAGATTATCGCCATCTTTCCCTTTGTCCATAATGTCCTCCTATTGGTTGCGTAGTGAGTCTATCTCCCTATCGTCCTCTCGATCAAGTTCTCGATCTTCCTCTTCCAAGATTTTCTCCATCTCGATTGAGTCATCGTATGAATCATCGTCCAGCTCTATCTCCATCTTCCACCCTCCTTTCGGGTGCGTGAGTCTACCATATCAGTCTATATCAGCATCATAACTGATACCACACTTCCGGCACGTGAATACCGCTATCTTCCCCGACGGGCCATAAGGCTCGATTGTTACCTTGATTCGGTTGCCACAGTCGGCACACTTCATAGGCTCAGTCATATTTCACCTTCACAGTCTCTATAATTAACCCTGAAACAGATCTCGCAACGGGTCGCGAAACACTCCTGCTCTGGGTGCAGATCGCAGTCGAGCCAGTGATCGTTGGCATTACAGCAAGAATTAGGGACTTGAATCTCTCCTGATAGTTCTCCTACTTTCATTCCAGCTCCTTACATATTTTGGCGTACTCTTCCATAGGGACTAGCTCGCTCTCTTCCCAGTTTAGCAAGCCACCAGTGCGCCTAATCAGATCACACTCGATACATATATCGAACCCGCGATCTTCCCAGTCAGTCTGGAAGTTATGCTCGCGTTCGTTATGTTCTTCCAAGTATTCGTTCACTTATTCTCCTCCTCTTCTGAGTTGTGCTTATGCCATAGACGATAATTCTCGAGTATCTCTTCGATCATCTGAAGAAGATCTCCGTCCGAATATTCCCAAGTGTTAAGACTCCAGAGACTTTGAATGAGATCAGTAGTCTGTCCGTCTATGCTATCTATTCCGTCTATCCATTCCGAATAACTGGCATAACTGCGGGATAATTCTACGAAGTCTGGCTTATTTATTTTATTCATTCGCTCACTCTCTCTCTGATAATCTGGGGTTGGCCTAATAGTCTTCTTACTTGCGCGAGCTGATCTATTCTGCCCTGATAATAATTGCGATCATTCGCTTCAGTGCTGGTAGTTAATTTCTCCAGCACCCATTCAGCTTCAACGTTCAAGAACTGCTCAAGATCTTTATTCATCGTCGCTCTCTTCCACTGCTGGCACGATCTCGAAGCTCGCTCCCGTAGGCTCATCGTGTGAATAGCGCATAACTTTGAAAGATTCCCCAGCTATGGTGAAGCGTAGGGTCCAGTCTCCGTTGATCTGGAGCGCATTAAAGATAGCCTTCCATTCAGCGGGTATAGTTGCGCTTCCACTAGCTCGGGTCCAACCCATAGCGCGACCGTTGATCTGAACGCTTGAAGGGTTACCCATTAGCTCGGTCCATTCTTCTACTGATTCGCTGAGCCAGTCGAGCTTATAGTCGAAGCAGTACCCGTCGCAGTAATTCGCAGGGGTGGTTGGCTTATCGCAGTCTTCACACTGGAGCGATTCAGTACCGACTCCACACTCAGGGCAGTCCATACACGCGCAAGAGTTGGAGATCTCGAACTTAGTCTCTTCTATCGTGTCCATTATTTCACTCTTCCATTCTTGATTATTAAACTGGAGCGATCTGCTCCCCACTACCTACCAGCGCGAGCCAGTAGGCAGTAGGTAGACTACCGTATGCAGTGCTTAAATAACTGAGAGCCAGATACCGTTGCGCTGGTACTCTTTCAAGATTCGCTTAATAGCTGGAGGAGTTAGGTCAGATTCGACCCAGCACCAACCGTCAGAGTCCACCAAGCGAGCGTGAGTCTTTGGGTGCTTCATAAGTAAGCCCCATTCTCTAATTCTTGGACTTCTGGAGAGTCTGCACTGCTCCAGTCAGTCTCAAGTTTCCATTCAGAGTAGGGTAACTTATTAGCTTCTGCCAGTGCTTGATCTTCATTTTCAGCTTCGACTTCAATATAAGCCCACGTGGTGACACGTGTCTGCACCTCATATCTGGTCATTCTTTACCCCATTCTTGAACGTTGATTATCTCCTGCGCGTAACGATAGAGAGCTGAGTCTTCATCGGTAACTTGCTCGGTCGCAGTATCGAACCAGTCAGAAAATCGGTACGTGATCCTGTAGATATCGGTCCCACGGTGGCAGACTTCAAGATAAGAAGCTGGACCACCCCAAGAGAGGGTGATCACTGTCTCCTGATGTTCAGCTATTCCCAGCGCGTATTCATTAAGTTCATCTTGCGCTTCCTCGAGATCTGAATCGTCTCCACTATCCAAGCGGGTATAGATCTCCTTCAGTGCTTCTTCTTCACTTGCGAGCTGGGAGCTTATACGTTCAGCGCACGTCGCTTCTTTGGTAGTCATTAGATCTCCTTCGATTCTTTGTAAGTAATGATGAATAGTTTGACTGCTGTATAAATTAAGACTGGGAAGGCTAGAAGCTCCAGTGCTCGAATGATTAAGGTTAGGGCTCGCATTATGCACCTACTTTGAAGCTGTACTGCTCGCGCCACTGAACGTTATTAGTCGCAGCGATAGCGTGGGACTCAGAGCAGAATAGTCCCATTACTTCAGCAGACTGCCAGTCGAGAAGAATCTCAGTGTTACGGGAAGTCTTACGGGTTGGGATACGGTAACCGCACCAAGAGCACGCTAGATCGTGCTGGGTTGTGTACTTCATAACGTCTTCGACGTGTAGGCCGTTATTCATTAATTGCGCGTACTCTTTTGAGTTCATATTGTGTCCATTCCATTTTATTTTTTAAGCGTGGGAGCTGTTCCCATAGCATTAAAATACAGTAAAGAAGTGTGTGTGTCTACCGTATTCAATAGATATCTGAAAGATTCTTTGGGTGATCTGGCTCACACTTAGTCGAGCTTATTACTACCAGAACTGGGTGCAGTTCGACGGGTTAGGCCTTCACTATTTCACCCAGTAATAGCTGGGAGTTGGCCAGTGCCAGCCGGTAATGACTGATCTGATCTGAGCTGAGCTGGGTGCCAGTTGGTGCCAGCGTTGGTTGGTTGGGTTGGTTAGGTTGGGTTGGTGCTGCCCTATAGTTAGGCAGCCTACCCGCACCACCCAACCACCCAACCGCCCCGATCGCCCCGCTTTCGGCACCGTACGGCGGGGCAACGCGGGCAGACGGCGGGCAGATTACGGCAAAAAACGCACCCCCCGTTACTGAATAACTGTAACGTTGATGTTGTGTACCCCAAACATATATTTCGACTAAATTGGACACCGCAATATAAAAATGTACAATATACCGCCCGTTATATGTGAGTTACACCACAATTAGAAAATAGTTTTGGAAAATGTCGGAATGTGGATAACTTTCCTGCCTTATATATAGTAGGAGCGTAAAACGGGGTGTGATGAGTTTTACCCTACCGTGTGGCTTCTGACGAAGCCCCCTAGGGCGTAGTGCTAACTTACCCCTCAGTTCGCTGTGGCTCCCTCGGGCGCTCAAGCCCGAGCTGCTCCAAGCATTTAGTCGGGTGTATTGTATCTACCCTTCTCCAGTAGATAAATTACTAACCTAGTATAAAAAAATTTTTAATCACGGCCGATGTTTATCCACAGGGATATCCACAGCCTGTGTATAACTATAGGAGAATAGATGGCTGAAAACTCGGCTGATATTGCTAAAAGAATTATCCTCTCCTCGGTCGCGGAAAACAATACGGTCGAGACAGCAGTAGGCTCCGCCGGTAAGTCTATGAAGACTTATGAGTACTACCGCCGTACAGATAAAGTATTTGCAGACAAGATGGATCGTACTAGGCTAGGACTAAAAGACAAAGCCTTTGCCTCATCCGATGTCCACGACATTACCTTTGCAGAGTTCAGACAACGCTTCCTTCATAGTAAGACTTTTCCACATCAACAGAACCTAGTAGATGTTATTGAAGGCCGTGAGCCAAGCTGGTTACACCCCAGTATGAAGTATGAGCCAGGTCTAGCTCAGAACCGCATCCTTATTAACATCCCACCAAACCACGCCAAGTCTATGACTGTGACGGTGGATTATGTTACCTGGCAAGTATGTCAGAACCCAAACTTTAGAGTACTGATAGTTTCCCAAACTCAGCGCCTAGCGGCAGACTTCTTGTATGCTATTAAGCAACGCTTAACACATCCTCAATATGAGGCGCTACAATCTGCATACGCTGCTGGGGTTGGGTTCAAATCTAAGACTGCTTCTTGGCAAGCCACCCGAGTTACCTTTGGTGATGAGCTTAGAGAGTCTGGTGAAAAAGATCCAAACATCGAAGCCGTAGGTATCGGTGGTCAGATCTATGGTAAGCGTGCAGATATGATTATTGTAGACGATGCTGTTACTTTAAGCAACGCCAATGACTTTGAACGCCAGATCAAGTGGCTAACCCAAGATGTTAGATCTCGTCTTAACCCTACCGGCAAGTTAATCATTATTGGTACGCGGGTAGCCAACGTGGATCTATACCGAGAACTACGCAGTGAAGATAGATACCCAGGTGGCTTAGTGCCTTGGAAGTATCTTGCTATGCCAGCGCTTCTTGAAACAAACGAGAACCCCGATAGTTGGGTAACTCTTTGGCCAGCATCCGATCAACCCTTTGATGGACAAGAAGAGAACGAGAAGAACGAGGATGGACTATACCCTCGTTGGTCTGGTCGAAACTTATTTAATGAACGTCAAGCTATGGATGCTTCAACTTGGGCGCTAATCTATCAGCAACAAGATGTCGCAGACAACTCAGCCTTTGACCCAGTATGTGTTCGAGGTTCTATTGACGGTATGCGAAAGTCTGGACCGCTAACTCCGGGTCATCCAGGTCATCCTTTAACTACTAGCAACTTTACTTTTATCGCTGGTATGGACCCAGCTATCGTCGGTGATACCGCAGCAGTTATGTACGCCATTGATCGTACAACCTATAAGCGCTACATCATAGATGCAATTAAAATTAGCCGTCCATCCCCAGCCCAGATCCGCGAGATCATATTTAGCTGGACTGAGATTTACAAGCCGGCAGAGTGGACGATTGAAAAGAACGCATTTCAGGCTTTCTTAACTCAAGACGAAGGCATCCGCCAGTTCTTAACAAACCGAGGCGTCATACTTCGTGAGCATCATACTGGTAGTAACAAATGGGATGCTGGCTTTGGTGTATCTGCTATGAGTCCGTTGTTTGGAACCAAGCAAGCCGATGGCAAACACCACCGCGATAATTTGATCCACCTACCAAGTGATCAAACCGAGAACATCAAGGCCCTAATAGAGCAGTTGATAACTTGGTCACCTAATACTAAAGGCAAGACCGATATGGTTATGGCTCTTTGGTTCTGTGAAATCAGGGCTAGAGAGATGCTAAACAATGGTCAGTACGCAAAGCACCATTTGAAGAATCCATATCTTTCCACTAGGGAAAAACAAAAACGTATAGTCATCAACATTGATGAGCTATTAGCAGAGCAACAAACCCAGTTCATCTAACAAGGAGAGACAATGGCAGCAGTAAAGAAAATTAGCAAAAAGGCAGCATATGCCGCTTTTGAAAAGACAGAACCAGCAAAAACCAAAAAGACTGAAATGAAAAAAGGCGAGTCTAAATCTGAAAAGGCTCGTGAAACTAAAGTTGGTATGAAAATAATGATGAAGAAAAAGGGTAAATAATTATGGCCGTTACACCAAGCTGGAGAACTAACGCAAAGGGTGAAGAAGAGTACTACGATAAGGGTGCTGTTACTGAGCCACAGATTAACGTTGAAACAGACCGCAAGTATACAGAGGCTGAAACTCAAGCCAATGCTGCTGACTATGTTGAATGGCCAACAGCTATTCACGGTCAAACAGATCAGGGTATGTAATTATGGCTAAAGTTAATATTACCTCTACAGTAGCACCATCTAAAACAATTCGTTTATCAGATAGCACTAGTAACACTGGTATAGCAAATTCTTTTTCAGTAACAAAACCAACAGTTACTGTTAATAAAGGTACACAAGCAGATCACCACGTTACTGATAATGCAAACCATACTAAACCAGTATCTCAAAGCGTACAAATTACGTCACAACCAACACAAGTACAGAACACTAGTGTAAGAATTCCAACGCAAACTTCTACGCCTTCATTAACAGAAAAAGATCAAACAAAAACTATTGATACTGCTGAAAATAAATTAAAAAATCAAGCAGCAGCGGGTAAAATAAAAGATATTGGTGTATCAAAAACTGCTATTGCTAAAAAAACTGGCGTTTGGCCTAACGGCGCAACAAACTAATTAAAGGATTCTAATTGCTAAACATCAGAGAGATTACCGCTAAGGTTTCTCGTTTGCAGACTACAAGTTCTGCACGCGACGGCCGTATGCGTGATGTGCTTTCGGCACGTCAAGGAGACATCTCCAAGGTATATCCTTCGATGTTTTCTGAAGAATACCCAAAGCCTCTAGTTGCTAATATGATTGACGTAGCAGCACGTGACCTTGCAGAAGCAATGGCACCGCTACCATCATTCAACTGCTCAGCATCTAATATGGTTTCTGATACAGCCCGTAAAGCAGCCGATAACCGTACCCGTATTGCTAACTACTATGTAGATCGTTCTAATCTACAAGTTCAAATGTATACCGGTGCTGATTGGTATAACACCTACGGTCAACTTATTGGTCGTATTGATATGGATTACGATACCGGTGAGCCAACAATTTCTTTGATTAACCCATTCGGCGCTTATCCAGAAGTAGATCGCTTTGGTCGTTGCATATCTTTGACACAAATCGTAGGTATGGATGCACAACAACTAGCATCTATGTACCCAGAGTTTGCTGATCAGATTATGAACCGCAATCTTTATACCCCAGGTTCTCCATATCTTTCACTTGTTCGCTATCACGACAAGGATCAAGATGTTATCTATTGCCCTGAGCGCAAGGATCTAGTCCTAGCCCGCACTCCAAACCCAGTTGGTGAGTGTCTAGTTGCTGTTGCACTACGCCCAACTATTGATGGTGAAGCACGCGGTCAGTTCGATGACGTATTAGCAGTACAACTTGCTAAAGCACGCTTTGCAGTTCTACAGATTCAAGCCGCTGAGAAATCAGTACAAGCACCTATTGCTATCCCACAGGATGTACAGGAACTTGCTCTTGGACCTGATTCAATTATGCGTTCATCTAACCCACAAGGTATTCGTCGCGTTCCACTAGAACTACCTGCTGGAGTATTTCAGGAGTCACAAGTACTTGATCGTGAACTTCGTATGGGTGCTCGTTATCCTGAAACTCGTTCAGGAGATGTAAGCGCATCTGTTATTACCGGTCGTGGTGTACAAGCACTACAGGCTGGCTTTGATTCACAAATTAAGGCAGCACAAGCACAATTTGCTTTGATGTTCACACACTTGCTATCAATGGCTTTCAAGGTTGATGAGAAGATCTTTGGCAATAAGGTCAAGGAAATTCGTGGACTTGATGATGGTATGCCATTCTCAATGAAGTACACACCATCAAAGGCAATCGCTGGTGATTATTCTGTAGATGTTCGTTATGGAATTATGTCCGGTATGAACCCTAACAACGCTATCGTTGCGTTGCTACAGATGCGTTCAGACAAACTTGTATCACGTGACTATGTACGCCGTGAACTACCAGTTGAAATTAACATCAGCCAAGAAGAACAAAAGGTTGATATCGAAGAGATGCGCGATGCGCTACGACTTGCAGTATCCCAATACGCACAAGCCGTACCAACCCTTGCTTCTCAAGGTCAAGATGTATCATTAGTTATTACTAGAATTGCAGATGTCATCAAGGGCCGTCAAAAGGGCCTTATGATTGAAACAGTAGTTGAGAAGGCGTTTGCGCCTGAACAACCTGCTTCTGGTGGAGTACCGCAAGGTTCACCAGGACAGCCTCCTATGTCTCCAGCAGCAGGTGGATTTCCCACCCCTGCCTCGCAGCCCCAATCTCCACAACCCCAAGGTGGCGCAAACCCTGCTGCTGGACCACAAGTTCCTCAAGGAAAACCAGATATAGCATCATTGCTTGCATCAATCGGCGCAGCATAAGAAAAGGAGGTGCAAAATGAACAAAGGTACACAAGCTCCAGCAACTTATAAGAAGCCAGATGAAGGCTCAAAAGAAGGCAGCGTAGTTACAGGCGGAAAGGTTTTTCAACCATTCGCAGGTGCAGCTAAGCCAGGTAAGAAAGTAAAGAAGTAAATCAATTTTGAAAGGCGGTTGGGCGTGGATAACAATGACTATGTACCACGCTCAATACGCTTAGCAGATTTCCTTGTTGTGTTTTCGGGTTTCTTACACAACATTGCATCTAGCGTTATGACTCTTACAGAAGAGTTAATGGAGATTTCGATCTACCACGCTAACAGAGAAACCAAGTTAACTAAAGCGCAAGAGGCGTTTAGTCAAGAATTAGAAACATTACAGGAGGAATAATGGCGCTTAATGAAGCGACAAACCCTATGCAGGGTGTTTCCGGTCCTGGGGATAAGTCAAAGCGTACTGACTTGCAATATCAGGCTCCAGAATACGGTGGCGGCGTAGCATACGACGCAACTAAATCTGGTGCCACACTTGCTTCAACTCCTGATGTTCGCGGTGCAACTAATACCGAAGTTCGTCAAGCAGCAAGTAATGCACCTAGTCAATCAAGTACACCAGTAACTTCTCTTTATGCTCCATCAGATCGTCCTAATGAACCTATTACTCACGGAGTTAATATTGGTGCTGGGGCTGGAGCAAATGCTTTGCGTATGACATCACAATTCGCAAGCGTTAAACTATCTGACACTCTTGCTAAGATGCTTCCTTACGATACTACCGGTGAAATCGGTATTTTGTATCAACAAGCACAAGCAAGAGGTATGTAATTGGGTAACGCAAACATACAAAGCGCGGCCATACAAGCCGGATTAAACCCAAAAGAGCAAGAACAAGTTACTGCTCTAAATAAAATTTTAGATTCACACCGTGCTCTTTTGGCTATGCCTGAAGATCAAGCCAAAGTAGCCTTTGCTAGTAAGCCACAAGATCAACAAATTGCTCACGCGGCTTTGTTCGGTGGTATGAACCCTGTTGGTTGGCTTGGTGACGCGGCTCACTATTTAACTCAAGGCGTAAAGACAGCAATCGCTGCACCATTTAAGGCGCTTAATGAAGTCTCTGATTTTATGACCCGCATTTACCGTACTGGTGCTATTGCTGTAGATCAAGGTGTTGATCTCGGTAAAGCCTTTCAGATAGCAAATGATAAAGGCGATAAGGTATTTAGTCCAGGACGTATTGATGCTGCCAAGAAACAATATGGCGCAGATACAATGTCTGTAGCAATGAAAGTTGCTAGCGGAACTTCACTAGATTCTATTATTGCTAATGGAACAGATGCTGAAAAGCAAGTTGCTGCATCCGCAGCACAAGGTACTGATAAATTTTTCCAAGATGCTTTAGATGCAGCGCAAGCTGCTAAGTATTCCCCAGGACGTCAGATTGCTAACTTTTTACTTCCAGGTTCGATGGAAGGTTCTGGCGCTTTATACAAAGGTATTTCAGGATTCTTTGATGCTTCATATCGGATCTTTGCTGATCCTACCCTTGCTTTAGGTAAAGCTAAGAAATCATACGATGTTGCTAACTATGCTTTATTCAAGATTGCTGGTAGTGCTGAAGGCGTAGATCGTGCTTTTTCTAAACCAGGTGTAGTTAACTTTTTTAATGCTTATGGTCCTGAATTAGATAAATTAGATCAAGCACGCAAAGCCAAAAACATTGTAGCGGCAGAACAAGCCTCAACTAATCTTCGTCGCTTAGCGCCGGAGTTTGGCCCAACAGCACAAGATGAATTTATTAAGGCTGGTGTTAAAGATGCGCCTACTGCTCGCAATTACTTACAGAACCACGCTGATATATCACAGATCCTACAAGGTCAAGCTGCTCGTAAGACTCCGCTGATCCCTAGGTTAGATCTTTCTCGTAAAGCACGAGTAACATTTTTAACAACATCAGACAAAGTATTTAATCTAAATGAGGTAGGACAAAAACTTGTATCCGCACTTTACGGTAATGGTAGGATTGCTTACCAAGATATCACAACAGGGCTTAATGAGAACGCTGAGGCTATTGCTGGCGCCGAAAGACAAGTTGGAAAACTAAAGCAAGACGGAGCATACCGTTTATCTTCTGATCAAATTGCTGGAAAGATAGATCGCTTTGCTGCTAAGTTTACATCTATACCTTATTTCAAAGATGGATTCTTTGATACCTCTGCTGCTAATGCTTCAACTCAAGTCTATCGTTTAGCGCGTTTATCCAACACTCGTTACCATTCTCGTATTATTCAAGAGGCTTTCCAAGCTGGCGATGAAGGTCAAAGAAAACAAATCTTTACTGGACTCTGGAATACTATTGCTGAAACTCGTGGAGTATCCAAGGGTGAAGCAGGACAGACTTTCCTGCAAGACTTTGCTGGCACCGGTGCTGCTAAACAATATGCTGCTGATGTAGAGCGTACTGTTACAGATGAAAACGGTGTGTCAAAAGTTATCCGTGATAACCCTGCATCCTTTGATGGTGAACAGCTTGCTTTGTTCCCATACCAACTTTCTCCAGCAATGGCAGTTCCATCTATTCAAGACCTGAGTAAGTTGCCAGCACTAGATGCTCTTTACTCACGTATGTTTGGACAGAACTACCGTCAATGGTCACGTAAGATGACCGACTTTTGGGTTATCGGTACACTTGCTGGACCTAAATTTCCAGTGCGTAACGCTGCAGAAGATCTAATGATGCACGCTGCTGCCGGTGATTCAACTTGGGGAATTGTTAAAGGTCGTTTCCTTTCAACTAAGATCCGTCAAGCACAGGCACAAGGCAACCTTGGTTTTATTCAAAAATTAGTATCACGTAATCAAACTAAAGAATACGCTCAAAAGATTTCAAATGCTGTTGAGTCAGGTTCACCTGATGCCGCACGTAAGGTAATGGCTGAAGCCGTACTTAACGATAGTATTGTTTCTAAGTTAGATCCAGAAGCAACCCAGATTCTTTCTGAAATTGCTAACTATGGAAACTTGAATGACACTCTCAAGGCTGTATCAGAAGGCGGAAAGAATGCCCTTCGTGGTGGAGATCAATACCTAAATACATCTAATGATATATCTCGGTTTGGCAAAATGGGTGCTATTGAAGTTGATGGCGTTAAATACAAAGCCTCTACAGGTGGCCAAGCCTATACAGATTTTAACCCAGTAGCTAATAAGCAGTCTCGTATTTCTTGGTTAGTTCAACTTGGTATTACATCTAATGATTACTTGGCAAAGATTGCAGTAAAGAATTTAGATAAGCCCGAAGTTGCTGTTGCTGAAATGACTAAGTATCTTGATGAACTTCCAACTGTTCTTCGCAATCGTTTCCAATCAATGTCTGCTAAGGGTGTTACATCCCAACAGCACGCAGAGCGTGCTTTCCAAGCAGTACAGAACCTTTACTCAAAGGCAGACGGAACTCTTAATACGGATCTATGGAATAAAATTGCTAAACTTGATAAGTCAGGCAACCGTGTAGTTTCAACAGCAGATCTTCGTTTATCTGATTTGCCTAATACAACTGATCTTGCTCCTAAATTTGTACACGGTCCAACACTTGTACCAGTTTCTGAATCTTCTAACCAAGCAGCAGGGCTTATTGACCGCACTTGGGATTATATGGGTGAGGCTAACTCACGTTTCTCACGTGAACCAGCAGTACTAGATGCAATGATTCGTATCCGCAAAGATATGATCTCTAGTGGTTATGACAAACATTATATGGATTTGATGACTACTGGCAAAACTGGTGATGATTTAATCAAAGCAACTGAATATGCTAAGGCACACTTAGTATCTATATCTGAGGATATGGCTAAACAACGCATTCTTGCTTATGTAGATAACCCAGCAGTACGAAGCCAACTTGCTTTCTCTATAACTAACTTTGCTCGGTTCTACCGCGCTACTGAAGATTTCTATCGTCGTGTTTACCGCACGGTTAAGTACAACCCAGAGGCTCTTACTCGAGCATCACTTACCTATGAAGGTATAGCACACTCAGGTTTTATACAAACAGATGATGCTGGTAACCAATACTTCTTCTACCCAGGATTAACTCCTGTATATAATGTTATGAACAAAATGCTGAAAGCATTTGGTGTCAAGGACGCATTTAAGACTGGCATCCCAGTTGATTTTGGCGCACAATTAAAGATGATTACCCCATCTTTAAACCCAGATTCTTTGTTCCCAACATTCTCTGGACCAGTTGCTGCTGTCCCAATCAAGGCTATTGGAAACATCATTCCACAGGTTAAAGACTTAGAACAGTACTTAACTGGTACCTATGGCCCAGATCAACCAATGATCTCAGCCATTCTTCCAGGTCACGTTAACCGTTTGCTAGCCGCGCTAAGCACTGATGAGCGCAATTCTCAGTTTGCTTCTGCTGCTCGTAAAGCTGCAACTTACCTTGAGGCTAATGGTCACGGACTTGATGTCAAGATTGATCCAAAGACCGGACAAGAAATTCCTCCGTCTGCTGGTGAAATTGCTGACTATCAGAACAAGTTACAGGGTTCTACAATGACTGTTCTTGCTCTTCGATTCCTTATGGGATTTATATCCCCAGCAACTCCATCTGTTACCTTAAAGTCTGATATGGCAAACTGGGTAAAAGATAACCAACGTGTATCTTATAAGCAAGTATTTAACAACCTTATCAACCAATACAACGGTGATATTGATAAGGCTACTAAAGAATGGCTAAGACTATTTCCAAAGGAAATGCCTTATACAATTTCTGAAACAGAAAGCACTGTTAACGCTAACGTTCGTGCGGTAACAAGTGCTACTGACTGGATCAAGAACAATCAAGATGTTTTAAAAAAGTACCCTGAAGGCGGTGCCTACCTGATTCCACAGGCAGGTAAGTTTGACTTCAACGCATACAAATTATTGCAAACTGCTGGGTTAAAGACCAACAAGACTCTTACAGACTTTGTTCGTCAGGTGGCATCTTCTAAGGACATCCAAACATATTATGATATGAAGGATAAGTTTGATCAGCAAATGTCTATTACTCTTGATACTGCTGCTAAGCGCCAGATCCGCGATCAATGGACTGCTTGGTCAGATGAGTTCAAGGGTGCTCGCCCATTACTACAAGAGCAACTTGGTACCGGTAGTGCTACTGCTATCCAGCGCACAAAGGCTTTGAATGACTTACGCTTGATGCTTAATGATAAGACTGTAACCACTCAACAAAATGTACAATCTAAGTTGAGGGAAATGCTTTCAGCATATGATGCGTATGTAACTAATAGGGACTTTGCTAATCAACCTAGCTCCAATTTTTCACAACAATATAAAGATGCTTTGAAGATGGGTGCTAAGCAACAGATTCAAAATATTGCTCAAGGTGACCCAAGCACACTTGCTGCTTTTAATACTATGTTCGCACCACTACTTCGATAATTAACAAGGAGGATGCTAAATGGCACTTGATGTTGATAAGCTAATTGCCGATGCTAAAGCAGCACGTGAAAAGGCTAAAGCCGATCAAGCAAAAGCTGACAAAATTGCTGCTGCCCTTAGAGCATCTCAAACGGCTAATAAAGATATTAAAGATCAAGTTTCCAACCAACTTGCTTATGCAAATGCTTTGTATGACTCCATTAAAGAAATGGAAAACAAACTTACTACATACGCTGTTAGCCTTGGTCGAGGAGATAAACTTGGACCAGCAGAGCAAAAAGAATTTGATAAATTATTAATAGATTATAAGAATACAGATAAAACATATCAAAAAACTATTGAAGATGTAAATATAATTCTTGCTAAAGCACCTTCTCCTACTTCTGTAAGTGTAAAAGGTGGAAAGGCTGAAGTTGCCCCAACAGCCGAAGAACGTGCAGCGGCTGGAACCCCTGAAACAAAACCTAGTGGTAAAGGCAATGAAATTGCCCCACGTGATTATGCCAAAGAATTAACAGGCGCAGCAAAATTTATTTATTCAATGAAAGATTCAGATAGACTTGTTCTATCTAAACAATTAAAGGCTGCTGGATTTAATGTTCCTGAAAGTGGCAAATATAGCGATGCTCTTGCTGCCGCATATCAAAGTGCTATTAGTGGTAATCAGTTAAGAAATAGCCAACTTGGTCTTAATCAATCCCTTGCAGAATTTCTTGTAACTAAAGCAGGAGAACCCGGTGTTGGTGGAACTGGCGGAACAAAAAGTGGTACCACAACTGGTACAACTGTATTTAGCCCATCAGATGCTGCCCTTTATATCAATAGCGAGTTTCAACAATTTTTAAAACGGGATGCAACCCCTGCGGAAATCTCTAGTCTTACTAAACAACTTACCGATGCTCAACGTAAAAACCCTGATAAAGTAACTACAGACGCTAATGGTAATACTACTAGAGTTCAAGGGTTAAATGCTCAAGGATTCTTAGATTCACTTATTAAGAAAAATCCAGAATTTACAAAGAAATTAGAAGGCAAAGTTGCAACCACTCTTGAGAGTGTTCTCAATACAGCTAAAGATAATTCTATTGTTGCAACTCAGGGTCAAATTGATGGCTGGACTAACCGCCTTAAAAATGGTGAAGATGCTGCAACTATCCAACACGAAATCCGTAACTTGGCTTCTATTGGACGTCCAGATGCTATAGCTAAACAACTGCTTGCCGGTAACGACCTTGGAACTATTTTATCTCCATATAAGCAATATATGCAATCAACTCTTGAAATACCAGCAGAGCAAATAGCATTAACAGATCCATCACTTCAAATGGCTATTGCTAGCGATAAGCCAATGAGCCTTTATGATTATCAAAATGCTCTTCGCAAAGATAACCGTTGGCAATATACACAGAACGCTAAGACAGATGTTTCTAATTCAATTCAACAAGTCTTAAAAGACTTTGGGTTTATGGGGTAAATGATGGCAACTACATATAATCCAATGTCTGGTAACCCATTTGTTAATGCAGTGGGTTCAACTAAAACAACACCAGTAAAAGCGGCTAAAGTCTCACCACAACAAGCTGCTGATGCACTAGCAGCACAAGTAAAAGGTCTTCAGCAATCAGCGCCAGATATTATTAAAACAAATGCTGCTGCTACTGATGTAAATAATGCAGCAAATACTAGTATTGAACAACAAACAAATGCAATCAATTCTAACACAGATCCAATTACTCAATCTGTTGGTCAGGCATTTACATCATTAGGTGTTCCAGGATATGCTGCACCGCAACAACAACAACTTTTGCCAGATACATCAGGATCACAATCTGCTTACGATTTATTGCTGGCTGAGTTTCAGAAATACGGTCTTGGTGCTTTGGTAGAACCATTAAAAGCAATGATCCAGCAAGGTGCTTCTGGTCCAACAATGGCTCTTGCTCTTCAAAATACAGATGCTTATAAAAAACGTTTTAGCGCAAACCAATCTCGTATTGCTGCTGGATTATCTGCCCTAAGCCCTGCGGCATATATTGGGTTGGAAGATCAATACCAAAATGTTATGCGTAAGTATGGACTGCCTGCTTCATACTACACACCAGATTCTACTGGTAAACAACCAGGGTTTGATCAACTTCTTTCTAATGACGTTAGCCCAGTAGAACTTGAAGACCGAGTTACTACAGCACAAAACCGAGTAATGAATGCTAACCCAGAAGTTATGAATGCTCTTAAGCAATACTATCCTGATATTACCAACGGCGATATGATGGCTTACTTCCTTGATCCTAAGAATGCTATTAACGCAATCAAGAATAAAGTAACCGCTTCTGAAATCGGTGGCGCTGCTGCAGCAGCAGGACTATTTGATAGTCGCGCTCAAGCAGAACAACTTGCTTCTTATGGAATCACCGGAGCGCAAGCACAACAAGGTTATGGAACCGTTGCCCAATTAGCACAACGCGGTAGCCAGTTATCTGATATTTACAAGCAACAACCATATGGCCAAGATCAAGCGACAGCGGAAGTATTTAATACAGCCGGACAAACTAGCGCTACAAATCAACGCAATAAATTAACCTCGCTTGAACAAGCAGCATTTTCTGGTTCAGCAGGAGTTGCCCAGAACGCGCTTAGCCGCGATAGAGCAATATCCCCAATGATGATCGGCGTCCCAGGCGCAGGTTCCATCTAAACAAACATAGACCTGCCTTAGAGTGACTGGTACTAAGGAGTGAATTAAAACCAGGAGTAGAAGCCATATAGAAAATCCCCAAATCTATATGAGGTCTGCGATCAAACTAACAGAATGGGAGATGGACTAATGTCCAATTACGACTACGAGGACGATGAGTTCGATACCACAGAAGATACTTCTGTAAGTACGAATAATGATCTCGTCAAACAGTTGCGTAAAGCAAACAAAGCCAAGGAAAAAGAACTCGCTGAGCTACAAGCTAAGATGGGTGATCTTTCAAAGGCACAAAGAGAACGAGCTATTAAGGATGTCCTCGAAGCTCGCGGAGTAAATAAGAAGATTGCTTCTTTTATTCCATCGGACCTAGACCCAACTGAGGAGTCTTTGTCTAAGTGGTTAGACGATAACAGCGATGTTTTCGGATTATCCACTGAATCAAACCAGGATAACGTAGATCCAGCACAGGCTGCTGCATACAAGAAGATGAATCAAGCTGTTAACAATGGAATCACTGCTGATTCTAATGATGACATTATGAAGAAACTTCTAAATGCAGAAACGCCTGAACAATTAGCTGAGGTTATGCGGAGTTCTGGACTCTAATCCAACAACCGAAAGGCAAGCTAAATGGCAATTCCAGGCGGAACCCTTACTGGCACCTCGGCAATCAGCAACCTCGTACAAACAGCGTATGACCAATATGTCCGTATGGCATTGCGTTCAATCCCTGTTATGCGTTCGTTGGCTGATGTCAAGCCAGTACAACAAGCGATGCCAGGTTCATCAGTTGTATTCTCAATCTATTCTGATTTAGCGCAAGCTACTTCAACATTGACAGAAGCATCAGATGTATCTTCTATCGCTCTTGGTAACCCAACACAAGTATCAGTAACACTAAACGAGTACGGCTCAGCCGTAACAACAACCAAGAAGTTGAACCTAACTTCTTTTAACGATGTTGATCAAGCACTTGCTGACATCATCGCTTATAACGCAGCAGATTCTATTGACTCTGTAGTTGCATCAGTACTTACTGGAGGATCTAACGTTCTCTATGCAGGTACAGCAACATCAACTAACAGCATTACTTCTGCACAGAAGATGACTGTTTCACTTCTTCGTTCAGCAGTAACTGAACTTCGCACAAACAAGGCTTTGCCTCGTATCGGCGAATTATATGCTGCTTACCTACACCCACGCCAGACAGCCGATCTTCGCGCTGAAACAGGCACCGGTGGATTCCAGGAACTATCAAAGTACGTAGACCGCACACCATTCGTGGCTGGCGCAGTTGGCGTAATTGAAGGTGCGTTCGTTGTAGAAACACCTCGCGTTCCATACGCAGCTAACTCAGGTTCTGTAAACGTCTACAAGGCAGTTGTTGCCGGACGTGAAGCACTTGCTGAAGCGATGGGCCAAGACATCTCAACTGTCATTGGACCCCAAATTGACGCCTTGCGTCGTTTCCATACAATCGGTTGGTACTACTTCGGAGGATTCTCACTCCTACGTCAAGCAGCACTTTACCGTATCGAAACTGCCGCAACAAACGGTTAATCAACCTAGTTGATTTACGGGTAGGTAGGGGGCAACTCCTACCTATCAGCAAGTTCACTAAGGAGAACAAATGACATACACACTAATCACACCTTGGGAGAACCAAACCTGGGGAGCAGGTCAACCTTGGCCTGATAAATACTCTCGCCTAGCGGGTAAGCCAATAAAGGGCGGAAGCCTTACTGGTTCAATCCCAACATTCATTACCGACATTGCTCGCGGTATGACTTTGATTGTAAATGGCACACAAGTAGAAGCAACTTTGTATCCATATCAAGACACACTAGCAAGTGCTGATGCCTATTATCTAGGTGGTCACGAATATACTTTGACAGATGCTCAAGCACAAATTTTGATCAATGCTGGTTATAGTGATTATCTAACACGGGTGGCATAAATGAAACATTGGGAATATCACCCAGAACCACAAGAAGATTGCTTTGGATGTAAAGCATTAAACCTACAGGTTAATCAAGTATCTCTACGAGTAGATGGTATACAAACTGCAAAGGCACACGATAAAGAATTAGGCAGTTACTATGACGCTTTGCGTCAAGGTATCGAGCCAGCGTCAACACGTAAAAAAGATATTGATGCCGCTGTTCGTCTCAGTAATGATACGGGCGTGGCGTTCGATGTACACAAAATATAACAACAAGGAGCAAAAATGATAGATACATCAAATAAGGGTAGCGCTGAATCTACCGATGACAAGGGCTATGGTTCAGGCTCCTCTATGGGGATTCCTGCATCAGCACCAGCCGGTTCATTCGCTGTAAGCACAACTGGTAATACTGCAAAGTTTGCAGCAGGAAAAAAGACAGTAGGTAAATAATGTGTACTAACTGTGGTTGCGGATACGCAGCATATGAAGATCTTGAAACAGGAGCAGGCAAGAACGATGTTGCTGGAGAAGCAACAGAGGTGAGCGAAGCATAATGGCTGCTGCTAAAAAACACCCAGGGTTTGCTAAAGTTCAAGCCAAGATTGCTGCTAAGCAGGGAATCTCAAAAGACCGCGCAGGAGCAATCCTTGCTGCTGGTGCTCGTAAGGCTTCACCTGCTGCTGTAAAAGCTAACCCTAATTTAAAAAAGGTTAGCGGAATGAAGCAGAAAAAAGGTATGTAATGAAAAAAGAATTTTGGGATAAAAAGAATCCTAATAAAACTTCTTCAAAATTAACCCCCGCACAAAAAACTAAAGCTAAGGCCAGTGCTAAAGCAGCAGGAAGACCTTATCCAAATTTAGTAGATAATGCGGCAGCATCAAGAAAGAAAAAATAATGGCAAAGACTCCAGCGTGGCAACGCAAAGAAGGACAAAACCCTAAAGGCGGTCTTAATGCTAAAGGCCGTGCTAGTGCTAAGGCAGCAGGTAGCAATTTAAAGCCACCTGTTAAATCTGGTGATAACCCACGTAGAGCAAGTTACCTTGCTCGCGCAGCAGGTAATCCCGGACCTGAACGTAAACCAAATGGAGAACCAACCCGCTTGCTTTTATCTTTACAAGCGTGGGGTGCATCTAGTAAAGCAGATGCTAAGAAAAAAGCGGCAGCAATATCTGCTCGCAATAAAAACAAATAAAGAAATGAGGATCAGGTGTCATTAGGAATTTATGGTTCAACCCTAGTAGATGAGTTAAATCGTTTAGCCAACGGTGGCACCTATCCCAATATTTCTGCATATGTTGATGAATCAGGAGCTGCTGCAGATTGGGCAGATCGAAGAGGCGTTAACTATGGAGTGTATTCAGATTCAGTAAGTATCTTAAATACCATTTATAACTCTTCAACCCCTACAGATAAATGGCTTGATATAGCCGGTATCTGTAATGCACTTGCTGGTACTACTGGCCTAGAGCCAGCAGCAGCGCTACGTCAGGTGGCTTCATAATGGCTGCCGCGTATAACTTAGTAGTTCCTCAAGCGACTACATTTGATTTTCAATTCCAAATCAAGACTAATAACACTGTTTGGGATTTAACAGGATACACAGCCACTTTAACAGTGCGCCCATTTTTAGGATCTACATCTACTACCTTGCTAGCTACAACTGCTAATGGCAAGATTACTCTTGATGCTGTTAATGGTAGGGCTACAGTAGTATTCACTTCTACTGATACCAATATCAAAGCCCAAAGTTATGTTTATGATTTTATCTTTAATTCCGGAACTGAGATTACAAGAATCCTAGAAGGGCAATTCATTGTAACCGCAGGAGTTACCGTATGACAGATATTATCGTTGTTGAATCTTTATCTACGACTGCGGTAACTTTAGATCCATTATCTAGTCCTACAGAAACAATCGTAATTATAGAATCTGTAGAACCACAAACAGCAGTACAGTTTTCAGCCAATCAAGGACCACAAGGAACGCCTGGCAATACTGGACCTACGGGACCAGCAAACGTTCTTTCAATCGGGACTGTTGCTACAGGAGCTACAGCAGGGGCCAGTATTACTGGCACATCCCCAACTCAAACTTTAAGTTTAACTTTACCTATCGGACCTACTGGCCCAACTGGGTCAACTGGATCTACAGGTTCCACAGGCCCCACAGGACCAACAGGAAGTACTGGGTCTACTGGTGCTACTGGATCTACAGGTGCCACAAGCACAGTAGCAGGTCCAACTGGTCCAACTGGCCCAACTGGTAGTACTGGTGCTACTGGTAGCACGGGTGCAACATCTACTATTGCTGGTCCTACAGGATCTACAGGTTCAACTGGGCCAACAGGTTCAACTGGACCAACGGGAGCAACTGGTGCTAATAGCACAGTAGTCGGACCTACAGGTCCTACAGGACCAACAGGAATAACAGGTGCCACAGGTGCCACAGGATCTACTGGTAGCACTGGTAATACTGGAAGTACAGGACCAACTGGTAACACGGGTTCTACAGGCCCTACAGGGCCTACAGGAGCCACTGGCAGTACAGGACCCACAGGTAATACAGGCTCAACTGGACCGACTGGTTCTACGGGCGCTACAGGCATTCAAGGACCTACAGGACCGACTGGCGCTACAGGCGCTACGGGTGCGGATTCAACAGTAACTGGACCAACTGGTCCCACAGGAACGATAGGAGCAACCGGTGCAACAGGACCAACAGGCAGCATTGGAGCGACTGGAACGACTGGAGCAACTGGAGCAACTGGAACAGGAGCGACAGGAGCTACTGGACCGACAGGTACTACTGGCACAACAGGGGCTACTGGACCCACAGGTAGCACCGGAGTAACAGGTCCTACAGGATCAACTGGTATAGCAGTTTACGATTCAGACCAAGGTGTTATCTCTCAACAGGTATTCGGATAGGAATATAAATGGCAACATATACAAAGACACTTCTCTCAGCCTCATCACAAGGCCAGCCAATAACTGTTGTCCAAACTGCCTCAACTGGTACAACTATCCACGCAACAGGAACTTCATCAACAACGATTGACGAG
>Ga0209084_1000571_pt1 | contig 34778 bp, 41 predicted proteins | sample C_130820_MF_Meta_FD_187309 | JGI IMG/M metagenome (GOLD analysis project Ga0209084, IMG submission 187309) | Freshwater microbial communities from Lake Croche, Canada to study carbon cycling - C_130820_MF_MetaG (SPAdes) (version 2) | ecosystem: Environmental > Aquatic > Freshwater > Lake... | reverse complement strand
TACATGCTGAAATAGGGACTTTTCTATCTGCTCGACATCATCTAGGCTGGGAATACGAGGAATGGTCTCATCTACGCGAGGAAAGGAGGTGACCTTTTCGTAGAGGCGCAAGGCCTCTCCTGGGACGAGCCCTGGATGGTGAAAGACAGGACTCTGAAGGGAGGCAATACGCATATGTTCCAGGGGATTCAGCGTTATCAGACTAACTTTCTTATCTGCTGAGACCCGAGGGATCAAACGGCGCTGATTGAAATAGCGGCGCGTCATATGAACGGCAAACAGGGGTCCTTGGAGGATGCTTTCCAGCCATACCTTGACCTCCTCGAAGTTGGGAATGGTCGCTGACAAGCAGACCACGGGGATCTTGTGAAAGGCAGCGTAATACAGAATGAGCTGGAGATAGGGGCCTGACTCAGGATCGCTAATCGTATGAAACTCATCCAGAACGATGCAGTCAGGTCGCTCAATACTGTATAATAACTCTGACATGCGCTTCGGCATTCCCACAATGATATTGTCCTTCTTCTTGGGAAACCGCCGATAGGGCATAAGTAGCTTCTCGTTGAGTTCTAGGCGCACATTGCGCTGATTGACCCCTTTCTGCCGCTCATTGTCATCCAAAGTCGCTACGAGGATACTTGCCAGCTGCTCGGCCAAGGGCTTCTCTGGAACCACGTATAAGACATTTGTATGCGTGTTAATCGCATCGGATGAGATGAGCGTCTTGCCAGATGAGGTAGAAGTACAGAGCAGAACGTTCTGGCCGCTTCTCATGGCCTCCAATGCCTCTATCTGCCAGCTATCCAGGACAAACTCGGCCTTCTGGAAGTGCGAATAGGGGCCCAGCTGCATCGGCAAATGCTTCAAGGAATGACTGAAGAAGGGAATGGGGTTCTCTGTAAGCCATTTGGTGATGATGGGGTCGACCTTGTTAACGAGTTCCGAATTCACAAGACGATCATAGAACTGGACGAACAGGTTGGTAAGACGAATAGGTGCTGGGGCTTTCATTGTCGTAGTGAGCTGTGTGAGGAATCGATTGAAGTAGGTGTTTCTGAGAGTCGGATTGGAGAGGCGACTGACGCAGCTATAGAAGGTCTGGATGAGCGCCTCTTCGTCCAGTTCGAAGGTCTGATCCTTCAGGAAGGTATCAAGTGAAGCCTTATTGGCATCCTCCTGCTTTTTCAGAGCCGTTCGGTGAATGGTCTCCACGGATGTGAGATCCACCTCAGCAAAGAGACTGGTAAACTCTTTGCCGAGATTAAGAATATGCTTGACGATGCCGTTATATTTGCTGAGCGTCTGAATCTGGGGCAGAATGAGGCGCTTGAGCTTATTGTTGAGGCTAACGGACTTGATGGCCTCTAAATGGTCCTTGATGGACTCGGCGGTTCCAATGGCATTCAAGACAAAGTCCCAAAGGGCCAAGAAGGAGGGCTTCTGTTTGAAGTCAAAGGGGTGGAGAACAGCCTCGATCGCCTGGTAGATCGTCTGAGAGTCTTCTCGGAGCTGCTTGGCGGTTAAAGCCTTTGTGTACTCGTAGACTCGCTCTTCTGCGAGGCGCATGAAGTGCGTCTGGTCCTCCGTTGAGGACTCGGTATTGATCTGGGACAAGAGCCTCTGATATCCTGCCAGAGCTAGCATGCGACTTGTTGCGGATTCCATCTTGGTTCTAATATAAATCTGGATAAGAATGAATGGACCCATCGACCAGATGACGGATTCAATCTTCAATTTTTTCTCGGACAATGTTTACAGTAGAAATGACCTATTTGTTGACTTTAGTATATTTAGGCGGGGGGAGAAAATCGAAGAAACTCTCCGGTGCTCATGACTCTGTGTGCGTCTCAGACCAGGAGTACATGATTTACATTAGAATTCCAGCCTTCAGCTCTGCGCGAATAAGTTCAAGGTAGAGAGGATCAAATTCACCAAGCATCGGAGGTCCAAAACGTTGAACGTAGATAGCAAATTCTGGCTTAAATCTCACAGTTCCCTTTACAGATGTGGAGGCTAATACTGTACCACGTGTTGTTCCTTGCCGCCCAAGGGCTTCTAGATTTGCGAATTGACGTTTGAGTGACATTGTCATATCTACCAATTTTGTGGTGAGAGCTTGTAAGAATACAATTGATGTAGACGGACAGATAATACAATTACTGCTATTAGAACTTTGTTGTATTGTAGGTGTAATTGTCGTTGTTGTGCCATTCGCACCAGATGTTAGTGTAATTCCTGAATTTGCGAAGGGATTGCTACCACCCAAAACATTTTGAGTTGTCATCTCTACTCTGAGATTTTTTTTCTCACCAGGAAGTACAAAAATGAGCGATCTCCCTACAACTGGCCCTGCTGCGAATGATGCCTCGAACAACTCTGCTGGTTACACAACGGATGCCAGTGGATCCCGCATACCTGACAACCAGAATAGCCCTGCATCTAACAACCGTGTTATCGTCAGTCTGCAGATCAATGTTGATGTAAGTGGCAACGTTGACCTCTTCACTTCTACTGGTGCTCTTCTCACCAACGTGGTGGCCTGCGGCACCAAACTGTCTCTGACTTCCCTGTTTGATCGTGATTCATCCAGTGCCGCATTTGAGTTCTATGAGCCTTCTGGCAGCCCTGCTGATATCTCTGGAAGCGTGTACAATGTCTGCTTTTATGATCCCAGTGGTGTTGGCGCTGGCGCTATTACTGGCACCACAGTAAACCTCTACGACACATTTGTTGCACAGATGGCCGCTGTGATTGAGGGTGTCATGGATGCATCCAATGCCGCCCCCTTCGTCACATATCCTAATACCCCCAAGTGCCAGGTATTCGATAACTTCGGAGAGCTGACCCTGGCCTTATACGCTCATTACATCTTCGGGCACGCCGCTGCCACTGCTGCGATTGACAATGACGAGGAATTGATTGCCTATGTCAACAGCAATGATTCTATGCGCTCTACTGGCGCAGCCCAGATCGCAACACTCTTGGCCCGAGCCTTGGCATCTATGACCCCTGAGACTGCCAGTAGTATCGTCGGACAGGTCGTCGCACAGGATCCTTCTCGTGCACGTGGCGTTGATAACACTCAAGATGCGAGACAGACTCTCCTGTTTGCGGAGCACGATGTGATCTATGTCTCTATCACGGTCCAGAAGCCTAGTATCACCGTTGGCCCCGTTGGCAACACCCCCGCCGGGCGGCCTGGTGCCAACACACTCGTCAACTTGGTTGACCGTGCGTTTGCCGAGCAGGCCCCTGTTTTCAACCTTCAAATTGAACTGAGTGCGGCTCTCCCTGATGGCCCCCTCTAAATATGTTAGTTAGAACATAGCACGTTATTTAATAATGACTTATTGTATAAATCATTATTAAATGGCCTCCCACCAACAAAAAAAATCAGCTATAACGCACCTTATTCTTCCCAGTATATACACATCCATTTATATAGATAATTTAGAACCTAAATATGCAAATACACTAGCTACATTAATTAATGGGGGAATTCTTGTTAATACGGTCAAAAACAACTACACCGCATTTATAACGGCTATTCTAGGATTACAGGCGATAACACCTGGTACTGGATCTGGATCTGGATCTGGATCTGGATCTGGCTCTGGATCTGGCTCTGGAGGTCAATCAGAGATTGTCGATAATATCTACAAGATATTTGAAGAATATATATTTAAAGTCATTCAATACATAACCGATGGTATATCTCTCGATTCTGTCCTGGCAATTTTAACTCCTCTCCAGACAAAAATTAATACGGCAGCCGACGCCGCAAATACAATTTATACAATTCAAAATACCATGTTAGGACTATTTGAATCAATAAATATACGCACCGATATATCAGGCGCTCAGCAACACTATGAAACAATTGGTACACGCATCGATATATCAGGAGTCCAAGCCCGCCTCAGCTACCTAGAAACCCTATTAAAAAAAGAAACAAATCTAGAACCAGTCTACATTGAAATTAATGAATTCCTTGTCGCCATTATCGGTCAAATAACAAATAAGGCCCCCTATTTGGAGCTCCTTGAAGATCTTACAACTGGACTCATTACTATGCAGATGGGGATGCTTCCGCAAATTCAATATGCGGATGACATGATGGCAATTCAAGAGATTCTTATCAGTATCATTACAAATATTATCAACGGAAATAGCTTAGATATAGTATTAATTCGCCTGGACTATGTAAATAAACTTCTTGCGAATGCTAAATATCTTAATATAACTGAATAAAATACTATAAGTATTATTAGGGTGAATGAAACTAACAAATAACTATATACTGATAGGTGCTGGTCTTGTTGTATTAGTTCTGTGTTCGATTGTCCTTACAAATCAACCTGTTAGGGAAGGATTTGATAGCATATTCTTTCATCAGCAGCCCATCGTGGTATCACGATATAATGAAGACTTGACATGGATTACACAGGAGCCCTTTAATCGTCATCCGATTATTGTGTATAATAAAGGGACAAATAATAACTATACAATGGCACCCAATATCATTAGGAGCGTTCAGTTGCCAAATGTTGGACGCGAAGCACATACCTATCTGTATCATATTATCAATAACTATGATTCACTAGCAGATGTAACAATATTTCTACCAGGATCGATTCATTTAGATCACAAATACGGTCGAGCAAAAGCCGTGGTTGAGAATGTAGAAAAGACAAATAGTTCAGCAATATCCTGTCAATTCAATGATAATGAAGAGGAGCACAAGCGTATCCACGATTTTACACTGGATACATATACCTCCTCAGATGAGAAAAATAGGGCAATTAACAATGATGCAAAAATAAAACAGAGTGAGATACGGCCCTATGGTCTATGGTTCAATTCATACTTTACAGAGGGTGAAAAGAATCATTGTGTTGCGTATATGGCAATGTTTGGAATTAAACGAGACCAGATTTTACAGAGGCCAAAATCCTTCTATGAACGAATGTTAAGAACTATCGACGACCATCATAATCCTGAGGTCGGACATTATATGGAGCGATCTTGGTATTCTATGTTTTATCCCTATAACGATTCTGCTACTTTTGTTTAGGGATCCTTCCCTCTTTAGGGATCCTTCCCTCTTTAGGGACCCTTCCCACCTAATAGAACCGTCCCCGATCCTGACACATTCGATGGCAAAGATGGAATCGTCCCCAGCCACAAGTAATTGCGATAGAACTCATACATCTTAACATTCGTGACCTCCGTTATCTCTAGGGAAAAAGAGAAATTACAATTCACAAGATCGATTATGTTTCCATAGGGGGTTATCAATTTCACCTTAATCTGTTTGAGATCAATCGGCGACGGATAGATGATATCATTTGACAGAAGCGTCGATCCATCGTCAAAGATAATCGCATTTTTATCGCCGCGCACAATAATCTTTGCTAAGGCCTCGAAGGAATTATCATTTGTTTGTTGTGTCACAGTATTATTATCATTAACGGTCAGAAAAATATAGTGCTCTGGGGATACATTAATAATAGATTCGCCTTGAATATAGTAACTTGTAATATTCATAGATGTATCATATACATTGGATCCAGTATAGCAGGTATTCATGAAGCCCAAGTTGAACCCAAGACCAAAATCGAAGGGCTGGGTGAGTAGTGGCTGTGCCGTAAAATCGACTTGAAAGGGCTTGGCCGTTGCGGTAGGAGCAGCGACGCCGACTGCTGCCACTCCTCGATTCACAATCGACATCTTCAACGAATAGGGATTGGGATAAATAGATATAAAGATGCCATAGGGTATCTGGAGTTTCTGCGTTAAGGCAGTTTGAATGGCTGCCACAAGATCCACCGCAGAATAGTTTCCGTCCTCAATTAAGATGGTTGCGGTGCGCTTTACATTATTAATATCGAGGGCAGTAACCTTAAAAAAGGTGTTATGAAAATTTTCATAGGAGAAATCATACCACACATTGGGGATTTCCACTGAGGCCACACGGGTTCTAATAATATTCTTATAGGGTTGATTGAATTTATATGTAAAATTCGTTGAAGGCTCTGTTAGAACTTGTCGAAAGCGACTATCCACATTAACAATGTGCTTTCGCAAATCCGTGGAATTCATAACATCATTATTACTATATATTTCATTGCGCCGACTATTTTGCATAATCCTACTAGGATTACGTTAAATAATCTATACGTCAAATCGCAATCAACGAACTTGTTGTTGTTGTGGTGGTAGTCTTGCCACCAGCTGCTTTCGAAAGAGACTGGCATCTATATTGAGGTTCATGCCACCCATTTCTTGGACGGTGAACCATCCTGCCTGATCGACCTCATTTGTATCTCTCGGATTGAGAGGCAGCTCAAAAGGAACCTCAAACATATAATAATAGCCTACGCGCAAAGGAACCTCTCGGAGGGGCATCGGGAGACGATCCACGCCGATCTCCTCCCCCACCTCTCTCACCACACAGGCGAAAGGATCTTCCATAATGGGCGGGTCTCCTGGAAGAACATTACGATGACCTTTTGGCAAGGACCATTTACCTGTCTTGCCTCTCACAAGACAATACTTATTACTAACAGTGCTTTTAATGATAGCGCCATAGACCTCTGCCTTACCGGGCTGAGGGCGCTGAACGGGAAGTCGGCTGAACGGATTGTTATTGGGACGACCCGTTACAACCTGGTTGCGCCACTGACTCTGTTCCTGAGACATATGTGTCCTATTGTGCGTTTGATGTAAATGTATTGAATTCATATTGTCAACTTTATTAATGGACCGCTGGGTACATGACTATGGCGCCTAGCCTTTAGATAGGGGCTGTAAATTTGAAAGGAATATGCGGTAACATATGACGCAATCACATGGCATCCTGTCGAATCTGCTTCGACACACACGGTCCCTTGTTTCATCCGTGTAAATGCGACGGTTCCGTCAAATACATTCATCAGGACTGTCTCTTTCAGTGGATCCAGACGAGGGACAATAATCGACATCGGTGCGAATTATGTAAGGAACGCTATTCGATAGAATATAATAATCCTATTGAACGAGATATCCTGGCCCCCCCTAGTTATGGCTACTTCATCTTGAATCCAGCTTGGCACATATCCATCGAGTGTATGTGTGTCATCATTCTAAAAATATATATTCCCATCTATTCAATTGAAACACATCATATTATAGTACATTTGTTGTATCAACTCCTCTATATGACATTATGTATATCATACGTTCAATGCTCTGTTAAACAGAAAAGGATCTACTACAAATATTTGCTTGACGGACAGTATCCCTTTGTTATCTTCATGCATTTCATGCTACTAGGATTAAATACAGTCCTGTATCTAGATCAATATACCACCATCTTTATGATCTTTATTACACTTAGCCAATGTTATCTAGCAGCGTATCCCCTAATTCATTCATCGATTCTGTATAGGATAAATCAGGAACGAACCCTCATTCTAAAAAATCGAATTGAATAAGAGAGGGATGAAGACGCGAAAAAGGATCCGAGGCGCCTTGGGCGAAGGCTTTTATGGAATCACCTACAATAGCCGAAGTGCTACACTCTATTCGCAGTTTGACGCAAATCGTATCCAGACCATCCGACTCTGTTGTCAGAATGGGGACCATGTATTAACGGATGATTCGATCGATTCTTTTTTAGCGTATCTGAAAAACGGAACTGAATTTGCCATTAAGACCTACAAAACTACCTATTTTCTGACGGGAACAGCACAAAAAGAGAATTTTGAAACAGAACTGAAAGAGAATAAGAAGTTGCTTTCAATCTATGGGTCTCAGGCCAAGAAATACCTGACCGTCTATCCAATTCAAGGATTCCGAGGTCTCGCTATCATGGGAGCTATTCTCACACTACGACATCGCCCCACTTTTTATATGATTTTCGGGCATCGCTGTCAGAACAATTATACCGTGGAGCCACGCAAAATGCTGATGGATCTCCTCAAGAGTCTTGTCATTCTCCAGAAACACCGCTATCTTCATAACGACATCAAGCTCGAAAACATAGTAGAATGTTGTAATGAGTATAAATTCATCGACTGGGGGCAGGCCGGTCCCTATAATGACCTCCATATCGGCGATATGATCGGCACGAGTCCCATTAAGTGGTATCTAATGGGATTTCCTGACCTTTTTGCGACGAATATGATGTCACTGAGGACACAGATGGTGAACTCTGGTCTTAAGTATTCAGATATTTTCACAGACGTCCATCAACAGATCTTTATGGAATACAATGAGATCATTACATCCAATCCATCGCATAAGAAGCTTCGCAAGACCTATACGGCTACATTCGATGTCTTTATGGTAGGGATGCTGCTGCTACGAGCCATTCACAAGTTTAAACTCGATATTGAGACCTGGCTTCCGATTGTCAAACAACTTGTATCCCTAACAAATCCTCTAAATGCTGCGAAGGCATTGGCAGTCGTGTCTCGAATGCGATGATTATTTCCATGCCTAGAGGCAAGATGCCGTGTGCTGCCTGTGCTAGAAAAGGCGGAGCGGGGCCGGCCCTGTATACTGATAATGGAAATGGGTCGGGTGATCCTACACAATGGGGCCCAGTCCTTTGGACGATGCTCCATATTCTCGCAGAACATGTCGGAAAACATGGATTCGATCTGGATGAGGCGCGCGACTTCGATATCATTATCAATACTCTTTATCAGGTGCTTCCATGTGAAACATGTCAGAATCACAGTAAAACCTATATCAGTCAGAATCCCTTTGAAGCCATCAAAAATATAAAAACCTTTGGACCCTATGTGCGAACCTGGCTACTCAACTTTCACAATGCTGTAAGAACACAGAACGGACAGAACATTGAGATCACCACTATAGAACAACTAGCTACAATATATGGTTCACAAATAATTCAGAAGGATAAACTGCTTATCTTAACATCCAATGCGAATTATGGTATTCGCTCTGGCCTCCTAAAACTAGATGCATGGAAACGCTGGTATATCACCTTTAGTCGACTCAAGACTATTTCAGAATCCTAAAAAATAATCGCCCACATATGTTCTAAGGCATATCCATTACCTGGATGTTCTAGAAGCCATTCACGCAACTTAACATAAAATTCTTTTGGTCTCGAACGAATACGCTCCCTATGAACTATTAAAAAGGCACATGTTTGCACAATATATTTTTCTGGAAGTGTAATTCCTAGACGTTGACAGGCGTCACGAATAGAATAAGGATTTGCAAATGTTATCAAATTAGAATGTCCGTCACGAATCATCCGTCTATGGGGTCTGCCCCCAGGTCTCCATGATACTTCATATATATGAAAGGGAGTTCCGCTATCTACAATCGCCAGTGTTTTGTTGTAAAATGCCTTATTATCAATTATATGATTCCCTGTGTCATCCTGTATAAATACAGTATAATTACTCAGAGAATCATAATTCTCTATAATATGCCTTATATAAGTCTCCCCCTCTCGGCCAATATTTTCTAAGGGCCGAACATCCTTATAGGTGTTACTACCATATTTATTTGATTTATCATAGATTGTAATTTTATGATCTACAAAGTGTGTTAGCGTCTCTTCAAAATGGAGATCATTGTAGTGTGCTACAATAATCTCTATCATTTACTATAGGTTAAGAATATTTTTTATGTGGAATTTGTCAATAGATCACATTGTTGCTGTAGCTGATTCACTATAAACTCATTGAGTTCTGGAAGAGACAGGTTATTATAATTATAGATAATGGTCTTAAAAAAAAGGAACTCATAAATGCCGAGAAGGGATACCATGATGGCATTCTCTAATAGAATGCGCTTCCAGGCCAAACGGAGGGACGCACAGTGCCCTATGCTAGCCGCAACAATGACACCGCTTCCGAGGGTTGTCACATAGAGCCACGCCTGAATCTGTAAGGTTCTATTGCCACTGATCCGACTGGAATATGCAGACTGATACTGTTCTTCTACGACGGTTGTATTAATCAGAAGGGGCAGCACTTCATCGACGAATAGGGTGGTGTTGGCCGTCCAGTTGCCGCATGTTGTCAGAATGCCGTTCACATAGCCATCCACCATCTTTGTTAAGCCCGTATTTTCCGAGACCGAGACAAACTGGAAGAAGAAGATCGTCTCAAAGACCCCTATCAGTGTTATATGAAAGGCGAAGCCGAGAAGGCGATTGAACCAGGTTTCAGCAGGGGTAAAGGTGCGGCTCTGTTGAGGATGAGGGATGGTAAACTCATCAACATCCGTTCGCGGACTCAGAATCTCTTCTTGAATATTCCCATGACGCCTAGGAATCAGGGGTTCTAATGGTTGATCTGGCAGGAATAACAAGGAATCCGAATAGGATGGGGGTCTTTTAATACGTGGCCGGTCATCCATCCCTACTGTGTCGGTCGATCTAAATTTGAATGTTAATTCCATGCTTAAATAGTCAAGCATGGAATTAAAAGTAAAAGAATTGGAAGAAGAGGTCCAAACAGCCTATATAGAGTGGCTAATGCATCCGAATCCGAAGGCAAAACAGGCGCTAAATGATGTAAAAGATCAGTTGACGCATTGGCGACAGTTGCTAAGAAGTAAACACTGTGAATGGGTCTACAATCAGGAATCCAAGGGCATTCCTATCCATAAGACGACACTTCCGAACAGTCCCAAGCATCCCAATTCCTATCTCCTCTATAATGACTCGGGGATCCTCATCTTTCGACGAAACCATTCGGACCTCTATTCATCCTACGAGTTCTGGCTAGAGCACATATCCGTAAAAGAACCTATTGAAGAACTCGGCAAAGAATACTTCTCCGCCAAGGAGCTCGGCATTGCTCCTGAGCTCATTGAAGAGCTCTATACTCTTCAAACTGCCATAATTAAAACAGGGGATGTTAATCCAGCCGATTTAGAACGTATGTGTATGCTACAAGAAGAGGTGCAGCAGGCGTTCTCTAAAATTGAAGACAAGATTCCTCTGTATTATAGATATCCATAGCATGTATGCTACACCCAAGCCCAGTCCTTTGCCAGCAGATTACGATGCTTTCTTTAAGTCCTTGACGGAAGACGAAAAGAGGCTGTTGGCGATCGCCCAGGAAAAACTCGGATCTTCCTTCTTCGTCCAGTGGTGTCGCCTGTATCTTGAGTGGAAGGCGAAGACGCAGACAAAGTCGAAATAAAAAAATTGAAGACAGAATATGTTGGTTTATTTTTTAGCCGCCTAACGAATCATTACTATCCATAATAAAATGAACTGCTTCCGAGAACAACTTACCGATGCCAGTGGCATCACAAGCGTTCAACTCAAAGGTCTGGCGCGTCCCGCCGGTGTCGAGACCCCAGACGTCCACTTTATCATCCTAGCCGACAAGTCGGGATCCATGACATCCGAGCGGAGACTGGAAAATCTCAAGCTCTCTCTCGACCACCTCCTAGACTTTATGAGGGAGAGAGATCTTCTGACAGTCCTACCGTTCGACCACCGAGTATCGCTTCCTCCCTTGATCGCAGGGGAAACCTGTACTGCTGTCAATAAGTCCAATCTTCGGGAGCGACTGGCGACTCTGGCCTCTGGCGGCAGCACAAATATAGGACTAGCGATATCCTCCGTGCGCGCCATCATGGCATCCCCTATCCGTCCTGGCCCTATCAAAACAGGTGTTATCCTCCTGACAGATGGGGAGGCCACCGACGGTCATACGCACGTCGATGATCTACTCGCACTCCAACAGGGAATCCAGGGAGACTTTCCCGATATCACCCTTTCCACGGTCGGCTATGGCGACGGGCACAATGCGGGCCTTCTCAGTTCCTTGGCGATTAGCGGATCCTACAACATTGTCCGCAATCTAAACGATGTTGCAGCTGTCTTCGGAAATATCCTAGGAGGTCTTCGAACTGTTGTGGGCCAGTCCTGCCGTCTCCTTGTGCCAAGCCATGTGCGCCAACGAACGACCTTCAAGACCTCTGTTAGACCCGATGGCCTACAGGAGATCTTAGTCGGCGATATCATTGAAAATGGCGAACAGACAATCATTCTGGATGGACTGATAGAGAGTGATCGGCTTCGTATTGAATACCATGCTATAGGAGGGGCTGCCGTTGCCGTCGATGATGTTATCTGTTCGACCTCAGATGAGGGACAGGCGACCGGCCTCGTTGCCTATCTCCGCTGCCAAACTGTGGAGGTCCTGGCCCGTGCGAACACACACTTAATGAGAGGAGAGGGTCCCAATGATGCCCTGTTGGCTGAGATTGCGGCGCTACAGGAGAAGCTTCGCGCCATTCCCCCTAGTCCCGTCATAACCACCCTCTTATCAGAACTAGATCGCGCACGTAGATACGTTACGATGCCCCCTGGTCCACCTGCCCTTATGCGAACCGCATCAAATGCGCTCAGTCAACACACCGCCTATCTTGGAACGGCAAGAGGCATCATGTCCTCTGGTGGTGCGGATGATGAGGACGTCCATGATCCTTCGATCTTCGCTACCGTGGCCCAACGAACTATCAGTATAGGACTCACAGAGAGTGTGACGCGTTCACCGGCATCTCAAACAGTTGCTGCGGCAAATCCACATTCACTCTATCTGAGCCCCGCTACATCTCTGGATACCTCTAATTCCTCGAGCTCCTCTTCCTTTCCTCTCCCTCCAAATAATCCTACGCTTCATCGTTCTTAAAATTATACTTATCAAATATGTCTCCAGGAGTATGATGAACTGTAGATTCTGGTCTATTCACTATATAATAAATGGGATTAAAATCCTTAGCACTATCTGAATCATGAAATGTATTTAACATAGTATCTAGATCATCATATGTCAAATTCTTATTTTCTATTAAATTGCCCCATTGATTATGGCCATTATGCCAACTATTATAAATAATATTTCCTACATAATTAAAATATTTTTTTGGAATATATATCATCATATCATTAACTCTAGGATGTATGCCAATTTTACACCATGATTTCCAACATATAGACGGAAACAATATCTTATCCCAGTTTGGATTAAATATTTCCATGAATCGATCTTTTAAAAATAAATCGATCCTCATAATTAATATAAAATCATAGGTATCTGTAAAATCATACGTACCAGATGATATAGTATCTAGAGCAGTATGTATTAAACCGTGTTGCCCTACTAAATCATCATAAAACGTATGCCCTATTAAAGTATTCTCATATATCTTAAGAAGCGTATCATTAAATTTTGTATTATAACTGGATATATACACCTCCATATTAACCCCTTTACTTTTTAAATCTTTCATAAATTCCATATGAGAGGTTGCCGCCTTTATTTGCCCTTCATATGATTCATCAGATCCTCTATTTCTAGTTCCTTGTCCCCCTAAGCGAAACGCCTCTCCAAAGAGTATTAAGCAGCCTTTCATTCCTACATAATTCAAATAATTTTTCTTTATATTCAATAGGGATACAGTTCCGAGACAGACCCCTCTAATTCCTCTCCCTCCGAATAATCCTAAGCTTTATCGTTCTTAAAATTATACTTATCAAATATATCTCCATGAGTATGATGATAAGTCGATATACTACGATTTACAACATAATAAATAGGATTAAAATCCTTAGCACTATCTGAATCATGAAATGTATTTATCATAGTATCTAAATCCTCATATTTTAAGTCAGTTGACTGTATTAAATGCGACCATTGTTGATGTCCTCCATCGGGAAAATTATATCTAATCTTCTGTAAGTAATTAAAATATTTTTTTGGAATATATATCATCATATCATTAACTCTAGGATGTATACCCTCTTTATGATGTGGTTTAAAACATATAGACGGAAACATAATTGTATTCCAGTTTGGATTAAATATTTCTATGAATCGATCTTTTAAAAATAAATCGATCCTCATAATTAATATAAAATCATAGGTATCTGTAAAATCATATGTACCAGATGATATAGTATCTAGAGCAGTATGTATTAAACCGTGTTGCCCTACTAAATAATCATAAAACGTATGCCCTATTAAAGTATTCTCATATGTCTTAAGAAGCGTATCATTAAATTTTGTATTATAACTAGATATATACACACCCATATCAACCCCTTTGCCTTTTAAATCTTTTATGAATGCCATATGAGACATGGACGCCCTTATTTGTCCTTCATATGATTCATCAGACCCTCTATTTCTAGTCCCTGGCCCTCCTAAGCGAAACGCTTCTCCGAAGAGTATCAAGCAGCCTTTCATTCCTACATAATTCAAATAATCTTTCCTTATATCCAGTAGGGATGCAGTTCCGAGACAGACGACTGCTTGCAAAACCAGATCTCGAGACCATGCTAACCATTCTGAAAACAAAGGGGCATTCAGAACGTCTCTACAAAAAAGGTAGCACAATTCGTGTCTACAATCGAATGGAACGGGGCTATACCTATGTTCTTGCCGAAGATCCTGGCACAAATTTTGATCCCGAGTTCAAACCTGTAGTAAGTCCCTGGGAGATGCTAGCGCTCGGTGTGTTCGAGGGCAAATACTTCAATGACTGTATTCTAGAATTCCCGAAGGACTGGTTCCTTCCCGCCATCCTATTGGGAAAGCTGAGACCGTCTGATCCAGATGTTTCCGTTAATCTCTTTCAGACGGATAGTCGATTACCGTTGAGTAATTGGAAAGAATCTGGCTGGGTTCCGAATAGATTAGGTGTGGTAGCAAAACAGTATCCGTTGCTATCGGATCCCAAGAAGAACCCCGACGAACGTGGCTGGGCGCAATGGTATTTTCGTTATTGGCTGGGGCGGCGACTCCCCGAGTTAGATTCGATTCAAATCAAACGCTGGAAGGCTTTTGTGCGGCATGCGGGACATATTAAGGCAAATTGTAAGCCTGGCGATTTAGAGTGTAGGCCGCGGCAAAGACAGGGGCTTTTACAGTGGGCTCACAATCCTTTTCTTTAGACCAGTGGGCATTTTAAACCGGCACTTTGAGAAAAATGAAGACCTAAAATGTCCCTGTGTAGAAATACAATAAACGCAGAATAATTAGGCAACCTTCTCCAACAGTGTATTTAGTTTTCCCTGAATATCCTTGAGAAGTGATACAACTTCCAACATAGTCGGAAGTTCCTCTTCGGTTGCCTTTTTCTTTTTGACTACTTTTGGTTCGGCAGTTTCAGACGATTTCTTTACAGCGTCTTTGAACTCACGCTTCTTTATAGCGTCTTCAATTTGTTCTTTTGAAAGCCCAGTAAATCGTTGAATCTCCTCCATAGGTCGCTTGTCGTTAATGTGGTAATCCACAGCCAATTTTCTTATATAGGAGTTTATACTGCCCTCTGTACGGTCGTGTTCTTTCGCAATCTCTCCAACAGATTTCTTCTTTTGAATAGATGTAAGCAATTTCACGACTTCGTCCTCCTTCCACGGCTGACCCATTCGTGATGGATACTTTGATGGATCCAGCCCATACATCAACTTCTTTTCCGTCGTCATACTGCCGTTCCTACCGAATAGTTTTACTGTTCAAATTTATACACCTTCAGTGTCCTCAATTTTTGCGTCGTGTTGTAATCTTCGGTGTGATGTTTTCCCATTCTCCTTACTAAATGTGCCGGTTTGAAATGCCCGTTGGTCTAAGATCCATTCTTATAGGTCTGATGACGACGGATAGGGATGCGGCATCGGCTATTGCGTATGTGCTTGCGCGTCGACCAGAACAGACGCTTACGCGGCACATAGGGCACTCGTTTCAGACCAACGACCTCCGCCATCTTCTTTTTTATCTCCACATTGACCTCGATGAGTTCATAGTTGAGAATACCTCCCGATTCCTTACCTGTGGTCTGACGAATGAAGTCGTCGATAAAGAGCGAATGAGAGACCAGGACCAGGCTCTTCTTTCCCTTATCCGTGATGGCAGGTCCCTTCTGTCCGAGCCACTTCAAGAAGGAGTCTACCTGTGCATGTTCTGGGTCTCGGATATCCTCCTCAAAATAGGTGAAATCCCTGATTGCCGGCAGCCCCTTATCCCCTGTTCGTTCAATCAAGGTGCGCACCTGTAATTCTGGGCTCATCGGGGTACATTCTAGGGATGATCGCATAAGTTCTTGGATATGAGGAACAATGAGAATCTGTTTGGGCTTCAACAACAGATAGGCGGTCTGCTGGGCCCTCAGAAGCTTCGAGGCTCCTGTTACAAAGGGCCCCTTAATACGCTTCAGAATATGAGGCCTCAGGCGTTTCGCGGTCTGCCGCCCTTCTTCTGTGAGCTCGGGATCGATATACCGATCCGCATCCAAGGACTCAGGTCCCTGAACGACTCGCAACAAGTTCGTACATGAGACACCATGACGAATCAAATAGAGTCGTATTCGTGTCATTCCCTTATTATAGATGCGTTAATATTTTGGCCTAAATGATGTGCTATCTAGATAGCACAACCATGCTACATGTCTTCGTTGTCTTTCATAAATACATATTCGATGAGTGTTATGAGTCAATTCCGAGTGATATCCTTGCCAAATACTTTACATTTATCGCGGTCAATAACAAGATTCCAAAGGAATATACACCCAACAAGTATAACATCATCAATGAATGGGACCTCCCTGTCTATGATAGCACTTTACAGGAGCGAGGCTACAACGAGAATTCCGCCATATATCACGTATATGCCAACAATCTACACAAGCCCTATAGTCATGTAGGCTTTTTCCAATACGATATGAAATTTAATACGAATCCGATGGATCTAATTTTTGAGAGCATCGCCGATCCATCCAAGTACCTCTGTGTTATGCCGTTCACATTCAACGAGTGTGCCTGGGGTGAGCCTATTACCCAGCAGACAATCATTGAAGACTATGAATCCCATTTTAACACCGCCTTTGATACAACCCAAACCTATCCCATGGTAAATACATACATATTGCCTATAGCCCGCTATGAGAAGATTATGGTATGGATAGAATCTACGTATGATAAATTATATCCTTTAGCTATAACCGCACCGAATAGAACTCATTTCGGCCATATAGGAGGAATATATGAGAGAATGATGGGGTATGCGATTGGAAATGAGAAAATGACACATATAGTATTGGATATTGCGCATGAACATAACAATAAATTCAAAACACAATCCTATTAGTATAAGGAAATATGGATATGTAGCTATAACCATATGTCCTATATCGCAATCGGAGTATTTACAGATGCGAGCGCTAGCAGTCAATATTCCTATTATGCCTTCTCATCTACAGAGCCTGACCGACATAGTAAAAAGATCAAACGAGATATCTATTATCAGCTCGGCTATCAAGAGGCCTATCCAAATGATAAGAACACATTCTATGGGTGGTTCCATTATCTTTTAGAACTATATAGCGACCTAACAATAGAGGAGCGAGGTGATACCATTAAATGTGTTATTCGGCCCAATCATACCATCAATACAGATTATAAGATACTGGGGGTCAATATGGACTATAGCAATCCAATTCCACAGGGTAGCGGACAAGCCCGCGTCATGCCTCATCGCGTTATTCAGCCAAATCTAACGCTCGACGAAACCTTTATCAACGAGGATGCCCTCTTAGATCAGGAAGATAGCAGTTCAGACGACGAATAGGTGTGTTACTTTTTACGTGTAATGAATTGGTAGCCCGCATACAGGAACCCAGCACACAAGGCGATTTCCACAGCCCTCATCAGCATCAGCTCCTCCTTTCTCACAATCTCATGTGTCTTATAATAGGTTGGGGCTACATCACAGATCTTACAGTGATTATCTTGAATATCCGTCTTGGAGCTCCTCTGGCCGACCGTATATTTGGTGACGGTGATGATCTTCAGTCCATAGACTTGCTTATAGACGGCCGTCCAGAGGTCAATGTGTAAATGGAGCGAATGGCTCTCCTTCAGAAATCGTTTGGCACATTCCAGTGTCACAAAATAACACTGGAATCCCACAAACCCCTCTATATTTGCAACTAGGGGATCCGACTTAATGATCTCTGGATTTGTGCGCTGATTCGTCAGAGTCAGAAGCTCCCATTTGCTCGTATCCTTGAGAGTCGGAGACTTCTCAATGAGTTGATTCATATAAGGCATGAAATCTACAGGAACCTTGGCATCATCCTCAAAGATCAGCGTGACTTCTGCCTGATTCTGAACGACCCATTCCCAGACAGCAATATGGCTGAGGGCACACCCTATTCCGCCTGCCGTCGACAGCTCTTCATGGGCCCTTCGCGTCCGATTCTTGATGTTCTTCTTGGTATACAGGGGAATCCTAGGGTCGTTCATAATGTCGAGTGTGGATCCATCCACGCCGATGAATCGCTTGACATTTGGCATTCGTCGAATCCCAGGCTGTGATGAAAACTCATTCCATCGGTCTTTGCGTCGCTCCAAATTGATACAGAACGCCGGTATTTTATCGACCTGCCAGGCAGGCGTTTCTTTTATGTCGTAATAGGCCTTTTGATTCTCCATCCTCTACTAATAGTGATTAAATTTGAATGGTCCATGGTTCATATTATAAGATAAGAACCATGGGACACTTAACGCTTTTGATGGGATGTATGTTCGCGCAGAAGACAACGGAGCTTCTACGCCGAATTCGCCGCTATAAGGCTATCGGATACTCTGTGCTCGTCGTCAACTTCGTAGGGGATGTTCGTTATGGAACAAACAAGATCGCCAGTCACGACATGGACGGCTGTGATGCTGTCTGCGTCAAGTGGCTCCAGGATGTCGCACATCAAGTGGAGAGCGGATCCTATCAGGTAGTTATCATCGATGAGGGACAGTTCTATGGCGATCTGTATGCCTTTGTCACGAAGTGGGCGGATCGCTTTCCCGTTCATATTGTGGTGGCGGGGCTGGATGGCGACAGCAATCGGACCCCCTTCGGAGACATGCTGCGCCTCATTCCCCATGCGGAGGCCTTCGAGCGTCTCTCAGCCTTCTGTAGCGTCTGTAAGAATGGAACGGAGGCCCATTTCAGCAAGCGTATTGTTCGAACCGTCGAGCAGATTGCCATCGGGGGTGCCGATAGCTACATTCCCGTTTGTAGAGCCCATTATAACGAATAGGTGTGTATATTGAAAAATTTGACGATGTTATTTTTCTAGTTGTGCTGCTAGAGGTAAGTAGAAGGTTGTGTGTTTGTGTGATTGTCATGTCTGTTCTGCGGTCTATTGTGTTGTTTGTGCTTGTGTTTGTGTGTGTATCTGAACCCATCTCCTTGGCGGTTGGTGGTGTAGTTCTATTGGGTGGCGGAATGTATGCGTATTTGAGACCGGCGGCACACTATAAGGGAAATTTAGACGTCTGTATTGCATCCGCGGCCCAGTATTCAGCAAATCCTTGGTTCGGCTATTCGACCTGCGCCTATCCGAATGTGCGCGTCCAGCTAGGAATGAAGGAGCGCATACACTTGGATGGATTTGAGGTTATAACATCAGATAACAAGCGTGCCAAGCTATTCGTAGACACTGTTGTTATATCCAGGGTCTTGCCCGACGTTCAGCTGGATCTGGTGGAGGAATACTACATTGAGGAGATTCCATTCAAGGACGCTGTGCTAACAAACCCTATTAAACATTGTATTATGAACGAGGTCCATCAGATCACCTATGAGGCCTTGAAGGCAGATACTCGATTGGATGAGACAGTCAAGGGATATATCAGCCGTTGTATGGATCGATACAGCACGAGCTATGAGCCAACCAAGAATACCTATGTCAAGCTCATCAAGCTCTCATAAGAGTCTAAGAATCTGTATCTCTATTTTTATAGGGATGTATGTCGGCTATACCTATTTTGGTGAAGTCGAATATGATGAGATGCCCCCTCCTGAAGGGATTAAATTTCATGTAAAAATGCCAGCCTGTGTCGCATTAGAATGGTATAAACATACAGAATCCTTTGATGAACTCCATCGTAAACATATCGATTGTCCTCTAGAATTTTGGATTCCAGATATCGAAACGAATATATTAGAAAAAGCAACGAAACTAGCAGAAGATATGTATAGGCATCTTTTGAAAAAAGGTATCGATCCCCATATTTGTCGACTAATTCTACCTCAATCCACCTATATTGAATTTATTGAATCGGGCCCCATACATATATATAAACAGATTTGTTTGGTACCTGGAAAAAATAGTGAGATTCAGAATCATATAAATAAAATTACTAGTATTATAAATATATGTAAGTCAAAAAATACACCATTAGGCAACTATATGCCGCCGACACTTCATCTGGACTACGTTATTTAGTGCTGACATTTGCCGGTATAAGCTTCTTTGTAACAGGATCGTAGACAAGGCTCATAATAATCGCGCAATCCTTGTTCTTACTATAGTCGGTAAGTTGTTCGCACTGTTTTCGCCAGTAGCCGTTCCAGCCAATCTGGACCATGGCTAATTCCTTAAAGTCTCGAGGGAGGATCGATTTCGTAGAGCGATTCATCCTATTGAATATGGATATTGTGATGGAGCACACTGGCGTTGGATGCGTCTTTAAGTTCAATTTTTTTTATGAGGCATATATCAGTCTAAATCGCCTATACGGATATATGCTATGCGATCCGCTATCTGTATTATGGCGGTCGAGCCACATTCAGTGTGGCTCGAAATGTTAAGCAAGATTCAGAACTATGATGTCTTTGTTGTAGTTGATAGTCTTAATACAGAGTATGATGCTTTTTCAGCAGCATATCCATCGGTTCAAATTATTCAAGTGACGGATAGGGAATGTCGCGACCGAGGGTTTGTGAATTCGAGCCACATGGAGAACGCATCTCTTGTTTTTAATGAGATCATCGCATGGGACAGGGCTCTCTGCTACTTTTCGATAAGGGACTATGAGACCGTGTGGTTCTTTGAGGAGGATGCTTTTTTCTATGACGAGGAGACGATTGCGGCTATTGATCGACAGTATCCAGTATCCGATCTTCTGTGCGCCGATAAGGAGCGGGAGTCCTTGCCCCATGAATGGCAGTGGTTTTGGCCGGCCATCCACATCGAATTTCCGCGGCCCTATTTTCATGCGCCGATCTGTGCTACAAGGATGTCGAAACGCCTGTTAAAGAAGATAGCAAACTATGCTGAGACGCATAGAACCCTTTTCTTCATCGAGGCCATGTTCCCCACCCTCTGCGTCCGTCATAACCTTATATACGATATACCCAAGGAACTCAAGGATACGATTCGATGGCGTCATGATTGGAATACAACAAACACGGATAGGATGCGAATCTTTCATCCCATCAAAGATATGGGACTTCAAGAGGCAATCCGCAAAAATTTGATATCTATGATGTAAATATAGTCGGCAACAATGCTCGCCATGATTCTTACCGATGAAAAGATGCGATGGGTGATTGATCGCGTTGAGGGACGGGATCTAGAGGGAAAACTCAAGGAGACGCCCAACGGAAAAAAATGGACGGAGTTGGTGAAATCTCTGACCGATTTCTACACCAGTTCGCCCAGCTGCGTAGGGCGGCTCGTGATAACGACGGAACAGCTGGATTTCTTGAAGACGCTGGTCTAGAAGTATTCGAGGTAGATCTCCTTGTTCTGCTTCCAGGCCACGCGGATTTTTTGTTCGCCGTCTAAGAACCGCTGCACAGCATCCGCCTTTGCCAGATAGGTCCATCCGTGACCGGCATCAGGCATGGAATAGGCCCAGGCAACATGGAAGCGGGGCCATGTGATGGCTTCGCCATCCTCTAGGATAACGCGCCACTGTAATTGATGATCTTGATTCACGTTAATCATTATGGATAATTACTGAGATAGGGCAACAAAATAAAGAGGGCCTTGGAAGTTCAATTTTTTTATTCAGCGGCTGCCTGCGTCTTTGCCCTCGTTCGTTCCGCAATGGGGCGCTCGTCGAGCTCATGGAGCTTCCTCAGACAGAATCGTTCGAGATTTGCATTTTGTGTGTCGCGGGCGACTGTCAACATGAACTTCAGTGCCGCCAGCTTACCAATATTACGTTTTACAACGACTTCAGTGGATTCACGGAAACATTCGGTAAGGAGATTTATTGTTGCGGCGAGTATGAATCCCAGGAAGGCACCATAGAGACAATCTGTAAAGATATAGGCGGGTGACTTTGCGAAAGATACAAAGAACCCCATGAAGAACCCCATGCTAGCACCATAGTCGAGGCGCACAGGCCCCTTGACGAACGCCAACGTCCCCGTTAGATCCAAGTCATAGTTTGGCATTGTGGTTTACAGCGAATAATACCTAATTCTTTGTAGGGCGCATCGTCAAATTTTTGTAGTCGAAAAAATTGAAGATGGGACCAGGCTTAGAAGAAGGTGTCCTCACGTCGCGACTGTCTTTACTTCAACGTAAAGATACATACATATCTATCCATAGTTTAGTGACAAAATGCCAGGCAAGAACAACGCATCCGCAGCAAAGGGTAAGGGGTTTAACCGCAAGAACCAGTATGCGGACAAGGCCAACAAAAAGGTGCTCGGTGATATGCTATCCGAGGGATTTGATGAGAAGTCTATGCGAATTGCGAAGGTCACGAAGAACGTTGGTGATTCTCGCTTCCTCTGCACCCTATCGGACGGCCGTGATAACGTAAACGCACTTGTGCGAAATGTTCTGCGAGGAAAACAGGCCACCCCTATTGGTTCTGGGTCGCTCATCCTGGTCTCTCTACCATACTGGGATAGGGATGAGGCGGTAGCCCGTGCTAATGGAGGCGCATTAGTGAAGGACCCTGAGGCCTATGTCGAAGCCATTCTCGACAAAAAGACAATCAGAGCGTTAGACAAAGAAGGCAAGATCCCCCCTGGATTCCTGAAGGAGGGAGGTGGTTTGAGCGATGGCTCGGACGAAGATGGGTTCGTCTTCGATGATGGTGAGGAAGAGGAGGAAGTTCCCATGCCCGAGGAAGAAGAGGAAGAAGAAGAGGAAGGAGCGGCATCAAATTCATCATCATCGAATTCAGCAGCAGCAGCTCAGCCGAAAAAGAAGTGGACGGGTAGAGGTGGTGGCTCTGCGCCGAAAGGGGAGTTTGATATTGATGATATTTAAGGGGGACCTCAACCCCTGCGAAGCAGGGGTTGCCTCCCATACCCCCTGTCTTTTTATTTTCAATATAGAGATACCTTGAAAATAAAAATACAGGGGGTATGGGGGAGGCTGAGCCGCTTCGCAGCTCAGATGTCCCCCACAGGGGGTATGGGGGAGGCACCCCCTGCGAAGCAGGGGGTGATGTCCCCCACTTTGTCCCAGTCCGCCACGAGATGTTCCCACCAATTATGGAGTTTATGTCGAAAGATCATTTGAACCAGAGGATTCGACACATTATATGCATTCTCCTTGTGTCGCGTATATTCGAAGAGCGACACGCGGCCAAACGGCACATGACTCAAACGGATCCTTCGATAAGCCTGTGGTTTGAAGAAGAGCCCTGTATACGCAGAGTAGTCGCCAATTGTTTCATTTGTCAGAAGGTTATGGAAGACGGTTGTTCCTCGTTCTGTAACGGTGAAGTAGGCCGGCGCATAAGGTAACCTAGTGTCAGGGTGTATCAGGTAGGTTCCCGTCGGCCCTGCTTGATACAGTTCTGGAAAGCTCGTGATAGGGTGGAGTTTGATGGACGGCTTGATAAAGAACCAGTAGATGAAAGAGAGAATGGCGCAATAGTAAGACAGCTTCAAAAGTGTTCCGTTCATTATGTTAATATGGATATTTACTAGGAGGCTCAACAGCGTTAGGCGGATCCATAAGTTCAATTTTTCTTTCATCAGCAAAATATTAGACCTGCTATCAGTGACTTAGGGGCTAGGTGGGGACATTTCACTTCTTAGAAAAATTGAAGACCGAGATCTTATGTTTGATAGATAAGCGGTTCCCCCGATTACAGTAATTATCCATACTTTAACACACTCACAATGTCTTCTTATCTCTCTCAAGAACACGGTTATGACAAGGGCTCAGTTCCTCGCAACATCTGGGGCGAACGCAACTTGAATCCCTACATCTCTACCTTTGGCGGAACAGAACTTGTTCCCGCTATCAAAGGGGGGAAACTGGTTGGCATTCCTCGCAAAGAAGCCTGTGTTGTCTTTAAAAAACCAAAGGGACATCATGCCGATTATCGCAGCGATAAGGTGCTAGGATTCTTCGATCTGAAGGAAGCCTGGCAGCTTACCAGTTGCGGTTGTGACTCTGGTCGCTGCGCCTGTAAATCCCAAGAGAATTTGCCGTTCCACGGGGACTCCATCACGCCGCTCGGTGACCTGGACTTGACGAATTCCAACCATCTGATTCTCGCCCAACAGTTCGCACGCGACTGGCTCGGCGGCAATTCCACGATGGATACCCTTCACGTCCACACCCATCATTACTCCGCGCTCCAGTGTCTTCTCTTCTTCGCTCAGGATACGACTGCTCTCATCTCCGCCATTGTGCCACTTTGGCGCAACTTCTGCCGCGGACACCTGATCTTCCCTGCCTGGCAGAAGATCACCATTCAGATGACGCACGACACCATTCTCAAAGATCAGACACAGAAGATGATGGCGCATATGATGACACAGTGGCTTGCCACGGTCAAGCCTGAGCTCTTTGTTGACAGACCCCTCGTCCAAATCAACCGTGAGCTCTGGATGAAAATGCTGGCGACCACTCTTCGACGCGACATGCGACGCGGCAACTCCGATGTCAGCAAGAACAAGGGTCTTCACGCAATCTACATCCTAGTTCCCCTCCTGAGTTCGCTGGCTGAAACCAGCCACTTAACTATCGACACCAGTCCTCTCATTGATAAACTGACACGTGAATACCGTGCAGCCAAACACACCTTACAGCTGGGATTTTATGCCGTCCCTGGTCCTGAAGGAGCCTTGCAAATGCTGACTTCCATACTCAACCACTGCCTCACAAAGGAACAGACAGAAGAACTTCTGGCCTTCTGTAAGAAACACCCTGACCAGTCAAAGTTCCCTAACTGGGTTGAAATGGGAATAATCGCTCCTCGTCCACGAACTGCCATTGAAGAAACACTTCTAACAGGTCCCTGGAAAGTGTCTACCTTCAGCAAAGGCCTCACAGATACTATCGCCTCTGAGGTTACACCTGACCCAGCGAACCCTAATAAGGGCTTCCTAAAGTGCCCCGATAGCACAGAGTGGTGCGCCGTCCTTCTCTTACAAAAGGGAGACTACGTATTTACTCCTGACTACACGGGCATTGCCAGGAAGGCCAATGGAGAGATGGGACAATTCAATCCAGGCAATTGGCGCGTCTCCTATGGTCTGCGCGACTTTGGAGCTGCCGATGTGCTGGATCCGACCCGTGAGGGCTTCTCGTCCGCAGGTGTGCGCTGCGACCCTAGAATCAAAGGTCCTGGCAAGTGGGTCAAGCCAGGCAAGGATGACCTGGTGCCTGGATGTGACTATCCCATTCATATTCACTATGGGGACTACATGAGGGTCATAATCAACGGACGAGTTGTGCTACAGGTTGTTCTTAAATATAACGAGCATCCCTTGTTCGCCATCAAGGGTGTCTTCGCAAAAGTCGAGTTTGAGCCGGCGGATGCTAAGAAAGTGACTGCTGCTGCCGCTTCAAATAGTAGTTCTTCCTCTGTTTCCTGGCACGAGGCTGTGGCGACTCACCCTGCCTCTGGCATAGAGAAGCCAGTAATAGAGAGTAAGTCAGAGGACCCCTTTGTTACCAAGATTGTTGCGGAGGTGGAAGAAAAGGGAATTGATTCAGTCATAGCCTCCCTCTTACACGCGCAAATGCCTCAGGGAGAACTGACTCCCTTTGAAAAGGAGTTGGCAGCTGCTCTCCGTGAAATAGGGACGAAGGGGGTATCTTCCGCCATACAAATGGCGGATAAGATAGCTAATATGTAGAAAACAACAAAAAATACTATTTTTTTTGTTACTACCGGATTGAGAGTGTTTTTATGGTTGGCGGAAAGGGGGGGAAGGTTTTTATATAGTTGTTACTTATGCATAATGTGATAAGGGTAGCAGGTAGATCAGGAAGGGAGGTGAGGCCGCAAGAAGCGGCATACAGCATTTCGAGTGCGGGGGGCAAAGGAGGGAGGGCTCCAATCGGACAACATATGCAGCCCAGGTGTGTCAGGGTGTCTGGTAGGGCTGGCAGAATCGTGATTGGATTAAAGGAGATGTCGAGTGCTTTTAAACAATTCGGAAGGGATCTCGTCATTTCCGAAATGCAGTTGTAGGAGATATCTAGTATTTCCAGGGAATCAGGAAGAGTGCAGTCAAACACTTTGAGGGCGATGTTGTATAAGTTAAGTGTTTTTAGAGCCGTGTAGTGACCCAGATCAGGGAGTCGCTCCAGATTTTGTACGAGGTTAATTTTAATAGCCTCAACGTCCAGGGGAAGTGTCTTCAGTTCCTTTAAGAATTCACTTCGTTCAGAATCCAGCAGATATGTGCCATTACAGGTCTTGGTATATGTCTTTGTGGCAGGATTGTAGGGCATCTTAAAAGTATGGATATGTGCTTAGGAGAGCGCCCCTCTTTCATAAAAATAATGAGTTCAATTTTTCTTTGCGCTAAGAGGAACGCCATCCAGATAGATGAGGCTCAAGGGATCTACTCCCTCCTCTGAAACACATTTGCAGAACTCAAGGACATCAATAGAACAGCAGAGATACCACTCAAATGCAGGCGGATTAAAGACGGGGTCAGCCTCTGGTATCAAGCGATCCGGTCCATCATAGTCGGCCTTGAGAACGCGCACAACGAAGGTGCCATCGCTCATGAGCCAGACCAGGGTCCCGTTCTTGGACTTAGGGATCTTGACAGGGGTTGCGGTAGGGACGCGCTTAGCAAGGGATTGTCGTTCTTGGTATCGGAAATCGAAGGACATCTTGAAAGTATGGATATATGCTTAGAGCCTGGGCCTAAACTAGGCCCTTTCTTTAAGTTCAATTTTTTTGGGACTATTTACGTGGAGCAAATCGACAATTGGATGGATGATGACCTGAGCCACAGATATGGCAGGTAGGCGATTCCTTATCGGGTGTTTGCTTTGTACGACGGATAGGGATGTGCTTTGCTAGGCAGGATGCTTCATGCTTTTCGCATTGATCAGCTGCTGTAAAGACCTTATCACAGAAGCCACAGATCAGGTCCTCGGACATTTGGCTACTAGGTATAGCATAAAAAATATCAATTTTTGTTTCGCATTTATGATGGACTGCCGACTGCTGACTTAAGATTGTCGAGTTCTACTTTGAGTTGGCGGTTTATATGTATTTGCTGGTGAATATCTTTATAGATCTGGATCTCGGCTCTCAGGGCGGCTTCCGTTTGCCTCATGCGAACTAGAATGGCCTGAGGCGACTCATTGGAAGATGGTGCTGTGACCGAATTTGTTGAAGGTTGTTCTAGCGCATCGAGGCGTCGCTGTGTAGAGTCCATCTGATGCTTTAGCAGGCCCAAACTCTCGAAGAGCACGGAGATGGGACTACAGTATTTGCAGTCACAGTTGTCACTGCTGTCACAGTTGTTATCACAATCAGAATCAACAGGTCGTGCCTCCACTACATTCGGTAGAACCTCTGACTTGACCTCCTCCAATGCCGGCATATCGCTATAGATGTCCTGAATGATGGCATAGAGACTCTGAATCGGGTCTGTTACCAGATAGATTTGCTTCAAGGCATAGGACGGATCCTTTTCTATCATAGACTCAAGCTCCTCTTCTGCTTTGAGTCTATCATTGTGTGTTCCCTTTTGAAAGGTATCCGTCCTGAACGCATGAAGGACGGTCCAAGATGGGCGGACAAGATTCTTAGAGGACACGATATCAAAGTTGCCATCAGGACTCAGGTAGGCTTCACAGCTATCATCACTGATTCCTGGGACACGGACAGGTGTTCGTGTCCTAACAATGTCTTTCAGCTGTACTTGTTCCTCACGTCGGATATTTGCGAGGACATCTGTTTCAGCAGGGAGCTCGGACAGACGACTGCCAAGGGACCGCATTTGGTCCCAGGCCGAGTCCTTAAAGAATATCCGATCCAAGGCATACATCTGATTAGGGATAACGAGGGGACTGATAGGAGGAAGGGAGTAATCGTCCTGCACTATTCGGTGTTGCTTCATAAAGTAGAGAAGCTCCAGGGAGTGCAGATGTATGTGTTCCGTTATTTGCCGACCAGAGAGTGTAAAGGTTCCATCGGATACTAGGCGAATCAGATAAGGGAATTCGAAGTCTTTGAAGTGCACCTCTTCCACCTCGCCCTCTGTCAGGCGCTTAAGAGCTCTACGCTCGGCTTGGCGAAGGTCTTCAGGAATCTTTGGCCACAGTTCAAGTTTTGCCTGTTGTTTGAGTGAGGCTTCTAGTCTCGTGGGAAAGCACATCAAGAATGTCGGGATGCTACAGACGCAAGAATCGCTGCTATTCGCAAGGAGGCACTTGAGGGGATCCAAGGATTCCTGGATTCCGTGCAACTTGCGATACACATTGACGAGATGCCACAGACCGATAGGATAGGGCCTATGTTCTTGGCCCGATACCCCCTTCATATCAAACGTAACGCAACCGTTGGCATTGAGAAGGACGATGCCAGTCATACGCGGATAGGGGGTATGCTGGAAGGCAATATTCGTTTGGTGAGGGGTTCGCAGAAGAAGAGTTTCAGGATCTTGAGATGTCATTGTAAACAGTATGGATAGTAATAGGGTTGCTGGGAGGCTTGTCTCTAAGATGTGATAGATGAGCTTCAATTTTTGATGCAAAAAAATAAAATAACACTTGTCGTTATTTTATTTTTTATTTTTGTTTTTATTCAGCATCCTCCTTCTTTTCCTCCTGGAGGTTGAGGCGCTTCAGAACTATATTCATCTGACCCTCGAGTTCTCGAATCCTCTTATTAAGTGTTTCCTCATAGCGGCAGCGCACACAGTTACAGAAGTCTGCGTCATCGTCAGCCACGAAAGCGCAGAACAGTCTGTCCGTGCGATGGAAGAGATCATCGAGTCGCTTGTCCTGTCCGCAGGCACGGCAGTCGCAGGGAGTCTCATAGGGCGTGCAACCCGCGCAGTCACAAGGACCCGCATCAGACTCCTCCTCATCCACTTCTGGCTCCTTTAAAGGAATCCCTCGTATCCTAGCCATATCGCTATCCAGTGCTTGTTTCACAAAGGACGAATAGGATGGCTTCCAGTTCTCTAGCAGCGTATACAGGTCGTGGTCGCCAATGCGAAGATAGCGAATGATTTCCATGAGAGGAGAGCTGCGTTTGCCGAGCCCATATGTCTTGCAGTATTTGTTGACCCATTTCTGAAGGGGAATAGGGGGGTAATAGAAGGTTGACAGAACTGTGTTGGCGTGGGGATAGAGAATGCCCTCGATTCTAGGTCCTGTGCCTATTTGTAGGTTCACCACGACCCCCCTTGGAAGGCGCTTAGTCCATTGTCTACGAATGAGCTCGTCGCCCGAGATGAGAGGAGCAGGAGTTTTGCCGAGTGCTACGAGGAGATCCGTGCAAGCGGCCACTACATCTGGGAACTCCCCGTGGTGATCCTTGCGGAACTCCTCGCACTTAGCAATCACTACATCGTGGAAGGGGGAATGGCGCTTAATGAAGGGTATCGCAGTTGCTAAGTGGCGCATCAACTCTATAACAATAGGTGCTTTGACATCCTTATCATTCGCTGCGTGAACTTGGTCTAATAGGTCCTGAACCTTGGCGACTGCTGGGTCAATTATCCCAACAAAGGGGAGCCAATCATTTGGAATGGGCTCATCCACCAATAGGGTCTGGAAGGACTTGCCTGTCCTTTCTCCAGAAGAGGCGACCACGAAGGACAAGAAGACCTGTTCGGTGGTCTTGAAGTGGAGATATTTCACATCGTTGTGACGGGCATAGCTGTTGATAAAGTGCTCGATATGGCGAACCTTGCCGCCCGACTCGATTTCTAGACACTTCAGATAGGGATTGGTTAGAATGAGTGTGCCAGTCACGGTGGGTCCTGCTCCAAATTGGAAGGACACAGGGATGCGCTTAGGAAGCAATGCGAGCTTATCGTTAATTGTTGACATCTTGAACGGTTAAATATGGATAGTCAATTGATTGTCAGCCTGGGAGGGACATCCAATTTGGAGGGGCCCTGAGACTTCAATTTTTTCTGACAATAAAAAAAGAGGCAGTGGTTGGCTCTTTTTTTTGTATTTTTTCTAGTTCTTTTCAAGGGCTGCCAGTCTTTGGCGAAGACGATTGATTTCATTCCACAAGTCTGTGGTAGAGTGGCAACCATAGCACTGGCAGGGAGGCTCCAGTGGCCTGTGAAGATCGCATTGGCATTTCTCAGGACTTAGGCGACAGATGCGCTCCAGGGCCAGCTTGTCTACATCCTCATCTTTTGCGAGGACCAGGTGCTCCTTTTTGATATTGTGGTAGAGCATATGATAGAAGGTGACCGACCCAGACATGAGATACAGTAGGCGATCAACAAGGGTCCTGGGCTTCGAGGGCGACTTATACTGCTTGATGTATTTGTTGAACCATTGCTCGAGAGGAACCTTTCGATTATAGAAGGCGGTCTCGACCATGCCCGTCTTAGGATTGAAGATACCATGTTCGACGGGGCCATTGTAGATCTGGAGTTTGACGCATAGGTGGGCGCAAGGGAGAGTGGCCCAGTTCTCAAGAACTATCTGTTCTGGTGTGAGAAGAGGGGGAGGGACTTGACCCAGGCCAATCAGTAGCAGTCGGCAGGCCTTCTCGAGCTCAGGGAAGCGGATATGTTCTTCCTGACGGAATTGATGGCACTTGAGAATCACAATCTCCATCAGCTTCTGATTCCCCTTCACGAATGTTAGTCCCAATTCGCGAATGTAGTTAAAGAGCGTCACAACAATGGCAGCTCTGGCGGCTGAATCCACTGCCGCATCCACTTCCGCAAACTTCTGCTTAATGTAGATGACGATAGGGTCACTGCGACCGACATCCTTCAGGTTGTATGTGTGTGTCAGATGATGAAGTATCGTGTCGGTGGAGCCTTTGCCCTGTGCCACTGTGAAGTTCTTGAGGCAGTCGAGGGTGGCACGACTGGGGAGATGCAGATCAATTCGTTGCGCTACGTGGCGCTGGTAATGATTGATAAAGTGCTGGAGATTGAAGATAGTGCCGTTGTAGGAGATCTGTGTCTTTGCGAGGGTGGGGGCCGCGATAAACTCTGCGGTCCAGATGGGACCGCCAGGGAGTTGGAAGGTGACGGGAATAGAGGAGGGCAACAGTGCAAGCTTATCGATAGGGGAGGACATCTTGAATAATATGGATAGATGTGAGAGTTGTGCCAGCGGGGACAGCAACTAAGTAGCTACTATGGAAGTTCAATTTTTTCGGGGATACGAAAAATAGGGTTTTTCGGCCATAGCTTATTCGCAAGGATCCTAACGTATAAAGCGTTGCTTTATACATAGTATACCTGCTAGAAAGTATAACTTTCTAGCAGGGGTCCCCGCATGTATCCGTGATAATTGGATGATTATCATGGAAAATGTGGGGATTCTCCCCCACCTCTTCTTCATTCTCATCCTCTTCCAGAATGGGAGGGAGTGGCTGATAGTATACATTGTTGTCGTCGTTCACATGAATTCGATCGATATGTTTTGGCTTGTAATCTAGTGAGCTGACGACGACACTTAACGTGATTACGCTGAAGAGGCCGAAGAGTAGGTAGCCCATGTCTGGATTGTCATGTCGTATGGACGGCTCGATGGTATTGATCGGCCTATCCTCTGGCAGAATACAGGCGAGACTACTATCAGGGTGATAGCAGCCTAGGATACTGATAGGGAGGACGTAGGCAGGGAGGACGTAGTTGAAGGCCTGAGCGTCAATGAAGAACAGCATGAATGCGATAAAGCGGCTCATTTTTGCTGTTAAATATGGATAATGACTGATAGGGTGTGTCATGGAGACACCTGACTAGGGAACAGGCGGCCGATCAAGTTTTTCGGCGACATTAAAAATAGGATCTATACCAATAAAATTAACAGTATTGTGTGTATTGACTATATATTTTCTATTTACATTCAGGTTCTTGGAGGATCTTACGCGCCTCTATAACTCGCTTCTCGAGTTCACGGATTACCCTGACTTCTGCTGCAACCTTTTCGAGGGCGGCGAGCTCCTCGGTCAGGGCCGCTTCCTTTTTCTTTAGGTCCTCGGCCGAGGTGCTGATCAACGCTTTGCGATGATCGATGCGGCCCTGAAGATCTCTACAGCGAGCTGTCGCTGTCTTAATGTGGTGAAGATCTGCTAGCTCCATTCGTTGTGCTACTCTGCGAGCCTTGAGTTTATTCAGGACTTCTTTGGTGGTTGGCTCAACAGTCGCAACAGTCGCAACAGTCGCAACAGTCGCAACAGTCGAAGCTATCGCAGATCGTTGAACTATCTCGAAGCCAGCACATCCACAGCAGTAGGACCAGGGCCTATCAAAGAGGCAATCGAAGACGAGGGTATGTGTTTGTTCGCAACTGTGGCACTGAGTGCCATCCTTGTAAAGTCCCACAAATGGATGGTGCTTGAGGGGGAAGGAGTCATTGACCTTTACGACAGGATCAGGGCCGAGGCGCTCAAGAAGCGTGCGCTGTTCTGTAGTCAAGGAGCCACACTTGACACAGTCAATACAGTCCCAGTCCCCACCGGTGTCGACGAAGAAGGTAGATAAGTTCTTACAGATGCGGCAGGGCGTAGGTGAGTAGGTGAGATTGGCTCGCACGACCACAGGAACAGGAACCACTGTCGCAGGAACAACGGACGCAGAGGAATTACACGAAGAGTTGGATGAGACACGGGACTCAATCGCTGCGATGCGGTCTGCTACACGGATAGGTGCTGCCTCGTCGGGGTAATGGACTGTATTCAAGGATGTAGGTTCTGTCTTACATACGGGACTCGAGCAGGTTGCTCGCTCTGCCTTCTCCTTCGCGAAATGCTCTGTGAGTCGTTCATCCAAGGTAAGTCCCGTCTTACATACGGGACTGCCTCCCCCTTCAGGGGGAGGCGTATTACCTGGTGCGAGCAGGTTGCTCGCACCTATCTCGGCGTATCCACTGGGAGGAAGGTTCTCATCCAGGAGCTCCTGGAGTGAGGAGCCCTTGCGATTGCCCTCGGCCACGAACAGCACTGCCAGTAGGTTCGGGATATACATCTCATTACAACTGTATGATATATAGCCGCCCTCCGATTTGATGACATGATGGCGTCTGAAGTAGTTCAGGAGGTAGTTGGGAACCATATCCGTGCGATTCTTCTCAGCATTTGACGTGGTAACATCAAATACAGGGATTACGCCGCAGCGAAGCACAATGCCATCGAGGCGTTTGCCGCGATGCTGTATGTAGAGCTGGAGGCCTGAGGGGAACTTCATCAGTGATCGTTGAATGGGGGACATCTTATACGTGGAAATATGGATAAGTATCTAGATGTTGACCGCGGGGGTGTGATAGTAATAGTAGCGTGGCCGTGCGTCAAGTTTTCAGATCTACAAAAAAAAATGGATAGATAAATGGATAGATAAATGGATTATATATGTTTTTTGTGTAGTTTACTGGCATTCTGGGTGTTCTAGGATCTTGCGCTTATGCGCTATTTCATCTTTTAGTGTCTGATTCACCTCAAGCTGCGCCTCAATCAATATGAGTGTTCTGTGTTCTTCAGCAAGAACAGTGTGTTTTGCTCGGAGTCTCTCAAGGACTTCTTCGAGTGAAACGGCAACTGCCGTTTCTTCGAGTGAAACGGCAGTTGTCGTTTCTTCAGCCGTTTCTTCGGGTACTGCTGCTGTTGCTGTAGCTGTTGCCGTTTCTGTAGCAGTAGGGATGGCAGGCCAGGTTGCCTCATAGGTATCAGGCACATCCATTCGCTTACCAGCGAGCCCTGGAACCATTCCACCGAAGATGATCTGGGCCAAACTCTTGTTTGCGTAGCGACCGCGCTCCACAAAGATGTAGTAGAGCGGATGGAAGTTGAACGGGGCATCGCACAGAGTTTGCTTGTAGTGGATAATGAGCTGGGGCGCAGTGCTTATCAACTGGTTCCATCCATTATGGGTGGACTGACGGAAGCGTATGCCTTCAGGTGTTTGAAGCAGAGTGATACCCCCCTGTTGAGGCTGGGACTTACTCATCTGGACGTAGACATCCAAGCCGTGCATAAATGATCGCTGTGCTTCTACTGAATAGGCTTCATCCAGTTCATCATCCAAGACATAGGTGTAGGGTCTAGGAGTAGGAACAGGAGTAGGAGCAGGAGCAGGAGATGCGGACGAGTTAGAAGCGGACGAGTTAGAGGGTGCTACTACAGGGGAACCGGCTTTAGCACATGCTGCATCGCCCAGATCCAGTAAGGCCTGGAGAGAGACGCCAGCCGAAGTCCCCTCAGCAACGAAGAGGTGCGTGAGGATAGCGGGATCCGGCTCACAAGCTCGACCAAGCAAGCGACGGTTGAAGAAGTTGTCGAGATGCTGATAGACGATGCTCTTGCGAGTCTGCGATACAGGCAGAGCGTCTGAGGCAACGTCGAAGACAGGCCAGAAGCATTGCTTCCAGCCCATCTGCTTCCAGAAGGCCGGATCGTAGTTGCGACTAGACTCCTTGCGGAGCGTGATGCCAACGAGCTTCTTGCCGTCGCGCGCCATGTAGAGCTTGAGGCCGGCGTCGAACTTCATTAGGGAGGTCTCGATAGTTGTAGACATCTTGTATGTAGTAATATGGATAGTCGTAGGGAACTGTTGCCAGGA
>Ga0209084_1000570_pt1 | contig 34863 bp, 28 predicted proteins | sample C_130820_MF_Meta_FD_187309 | JGI IMG/M metagenome (GOLD analysis project Ga0209084, IMG submission 187309) | Freshwater microbial communities from Lake Croche, Canada to study carbon cycling - C_130820_MF_MetaG (SPAdes) (version 2) | ecosystem: Environmental > Aquatic > Freshwater > Lake... | reverse complement strand
GAAGTCTCCACGCATTGGCTGCCCATGGGCGGCCGGCTCAAGCCGGCGCTCCCCCGGGAGTGCGGCAGCTCGCTGCCGCCCGGCCAAGCCAGCTTGCTGGCGAGTGTTGCCTTGCCACGGGAGCCGATCTCCGGATCGCCCTTGACCATGAGTGGTCAATGGAAAGCGGAAGTCTCCACGCATTGGCTGCCCATGGGCATGCCAGCGCTCCCTACCGCGATGATCCTGCCAGACCCCGAATCGTCCCGGGGGTTGCGCAGCCCGGGCTTGCGGTTATACTGCCCACTCCTATTTCCCGCCATGCTCCGTTCGCTTTCTGCCCAAGCTCCGCTCCATGAGGGTGGCCGCCGCCACTGGCTGGCCGCCACCGCCATCGGGTTGCTGCTGGCCGCCACCACGCCACTGGCCCATGCCGACTTGGCGCGGCTGGCGCTGCGTGATGCGGCGGATTATTCTGCCAGTCGCCGGGGGTGTTCGTTGCTGGTGCTCGAGCACGGCAAGACCTTGCTGGAAGAGTACCCGAATGGTGGGGATGCCCGACTGGCTCACCAAATTTATAGCGGGACGAAGGCATTTTTCACTTTAGCGGTGCTGGTGGCGGCTCAAGAAGGCTTGCTGCGCCTGGATGACCCGGTCGCCAACACCATCACTGAGTGGCGCAACTCCTCCCAACGCAGCAACATCACCCTGCGCGAATTAATGAACTTCAGCGACGGACTCGATCCGGCCTTTCACCTGCATTCCGACCAGGTCACCGATCGCAATGCCCTCGCCCTGCGCACCCCCACCGTGGCTCCCATCGGCGCGGCCTTCACCTACGGTCCCAGTCACGGCCAGGTCCTCTGCGAAGTGCTCCGCCGCAAGCTCGCTCTGCGCGGCGATACCCCCTTCAGCTACGTCCAGCACAAGCTGCTCAATCCCTTGGGCATTGGTGCGGTGCCGTATCGTGCCGACGCCCAGGGCATGCCGCTGGTTGCCAGCGGGTTTCATCTGACCGCGCGCCAGTGGTCGCGATTCGGGCTGATGATGTTAGGTCAGGGGCGTATTGGGTGGCACGAGATTGTGCCGTCCAAGGTATTTGCGCAGTGTTGCCAGGGCAGCCGTGTCAACCCGATGTTCGGCCTGGGATTTTGGCTCAACACGGCTGCCACTCACCAGGGGGTCCGTGAGTCTGACATCGAGGACATGTTGGAAAAAAAGTGGCAGGCGCAGGATTGGCACCAGCGCTGCATTTGCCGCCAGGCCCCGGTGGATCTGGTGGCGGTGGTGGGCTCCGGCTATCAACGCTTATTCGTTATTCCATCGCTGGATCTGGTGATTGTGCGCCAAGGCGTCAACTCCCGCTTCTCCGATGCAGAATTTCTGCGCAAACTCTTGAGGCGATGATCTGCTACGATGACCCGGGATGGCGGCGTCCTAGGATTAAACTTCGGTTTGCGGACTCAATCGCCTCGCCACAGCATGCCGCGCGCTGCCAATCCAGGATGGCCTCCGTCTAGGCGATTTAACCTGAAAAGGAAATTGGCGATTGCAGGGAGGGGCTGTTTTTTCTATCGAGCTTCATCGGCTGGCGAATTGTTGCACCCGCGGGCGGAGTTTTGCTTTTCAAGCGGGTCGGCAGTGGCCACAGTCCCTGTCTTTCACGCCCATGTCCGACCTCCGCAAACCATTCCCCTTCAGCGAATTTGAGCCCGCCTGGCAGGCCCGCTGGGAAGCCGAAAAAACCTTCCACACGCCCGGTCCCGGGGATGCCGACTTTGATCCGGCCAAGCCGAAATACTACGTGCTGGACATGTTTCCCTACCCGAGCGGCGCCGGCCTGCACGTCGGCCACCCGGAAGGCTACACCGCCACCGACATTATCGGCCGCTACAAACGCATGCGCGGTTTCAATGTCCTCCATCCCATGGGCTACGATTCCTTCGGCCTGCCCGCCGAGCAATACGCCATTAAAACCGGCCAGCACCCGGCCATCACCACCGCCGCCAATATCACCACTTTCCGCCGCCAGCTCAAGGCGCTCGGCTTTGCCTACGATTGGGACCGTGAACTCGCCACCACCGACCCCGAGTACGTCCGCTGGACACAGTGGATTTTCCTCCAACTCTACGGCTCATATTACTGCGAAGTAGACGGCAAAGCCAAGCCGGTCACCGAACTTGAGGCCATGGGCTGGTCACGCGAGCAGGTCGATGGCGTACGCCTCGCCTACGTGGCCGATACTCCCGTCTGGTGGTCGCCGGACCTCGGCACGGTCCTGGCCAACGAAGAAGTCGAAGAGTGGAAAGCCAAAGGCCACACCGTCGAGCGCCGGCCACTGCGCCAGTGGATGTTGCGCATCACCAAGTATGCCCAGCGCCTCATCGACGAACTCGACGCCCTGGATTGGCCCGAGGGTATCAAGCTGCTGCAGAAAAATTGGATAGGCCGCAGCGAAGGGGCCATCGTGAGTTTCCAGATTGTTAATTTCACATCCCCCATCGAGGTGTTCACCACCCGCCCGGACACCTTGTTCGGTGCGACGTATATGGTCATGGCGCCCGAACATCCCTTTGTCGCCCAAATCACCACACCAGTGCAACGCACTGCGGTCGCGGACTATCAGAAGGCTTGTGCCTCCAAGTCGGATATGGATCGCGGCGATCTCAATAAGGATAAGTCCGGAGTTTTCACTGGTGCCTTCGCTATCAATCCGGTCAATGAGGTACTCTTGCCGATCTGGATCGCCGACTACGTCATGATGAGCTACGGTACCGGCGCCATCATGGCCGTGCCCGCCCATGACCCACGCGATTGCGAATTTGCCCAGCGCTTCGAGTTGCCGGTGGTCGAGGTGGTTCAGAGGAGTGTGGGTGCAACGCCAACTCTCTTTGAGGTCTTCTGCGATGCCGGCATCGCCATCAACTCCGGCTTTCTCGATGGACTTACTACTGCCGCAGCCAAGGCCACCATGATCGATTGGCTTGAAGCTAACCATCTCGGCCGCCGCCGTATTCAATACAAATTGCGCGATTGGTTGTTCTCGCGCCAGCGTTACTGGGGCGAGCCGTTCCCCATCGTGTGGAAGGACGGTCATCACCAGGCCATCCCTGAGTCGGAGTTGCCGTTGTTGGCCCCGCCACTCGACGACTACAAACCTAGCGGCACACCCGAACCTCTGCTCAGCAAGGCCCGCGAATGGGTCGAGCTGCCTGATGGATTCTTGCGGGAAACCAACACCATGCCCCAGTGGGCCGGCTCCTGCTGGTACTATCTGCGCTATTGCGACCCGTCTAATACCAATCGCTTCATCTCCCACCAAGCCGAAGCCTATTGGACCGGCAAGGGCGACGCAGACCGCCCTCCGGCGCCTTCCGCTACCGGCATGGTCGATCTCTACGTCGGTGGCACCGAGCACGCCGTGTTGCATTTGCTCTATGCCCGATTTTGGCACAAAGTCCTCTTCGACCTCGGCCATGTCTCCACTCCAGAGCCGTTCCAGAAACTCGTCAACCAAGGGCTCATCCTCGGCGAGGATGGTCAGAAAATGTCTAAATCGCGTGGCAATGTCGTTAACCCCGATGATGTCGTTAGTGAATATGGTGCCGATGCCTTGCGCCTCTACGAAATGTTCATGGGTCCGCTCGAACAGGTCAAGCCGTGGATCATGCAGGGAGTGGAAGGGGTATCCCGGTTTCTAGCCAAAGTGTGGCGCCTCGCTTGCGAGGAGCACGACGGCGAGTGGCGACTATCCCCGAAAATCCAGGACGTTCCATGCACCGATAAGGATTTGCTGCGGGTTCTCAACGACACAATCAAGAGAGTGGGGGAGGAAATCGAGTCGCTCAAATTCAATACCGCCATCTCCTTCATGATGACCTGCACCAAGGCGTTTACTGCGCTCGACGTCGTGCCATTGAAGGAATTTACCCAGTTTCTAACTGTCCTCAACCCCTTTGCTCCTCACCTCACCGAGGAAATCCACCAACGCCTCGGCGGCTCCACAATGCTCTCGGAAGCCGCCTGGCCCATCTACAATCCCGCCGCCCTCGTCCGCCACGAGGTGGAAATTATCATCCAAGTCAACGGCAAACTGCGCGACCGCTTGCTCCTTGCCAAGGACGCCGACGAAGCCACCGCCACCGCCGCTGCCTTGGCCTGCCCCAAGGTGCGCGACCACACTGACGCCAAGACCATCCGCAAAATCGTCTATATCCAAGGCAAACTTTTAAACATCGTCGCCTGACGCATTCACGGGGTCAGTCCCGCTTTTCGAGCATAAGGTTGCACAAGCCAGAGTTCGAATGCTCGAAAAGCGGGACTGACCCCATGGGCCTTGCAGTGTCACTTGCGCCGCAGATAGGCCAGTGTGCGAAGGACCGTGTCGAGCACAATGTCCAGATGCTGACGGAGGTCAGAGGCGAGAAAACGCAATATGAAATGCCCGTTCGCCTGCAACGCCGCATCCTTGCGACGGTCGCGCCGCCAGGCGGCCTCGTCGCCCAGGTGCTGGTCGCCATCAATTTCGATGACCAGTCGCGTCGTCGCATCCAGCAAATCCACCTCCATTTCGCTGTGCTCGTCAAAGGGGATTGGCAGCCGGGCGTTGAGCCGGAATACGCCGGCGAGGTTCGGCAGCGATTCTAGCCGGCGATAGATAAACGCCTCGCTGGCGCTGCGGGCTCTATCTACACCCTCGGCCCCGGGATCGGGCGTGGGGTGGCATGCACAAATAATTGGGCCAAGGGGCGGTCCACTCCGTCGTGAATCAGGCGGCGCACGCTCGCTGCGTGGTCCTTTTTCCAAGGGGCATCCACGGGCAGTGGCACGCACCATTGGTCGCCGTCGAAGTCGGCTACCAGCAACCAGCAACGCTCGTCCAGTAGCATTGGATAGATACCCATTACAAACTCGCGGCCCCGTTCATCAGCGCCGGATAAGTGCCAGCGCAGCACCTCGTCGCTGACCGGCAGAAACTGCTGGCAGGCGCACTCGCGGCAGCGGATGCGTGGTTTTTCGCACACTCCGTGCAGCCATTCGTTGCCGCACACGGGTTGATAGCCAACGCGGCCGGTTTGGGTGCTGGCAAACCGCCGAGCATAGACATCCTCACGGCCGCGGAACACAGCGCGGAACCAAGCGATTTTCGCTGCCGCCGCCGATGCTCGGTCCAGTCCGTCAAGCCGCTCGGGCAGCGCGGAGGCACCCGGCAGTTTTAATGTCGGAAAATCCCCATCCATGCCGCCACTCTACACTCTCAGGACTGAGTTGACGACCTCGTTTTTGACAACGGAGCGAGCAAGATCAATTCCCTCAAAGTTGTGGTAAATCGTGACAAAGGAACCACTGAGACACTGATTAGCACTGAGCACACTGATAAGAAATTAATAAATATATCAGTGCTTTCAGTGGGAATCAGTGCCTCAGTGGTAAAATTAGTCACCCACAATCCCCCACTTGAAAACCTGAGATTTAGCGCAATTTCGATGTCTCAGACGGTTTCGGTATTGGGCCTGGGATTCTGGGCGTACTTATCGATGCCGATGAAGCGAATGGTGCTGACAAACTCCTCGACGGCACGGTCGAATTCACCGGTGTTGTTCTGGATGATGCGCAAGAGGCAACTGCTGCGGGCGGAAAAGGCCGCGGCGTAGGCGCGGTTGATGAGCTTGTGCTCGAGAATGTCCTCGTTGCTCTCGATGGTGCGCAGCGGGCGCGACTTGTCGAGGCGACGCCGACCGCGGATCTCGGCTTCATGGGCATCGACCAGCACGATGGCCTTGGGCGACATGCGTTCCAACATGCGCGGAGTGAAGCCAGGTAGGTAACTGCCGGAACCCGTCTTGATCGTGCAGTGGGTGTCGAGCAGGATGTTTTCGGGTCGCTCGACGATGCGTTTGGTGGTGCGCCATTGCATTTCCTCCTGAGCGTCGGCGCTGAGGTTGCGCATCTCGTCGCGGTCGGATACCAAGCCCGCCTCCAAGCAGAGGTTGAGCATTTCGGTGCCGAATGAGACAATCGAATAATGCAGGTCTTGTTCCACTTGTTTCCATGCCTCGACGAGCACGGTGGATTTGCCCGCCCCCGGTACGCCTGCGACGATGATTAACTTAGCCATAAGTGGCAGCCTGCGCCGTGGTGCGGCGCTCCGTCAAGATTCAATGCGCCCAACCATCACAAATTACGCCAACATCCCCTTTAGGATTTAAGACTTGGGGGATTCCTGTTCTGGCAGATAGAGACCGGTCGGCTCCTTGACTCGGCCCGGTGGGCGGACGCCGGGACCCGGTTGTTTGACGCCGAGGTCGGCATCCATGACGGCAATGAGTTTTTGTAGACGCTCGATGACATCGGGGTGCTCGGCTGCAACGTCGTGGGTCTCGCCGATATCGCTGTCTAGGTTGTAGAGGGTGGGCGTGAACTCGCCTGCTGCCGCGCCGGCATTTTTTGGGCCACCCATGTTCTCGGATTGGCGGACGATGGCCAGCTTCCACGGGCCGCTGCGAACGGCTTCGAGGCGGTTAGAGCTGAAATAGTAATGGGCATCGCGCGGCGAGAGTTGCGATTTTCCTAACAATAACGACGTCATATCCCTGCCGTCGATGGTTAGGCCTTGCTGCAACTTTGCGCCACCCAGCGCGGCGAAGGTGGGTAAGAAATCAATGTTGCCGCCCACCGCATCGCAGGTGCTGGCGGCGGGTACTTTGCCTGGCCACCAAGCGATGGTGGGCTCGCGCATGCCGCCTTCGAAGGTGCCGCCCTTGCCACCGCGCAGAGGGCCGGCGGAGCCGCTGTTTTTCCCCGTTTCGAGCCAGGGGCCGTTATCGCTGGAGAAGATAACGAGGGTATGGTTGGCAAGGTTGAGTTCGCGCAGGGTATCGAGGATTTTGCCGACGCTCCAATCGACTTCCTCGACCCAATCACCGAACGCGCCGTTGGCCGAGCGGCCTTTGAATTTTTCGCCAGGATGAATGGGCACGTGGACGGCGGTGTGCGGCAGATAGAGGAAGAACGGCTTGGTCTTGTTCTCGGTGATGAATTTGACAGCCTCGTCGGTGTAGCGTTCGGTTAGGCGGTCCTGTGCAGCGGGCGCCAGGGTTTCGATAACCTCGTCGTCGCGCACCAGGGGTAGCGGCGGGGCGCCCTTGCGCTTGGTTCCTACAGGCGGCGGACCGGTCTCGCTGCCGCCCATGTCGTTAGAATAGGGCAAGCCGAAATAGTGGTCGAAACCCCGGTGGGTGGGCAGAAACTCCGGCTGATCGCCGACGTGCCATTTGCCGATGCACATCGTGGCGTAACCCGCGCCCTTGAGCAACCCGGCCACGGTGCTCTCTTTCGCGCTGATGCCGATGGGGCAGGCTGGAAAGACGACATTGGGCAGCGACACCCGCTTGGCGTAGCAGCCGGTGAGCACTTGCGCCCGCGACGGCGTGCACACCGGCGCGCCGTAAAACGATGTGAGCTTCATGCCTTCCCGCGCCATCCGGTCGATGTTAGGCGTGTGGTTCTTTGTAGAGCCAAACGGCCCGATATCCCCATAGCCCATGTCATCGATGTAAATGAGGACGATGTTAGGTTTAGCGGCGGCGGCAGGGAGAGCGGCGGGCGCGACGAAAAGGATCGCGGCAAAGATGCGGAACAGGTTTTTCATGATTTTAAGAGTAACGGGTAACAAGGCTCTATCATCTGGCTAGCTGGCGCGCAAGCGTAGCCCTCAGCAACACAAACACCATCAAAAATATGCCGTCTTACCGCTCAGCGCAGGGTGATTGGCTAAATCAGCCTCTATTCAAGGAACTGCAAAGATTTTTAAGTTTGGGGTGACATAGGTGCTGATTTTGTCATGTTACCCGGGTGATGACCCCGCCGCACCTTTGCTTGACGCTGGATGAAGTCACCCAAGGCCTTGAAATTAGGACGGCCACGACAGAGCTTGAAATTTCACAACTGCGTGAAGCCCTCAAGAAGAACCAGAAGAACCTGCATCTTTTTGCCGGCACCTTGCTAGACACCCTCCCTCTGGATCTCGCCGGGCAACTCGAATGCGGCCACGGTCGCATCGAACAGTGCAACCTGCGCGTCGCTCCTCTTGATTCCGACATCAGCTCCTTTCCCCACGCACGCCAAGTGCTGAGTTGCACCCGCATTTACAGTTCCAAGAATAGCGGGGAGGACAAGGCCGAAACCCGCTACTTCATCACCGGTTAGCAAGCGTCCAAGGCGCAGCATCTGGCGCGGGCGGGCGATTGGCAGGGCAAGGTGGGATGCTGTGCAGATCCGCGTTGGGCGGCGCGGTCGCCTCCCGGCCCGTGCCGTGAGCGGTAGGCGGGCTATCTGATTGAGGAGTGACGACTGTTGATTTTTGAATGACGAAGTGCCTTGGCAGGCTTTGCATGGGCGCGGCCAGCCGCCGTTGTTAGCTCCTGCACGGTTCATCGATCCCATCGGAAATCAACAATAAACAATCCGCACTCGTCAATCGAAGGCGATGGCAGCGACTGGACGAAGCATTGCCAGCTCAGCCAATCGCCCTGCCGCTCAGCGCTTTTCTGCCTTGCGTCAGGGGCGGCTGATCACCGGCACTGGGTGTGGGGTCGACTTGAGGTGGAGACGGAGAATGCGCCGGACTTCGGCGATGGTGGATGGTAACTCACAGGCACCGTGTGGCCCGGGGACGATGCATTCGGAACTCGCACCTTTGAGATGAGAACTCCAGTAGGCCACCACCCCATCGGAACTGTTGGGGCTATCACCCTTGCCGCGGTCACCGATGAGGGAATGATAGGGAATTTTGATCGGGCAGGCGTCAAGCACCTTGAGTGTGGGATTGGAAGGCGAGAGGCCGTCCACGCTGTTAGGCATGCGCTTGGCGTCGCCGGTTAGAATTGCGATTGACTTGCCGATCGAGCTGGTGAGGGTGTTGGTCAGTTCAGCAGGTAGGAAAATCAGGCGGCGGGCGAGCGCGCCGAGGCGACCGCTGGCCATGTCACTGCCGCGGTGCGGGGTGCAGATGAACACGGCGCGGCTCACATGCGGGTTGGCCTGAAAGATGGTGGTCCGTTCCATCAGGCTATCCTTGGGCACGTTGGCGAAGAAACCGGCGGCCTTGTTTTTGCCTATAACATTCCAGGCTTGCCGGTCCACGGTAGTCACCTGCATGCGCGAGAGGATGCCGCCCATGCTGTGGCCGACGAGGACACAGGGGCGTGCGCCGGGGTGGAGGTGATAGAATCGCGCCAGTTCCTCGCGTAGCCGCAGCGCTGAGTAGGCGGGCGGATTGCCGGTGGGATAGGCGAAGACGAGGAATTGATAGTGCTGGCGCAACAGTGGGTCGAATTCCAATTCGTTAATCACATTGCGCCACATGCGGGCGGTGGAGATGAGGCCATGGACGAAGACGACGGGGATGCGTTGGGGGTCGTAAGGCTGCAACGCATAGAGTCCGGTTGTTCCCATGTAACTGTTCACGTGCAAGGCCCCCATGATGCCGTTCCAGTATTCGGATGGGTTCGGATAATAAGCCAGCGGCGCGGAAAAGTCGGCATCTATCAGTCTATTGGCGCCAGCAACGCGGGTCTTCGGCTTTGCGGTCGGATCAAGCAGGGTGAGGGTCGCGTCGTGGCCCTTGAAATCGAGGACGGCAGTGACTGAGGCGGTGACTCCGATGAGAGGTGAGAACGGTTCCAGCGGCTGTGGCTTATGGATGCCGACTAGGGCGCTGCCAATGCCGTCCTGCCGGTCTCTGCGGTAAATGGATTTTTCCAGCAGCGTGGCGGCCGGCGTGACCGCGGTGAATTCGTTGGGATCCCACACGCCGTCGCAGGTGGCCTGGGCAAAGCGCAAGCGGTAGCTGATGGAGCCGGACGTGAGTGTTAGGGGGCGGTTCCACAGGCGGCCACGCTCGGCGCCGCACAACAGGACGGTGAGGCCAGTGGTAGCCTGGTTGTAAACGAGCCTGGCGGCTGCACCAGAAGAGCGGGATCCGAGCTGGGCAGCCGCCTCGGCGGCAGCCTGCAGATAGAGCGCGGCGCGTTGTTCGGCGGGGATGCTGGTGGTGTCTGCTTGTTGCAGGTAGGCCGCTGCCGCAAGGGACTCAGCTTGGTCCGGGGGCGGTGGCGTGTTGACGCAAGCGGTGAGGACGCAAGCGGCGCAAAGGAACACAATGGATGGCGGGCGTTTCATCGTGGCGAGGGGCTTGGGTCTGAGGCGCGGCCTCGTTAGGTGGACTAGTGGCACGGATTTGGATTGAATTCAAAGGGGGGAAAGACTCATTCCGAGGTATTTATGCTAGGGCGGCTCTCGTGGATGCGGACAGAAAAGTCTGCGGCGTGGGCGGCGGTGCGGGCTGCAGGGTTGATGAGGGCGCGACGTTTTAACTCGGCAAAGGGCAGGCCGGCGGTGGCGATGCTGCGGCGTTGGTACAAGTAATCCTTACCATGGTTTGAGGGTCACCGGACTGGGGCGCTTGACGATATGGCTAGGGGGCGTGTTGAGTAACTCGGCGAATTCTGCAGCCCAGTCGGCGATGTTGCCTTCCGCGCCATGATACCATGTGAAGCTGCCGATGTTGATTGGTGCGATTTTATCCGCGCGGCGATCCTTAAAGGTGGCGATGACTTGATGGGAAGCACCGGCACGGGCACGGCCCTCAATGGCGATGCTCCCGGAGCCTGCGGCGGAGAGCAGACTGGCACCGGGAATAACGAAGCCCGCAGCGGTGGCGCCGGCGTTCCAGTACGCGTTGGATGGTACCAACTCGACGAGCGCCAGTTCCAGCACGAGTACTCCCGGGCCTGGGCTAGTGGCGAGCTTGAGGTGGCCGCCGGGGTAGTTGGCAACTTCTTGCTTGAAGCGACCGCGCATCTGGCTGGCGATTTGCTGCGTGTCCCTAGTCAACTCGCCTTGCCGCGCGTTGGTTTGATTTTGCCACCAACTCTGTTTGGCCATGTAGCGGGTATTGACCGGGGCGATATAGACCGCGGAGAAATGGTCATTGATCGCCTTGCCGCGATAGGCTTTGGCCACCCATGTATGTTGAAGAAACTGCGCCCGAGTGTTGATCTGCGCCGTCGAGCGGTTATAGCCGGAATCGGCGGCGGGTTTGGCATCGAATATCTGGCAACTGGTGAGCCCAACGAGGGTAAGCGCGGCCATGCCGATACTGGCGATGTGGTGGAGTTTCATGATAATAGTTTGGTTTTGGTATGATTGCTGGTGATGGCCTGCGTTCAGTGTCCGATCAATTCCAGTGCCTTGAGCAGTGGGGCTTCGGACGCCTTGATGAAGCCGTCGAGCGGGTGGCTCATCTCGAGAATCAGGAACACGGCGGAAGATACGGAAACCGCGCAAACCAGCAGCACGGCAAATACAGTGGCGTTGCGCGGAGCGAACAAGCCAAAGCTCAGAAACAACATGGCCAACCAGAATGCCAGCAGTACGATAAATACCGGAGTGAGCGGTTGCTGCTGTTGCTCGAGTATCAAGAGCCGGTTCTGCCACATTTCACTACATATCTGTTGGATCTGGCTGAGGCCGGATTTCTGCCGCTCGTTCTGTGGCACCAACGCCCGGAGGCTGGCCTGCATATCTAGCAAGGTGGTGGATTTCTCCACGGCGCGCAAGCCGGACCCGCCTGCTGCGGATGTGTGCCAGACCTTATCCACCTGCTGGGCCACGGATGTTTTGAGTTGGTCGCGGATCGGTCGGCTCAGTGGCCCATACTCGGCCAAATAGTGGTCGAGCTGGATGATGCGGGCACCGCTCTGGGCGATGGCGAGATTCATGGCATCAAAGGAACTTTTGGCCGAGCTGACCAGCAGGCCAAGAATCAACGCGGACATGGTGGCGACCATCCCGGTGCCCAGTTTGACGGTGTCCTGGGATTCCTTGGATAGATGATGATCCGGCAAGCGATGTTGCAGCCACATCCCTAGCAGGAATCCGGCGCTCAGGCACAGGAGGATGATAAGACTGATTGTGATGCTGCTCATTTGGTGTTTTATTTTTGTTAGAAAATGATCTTGAGCATGCGTACAAGCAGTTCTTCCAGCGGGATCATCGTGAGTAGCAGCGGCGCCACTGGCAGCAAGGTGGTGATGGCAAGTTGCAGCACGGTCGGCATAGTGAAGGGCAGTAAGCGCATTTCCTTTACTACCGCATAGCTGTTGCCGAGGTCAGCTAGCGATTGGATGTCCGAGCTACCCATCAGCGGTTCGTCGGCAGCCGCGCCTGCGCGCAGCCACTTGTGGTCAAACTCGCGGGCATACTGCTGCGCCAGGCGACCGTATTCGCGCAGGCCCTTGCGTTTGGCAGCGGCGTGTTGCGGCAGGAACACGAGCAAAGGCCCGAGGATGGCAAAAATCATCACCGCCACCAGTCCGATGATGTCTATCTTGAAGGCCACCAGCTTTGCTTGCGCAACAAATATTTTGTTAGCCATCACGCCGGCGAGCAGCGCGCCTTGGGCGACGAGCACTGGTGTGAATGCGTGGCTGACGGACGCTAGAAAGCTCAAGCCGCCGCAGCGGTCGGGATGCGTCGGCATGAAGTTGAGTTGGAGACGCGACAGCTGCCACAGGAAGCGCGCCCAGATGAAGAGCCGGAAATACCAGCGCAGCAGCAGGAACTGGAAAACCGGCAGGCTTACGCAGCCCATCCACCAACCGGCCAGCGACGGGTGTAATTTTCCACCGCCATCCATGCCATACCAACACGTCACGTTCAACGCCACTTGCGTGCGCCAGACGAACAGCACTCCAAGCCCATAGACCAAGGCAATCATCACGACTTCTGCGGTGACCGAATTGCGCAGTCGCAACGCCGCAGCGATGGCGGCGTAGAAGCGCGTCTGTGTTGCGTCGGTGATCAGGCCGCGTTCAATGAACTGGCTAACTACGGTGCGCATCCGCTGATGGACGACGAGTTCCGCCACAATCAATAGCGGTAAGGCGAGCAGCAAGCGCATGTGCATTTCGATGTCATGAAGAAATGGCAGTTTTACTTTCCCGGCCCAGGCATGGCCCTCCGCCACCGACAGCATCAGCAGCGGTACCCAGGCCAGCATGGCTAACACGACTACGCGGCGTCGTAGCATTTCGAGAGCGTCGCCGGACAGATGGGTGCGCCGCCATAGTTGATAGAGCGGTCCGCCGAGGACCAGCGAGAACTCGGGAGGCTCCCGCATGAGTGGTTCGTCGGCGGTGGCTGGGGGGTTGCTCATTGTTGGGACGTCCGAATTGGAAGTGGTGGCTGCTGCGCCGATTATGATTCTTCATGGAGCGCCTCGACACGCCCTGTGCTAATGGCAGCGACGAGTGCCGCGTGGTCGTGTTCGGTTTGGTCGCCGTAGGCTTCGGCGAACCCGGTGAGCGCGTTAGCGAAGGTGTCGGAACTGCCGATGTAGCCGGCGATGCAGGCGATGTCACCGGTGCGTGCATGCGTGCGCGCCAGCAAGGCTCCGCATGCCCAGCTCCAGAACTCGAAGGGCTCACCGGTGAGAAACTCAATTGGCATGGACGCCTTGAGGTTCTTCATTTGGCGCACAAAAAAGGGTCGGCCATCAATGGTCGTGTAGCCCAGGAGCGGATCGCCGAGTGATTGCATGCAACGCGCCAGCGTGATGACCCTGCGGCCTTCGTGGTCGATGCGGAAATCCGCCGGCGGCAGGTAGGGAGCGAGTGCCGGCGGGGCAGCTTCCTTGACTTGCAGGAACAGCGGATCGTTGTCGCCGTTGCCAAACAGCAGGACGAGATACGCCCGCATTCCGACGCTCCCCACGCCAACCACGCGATGACATACATCCGCGACCGCGTAGCGTTGCAGCATAAACCGTAACTCCGGTGGAAGCGTCTCCGCGTATCCGACCAGCGACGCGATGACCTTCTGCTTGGTGGATTCGTCGAGACTAGTCAGGATCGGCGGTGCTTCGGCAAACCGCCAGCCTCCGTCTTGCTGGCGCTGAGCGACCTTGGCCAAGAGCGTGTCGTTGCGCGTTCGCAGAGCTTTCTTCAAGACCTTTCCCACGATCGCGCGGAACTTGTTATCAACCTTCATTCCGAGCATCGTGAGCGCTGCAGCGTTCCGATCCAACTCGGCATAGGCGAAGAGCGACCACGTCTCAAGGATGCCGAGTTTCCTCAGCCGCCGGGCATTCATCAAATACCCTGCGACGCACCGCATCACCGCTGTGCCCCGCTCCTTTGCACTGAGACCATTTTCGCGGCCAGCAACATTCACGCTGGCGACCAGGCGTTTCAAATCCCATTCCCACGGCCCGACGGTGGCCTCGTCGAAGTCATTGATGTCAATCACCACATCGCGTTGCGGAGTGCCATAGAGCCCGAAGTTATTGATATGCGCATCGCCATCAATATGGACCTGCAGACCGCTAACCGGCGTGTGAGCCAGGTCCCCGGCCATGACCGCGGCGGCTCCGCGTAAAAATGCAAACGGCGATGACGCCATGCGTCCCATGCGCAGCGGAACCAAACTTCCCTCGCGCCCGGCATTGCTCGCCAGCACCGTGGCCACCGGGTCAGTGCGATTTGCCGCCGGTGACCATGCGGCATGCGATTCGCGTGGCGTTTGCACGCGTAGCGCCTTGCCCTGTTCGTAGCGGGTCTGCCACGAATCCAATGTCTGCTTGGGATCAAATGGAGTCGTCGTCTGCCAGAAATCGCGCTCTCCATTTAAGCCACAAGACGTGGTATGGGTTTCTGTCGGTGGCTCGTTGGACATGGTTGGTTTAGTCACTATTATCATTCCCGCTCAGCCAGCTTTGATCGCCCGGACTTCGTTGGCGCGTTCATCCACCGGGATGACGGGCAATTCCCCATTCATGGCGGGCAGGGTGCGCAGGTGATCCATGATCGCCTGCCATTCCTTGATCTCCTGGATCGCGCCGTTGTCCACCTTGGTGTTAACACTGGAGTCATCCAGTGCGCCCACCGGAGCCAGCAGGTCAGGCGTGTCGTTGCGCGGGTCGTCAAGCGCATCGACTTTTGATGTGAGAGGCTGGCCGTTCTTCTTCTTGGCTTGGAGCGGCAGCTTGCCCTTGGTGTATTTCGGGATGGCCACGAGAATCTGGGCGACCATCAAGGGAGTCGAAACGCTGTAGAGGTGCGCGTCTTTGCCGGTGATGTCAATGGGCGTGTAACCACGTTCAAGGTCGCCCAGTTCGATAGCCGTCACGATATCGAACTTCGGACGCGACGGGTCATAGCGGAACCGCAGACCCGACGTGCGGGGAAAATATTCGCCGGGGTGGGCCGGGTTATCCACCATGAAGAACTCGAGCAGGTTCTTGAGGTCCTGGCCGGTGAAGTATCCCGTGACGAGCGTGCTGCCCGCTGTGGGGTCTAGCACACCGGCACCGAGCGGGGCCAAGGCGAACACGTCATAGACGGTTTGCACGCCGGTCTTCCCCCGGATCAAACCGGAGCGCATCATGCCGTTGGCGGTAAAACTGATGTCCGCCTTGGTGGCGTTGCGGAAGGCGTCGGTGCAGAGGTTCGCAAGCAGCGTGCTCGCGGCGATGTCGCTATAAGTGTTGGGAATGTCCCGCGGCGCGATGGCCAGCGGCTGGTCAATGCTATAGCCACGCGAAGCGAACGCGACCTGGGTGACCGTCTTTTTCAACTTCTCAATCTCGGCGGCGATGGTCTTGTCGCCCATGATTTTGTCGTCCACCGGGATCAGCTTGTAGGATTCCACCGTCAGCTTGTCGCCATTCAGGGAGATCACCAGTTCGCCGAGGTTCTGGCCATACTTGCCTGTTTGCACCACGGGCGTGCGACCATTGACGATGACCGACTCATGCAGTTCGGTGTGGCTGTGCGAACCGATGACCACGTCAATGCCTGGCACTGCCTTTGCCAGTTGCACATCCTCGCCGTCTTGGTAGCGTCCGTCCGCGCCCTTGGTCATGCCACCGTGGCTTAACGCAATGACCACATCCACCTTCTCCTGGTCGCGGAGAATCTTCACCATCTCCTTGGCAGTCTCAACGGGATCGGTGAACTTGGCCGGGGCGGCACCACCCGTATAGAACTGTGCCTCTTTGCCGAGTACGCCGAAAATGCCGAAGCGCAAATCGCCGCGCTTGATGACGACGTAGCGCCGGATCACACCGTCTTTTTCCAAGCGCTTGAAACCATCCAGCTTGGGGTCATCGTCCGTGAAGGTGGTATTCGACACAACCACCGCCGGCACCCGGCCCGCCTTGGCCGCTACCGCGATGGCCTGGGCCGTGCCGTCCGGGCCGAGGTCGAACTCGTGGTTGCCAAAGGTGGTGGCGTCGCAACCCATCAGGGAGAGTAGTTGCAATTCGCCGCCGGTCTCGCGGATGGCCGCCGCGAAGGCGGTTCCCATGCTGTAATCCCCGCCGTCGAGGATCAACACCGGACCGTGGGGCTTGCCCACCGCCTGCCGCTGCTTGATCAAAGTAGCCAGCCGCGCATAACCGCCGCGAGTGGTGTCGTTGTTGAGTTCGAAGGGTGTGTAATCGGTGGCGGGTGCCATGCCGATGAGATTCGAGTGCAGATCGTTGGTGTGCAGGATGGTGAACGTCTTCTTGCCGGGCTCGGCGGCGGAGATTTTTCCGGTTAGGCAAAGCGCGGCGCTGGCGGCGGCAGAGGTGGCGAGAAATTCACGGCGGGAGAGTGTTCTCATGGTCGGGGTTGTTTAGGTGGGTAAGTGGACCGCACCCGGATTGAACAGGTGCGGGTGGTGGACTGAGTTAGCTAGTTGGTTAGCGCGGTTATTGGCCGCTGGTGCCCGCGTCCGAGAGTTTATCCAGCACTTGATCGAGCGAGAAGCTGCCGGCCTTCTGGCTCGGCGGGAACTCCTTGAAGGTGGCGATGTATTTCGCGACGTATTCCTGTGCCGGCACCAGCAGGAAGACCCGGTCAACCCGCCAGTGCTTATAGTCCATGGCGAGCTGGTCGCCCTCCTCGAACGGATCGGTGCGGAGGTTGAAGAGCTTCGGTATGCGAAGCGGCACGAATGGCTCCTGCCAGGCATCAAAGCCCTTGCCGCGCTGCTCTTGGAACACCAACTTCCATTGATCATAACGCAGCGCCACGAGTGAACCGTCGTCATTCCAGTAAAAGAATTCGTGGCGCGGGTTGGCGGCTTTGCCAGCGAGCGAGTCGGTGATGTTATAGCCGTCGAGATGGACCTTGAACGACTTGTCTCCGACTTTCATGCCCTTGAGGAGCTGCTCTTTCACATCCGGCACGCCGGCGGCCGCGAGGAGCGTGGGGAGCATGTCCTCGTGGGAATAGATATTGTTGTCCACGGTGCCGGGTTTGATGACGCCCGGCCATTTGATCACGCAGGGGACGCGGTAGCCGCCTTCCCAGTTCTCGTTTTTCTCGCCGCGAAACGGTGATGAGCCACCATCGGGCCAGGAAAACTTCTCCGCGCCGTTGTCGGTGGAGTACATGACGATGGTGTTTTCATCGAGGCCGAGTTCCTTGAGCTTGTCGAGGAGTTGCCCGACCATCGCGTCGTGCTCCACCATGCCGTCGGGATAGACGCCGAGGCCGGTCTTGCCTTTGCTCTCCGCCTTGAGGTGCGTGAAGATATGCATTCGGGTCGAGTTCCACCAGAGGAAGAATGGTTTGTCGGCCTGCTTCGCCTTTTCCAGATAGTCGAGTGAAGCCTTGGTGACTTCCTCGTCAATCGTCTCCATGCGCTTGATGTTGAGGGGACCGGTGCTCTCGACCTTCTGTGTGCCGTCTGGCATGGCCCATGTGTGGATCACGCCTCGCGTCCCATATTTCTTCTGCAGAGCCGGGTCCTTGAAGTAGTCCTCGTTCTCTGGCTCCTGCTCCGCGTTGAGGTGGTAGAGCGAGCCCATGAACTCGTCGAAGCCATGCGCCGTGGGCAGGGTCGAGTCGGAGTCGCCAAGATGGTTCTTGCCAAACTGCGCCGTCATGTAGCCCTGTGCCTTGAGCAGTTCGGCAATGGTCACGTCCCGCGCCTTGAGACCTTCCTTCGCGCCTGGTAGCCCAACTTTCAACATGCCGGTACGGAAGCCGGACTGGCCGGTGATGAAGCATGCGCGACCGGCGGTGCAGCTCTGCTGGCCATACCAGTCGGTGTAGCGCGCGCCTTGGTTCGCGATGCGGTCAATGTTGGGCGTCTTGTAGCCCATCATGCCGCTGTTGTAGCAACTGGGATTGAACCAGCCGATGTCGTCACCCCAGATGATGAGGATGTTGGGCTTCTTGGCCGCTGCCTGGGCTGGGGCGATGGCGCCAAGGAGCGCCGCGCCAGCCGTCAGCAGAGACAAGGCGTTGATATATCGTTTTAGTTTCATGGTGTGGCTTGAGTTTCGCGGTTTCTTTCTAGCAGAGAGAGGTGAATTATATTTTGAATGGAAGGAAGCAGAGGTGGCTGAGGTAGTAACAGTAGAGGCAATCGAGATTGCAGGCGGAACCAGCCGGTTTGGCCATGGCATGGAAGCACCGGAGACCCGCGTGCCGAGCCACGCCGGAGCGTCGTATTTGTCCAGAGGCACCGGGGCCGCATTGAACGCCGGGGCTGAAGCGGGAGAGTTGCTGGCGGCGGAGGTCATTTTATGCGGTGGAAACCCCCCTCGAATTGTTGCCGCAGGGCGGCCTGGTAATAGGTGCCCATGAGTTGGTCGGCACCCGGAGCATAAACGAGCGTGTAGGTGGAGCCGGGGTGATTGACGCCCTGCAACTCGACGAACCCGCGCGTGCTGGCACTCTCCTGCGTGGCTATAGCTTTGGAGACATGGATGGGTTGCGGGTTGAAATATGCCGCATCCATCTTACCGCTGGTGGCCTCCACGCTTTTGATGTCAATAACGTAGCCGCCGTCAGGGCGGCGCCATTTGCCTTGCAACCTGGCAAAGTCTGGCTTCCGGGGGGGCGTGGGCGCTGCCGGCGCGATGAGTGCAGGTATAGGAGCGTTTGTCGGCGCTCGTGGTTTTTTGCCACAGCCAAAAACCCCACATACACCAAGGACGGTTAAGAGCAGGTAGTGTGGCTTGACGGATGGTTGCAGGTCCATAGGAGGATCGGCAACGTAAACGTTTTCAATGCAGCCGGCTATTATACTTTGGTTCAATCAAGGTTGGCAAAAAAAGCCGGCCAAGCTACTGATAGCACGCGCCCTAAGGTCACGCGGTCATCCCAACGCGGTCAGGGTGAGGAGCTTGGCAGGGATTGTTGCCAGGCATTGAGAGCGGCGAGGCTTTGCTGCCAGACGCTCTGCAGCTCGGCGTGAATGGCGGTGGCTTGCGCGGGAGGGAAATGCTCTTGCTTTTCTAGTTGGGCGAGGCTCTCGGTCATGGCGACACAGCCGAAATAGGCGACCAAGCCGCGCAAGCCATGGGCGCGGGCGAGGATTTGTGGCACATTGCCCTCCTGGATGGCGGCGCGGATCTGGTCCATCTGCTTGGGAATATCCTCAATAACCTCGGTGAGAAGCCTGAGGTAGTCGGCGACGCCGATGACCGCGAAGGTCTCGAGCTGGTGATAGTCGAGGAGCGGCAGTTGCCGCGGATCTGAATGGATGGATCCCATGGCAGGGGGTGTTTGGGAGAAAGGTCGCTGCAAACTAGGGTTGGCGGGGATGCCTGGCAAGCTGAAACCACGGGTCTGATTCTCAGTCTTTGCGTGGTAGCCATTTGTCGAGTGCCGTGGCGAACATTTGGGGGGAAACGGGTTTGCTGAGGTAGTCGTCCATGCCAGACTCCAGGCATTTATCGCGGTCGCCGCGCATGGCGTTGGCAGTCATCGCAATGATGGGCAAGCGGGGTGTGCCAGTGGCTGACTCGGAGCGGCGGATTTGGTGGGTGGCCTCCATGCCGTCCATCACCGGCATTTGCACGTCCATGAGCACTAGGTCGTAGGGCTGAGAGGCTAGGGCTTGGAGTGCCTCGGCGCCGTTGGCCACGGCGTCGGCATGCAGGCCCAAGTGTTTGAGGATACTTAGGGCCACCTGTTGGTTGGTGAGGTTGTCCTCGGCCACGAGGATATGGGCGTGGCGGTCGGCCAACAAATTGAGCAGCTCGTGGGCGGCAGAGCGGGTGGTGGTGGAGCGCGGCAGCAGCGGGCTGGTCTGTTTGGTAAGGCGCACGGTGAACCAGAACTCGGAACCTTTGCCCACTTCGCTGGTCACACCGATTTCTCCGCCCATCAAAACGGCAAGCTGCTTGGCGATGGCCAGCCCCAGGCCGGTGCCACCATAGCGGCGGGTGGAGGAGGCATCCACCTGACTGAACTTGTCAAACAGCGTGCCGAGCTTATCGGCCGGGATGCCGATGCCGGTGTCGCGAACGCTGAAGCGCAGCAGCACCGCATGCGGCGTCATCTCCACCAGTGAGGCGCGAATGGCCACTTCGCCTGCATCGGTGAATTTGAAGGCGTTGTCGGCAAGGTTGCTGAGGATTTGGCGTAAGCGGCCCCGATCGCCACGCAGGGGGGTGGGCACGGTGGCTTCGGCGGCGCAATGCAGCGCGATGCCCTTATTGCGGGCCTGAACGGCCAGAGCCTCGCTGAGGTCTTCCAGCAGACTCGATAGATCGAAGTCTTGGCTTTCAAGTTCAAGTTTGCCGGCCTCGATTTTTGAGATATCCAACAAGTCGTTGATCAAGCCAAGCAGGGCCTCGCCGCTGCTGCGCACGGTGCGGGCATAGCGTAGTTGGTCGGCATCCAGCTCGGTATCCAGCAGCAGGCCGGTGAGACCGATGACGCCGTTGAGCGGGGTGCGAATCTCATGGCTCATGTTGGTTAGGTACTCGCTTTTGGTGTTGCTGGCGAGTGCGGCCTGGGCGGCGAGTTGGTTGGCGGTGGCGGTGGCAGAGGCGAGACTGAGGTTAAGTTGGGCGAGGTTGTGGTTGGCAGCGACGAGTTGATCTGCCGCACGTTTGCGCTCGGCCAAGGCTTTCGCCAGAAACACCGTACAGGCGATGGTCACGCCCAAGTAGGCGTGGAGCAGCAGCAGGGATTGCTGATCGGTGGCGCGTACGAAGGAGCTCGCACCCATGGCGGTGCCGATGGTGGCGAGGATGATGATGGCGGCGGCGGCGCTGAAAACGCCGCGCAGGCTGAAGCGCAAGGCCGCCCATAAGAGCAAGGGCATGAGCCCGTATTCGAAGGGGGATTTGCAGAAAAACACCAACCAACAAAGCAACAGCAACGCTAGGCCCATCACTGCGGCTTCGAGGCCACGCCAGAGATGATTGGGACGCATCGGTTCCTCTGGGTTGGAGGGGGAGTTGGCTGATTCGGACGTTTGCATAAATTAAGAGGTCGTGAGATGGGGCTTATGCCACGGGCAGCCACTTGCCCAGCACCTCCGCGAGGCCTTGGGGTGAAACCGGCTTGCTGACGTAATCGTTCATGCCTGCCGCCAGGCACTTGTTGCGATCGCCCTGGATGGCATTGGCGGTCATGGCGATAATCGGCAGCGATGGGTTGCAGGCAGCTGAGGCGAGCCGACGGATTTGGCGGGTGGCTTCCAGTCCGTCCATGACTGGCATTTGCACGTCCATGACGATTAGGTCGTAGGGGCGAGATGTTACGGCCTGGACGGCTTCTGCGCCGTTGGCCACGGCGTCGGCGCGCAGGCCAAGGTGTTTGAGGATACTCAGGGCGACCTGCTGATTGGTGATATTGTCCTCGGCGAGCAAGACATAGGCCTTACGGTCGTTCAAGGTATTGCGCAACTGGTTGGCGCTTGCACGCGAGGAGGAATGGCGCCGCGAGATTTTTCCGGTCTGTCTGGCGAGGCGTGCGGTGAACCAGAATTGCGAGCCCTGGCCCAATTCGCTGCTCACGCCGACTTCGCCGCCCATCAACTCGGCGAGCTGTTTGGAGATAGCCAGGCCCAGGCCGGTGCCACCGTAGCGGCGGGTGGTCGAAATATCCACCTGGCTGAATTTATCAAACAGTGTGGCAAGCTTGTCGGCGGGAATGCCAATGCCAGTATCGCGTACGGCGCAGTGCAGCAGCACCTCATGTTCGCTGATGGTCTGTGGCGAGACCTGGATAAGCACCTCACCGGCGTGGGTGAACTTGATGGCATTATCCGTGAAATTGCTCAGAATCTGGCGCAGTCGGCCGGGATCCCCCCGCAAGGGCGTGGGGACTGCCGGGTCGGTGTGGCAGTGCAGCTTGATACCCTTGTCGCGGACTCGCATGGCCAGGGTTTGGGTGAATTCATCCAGCAAGTCTGCCAGGTTGAAGTCGAGGGTTTCGAGCTCGAGTTTGCCCGCCTCGATTTTCGACATGTCCAGAAAATCATTGATCAGGCCGAGCAATACTTCGCCGCTGCTACGGATCGTGTGGGCATAGCGCTGTTGCTCGGCGTTGAGCTCGGTATCGAGCAGCAGGCCGGTGAGGCCAATGACCCCGTTGAGCGGCGTGCGGATTTCGTGGCTCATGTTGGCCAGAAACGCGCTCTTGGCTGCGTTGGCCATCTCGGCTTGGGCGGCCAGTTCATGGGCGCGGGCGGTGGCAACCTCGAGGTGGCGGTTGGTTTGGAGGAGTTGCGCCTCGGCGTGCTTACGCATCAGCGCCGAGCCAAGGTGCGAGGCGATGCTTTCGAGAATTTCAACCGTTTGGGAGTTGAAGCGCTCCTTGTGCGGGTCATTGAGTTGGATCAGACCCACGATCCGGTCATGGTTGCGAATCGGAATGAGGGCCAGCGAAGCGGCGTGTTGCAGGCAGCAGGTCCGCGTCATGACCCGGGGATAAGTGCCGGCGGTGGCTTTCGCCAGCGTGGATAAATCGTTGGTCCAAAAGCCCCCTCCGGAGGTGAAGTAAGGGCGGGCCGGGGTGGTTTTGCCGGCTAGGACCAAGCCGCAGGCGCAGGCCAGCTTGACCTTGCCATGCTCATCGAGGCAGAGTTTGCCAGTTGAATCAGACCGCGTCAGGGCGTTTTCCGAGTGGAGGAATTCCTTGGAAAACCCGCTCTGGGCGAAATACGGGAAATCCTCCCCATCTTGTAGCCGAATGCCCACCGCCGCACATCGGGTGTGCGTCTGAATCACCCCGATAATGCGTTGCAGAGCGTCCTGCAGCTTGCCCGACTCGTTGAGAATCTGCAGGATTTGGCGCCGCATTTCCTGGTAGGCATCGGCCTGTTTGCGCTCGGTGATGTCGCGCAGGAAAATGACCAGCGGCATCCCATCGGCGGGCCGGCATTGGCTGCTCACCTCGACGTCAAAGGTGCTGCCGTCTTTGCGTCGGTGGCGTGACTCGAAGCGCTCTTCGCCGCTGGACTTGAGCTGTTGGATGTGGCCGAGGATGTCATCTTCTGCTGCGTCTGCCTGCAACTTGGAGGCGTGCATCTGCAGCAATTCCTCGCGCGGGTAGCCGCTCATCCGGCAGTAGGTATCGTTGACTTCGAGGATGCGGCCCTCGGCATCGATCATCCAGAAGCCGTCCATGGCGGTCAGGAGGATGGCTTGGTGGCGTCGGTCACTTTCGCGCAGGGCCTCCTCGCTGAGTTTGCGGGCCGCGTTTTCCGTCTGTAAATCCTCCAACAGGTTGAGCGTGGCCAAGTGGTTCTGGTGCACACCTGCACTGCGCTCCCCGATCAGCCCATCGAGTTGGCTGGCGGCAGTCGCCTTGATCTTGGTCATCGCGCGAATCAGGGCAACGAGTTCGGCCGGGTCAAACCGGTGGCACAGGAATCCCTCGCCCCCGGCTTCCAAGGCCATCAGCCGGCTTTTCTGCAACGTCTTCACCGCAGTCATGAAAACGACCGGAATGGCTTGCAGGGCCGCATCTTGCTTGAGCTTGCGGCAAAGCGTGAAGCTATCCATACAAGGTATGTCGATATCGAGCAAAATCACATCCGGATCTTCGCTGCGTGCCAGTGCTAGGCCTTGCAGACCGCTCAGGGCGCTCAACAGCGCGGCCTCTGGCAGCGAATCGGACAACACCGCTTGTAGCGCCGTCAGATGGTCGACATGGTCGTCGATGGCCAGAATTTTCATATTCTTAGGGGCACTCTACGCGGAGGTCACAGGGGACGCAACGAATATCAGCAAGGCCCGGGTGCTGTGGGGTTTTAGTTGGGCTCTATCCGGTATTTTTCCGTCTGGCCGGCGTTCATTCGCAAGGTATTGACCTCTTGCTTCAGCTCGATCATGCGCAATTCGCGGCCCACCGTCACCTTGTTGAAGCGCTCCAACTCGGCGCATTTCTCCCGCAACTCGGCCAGTCGCTGTTCGAGTTGGGTATTGGATTGCTCGATGGTCAAATCGACCCGGCTTTTGTACAGGGCCATTTCGATGACGATTTCCAGTTCTCGATCCGTGATGGGTTTGAGGATATATCCGTAGGGCTCGGCGATTTTCGCGCGTTGTAGCGTGGAACTCTCGGCATAGGCGGTGAGAAAGACCACCGGCAAGTGGAGCCGCGAGCGCAATTCGCTGGCGGCCTCGACGCCATCCATGAGTCCTTGCAGTCGGATGTCCATTAACACCAGATCCGGTCGCTGCGCCCCCGCCACCACCAGCGCCTCTTCGCCGCTGGCAACGCTGACCAGCACGTCGTAGCCTATGCGCGCCAAGCGCTCGGCGAGGTCCGCTGCCACGATGGCTTCGTCTTCCACAATCATCAGTTTCGGTCGAACTGTGGGCATCTTGTTGGTTTTCTGTCAGGAATACGATGGCACGGAATCCCCTACGCTGCATCTGAAGAATGGCCAGTTGCGCGCAAATTTGCAAATTTTTTCGGGCTTGAACCAGCGGGAGGCAAACGGTATGGGCCCTTCTGCCCGCTACGGTTGGCTTAGGCGCTGCAGCAGCGAGACCGGAAGAGGCGGCTGGCAGGATGCCCGCACCACGTGGCCCGGGCATCCTGCCCGGAGACATTCTAGCTGGCCGCCGGTGGCCGTAAGAAAAGCCGATTCCCTGGCACGCCGCACTAAAAGCGTGCCATCAGCCGCCATTGCGCTAGGTTCCGGCCATGCCGTTCAGCAACTTTGGACTTGAGGCGGAAATTCTCCGTGCCATTCAACACGCAGGGTACGTCCGCCCGACCCCAGTGCAGGCGGCGGCCATGCCCAAGGTGATGCAGGGGCATGATCTCATCGCCATTGCCCAGACTGGCACCGGCAAGACCGCGGCATTTGTATTGCCGCTGCTCCATCGCCTGTGTCTGGCGCAGCGCCAAGGCCAGTTGCGCGGCATCAAGGCGCTCATTCTCGCCCCCACCCGCGAACTCGCCGTCCAAATCGTCGCCAATATCCGCAGCTACGGCCAGCACCTGCCTATCCGCGTCGCCGCCATCCACGGCGGCGTCGAGGAGGATGCCCAAATCAAGGCAATTCGCAAGGGTGTGCATATCATCGTCGCCACACCGGGGCGCTTGCTCGACCTGCTCGGGCGCCAGAAGCTCGAGTTTGAGCCGCTGGAAGTGCTGGTTCTCGATGAGGCGGACCGGATGTTGGACATGGGTTTCCTGCACGATATCGAGGCAATTGTAACGACTCTGCCCAAGCGCCGCCAAACCCTGATGTTCTCGGCCACTCTCTCCAAAGCCGTCGAGTCGTTGGCGCGGCGCTTCCTCTATCAGCCGAAAATGGTCCAGATCGGCAAGCGATCGAACCCGGCGGATACCGTGGCGCAGTGCGTCTATGAGGTGCCGACCCATTTAAAAAACGCCCTGCTGCTGGAACTGCTGCGGCAACCGAAGTTCACCAAAGTTCTCGTCTTTGCCCGCATGAAGGACGGTGCAGACCGCCTCACCAATTTCCTCAGACTCGCCCAAGTCAAAGTCGCCAAGCTGCACTCCAGCCGATCCCAGGACCAACGCATGCAAGCCCTCCAGGATTTTAAGGATGGCAAGACCCAGGTCCTCGTCGCCACCGATATTGTGGCGCGCGGCATTGATATCGATGGCGTCTCTCACGTGGTGAACTACGATTTCCCGGTCAACCCCGAGGATTATGTCCACCGCATCGGCCGCACCGGTCGCGCCGCCGCACAGGGCGACGCCATCAGCTTCGTGCCGAAGCAAGACCTCAATCTGCTAGATAGGCTCGAACTCTTCATCGGCCAGCGCCTCTCACACAAACGCTTGCGCGGTTTCGACTATCAAGCCCCCGTCCCGGCTCCCACCCCCGGCGATAAACTCCCCCGCCGCGATTGGCGCAAACGTACCCGCGACATGGAGCAACGGCTATCGGATCGTCGGGTGGACAGGTGAGCCCGCATGAGGCGGACATGGGCATCATCAATATCAACGCCGCCAACTCTACCGGCACCTCCAACGAAGGCAATCATGACACCTCTTCCTACGAGAAGGATATCATCACCATCGTTCACGCCGAGTATGAGGTGAAATAAAGGCGCCACCTCAAGCGCATGGCTTGCTCGCTAGAAATTCGAGCAGCGCCGCGCGGCATTCCACTACGGGTTGGCAAGCAACCAGTCGTCCGGCGTCAATGCTTCTGCGCGTTGAAGGTGTTCTTTGTCCAACGATACAAGTTCACATCCGACTAGATCAGCCGTCGCGGAGTACATAGCATCGGCCCCGCGTAGAAACTTGGTCGTCCCGACCGATACTGCCTTGGCCAACAGCGCAGCGCTGACCGGATGCTCTTTGGCGTTGGCAGTCTTGAGGATGAGGTTGGCAAGTCGTTCAGCTTGCACAGAGTTGCGGAGCTTACGCGCCAGTGCGCAGGCCACTTCAACGCGTGCAAATGCCGGTACATGGATGAGGATTCCGGCTGCCACGGTGTGACTGAAAAATAACCGGCTTTGCACGCAAAATGGGTCGGCCAGATCCTGCGCGGCGATCCAAACACTGGCGTCCACTGTAGCCATAGTCATGCCTTGTTAAGCCGGTTGCGCCCCTCGTTGAGATGCTCGCGGGCGGTGGGACCGCGTGGAGCTGACTTCATCAACTTGTCGGCTTCGGCGAAACACGCCGTGAGTTTACGGGCTGCCGCGGCACGAGCCGATCCGGTGGCTGTCACCTCAGGTTGCAATGCCAAACGCAGACCATCGGTGACCAGATCCTTCATCTTTCGTCCAGTCAGTGAGGCATGAGACTTCGCTTCCCGATAAAGTTCATTATCAATCTCAAGAGTGGTTTTCATGCAGCCAGATTCCCAGATTCTCAGAAGTTTGTCAAATGGGATTTCCGCCATTTCAGCCACTTTTCCCTTGCCAAGCCGCCCCGCGGGTCTTCTTCTATGAAGCGCATTTCTGATCAGCATTCTTTTGTAATATCATGAGTCCCGACCCTGTATCCTAGGCACCCGCGAACGTGCGCCGGATCTATTACTTTCGTTGGGGCGCAAGTGCCACCGCCCTTCCCTTGCCGTGGTGGCGGCCACTTGGAGATCAGTCCGCAAACATCCTGACCAGCACAACATTCGCATCACCGGCTCGGCGCGCTAACGCATCGTCGCGGATTTGATTCACTGGTCTGTTGTGGTTAATGCCTCGGCAGCGGAGCGCACGCCAGCCTACATGGCACTGAAAATCGGCAGCGACAAGGGGGTGGCCTTTCTCAAGGCTCAAGGCATCAAGGCGGAGGAGATTCAAACGCAGACCGCCGCCATCACCGAGGAGTTTGAGTTGGTGAAAGAAGACAGAGTGCTGCCGGGAACCACCGTGGCTCTGCACTCGGAAAGGAACGTGTCGAAAGGTTTTCACGCAACGCAAGTGGTCTCGGTGAGTTCGGCGAGTGTACCGCTCATTGAGAAAGCCTCGCGCGAGATCACCACCTTGCTCGAACAGGGGGTATCCGTCACTTCGCGTTCTCCGAGTTACTACTACACCCGGCTGGGCGAACTTAAACTCGAGATGCTTACCGAAGCGGTCAAAGATGCCCGCATCCGTGCCGAAAATATCCTCCGCTCGGCTGGCAACGCCAGTGTTGGCAAATTGGTTGAGGCGGACATGGGCATCATCAATATCAACGCCGCCAACTCCACCGGCACCTCCAACGAAGGCAATCATGACACCTCTTCCTACGAGAAGGATATCATCACCATCGTTCACGCCGAGTATGAGGTGAAATAAAGGCGCCGCCTCAAGCGCATGGCTTGCTCGCTAGAAATTCGAGCAGCGCCGCGCGGCATTCCTCGCCGCAGGTTTGCAGCAGCAGGTGTGGCCCGTCGATCCAGTGATTGGTGGCCTCCGGAAAATGCCGCTCGAGTTGCGATTGGGCGTCCCAGGGAATGACCCGGTCCTGCCCCGCCTGCAACAGCAACACCGGCAGCCCCGTCAGCTCCGGGCAATTCTCCTCGCGCAGCGCCAGCACCACCCGCACCCGCTCGGCCAGCGTGGCGGATGGCATCAGGCCAGTTGCTTCCGTTAGAGACGTGAGCAACTCCTGAGAGGCCTCCTCGCCTGTTAGAAATTGTTTCAGCAGAAATGCCGGGGGGGTGAGTGATAGGATGGGCTGCAGCGGCAGCCAGCCGAGACCGCTAGGCTGGGGGCTGGCGCAAAACCCGCTGATGAGTACCAAGGCCCTGATGCGTGTGAACTCCTTAGCGGCCAGCAACATTGCCAGCGGTGTCGAGAACGATTCGGCCAGCAGCACCAGATCGCCAGGCGGCAGGGTGGGGGCGATGGCGTCCGCCAGCGACTGGTAATCCTGCGGCCCGTGGCTCGGCAGCGCCAGAGCCAGCGCCCGCATCCCGCCCCAATCCAAGGCCAGCGCCGATTCGAAAAGCCGGCCCGTGCCATCCAGGCCGGGGAGCATCACCAAGGTTGCGTGAGTCCTATGCATGGTGGACTGAGTTACGTGGTCAGCCCGCTGGTTCTTGCAAGCGAGATTGTCCGCAAGTGCCATTTTCCAGCAGTGAATCGAAATGCAGAGCAGCGGAGGCTGCGGAGTGGAGCGCCGAGCTTGTTTGAGTTCGTGAAAAATATGCCCGGCGTTTCTTACCTGCCAGCCAACGACTCTTTCCGCTTGCCTCTCCGCAGCCTCCGCCACTCAGCGTTCCGCTTCCATGGGAAATGACTCATGCCGCTGGCCAAAGTGAAATTTTTTTCACAAAATGACTTGCCGAGTCAATCAAGTCCGTGCAAATTCCTCACGAAACCTCAGCAAGTAGACTGATTTACTATGGATTGGGGTTTTGACTGCTCCGTTCTTTACCTGCACTGCCTGCCACCATGTCCGAAAAGCCCTTATCCGCCAACGAAGGAATCAAAATTCATAGCAACTACCTCCGCGGCACGATTGCCGAGGGGCTGGCCGACGCCACCAGCGCGACGCTGTCGGCCGACGACCAGCAGTTGCTCAAATTTCACGGTGCCTATCAACAGGACGACCGCGATCTGCGCTCCAGTCTGCGCAAGCAAGGCTTGGAGAAAGCCTACTCATTTTTGGTGCGGATTCGAGTGCCGGGCGGGGTGCTCAATGCGGCGCAATGGTTGGAGGTGGACCGCTTGGCCACCGAGTTTGCCAACGGTACGATCAAGCTGACGACCCGGCAGGCGTTTCAATTTCACGGGATCATCAAGTCCAATCTCAAGAGTACCTTGGCCGAGATCAACCAAGCCGCGCTGGACACCATCGCGGCATGCGGCGACGTGAACCGCAATGTGATGTGCCATCCCAACCCCCATCTGTCGTCGATTCACGCCGAGGTGCTCGCGCTGGCGCAGGGACTCTCCGACCACCTCACGCCGCAAACCCGCGCCTATCATGAAATCTGGCTCGACGGGGAAAGCATCCACTCCAGCGCGGAGGACGTGGAACCGATCTACGGCAAAACCTATCTGCCCCGCAAATTCAAAATCGCCATCGCCGTTCCCCCCTCCAATGACGTGGATGTGTTTGCCAACGACTTGGCTTTCATCGCCATCGCCGAGGCGGGCAAGCTCGTCGGCTTCAACGTCGCGGTCGGCGGCGGCATGGGCATGAGTCATGGCGTCGAAGGGTCATTCCCTCGCTTGGCCGAGGTGATCGGGTTCTGCCCGGTCGCGCAAGTCCTCGATGTCGCTGAAAAGGTCGTGCTGGTGCAGCGGGATTTTGGTGATCGCAGCGACCGCCGCAATGCCCGGCTCAAGTACACCATCGAGGATCACGGGCTCGACTGGTTCGTCCAACAACTCCACAGCTATCTCGGCTACACGCTGGAAACCGCCCGTCCCTATCAGTTTGATGACAATGGCGACCGCTACGGCTGGGTCGAGGACCAAAGCGGCAACTTCCACCTCAACCTGTTCGTGCAAGGCGGCCGGGTGTTGGACACCCCGGCCTATCCGCTGCGCAGCGGCTTGCGCGCCATCGCCGAAATTCACCAGGGCGATTTCCGCCTCACCGCCAACCAAAACCTGGTCATCGCCAACATCTCCCCCGACCAGCGCCCACTTATCGAAGCCCTCCTCCAACAATTCGGCATCGCCGCCAGTCATCTCCAAAGCGGCTTGCGCCTCAGCTCGCTCGCCTGTGTCGCCCTGCCCACCTGTGGCCTGGCCCTCGCCGAAGCCGAGCGCTACCTGCCCGAGCTTCTAACAGAATTGGAGGAGTCCATCGAAACCCACGGCCTGCGCCACGATGCCATCACCATCCGCATGACCGGTTGTCCGAATGGCTGCGCCCGGCCATTTTTGGCAGAAATCGGCTTCGTCGGCCGCGCTCCGGGTCGCTACAACGTCTATCTGGGCGGCGGCTTTGCCGGTCAGCGCCTGTCCAAGTTGTACCGCGAAAGCGTCCGATCTGAGGCGATCAAGCCCTTGTTGGAACCGCTCATCGCGCATTACGCCAGTGCCCGCCTCGAGGGCGAACGCTTCGGCGATTTCTGCATCCGCACCGGCTACGTCGCTGCCACCGTCCAAGGCGCCGATTTCCTCAAAAACCTCAAGCCCGAGGCCCTCAAGGCCGTGGCCGTCAAGCCCTAGGTCATCACTACCCGCTAAGCTGTTATGCCCGCTGTGCACTTGCAAACTCCCGCCACCCCCGTCCCCGGCGTGGATCTAGCCGAACTCGCCGCCACCCTGGCTCCTCTGCGTGCCGGCCAGCGCCTTCGCCTCCTGTATGACACCTTCGGTCCGCGTCTGGTCGCAACCACCAGTTTCGGCATTCAGGCTGCAGCCATGCTGCACCTCATAGCCGAGCATGCGCCTAAAGTCCCGGTGGTCTTCATCGATACCGGCTTTTTATTCCCGGAAACCTACCGCTACGCCGAACAGCTCAGCGCACGCCTCGACCTGGACCTCCGTATCTATCAGCCTAACATGACCTCCGCCCGGCTTGAGGCGCTGTGGGGCGAGCTGTGGCACGATGGCAAGGCCGGAGCCGACAAATACGCGCTGCTAACGAAAATCGAGCCGCTCAACCGCGCCCTGCGCGAACTCGGTGCCGACGTCTGGCTCAGCGGCCTGCGCCGCAGCCAATCGACAACCCGTGCCGCTCGGCCGTTTGCCGAACAACAGAAAAAGACGCTCAAGGTCTATCCGATTCTCGACTGGGCCGACGCGCAGATGGCGCAATATTTCCACGAGCATGAGTTGCCGGCCCATCCGTTGGCCACCGAAGGCTACGTCACCATGGGCGATTGGCACAGCACCCGCCCGGCCGATACCGCCGCCGACGCCGAAACCACGCGCTTCGGTGGCCAAAAATATGAATGCGGCCTGCACTTGGACTCCGGCACCCGGGACTTTCAAATATGAAAACAAGACGCAAGACACAAGACAGCAAGACACAAGACCGCTGCGCTCCAAGACACAAGACGCAAGCAAGATAAGAGAGCGCAGCGCTTCTCCATCTGCTCTTGTCTTGTGTCTTGAAGTCTTCTGTCTCTTCTCTTGAGTCTTGCATCTCTCCTAACCAATAACCTATAATCGCCCCCATGAACATTGCAAACAACCTGATAGCTACCGTTGGCAACACTCCATTGATTCGTCTCAACCACCTCACTGCCGGTCTCGATGCTGAGATATGCGTCAAGGCCGAGTTTTTCAATCCGCTCTTTAGCGTCAAGGACCGCATCGGCAAGGCAATGATTGAGGCTGCCGAACGCGATGGCTTGCTCAAACCCGGCGGACTCATTATCGAGCCGACATCGGGCAACACCGGTATTGCACTGGCGTTTGTCGCGCGGGCCAAGGGCTATCGTTGCATCCTGACGATGCCGGAGAGTATGTCGATTGAGCGCCGCGTGCTATTGCGCCTGCTGGGTGCCGAGATTGTGCTCACACCACGGGCACGCGGCATGGGCGGGGCCATCGCCAAGGCCAAACAATTGTTGGAGGAACACGGGGAAGGGTCATTTGGCCCGGGTCAATTTGACAATCCGGCCAACCCGCAAGCCCACCGCGAAACCACCGCCGAGGAAATCTGGCGCGATACCGATGGCGAGATCGATGCCTTTGTCTCCGGCGTGGGCACTGGTGGCACCCTCACCGGGGTGTCGGAAGTCATCAAGTCGCGCCGCGCGATGAAGACGTTTGCGGTGGAACCGGCAGCCAGCCCGGTCATTTCCGGCGGCCAGCCCGGTCCGCACATGATTCAAGGGATCGGCGCGGGCTTTATCCCCAAAAACCTCAACCTGGCAACCATCGATGAGGTCATTCTAGTGAGCAACGAGGATGCGATGGCCACCGCTCAGGCCCTCGCACAATTGGAAGGGTTTCCCGCAGGCATTTCCACCGGCGCCAACGTCTGGGCCGCTATCCAGATCGCCAAACGCCCGGAATTCAAGGGTAAGCGCATCGTTACCATCGGTTGCTCGTCCACCGAACGCTACCTATCCACTCCGCTTGCTGAAAAAGTCCGCGAGGAATGCGCCAATCTCACCGTCCAAGACGTGTAAGCTAAAGTCCGATCTTGGGAGCGCTCGATCGTCGCGTCAGGGTCATGGCCGGGTAGCAAAAAACCGGAACTTGACTCGCAACGCGGCGGAATTACCCTCGCCCTTTGCCGCAGCTAAAAATATCTCTAACCCGATCCATCCCATGCACAACATCAGAGTTTTAACCAGCCTCCTTTTGTCCGTCAGCGCCAGCGCCCTGCTTGCCCAGAATACCCCGCCGCCGGCTGCCTCTCCAGCAGTGCCAGCGGAGCCGGTTGACATGCAGGCTGTGAGTTACATCATCGGTGCCGACCTCGGGCAGAAACTCAAGACCAACCACGTTGAGGCCAATCTCGAGAAGTTGAGCGCTGGCCTCAAGGAGGCGCTCGCCGGCACGGAACCGAAGTATTCCCAGGAAGAGCAGCAGAAAATCATGACCGCCTTCCAAGCCGAGCTGCGCGCCAAAATGGAGAAGAAGTCAGCTGAACTCGCCATTAAGAACACCAAAATCGCCGAGGATTTCCTCGCCGAAAACGGCAAAAAAACCGGCGTTATTACCACCGCGAGCGGCCTGCAGTATCAGGTCATCAAGGAAGGCAGCGGCCCAAAGCCCGTCGCGACTGACAAGGTAAAGGCAACCTACAAGGGGCAACTCATCAGCGGCACGGTCTTCGATGATTCCCACGGTCAGCCGCGCGAGTTTCCGGTCAATGGCGTGGTGCCGGGCTGGCAAGAGGCCCTCCCGCTGATGGCCACCGGTTCGAAGTGGAAACTCTTCGTGCCGCCGGCTCTCGGATATGGCCCGACGCAGCGCGGCCCCGTGATTGAGCCAAACTCCGTCCTTATCTTCGAGATAGAACTCGTCGAGATCTCCACGGCTCCCTCGGCCGTTACTCCTCCCGTCTCAATGAATCCTGCGGGCAGCGCCACGGCAATGCCCGGCACCCCGCCGCGCAAACCCGTCGTCGCCGTGTCCCCACCTATTTCCATCCCGCCTGCCAGCCAGGCGCCCAAGGCCGACGCAAAGAAGCCTGAGTAACAGCGGCTAAGCGACAATTGTCGAAGCCATCATGAGATGCATTGTGGCGGCGCTCTGTGAGTGCCGATGCCAATGAGATGACGTTTATCGTCATTGGCGATCCTTGCGCCGCGGCGGTCATAAACGCGCCGCTAAAATGGGTTAGCTGTTGTTGGAAAAAACCCCGTGAATTGATTGCAGTCAGCGGTATGCTGTCGCATGAAAACTCGATTTTCGTGCATCCGGGTTTTAATCTTCGGCCTAGCCGTGGCTGGTGTCGTGTGGCGGGTATCCGCTGCAGATGCTCTGCCTGCCGTCGTTCCAGCACTGCCGGGGGGGGTGGTCAAGCCGGGCCTAACGCCCATAAAACCCGATGCTGCGGCGCGTACTGCCGCCACCAAGCCTGGCGTGGTGGCGGTGGATCGCAACGCGCAGGTCGTCATTTTGTGTTACCACCGCTTTGTGGAAAAGATTCGTTTTCCGGGCACCGAGATCCGGCCGGCCGAATTCGAAGCGCAAATGCAAATCCTCAAGGACCGGGGCATCACGGTCATCGGCATGCAGGATTTTCTGGCGTGGAAACGCAGTGAAAAATCCATTCCGCCGCGTTGCGCCATCATCACGTTCGACGATGGCTGGGAAACCCAATACTCCGTCGCGTGGCCGATCCTGAAAAAATTCGCTTATCCGCTCACCGTGTTCGTTTACACCGAAGGCGTGCGCGGCGGGTCGCTGGGTGGGGGAGGCGCGATTACGTGGGAGCAGTTGGCCGAGATGCGTGATGAGGGGGTCGATATTGAGGCGCACTCGGCGACGCATCAGGATTTGCGCGAAGGCCATGCCGTCATGGTAGCGCTTGCCGCTGCCAAGCGCAGTAAGAAGAAACTCACCGGCGAGGAATATGTGCAATGGCTGCAGCAAGAGGTGGTTGGCTGCAAGGAAGTGCTCGAACAAAAACTCGCCCTCAAAGTGAATTGTTACGCCGTTCCTTTCGGCCATTACAACGAGTCGATCAAGCAACTCGCTCAGCAATCCGGCTATGAGGCCCTCTTCACCGTCAATGGCCAGGTGCTCATGATCGATTCCCCAACCGCCGCGCTCGGCCGCTATGC
>Ga0209084_1000567_pt1 | contig 34884 bp, 49 predicted proteins | sample C_130820_MF_Meta_FD_187309 | JGI IMG/M metagenome (GOLD analysis project Ga0209084, IMG submission 187309) | Freshwater microbial communities from Lake Croche, Canada to study carbon cycling - C_130820_MF_MetaG (SPAdes) (version 2) | ecosystem: Environmental > Aquatic > Freshwater > Lake... | reverse complement strand
GCGGCCAACACGTTAGTTGTGAAGCGCAAATACACCCGCAAAGGTGAAACCGAAGGAGTCTGAGCATGGCAGCAACGTATACCGCTGGGGATCAAATTAACCGCGCCTTGCGCTTAATCGGTATGCTAGCCGAAGGCGAAACGCCTTCCTCCGAAACATCCAACGATTGTCTTGTTGCGCTAAATCAGATGATCGACAGTTGGAACACTGAACGATTGTCAGTGTTCAACACAATTGACCAAGTGTTTACTTGGCCAGCCGGTGAGATTCAGCGCCACCTTGGTCCTAACGGGGCTAGTCTGGGCGGCTTTGATGGCATTCGTCCCATCTTATTGGACGATGCAACGTACTACCGTGACCCAGGCACAAACGTGTCATTTGGCATCAAGTTCATCAACCAACAACAATATGACGGCATCGCTGTTAAGACGGTAACCTCCACTTATCCACAAGTCATGTGGATTAACATGGAATACCCCAGCATCCAGATGACGGTCTATCCTCGCCCTACACGGGACTTGGAATGGCACTTTATCAGCGTGCAAGAATTGGATCAGCCTGCTACGTTGAACACAATACTGGCGTTCCCGCCAGGCTATTTGCGTGCGTTCACTTATGCCCTAGCGATGGAGATTGCGCCTGAGTTTGGTGTTGAGCCAAGCCCCCAAGTGCAGCGCATCGCCATGACCAGCAAGCGCGACCTGAAGCGCATCAACAACCCTGACGATGTGATGTCGATGCCTTACGCCATTGTGGCCACTCGCCAGCGCTTTAACATTTATGCTGGTAACTATTGATGTTGATTGCGCTTGATTACGACAAAACCTACACCGCCGATCCGGCGTTGTGGGATGATTTTGTTCAGTCAGCGCAAAATCGTGGGCACACAGTAAAAATTGTCACAATGCGTACACCAGTCGAAACAATTGTCAATGCCCCAATTGAAGTTGTTTACACTAGCCGAAAAGCAAAATCGTCTGTAATCAACGCCGACATTTGGATTGACGACAGCCCACAATGGGTCTATCAGGATTCCCTATGAAAACGCAGATTCTTGGCTCTAGCTACGTTGCACGCAGCACCAATGCTGCGGATAACCGCATGGTCAATCTGTTTCCTGAGATCATCCCCGAGGGTGGCAAGGAAGCGGCGTTCCTGAACCGCGCCCCTGGCCTACGGCTGGTGACCTCCGTAGGCACCGGCCCCATTCGGGGCATGTTGCAGTCGGGTCAATGGCTGTATGTGGTGTCAAACAATCAACTGTATAAAGTTGACCAAAACTACAATTCAACATTACTTGGCGGTATAAGCAACACCGGTCCTGTGTCAATGGCGTTTAACGGCACCCAGTTGTTCATTGCGGCCAACGGTCCCAGTTACGTTTACAACTCGGTAACCAACGCTTACGTTCAGAACAACACATTTCCGCCAGCCCAAACCGTTACGTTTATGGACGGCTATTTTATTTTCAATGAGATCAACAGCCAAAAGTTCTGGGTAACTGATTCGTATGATGGCACGGCGCTAGATGGAGCCAGTGTGGCCAGCGCCGAAGGATCGCCCGATGGTTTGGTGGCCGTGATTGCGGACCACAATGAACTGTGGCTATTTGGCGGCAATTCGGTTGAAGTCTGGTATGACGCAGGTCTACCGCCTCCAGGCGTGCCATTCCAACGCATCCAAGGGGCTTTTAATGAGTTAGGATGCGCGGCGGCGTTCTCAATAGCCAAACTGGACAATAGCTTGTTCTGGCTGGGCGCTGATGCCCGTGGCCAAGGGATTGTTTACCGCGCCAATGGATACACCGGCACACGCATATCTACGCACGCTGTAGAGTACGCCATCGCCCAATACGGCAACATCACAGACGCCATTGCTTATTCGTACCAGCAAGAAGGCCACACGTTTTATGTGCTGACTTTTCCCTCGGCCAACGCTACATGGGTCTATGATGCTTCAACCCAAGCATGGCACGAACGTGCAAGCTGGGAAAGCGATAACGCCATCCGTCACCGGTCCAACTGCCGCGCTGTGTTTAACAGCGAAGTGCTAGTCGGTGATTTTGCAAACGGCAACATTTATGCGTTTGACTTGGATGTGTACTCGGACAACGACCACATCCAAAAGTGGATTCGCTCTTGGCGTGCGCTGGCTTCTGGCACAAACACGCTCAAGCGCACCGCACAGCATTCATTGCAACTTGACTGCGAAGTCGGGTTTACCCTGCCTCCAGTTACAGAAGAACAATTTATTGTCACTGAAGACAGCGATGACATCATTACTGAGTCTTACGATTTTCTGATCACAGGTGTTCAAACAAGCGTCAACGGTACGCCCTTGGTGTTGTTGCGCTGGTCAGACGATGGTGGCCATACGTGGAGCAACTACCATTCTAAATCTATGGGCGCTGTGGGTCAGACTGGCCAACGGGTAATCTGGCGGCGTTTGGGGATGACGATGAAGTTGCGCGACCGTGTGTATGAGGTTTCAGGCACCGATCCGGTCAAGATCGCCATCATGGGCGCTGAATTGTTTATGACGCCTACCAATGCTTAATGCAGATACCAATATCCCGTCAAACCGAGTACCGTTCTTTGATCAGGTAACGGGTTTGATTTCGCGGGAGTGGTATCGGTATTTCTTGGCCCTGCTTAACGCAAATGTTGATTACACGCCTCAAAGTAATCCTGTCAATGTACCGTTAACCGCATCGCCGGTAACTATTGGCAATGACACCCAAAGGCCGGTAGACATTATGATTAGCGGCGGCGGGGTGATCAAAGTCGAATTCCAACGCGGGACTGGTACAAAATACAATACGGGGTCATACTATGGTATGTTTGGTTTGTCGCCCAGTGACGCGCTGACCATTACGTACTCAGGTACGCCCATCGTTACCTTTATTCCAAGATGATTGAACATTTTTTTAGCGCCGGTGTGTATGCAAAAGAAGCCCGCATTCCAGCGGGAAACATTCTTGTGCAACACAAACACAAATTTGATCACTTGTCAATTTTGGCTAGCGGGTCTATAGAGTTAATGGTAGATGGCGTTAAATTGACCGTCCATGCGCCAGCGTGTTTAACCATTGAAGCAAACAAACATCATGGCGTAAAATCCCTCACAGATGTTGTGTGGTATTGCATCCACGCCACCGAATGCACCGATGTAAACGAAATCGATGAAGTGTTGATAGTGGCTGGCGATAACGCGCAAGCCCGTAAACTGGCCCAGTGCCTTCAGGAGTAAATTATGCCTTGGATGATACCCGCCGCAATTATTGGTAGTTCTTTACTGGGTTCGAGCGCCGCAAGTAGCGCAGCATCTACACAAGCGAATGCGGCTAATAACGCAGCCAATCTTCAAAATCAGCAGTACCAACAAACTCGGCAAGATCAAATGCCGTGGATGCAAGCTGGTCAAACAGCATTAAATGCGCTTACGCCGTTGGTGATGAATTACAGACCGTTCGACATGAACACGTTTGCTCAAGACCCAGGATATCAGTTTAGAATGGATCAAGGCACAAAAGCATTGGAGCGCAGTGCGGCAGCCCGTGGTGGCCTTATCAGCGGTAACACTGGCGGCGCGTTGCAAAATTACGGTCAAGGGCTGGCCTCGCAAGAGTATCAAAACGCATTTAACCGCTATCAGGCAGAACGCCAAGCCCAGCTTGGCCCGTTGCAATCGTTGGCTGGTGTGGGTCAAACGACAGCGCAACAATTAGGCACGGCTGGGCAAAATTATGCTACCAATGCAGGCAACATGCTTACCAGTGGCGCGGCAGCACAAGCGGCGGGGTATATGGGAGGCGCAAATGCTGTTGGTCAAAGTGTCGGTCAATATTTAAATTACAACCAAGGCAATAATTTAGTTTCAGCTTTGCGCGGAAACGGAAGATACACTCCTGGCCAAACTTCGGCAAGTGTGTGGGATTCAAGCGCGGGAGAATTTTAAATGGCACTCGATCCAAACATTGCAATGGGCTACAGGGGCATTGAAATTGCCAATCCTTTGGCACAGTACGGCCAACTTGCACAAATTCAAAATTATCAAAATCAAAACATAGCTGCTCAAAATCAAAACGCTTTGGCGCAGTATCAGCTTGGCGCTGCTCAACGCGCAGACGTTGCGGCAGAAGGTTTAAATAAACTTTACGCTAAGCATTACGATCCTGTTAAAGGAACTGTAAATCAGAACGCGCTTATGGCCGAAGCGGCCTCAACGCCTGGGCTTGCTTCGCAAATTCCTAAACTGCAAGAAGCTGCAACTAAACGGGAGCAAGAAGCTGCAACGCTAACTGAAACTAAGTCAAAAACTGAAGAACGTCAGTTTAAACTTACAAATGACAAATTAAAACATGGATTGGAGTCGCTTACATCTGCACCAACACCTCAAGACGCCATTCAAAAGTTAAATGATGGCATTTCAAAAGGTTTTTTTGACATGAAGACTGCTTTAGCAGAAGCACAAAAACTTCAAAACATGCCACTTGAAGATTACCAAAAATACAGAATTGAAAAAATATTAGGTTTGGTAGACGCCAAAGACAAACTTGGTTACATGTTACCTAAAACAACTCGTCAAGATATTGGCGGTAGCATTGTCAACATTCAAGACAACCCAATGTTGCCTGGCTATGGTTTGCCTGTTCAAGGTATGGCACCGCTTGCTAAAACAATGACGTTTGCAGATAGGACTGCACAACAAAACGCTAATCTTGCACGCGAAAAATTTACGTTTGAAAAAGCCAACCCAGGCTTTGAACTTAAAGAAAATGAAAACGGTGAATTTTTTGGAGTAAACAAGCGCACATTGCAAGCATTTCCTGTCACTATTGGCGGTGGCGCTGCATCGGCTGTTGCACCAATGGTTCAAGGCGCCGGCGGTATGCCTGGACCGCGCATGGCGCAGCCTGGCGCTGTCGTGCCAGCCATCCCTGGCATGACTAGCGTGCTTGATCAGACTGCCCCTGCTGTTGCGCCAGCAGCTGGTGGGCCTCGCCAGTTAGTTGGTAAAGGAACGGCATTGACTGAAAGCCAAGGTAACGCAACCGCGTTTGGTATGCGAATGAAAGAAGCTAATTCAATTTTGACTTCATTGGAAAAATCTGGATTTAAAAATACTGGTTTGATTAGCAACGCCGTTGGCAGCACTGTTGGCATAGTCCCATTGCTTGGCGACAAATTGGAAGGCATGACCGGTTCTGTTTTTAACGTATTGCCTCAAATCATGGGTGGTCTAAGTCCAGAGCAGCAACAAGTTGCACAAGCTCGAGTTAACTTTATTACCGCTGTACTGCGTAAAGAATCCGGTGCTTCTATTCAACCATCTGAATTTTCAATGGAAGAAAAAAAATATTTTCCTAAGCCTGGTGATGATAAAACTGTGGTTGCACAAAAACAAAAAGCTCGAGATTTGGCGATTAAAGCAATGGGAATTCAAGCTGGTCCTGGCGCTAAAAATATTGAACAATATGCGCCAACAAGCGGCTCGGTGGCACCAACTGTTAGTAACTGGTAAGGGGTATACATGCCACGCGACATCACAGTTACTTTTGATGATGGGTTTACCCACGTTTATCAAAATGCGCCTGACAATTTAACGCCAGATGCTGTATCAGCTCGGGCTCAACAAGATTTTGGTAAAGTTGTCAAAGCATTGGACGGTGGCCGCAAAGGTGCTGGAGTTGCACAGGAAACACCAGAGGTTTCATTGCGTGATCGGATTATGGGCGTGATTGAAACACCCGCGGCACTTGCCGGTGGTCTTGCTGCCGGCGTTGTGGCGCCCGTGGCCGGCGTGATTGGTTCGTTGACTAGTGGCAAATACGGAACACAAGCCGGTGTACAGGCTGGCGAACAAGCCGCGCAAGCTGCTCGGGCTCAGTTCTATCAACCTCGTACCGAGACAGCCAAGCAGATTCTTGGCGCAATTGGCGGCGTTATGGAGCCTCTTACAGGCGCTTTGCCCCCAACCCTTGGCACAGCTGGTGCAAATTTAAATGCAATGGTTGGTCCAGCCATGCAACAGGCCGGCGCAGTTGCTCGTCCGGCCATGACTCCGGTACGTAATGCGCTGACCAATGTGATGACCCGTGAGCAGCCGGCCATGCAAGGCATGGGCGCGGCAACCGCCGCAGAAGATCTGATGCGCCAAGAGCGCTTGCAACGCTTTGGCATCCCTGCTACAGCTGGTGAGCGCACCAAGAATTTGGCACAACAGCAATTTGAGTCTGAAGTCCAACGTGGTGTGATTACAGGCATTTCTGATGAAGCCAAAACCAAATTGGCTGAACAAATGCGTGGTTTTGAGGCTAACAAAAAACAAGCCATTGTCAATAACTTTGAGCGCATGACAAATGATGTGGGCGCTGAAATAGCTGATCCTACGCAATTGCGCCAAGTGGGCAAGATTGTGGACAAGGCGCTCAATGATGAGTACACCAAAAAATTTGATGCCTACAAATCACTGTACGCCAAGGCAGACAATGCTGGTGAGACATTGCAGCCAGTGCCATATCAAGCGTTGATTGATTACGTCAATACCAAAACACCAACAATGAGACAAAAGCTGGACCCTATTTTGGATTCAGTGGTTGAATCGTTGAAGATGAATGATCCTGAGAAAACTGGATCTATTACCGTGCGTGCGCTGGAAGACATTTATCAACAACTCGGCCAGGTCAAAAACTCGCCAAATGCTGGCAAGTTGAAGCAGATCATTACTGACATGGGCGAAGGCGCTGGCGGTGAGTTGTATCAAGCTGCACGGGCATCTAGAAAGCAATTGGCCAAAGAGTTTGAAGATGTCTCGCGTGTTGATAAATTGCTTGGCACAAAAGCAGGCTATACGGACCGCAGGGTGGCATTGGATGATGTGTTCAAACATGTAGTGCTGGACGGTTCGTTAGAAGAAATGCGAACTGTCACCAAGCTGCTTAAAAAAGCAGGCCCAGAAGGACAACAAGCCTACAAAGAGCTGCAAGGTCAAACTATCCAACACATGAAAGATTTGCTGACCAAAGGTGATCAGCTGTCTTTCAAAAATCTGAACACTTTGGTTACTCAGCTAGATTCAGAAGACAAACTGGCTTACATGTTTGGCAAAACTGGCCGTGATCAAATCATGGATTTACGTGATGCCATCAAAGATGTGGTGGTCAAAGAGCCTGGCGCTGTTAACTACAGCAACACATCTGGCGCCATGTTGCGTGGCTTAGAGGCTTTGCAATCATTACGTTTGCCTGTTAAATCAGTTGCTGAAGCAGTTCGCACACGCGAAGTCACAGGGAAAGTCAAAAAAGCATTGGAGCAACCCAACGCATTAGCCCCTGCCCAACCCAACCAAAACGCACTTAGAATTGATTTAACTGGCATGGCCAACAAATAGGAATCGACATGACTACTACGCTTACCCCCAGTCCAATAATGCAGTTCTTCGATGCCAACGGTAACCCGTTGGTAGGTGGGAAACTGTACACCTATGCTGCTGGCACAACGACACCACAGGCCACGTACACCGACTACACCGGCAGCACAGCCAACACCAACCCTGTGATTTTCAACAGTCGCGGTGAAGCGGCTGTGTGGTGCGGCAACAGTCGCTATTACATGGTCCTAAAAGACGCCAACGACACGCTGATTTGGACCGCTGATAACGTCAACGGCGCAAATGGCCCCACGTTGGCGTTGTTGGCCGCATCAAACGGGGCTACGTTGATTGGGTACACCCCGTCAGACACCAACGTCCCTGAGACGCTTAACAGCCGTCTGCAATTATTAGACGGCGTGTCAGTTACCGCTGGCGCTCTTGACAGCTATGCGGGTTCTAGCGTTAACGTGTTTCGTGATGCGTCTGCCGTGTCCGGCGGCACGTTTGGGTATGTTAATGCGGCAACGGTGGCACGCACAACTACTGGTGCCACTGAAACATCGTTTGAATGGACCAACTTGGCCATCATGGATAACTACTCAGCCGCTGGTCAAAATGTTGCTGTATACGGTCAAGGCAATCGCCGTAGTACTGGCCCAACATGGGGCGGCGTGTTTGAAGCGCGCGATTATACGCAAGTTGCTAATCCCACACTTGGAATGGTAGGTGTAGAAGTTGATAGTTTTGCCAACGGTACAGATAATCTTTTTGAACGTATTGGAATTGATATTGTCGCGGGTAAAGGTGTCGCTGCTGGAGTAAAAAGCGTTACAGGTATTGGTTTGAGAATTATTCCAGTCAACGGTGACACCACTCAAGCAATGTACGGTAAAGGCATTTTGTTAACCGGAGACATGACAGAAGGCATCAACATTTCGAGTGCCGGAACTCGCGGAATATATTTTACAGCAACGGCTGTTAATGTTGTTGGTATTGATTTGTCGTTGTCTACAAACAGCACATCAGCAATCCGCATTAAAGGTGGTGACAATATTGCGTTTGATGCTTCATCTTTTTTCCGATTGCGCCACAGCAGTACGGGCGTTGCTGGTCTGACTTATGCGGTCAGCGGCGTGGATAAAGTGATTATTAGTGATACCGGTAGCATTATTTTGGGTGAAACCATTGCATGGACTAACACTTATACTTCCCCAACTGCAACTGCCGGTACTAGCGGCGCGTTGCCTGCTCAAGTGTCTGGTTATATTAAAGTCAATGTTGGAGCTGTTTTAGTAAAAATCCCCTATTACGACGTATGATCACTTTGACCCTAACCCCTCAAGAACTGGCCGTCATAAACAACGCGCTCATGCTTGCGCCGTATGGCGTGGTTGCGCCAGTAATACAGTCCATTAACCAACAACTCCAGGATAAAAAAGATGGACAGCCAGACGTTCTTTAATGTTGCTTTGGGTTTGGCTGCGTTCTTCGGTGGGTGGGTGCTAAACAATATCACCAAGGCCATTGAGCGCCTTGATGTTGATGTGCGTCAGATGCCCCACACTTACATTGCCAAGGACGATTACCGCCGTGACATTGATGAGATCAAAGAAATGCTGGGCAAGATTTTTGATAAGTTAGACACGAAACAGGACAAATGATTGACCCCATAACCATCGGTGCGGCGTTTGCCATAGCGAAGAGCACCATTGCGGGGGTCAAAGAAGCAATTCAGATGGGCAAAGACCTGCAAGAGTGCAGTGGCGATCTGATTAAATTCTTTGAGCATAGGGACACCGTAGCCAAGGCGGCGGTACACGAAAAGAAAAAGCCGCAGTCTGATATGGGTCAGGCGGTTAACGCAGTGATGCAGGCCAAGGCGTTGCGGGATGCAGAAAAACAATTGAGAGAGCAATTGATCTACTCTGGTCAGGGCGATGTTTGGGAGGCGATCCAAGCGCAGTACAACATGATTGTGGCCAACCGTAAGCGTGAGGAGCGTGAAGCGGAAGCCAAAGCCAAGCTAAAGCGGGAGAATCTGGCAGAGACGGTAAATATTCTGCTGATTGGGTTTGCTTCTATTCTTGCGGCTGGATTCGTTGGTTGGGGTACGTTTGCATTTATTATGTACAAATTGAGGAATTAGTATGAATTGGGCAGATGTAATGAAGGCGGTGATCCCCATTGTGGTGGCATCACTTGCATGGCTTCTGGGTGAAGTGTCCTCTTTCAATACCCGTCTAACCAAGATTGAAGGTTCCATGCCTGCGCTGATTACAAGCCAAGGTGTCCCTACTGACAGTCCATTGTCGGCTGAAGCACGACACAAACTGAAGGAAGAAATCTACAAAGAGATTAACAGTTTGTTTGTTAAAGTAACCCTGCTCGAAGAGCGCCAGAAAGGAAAATGATATGGACTGGTTAAAAACAATCGCACCGACAATCGCCACTGCGCTGGGCGGCCCTCTTGCTGGACTGGCGATTGAAGCTGTCAGTAAAGCAATTGGTATTGACCCCAAGGACGTTCAGTCCACGATCAGTGAAGGCAAACTGAGCGCAGATCAGATCATGCTTTTGAAGCAGGCTGAAGTGGCTATGGCGGCGCGTGCCCAAGAGATGGGTCTGGACTTTGCCAAGTTGAATGTTGAGGACAGGAAGTCTGCGCGTGAAATGCAGGCCGAAACCCGTTCGTACATCCCTGCCATTCTGGCTGTATCGGTCACCATCGGATTTTTTGGCATTCTGATCGGCATGATGACCGAAACCTTTAAAGCGTCAGACGCTTTGATGTTGATGCTTGGCTCCCTTGGTACAGCTTGGACCGGCATCATCGCGTTCTATTTCGGTTCGTCTGCTGGCTCACAGGCTAAAGACGATCTTCTCCACCAATCTACGCCCACAAAATGACTGAACACTTTAGCCTTGCGGAACTAACGCACACAGACCATCGTGAATTTGACAACATCCCCAATGAAACAGAACTTGCAAACCTCCAACGTCTTGCAGAATTTCTTGAACAAGTCAAAACAATACTTGGAGGAAAGCCCATCATGGTCAATTCAGCTTTCCGATCAAAACAAGTCAATGATGCTGTGGGCAGCAAAGACACTTCTCAGCATCGCATCGGCTGCGCTGCTGATATTCGTGTACCCGCTATGACACCTGACCAAGTGGTCAAAACCATCATTGCCAGCGATCTGAATTATGACCAAGTGATCCGTGAGTTTGACCGCTGGACCCACATCAGCATACCTAACGTAGCCGGTGCCGCGCCACGCAAGAGTAAGCTAATTATTGACAAGGCTGGCACACGCCTTTACGCTTAAGGACGCGGGGCGTTCTCAGGCGTTTCCACGCACATATACACTGCTGCATACTGACCTCGGCTTGGCCCTGTCCAACGGTCAATGTACACACCGCAAACGGTCTTTAGCGTCTTGCAAATGGTTTTGGTGGTTGCTCCAAAATGTTCGGCAAGCTGATTAACAGTTAGACCATCTTCAGACGCCAGCAACAGTTCACGAATTGCGTGGTGCCTAGATTTCATGTGTTCTTGCTCCTTAATGCGGCTTCAGTCAGTTCTACCGCCACACATTCGTTGCCATTTGATTTGTACGAAATGTTGATGCGTTCATCATCAGTCAGCCCAACCCATGTGCGCTGCTCTGGCTGTGCCAAGGTTTTGCGGATAATTTCCGTGGCCCCATATTCGCAATTTCCATCAATTTCCGCTGCTTCCAACGCCTCTAATGCTTGCTTCAATGCTTCGTTTTTAGTCATGATTGCCCCTTGCTCGGATGGCATCTGCAATTGTGTCTTCAGGCGAATAGCGGTCATACACGCTAGTATTTTCAGCCGTCATTGCACACGCCTCACGCTCATCAGCACGGACAAGCTCGGCAAACGCCTCAAGGGATTTATCGGACACAAGCATGATGTCGTACAAGTCGGGGTTGCTACTGTCTGTAAAACCAGACTCCCGCGCCATTTCCATGATTGTTCGTTTACGCCATCCAGTCATTCTTTTATCTCCTTGATCCAAATTTTAAAACTGTCTTGAGTGTCTTTGCCAAATGGCAAATCACCAACTTTTTTAGATGCCTCATCCATGGCGCTGTTCCAACCAGCACGGAATACAATTTCGGCAAAGTCACTGGGCTCAAGATTAAACTCACCAAATATGTCTTGAAAATAGTCTTTAATTTTCATGGTGTTCCTTTATAAATTTTCGGTATGCGTCAATGGCCACACGCAAATCATCGCGCAGCTGCTCAATCTCTTTTTGTTGTTCCAGCATTTTTTCGTTTGCTTCCTGTGCAAATCGGGAAAGGTTGTGTTGCTCCCAAATCTGAAAGTTGCTCATGCATGTGCCTTTTTGTTAAGTCCATTGAATTCTAGCATATTGCTAGAAAGGGATGCAATCCCATGCCCAATGCTCACAGTCAACAGGACCATGTATCCATTCAGCCGGTGGGCTGGCGTCAAATTTTTGACACCGGTAGCCAGCCTTTAAATTTTCACAGCGCAAGCATGTGATCTGGATGTCCTCAAGCTCTTTCAATTGCTTGTTCAAATGCATCTTGATGGCGTTTAGTTCTGCTAAATTCATATTCTTTAACCTCTGTAAATTTTCCGTTTTGTTTGGTTGCAATGCGGGTTGGTTCTTTTAATCCATGATGCTTAATAAAATCAAGCACGCCACCTACATCCATGGACCAACTATTTAATGTGTCCACAGCATGGACCACTAAATCATTGGAGTGATCAATCCACCACTTATGGGCGCGTTGATTGGCTTCTCTTTCATTTAACCAATTGACTGCTTTTTGTCTTGCATAACCGGTGTGTTCAATGCATACCCATTCACTAGCGCAACGCAATAAGCCACTGTAGTAGTCAACCCTCATGCTGTCTGGCTTGCCAGGCTTACGGTGCAACTTGTAGTCAACCTTTGTAACATCGTGCCAAATTGTAATTTCCGCACGTTGTGCTGACAGCAGTGCGGCATAAGATACTTTGGCGTCTATGGGCTCAACTATTTCTTCCCTGATAATGGCGCCACAATGCACGCACACTAGCGCAGCTGCTGCGTTGCGTTCACCGCATTCTGGGCAAATGCTGTACGGCCCTTCCTGATCACCACTGCGCTTAACCTTGGCTCGGCCTTTGATGATGTCCACCGGTCCAAGGCGCTCCACCGTGTCGGTAAAGTCCAGCACCAGACAATCAGTCTTGCCGTCTGCAATCCTTGTGCCTCGGCCCATGCCCTGCACATACAGCACCGGTGACCTGGTAGGCCGGCACCAGATGATGCAATCAACATCCGGCACATCAAAACCAACAGACAGCGCCAGCACGGTAACCAAACAATAAATCTGGCCGGCTTTAAATTGGCGTATCAAATCTGCACGCTCTGGCGCCGGTGTCTCACCGCACACCACAGCGCTACCAATACCAAGCTCACATAACTTGTCTGCAAGGCTTTCAGCGTTGGCAACACTTGGTGTGAAGGCAATCCATTTGGTGCGTTGTGAGGCCATATAGACGGCTTCCCTAGCCACTTGCAACAAGTACGTGTCCACCACAACAGACAGCTCACCGACTTTGTAGTCGCCATTAGATATGCCAACCTGGCTGGCATCAATGCGGGTGGTCATCTTAACCGCCGGCGGGACCAATGGCGCCAAAAAGTCTTGGTCCAGTAGCTCACGCATAGTGACGTTGGACGCAATGCCGGTAAACAACGGCTCATCTCCATCGGTCAGCCATACTTGGTTGCCCCTAAACGGTGTGGCCGTCATGCCCACGGTCCTGAACTGGCAGATCTCGCCCAGCTTGGCCAAAAACGTGCGATACATGCCGGCGTCAGATGCTTTGGGGCTCACCAGGTGAGCCTCATCAATGATCACCACCTTGATGTCACCTAGCAAGTGAGCGCTTTTGTGGATGCTGCCAATAGTGGCCACAATCACATCGGCATGATGTTGCTTCTTGCCCAGACTAGCGCTGACATAGCCAACGTGTATGTTGTCCGGCAACAATGCCTGCAGTTTGCCGGCGTTCTGCTCGGCCAGTTCTTTGCTGGGCACCAACACCACGGTGCGTGGCCGGTACTCTGGCCACTGCTCCCACATCTGGCGCACGATCTCGGCGCAGATCACCGACTTGCCAGAACCGGTGGGCAGCACCAGCAACGGAATATCGGCGTTGTCTTGGTGCTTGGTCCACCAAGCAAACAGATCGGCAACCGAGCGTGATTGGTAGTCACGAAGGATCACGGTTGCGCTCCTTGATCATGGCGTCAGCATATTGATACGCTTTGCCGGATACAAACTCCAATGTTGTTGTAAATCTTGCGTCTGACCGGTTAATGATTGCTTGCATGGCATAAGCTGCAAAATAATCACGCAAAGTAATGTCTTGGATAGGTGGCGTTATCATACAAACCTTCCGTTGTGTTCTGAGCGCAGCTGCAGCGCAAGATCATCAATCAATGCACTCTTGTCCTTGCAAGCGTGGATTTCTTGGCTGCTGATCCAAGCCTGGTTAACTGCGGGTGTGCCGTTGACAAACTGTTTGTCTTCCATCTGGTACACCACCGCATCGCCGGCCATGTCCACCGGTTGGGAAAACTTGGCCAACAAAATGGGAATGTACCGGTGTGAATCGCAACCCTTGCGTTGGTTCATTACCGGCAAATCTTTGTCATGGTACGAACAAGTCCAGCGTGCCTTGCCGTCCATCTCTGGCGTGACATGGGCACATGACCGGCAAGTTGGGGCCGGCACATCCGTGCCATGGCAGATGCTGTGGTAGTCGCAGAACTTGCATTCGTACCAGCTTGGATCTTGGCTAATCCCGACTGGCGGCTCGGTGGCGGCGATCACCGCCAAGGCTTTGTCGATTACGGCCTGCGCTTCTATCTTGTCAAATTCCAAACGCTCAGTGTAAATGTCATCGTTGTCTTTGTTGACCACAATGTAGATGGCCTTGTGGCATCCGTTCTCTTTATACTGATCAATGCTCCATTTCATGTACATTAACATCTGCGCGTAGTGTTCGGGCTTGGCTTTCTTTACGCCAGATTTTTGCATCTCTGCAAACATCTTGCCTGATGCTGTCTTTATCTCCAGTATGTGCGGTGACTTTGGCGCCTGTGGCAAACCGGTCACGATACCGTCAGCGTTGCCTTGAAAATGGCCACCACTGGTGGGTTCGGTAAACGTCCATTGCCGGCCAGTCACTGGATCGGTGTCGTACAACGTACAGCCAATTGCTCTCAGATCATCGTAAACCCTTGGCTCTTGCAAGTGGCCAGACTGAAACACACGGTACAAGCGACCAGAAAACTCAGCCGGCTTGGACCATCTGAATGAATACCAGTGCTGACGCAAGCAAGGCTTGCCAATTGCACTGGCGCCAAGATAGGGGCGCTGTGGGTCGGCGCCAAACTTTGCCTTGTAATGGGCAAAGATGGCGTCAGCCACAGGGTCCACAACAGATTGTGGTACTGCGGCCATGGTTTACTTCTTAGCCCAAGCAGGGGCGCTTGGTTTGACTTCAATAGCTGAAACACCAAACGCTGGGGCCACATATTCTGGCGTTTGACGCACACCGCCGGCAGACTCATAGCCCTTGATGTTGTTGCTTGCCTGGTACTGGCCTTGGGCCTCACGCACCACAACTTTTAAGTTGACAGGCTTGAGGTGCAAGGCTGCAGTGTCTTGCAACTTGATCACGTTCACAGCATGGCACAGCGCAGACAACTGCGACTGAGCAATGCGCTGGGTGTCTTCGTTGCTGTGTTGAATGTTGAGGTTCTCCCAAATCTTGCGGCCTTTGTACTGGCCATCAATAATTTCAAAGGTCAGCTTCAGGCCAGTGCCGTTGCCGGACTTCAGCGGCTGCACATCAGACTCGGTAATGTGAGCCAGATAAGTGCCAGCGGGGACGGGGCCGGTTGCGGCTTGGGGGGCGACGGTCGATGCGTCAAAGTTAAATTGAGCCATTGTTTTCTTTCAAGAGTTTAAGGTTCGGACTGAAAATCAAGATTGCGCTACAGTCAGCGCTTCTTGGAATGCCGCCCAGTCAAGCGGCATGTTGGTCAAGCCAAAGCGGTTGCCACCGCAATGGGCTGGATGGGGTTCTACATGCAAGATGCGTTCGCCCGTGGTAGTGGCCTTGGTTTCTTTGTTGCCAAAGCCAGCATCTGTCTTGTTCGTAAAGATGCGGTAGCCGGCATAACCCACAACGTCAGCCCATTCTTGCACCAGACCGGCAGCGCGGTCATGCAGCTTAAGCACATGGCTGTCATAGCCTTCGGTCAGTGGGTCTTCAATGCGCTTGATTTTGTCGTGGGCAATCAGGATAATGCCCATGCCCTTGTTGGCACGCAATACTTCAAGGCCGGACAGCAGGTTGCGCCATTCTTCAGCAGCTGCAACGTAACCCTTACCAAAGCCTGGCTGCTCAATGTTCTTCCAGTTGTTGGCCTTGCACACATGGTCTTGCACCAGTGGCTCAAGCCAGTCTAGCGAATCAATAAACAGCGTTTGAAACTCATGGTCTTGATTGATCAACGTGTCAATGGCAGCATAGACTTCGGTCAAGCTGGATGCCAATGGAAATGCGTTGGCGTCTACAGCGTCAGCACCGTCTTCAGTCAGAATGCCAATGGCGTTGGGCGCCATAGCTGCAAAGGTGGTCTTGCCAATCTTGCCGGTGCCAACAACAACAACTTTAGGGGCACGGACACGGCGTGTCTTAGAGATGGATTTCAAATCAAACATATCAGTCTTTCAAAATTTCGATGGAGGGTTTTGCGGGTTTGCTGGTGATGAACACTGTGGCCTGTGCGTAGGCAATGGAGTCCAAATCTTTAATGGCGCGAAGGTGAGTCAGGTCAACGTCAGCCTTCCAGCGAAATGCTTTCTTGGCGTTGGGCGTTAACTGCTCCCAGCCGGCCTGCACAGCTGGTGTGTCTACACTGCGGTTAATTGACCACTTGATGCGGATCTCCTCATCAGTGTGCGTGCCTTCACCGCCTTCAGGCTTAGTAAATTGTTTCTCAATCAAATCTTCCAAGCGCAGACGCTCGGCCTTAGCAGTAGACTCTGCAAACTTTGCTTTGCGAAGCAAGGCGGTTAGTTCAGTGATCATTTTTCATGTCCTCAAGTGCTGTGGTTGTAATGTGATCGACCAGATACTGCAAAAGCAAGTGGCCAATGTCGATGTCAGTGCCGGCAATGTAGGCATTGACCAGATCCATACTTTGATCGCTGTCAGGCTCATAGAGTAAGCCCATGGAATCTTGTGAGCCATATTCGTTTGGGATGTATTCCAAGTGGCAAACTAAATCAACGCCCTCAAGTTCGCAGGCGAATTCAATAAAGCCAGGGGGGCAAACAGGGGTGGTGTTCATGCTGCTTTCCTACATTGTTTGTCGCAGGCCGATGCGTGTTTAGATTGACACACACCAAGAATGTCGCAACGTGTGGGTGTGGGCTTGGGTTTGATAGGAATCCAAACTGATTTCATGCAGTCCACCATGCAATCAACAGGACGGCCATGCCAGAACCAATGGCCAAGGCCAAGAGAAAGTCCACAGCTGCCTCTGCACGAGCAATCAGCTTGGCGTTTTTGACTTCGGGGTAATGGTAATACTTGTGATGTTTCATGTTGTGCTTTCGGGGGCCGCAGCCCCGTTGGGTTGATTTACAAAATGCCAAAAACAGGATGCCAATCGGTATAGGAATCAACTTCAGCCTCAATTAATGCTTGCATTGACTGCCAAAAGGCTTCACGGATAAGTGCTTCAGTCATGGTAATTTTTGTGTAGTTGTGTAAAAGATAAGGGCCGGAGCCCCGTTGGATTGATTAGGCTGCGGCTTTCTCAGCAAAGCAACGCTGTGCTTCTGTACCTTGAGAGATGTACTCATCAGAGCCATAAGCTGGATCAATTTCGCCCCAATATGTCAAATCAACATCTTTGCCAGCGGCAAATGCTGCGTTAACACGGGTGGCAAGACATTCGGCTTTGGCTTCAGCTGCTGCACGATAATCTGGAAAGCAAGAATCGCCGGTATCTTCGCAAATTAACTGCTCAGTGCCGTTAAAAGTAGCAGTGTGACGGAAGCGGCGACCAGCTGCGTTTTCGATGATCACGTAAAACTGTTCAGCGATGTAAGCATGACCATCGCATGAATAACCTGCGTTGAACAGGTCGGATGCTGCGTATGCTGTATAAATTGCGTTTGTCATTTGTGTTTCCTTTGGCCTTTCGGCGTGATGGTCAGTGAACTATTTCCCCGCCATGTGATGAATTCTAGCGTATTGCTAGTTCTTGTCAAGCCCTTTGCTAGATTTATTTTGTAGGTGTTTTCCCTATGCCCTAAACTGTCTATCAATGTGCTAGAGTTCTGCTTCTATGAACACACAAATACATCCAGATGAGCGCCGACAACTGGCAGAAAAAGTTGGCATTAATGAACAATATCTTTACCAATGCCTCACCGGCAGGCGGGAGATGTCGGCCACTGAGGCTGTACGCATTGAGCAAGAAACCGGTGGTCGGTTAAGTCGCAAGATGCTGTGCCAGGACAGCTGGGGCGCTATATGGCCAGAGCTGGTGGAGGCAACGTGAATGAGTTGGCTTTATTCGCAGGCGCTGGTGGCGGAATACTTGGCGGACATCTCCTTGGATGGCGAACAATCTGCGCCGTTGAGTGGGAACCCTACCCAGCAAGCGTACTGTGCGCCCGACAAAATGACGGCCTTCTCCCGCCTTTCCCGATTTGGGATGACGTACAAACCTTTGATGGAAAGCCATGGGCAGGCATTGTTGATGTCGTATCTGGAGGCTTTCCGTGCCAAGACATCTCAGTTGCGGGGGGGGGGGCAGGACTTGATGGCGAAAGGTCAGGAATGTGGCGAGAAATGGCACGGATTATTGGCGAGGTTCGACCAAGATTCGCATTTGTGGAGAACAGTCCAATGCTCGTTACTAGAGGACTTGAACGAGTCCTTGCAGACTTTACCGCAATGGGGTATGACAGTCGGTGGGGAGTTATATCTGCTTCCGACATTGGTGCAAAACATAAACGTGAAAGAATCTGGATTGTGGCTAACTCCAAGCACAGTAGACATTCCGACAAGATCGGTGGAGTCGATGGAGAAAAGGTTGGACTATCGCAAGAAAATAGGCAGGAACGGAGTGGGGGCAGGATGCTTGTCGGAACAAGTGACTTGGTCTCAAAACGGACCGCCAGTAGGATATTTAACGAAAATGTGGCCTACACCAGTCAAATCGGATTATGCGGCAAGGAGACCAAGCAAAGGATGGCAGGGAAATTCGGATTTACCCAGTGTGGTGTGGACAGAAACTGGTGGGAGAGAGAACCCGCAAATGTCCCCCGCACAATTGAACGCAACATGGGTGGAATGGTTGATGGGTTGGCCTCTAGGGTGGACAGACTTAAAGCGATTGGAAACGGACAAGTCCCATTGTGTGCCGCAACAGCATGGAAAATACTCAGTGAAAGAATTTAATGACTAACCTAACTTCAATTTTTCCCAACGGCTTTGCTGTGGCCACAGAGTCGCAAGACCTGATCAATCCTGAAGTTGCTTTTCGTGGCCACTGTGAGGCCAGTGGCTTGCTGATCAAAGACCTGATTGCTGACGGTGAGATCCACCGTGTGCCACATGTATCAAGCAAGAAGGGGGCGCTGGATGGCTGGTATATCTTGCACACCAGTGGCAAGATCCCTGTGGGGATTGCCGGTTGCTGGAAGGAGCCTACATTTGAAGCCAAGTGGGTGGCTGACATTGGGCGGTCCATGTCTTTTACTGAGCGATTTGAGCATGATAAGTGGGTGACCGAGCTTAAGGCCAAGAAGGATGCAGAACGGTTGGCCAGTCAGGCAGTGGCTGCTGAGCGTGCAGAGGATGAGGTTGGCACCTATGCTGATGCCAGTGATGACCATCCTTACCTTGTTCGCAAGCACGTTGGCGCGCATGGGATCAAGATTGACAGGGCAGGCAGATTGGTGGTGCCGGTGATCAACCAGTCTGGCGAGATCCTGAGTTACCAAACGATTGACGCTGAAGGGAACAAACGGTTCTTGAAGGGTGGCAAGATTGATGGCGGGTTTTATGAGCTACGGGGTAACCGCAAGATTGTGTTTGTGGGTGAAGGTTTTGCCACTTGCGCCTCAATCCATGAGGCAACGGGCTACACCGTCATGGTGGCATTTGATTGTGGCAACTTGGCCAAGGTGGCCAAGAGCGCAAAGGAGATGTTCCCAGGCTCGAAGATCATTATTGGCGCAGACAATGACCAGTGGACGGAGGGCAACCCTGGGGTGACTAAGGGACGGGCTGCCGCGGCACTGGTGTTTGGCGAGATTGTGTATCCCAGCTTTGGAGAGTCTGACATGGTGGACAACAAGCCAACAGACTTTAATGACCTGCACTGCCTGCAGGGGCTGGATGCGGTTAAGGACCAGATTGAGCGCGTGGCTGGGCCTGCTCGGGAAAAGCTGGCGTTTGAGTTCTCGCGCATCGACAGTTTGGAGTTGGCTGAGATTAAATGGATTGTCGATGACTACATTGAGTCTGACAGTTTAGCGCAGGTGTTCGGTGACCCAGGCGGGGGTAAGAGTTTCGTCAGCATCGACATCGCCTGCTGTGTGGCAACCGGCACATCTTGGCATGGGCATGGCGTGCAAAAGGGTGCAGTGTTCTACATCGCCGGCGAAGGGCACAACGGACTGGCTCGGCGGTTCAAGGCGTGGGAGCTAGGCAACGGCATCAGCCTGGTCGGCGCACCGTTGTTCAAAAGCCACAGGGCAGCTCAACTGTATGACGCCACAGAAGCAGCCATGGTGGCAGAGGCCATCAAAACCTTGGCCACAGAGTGTGGCCATACACCAGCCATGATTGTCATCGACACCTTGGCGCGGAACATGGGCGGGGATGAAAACAGCACCCAAGACATGAACAGCTTTATCCAGCATCTAGATACCTACTTGCGCCAAGACTACAAGTGCTGCGTGCTGGTGGCACACCACAGCGGCGCCATGGACAAAGACAGAAGCAGGGGATCGACAGCTTTGAAAGGCGCACTGGACGCTGAGTACAAATGCCAGCTGGATTCGGGCTCTAAGACCATCCAGTTTGAATCCAAAAAGATGAAAGACGCAGAAATGCCTGCGATTAAAAATTTCCAGATCACTCAGGTTGATTTGCCAATCCTTGACAAACACGGCAACCCAGTCAAGGGTGCGTACCTCACCAGTGTGGACATCAGCGGGTTGGTAAGCAGTGTGCAAAAGCGTACCGTGTTGCCAGGCAACCAGTTGATTGCCCTGAACTGCTTGGTGGCCATTGAGGCCAAGAAACAGGCTGATGGTTTAGACGGTATCGCCGTGTCTGCGAACTACGACGAGTGGAGGGAGTCGGCCAAAGGGCATGGGCTGAACTCCAGAAGATTTAAGGAATGCGTGGACGGATTGACCAAGAAAGACATGGTTAGCCTGCACAATGAGGTGTACCGAACCGTACCAAAAGCACCGAATTCTGAGGCGATTTAAGCAATGACTATGCCAGAAACAACCAAAATTGATGTACCGATGTACCGAAACGGTAATTATTTTTAGGGTCAAATGTACCGAACCGAACCGATTTGTACCGATTTCGGTACGATCGGTACAGTCAAAGTGTACCGAAACCATGTACCGATGTACCGAAACGTACCGAAACGTACCGATGCCCGACTTGCCCGTTGTACCGAAACGTACCGAAGGGGTATATATACCCCCTTCGGTTCGGTACACAAAGTCGGGTCAAATCGTCGGTACACGGATTTTGAGTTTTTAAGGGGTTAGGATGATTGAAGTGGAAATGGACATGAAAGTGGTGAGTGTGGCCAATGTCAGGATGCATTGGGCGGTTAAGGCTAAGTTGGCCAAGGATCATCGTAAAAGGGCGTACAACACGTTATGTGCTGTTGCCGCACCTCCGGTACCACCTTGCACGATTGTGCTCACTAGGGTGGCTCCAAGGGCGTTGGATGGGGATAATCTGCAGTCTGGGTTTAAGGCGGTCAGGGATGGGGTTGCTGATTGGCTTGGTGTGGACGATGGGCACAAGCAATTAGACTGGCAGTACAAGCAACGCTCCAATGGGGTTAAGCAGTACAAGGTTGAAATTGAGGTGATAACATGATGGCGTGCGGTGGGAAAACTGCAGTTGCCGCATTTTTGGGGGACCACGCTTTGGCGTCAGTACCCCGTTTTTTAGGAGTTTACAAGTGACTCAAAACTTGGCGTCTGAAGTGACGGTTAAACGCAGGCCAGGCCGGCCAACCGTGTTTGGTATTGACAATCCATGCTGGCAAATAATGACCGAGCAAATGTCGCTTGGAAAAAGTTTAAGCACAGCATTAAAAGCCGAAGGAATGCCTTCGTATGATGCCGTGATGATGATGTTGCGAAACAATCTTCAGTTTCGGGAGATGTACGAGAAAGCCATTGAAAACCGAGCCGACCGTCTGGCTGAAGAAATTCTCGAGCTGGCTGACGAACCCATGCCAGATCATTTGGAAGGACCCATGGCTTCTGCTTGGGTTCAGCAAAAGCGAATGCAAGTCGATGCGCGCAAATGGATTGCCTCCAAACTCAAGCCCAAAATGTACGGTGATCGCATTGACGTCAGCGTTACCGACACCCGCATCAGCGTCTTGGATGCCCTGAACGAAGCTAAACAGCGCGTGCTTCAGGACGATAGCAACGTTGTAGATGTGCAGGCAAAAAATAAATGATTGTTGAGGGTTATGCGCTTTTTGCATAGATTCTCAAGAACTACGCGCAGGCGCATAGCCAAAAACTACCGGTTCGGCAAAACCAATAGGCAAAACCTATGACCCTTTTAAGCCAGTTATCCACAGGGCAAACTGGCAGTTATTCATCGTTGGTTGTGGACAACCGAGTTTGGCGACATACGATCATGTATAACCTGTGCGTAACCACGTTACGACTTAACATAATGGACATTGTATAAAGTCGCTGAGTTGTTTGGTATTCATTATGATTTGAGCCGCTAAGTATGTAAGCGCTTACTAACACTTGGGTTGTTGGGTGGCCCAGCCGGCGCTGGCCTGCCCAACTGGCCATGGTCGGGGGGGGTAGGGCCGGCGCGAAAGGGCCACAGGAACGGTAGCCCCGCGAACATTTTAAAAATATTTTTTATTTTTTAATTTTTCGTTTAACATCACGCCATGCCCATATACAACGCCCTAGCCCAGCAAAGCCAGAATGCGCTTTCAGCGCCGTTTTTTGGCAACCCTAACATTCAGCGTCAGGGAGCAGCCGCAAGGCAGTTGGCGCAAGCACGGGATGTAAACACTTTGCCGGACCCGCGGACGTATGCTGCGGTGCAAGGTTTTATGGGAACGGCGCCGGATCAGATGGGGTTTAGTGTGATGCATCCGGATTACCAAGGCATTCGCAATGTGGCCAATCCGGCATATAACTTGGGATTGATGGCGCAGGCCGCACCGTTGTTGGCGCCGTTAACCAAGGGTTTGCCGGTGGGCGCAAGCATTCAGGATTTGAGCAAGGCAGAATTGAGGTTGGTTAACTCTGAGGCTTTTGGAAAATTAAAGGGTCAGGAGAAGAACCAAGCGCTCGAGGCGTTCAGGGCCAAGCAAGATGGCACTGGTGTTGGCCGAAGCATGAAAGAGTTGAAAGCCGCGGTTGGCGGTGAGGAAGATATTGCAAGATCGCTGATGCAGAGTCCGGCGTTTAAGATTTCTGGTGTGGTGCCAAAGTCGGTGATTGACGATGCGATGATGACCAGGGGCCGCATGAGGGCAGAGCCGGCCACCACGCCTGGCCCAAAGGCAAGTGAAGCTGAGTGGAAAGATTGGGGTGCCAAGCATGGGGTCAACATGACGTTGACTGAGCCGAAATCACTTGGTGTGTCGGATCTGACGTCTAAGCGTGAGGTCAAGATACCTGGTGGGTTGGAGGGCACGTTTACTGTGCCTGATATGTTTTGGATGAAGGCAAACAACATTGATCCGGCATCGTTGCCCAAAAAGACGCATGATGAGTTGATGCAGAAGTTGATTAGGACGCATGAGGTGCAGAACCCTGATCAGGTGGACATGTTTAATCGGTTGAATTTTGCGTTGTTGTCGCCGAATGCGCCGTTGACGCCAAATGAGTTTTTGGCGCAGCGCATGAGGTTGGTGAATCAGGATGAGTTGCAGGCGTTGGCCGGCAGGGTTGGTGAGCCTGGCCTGTCTAGGACCGCGCAGCTTCAGACTGGTGTGCAGGCAGCTGGCCGCGGTGGCATGGGTGTGTTGGGTACGGCTGATTTGGGAAATCAAGCAATGTTGGCCAAATTGATTTTGGACAAGCCGGAGATGTTTCAGATGGCGCCTGGGGAGACTATGCGCGATGTGACTATGCGGGTGATGAATCAGGTGCCAGGCTTGGGGCCAAAGACGGCATCACTTGGCACGCCGTGGTTGAATTTGGAGAAGGCCAATACCAGTGCGGTTGATTTGCACATGATCCGTAATTCGTATGAACGGATGTTGGATGATCCGATTGTTGGCCAAGCGTTCCGTGACCGGATGGCTGGCAAGTTGAAGACAGACGCAACGACAGAAGCTATTTTGGGTAAACCGGTTAAAGATGTTGAGAAGGCTGCGATTGATGTGATTGGGGGATCTTCGTTGTCGAAGACGTACCGCACAAAAACTGGTGAGCTTAATGACATCCCTGGTGTGGCCACGCCGGAGAAATTGGCGTATGAGCCCAAGCAGTTGCAAGATTTCAACCCGTTTTATAAGCGAGTAGTTGATTATGTGGATGAGTCCAGAGGTCCAAATCCAACGATTGAGTTGTTTCCAGAGCAGTGGCGCAAGTGGGATGTGTACCGTCAGCGTTTGGAGCCCCATGAATTTGCACATCCAGATTACCGGTTGTTGCCCCGCCAGTCATGGACGGAGATGAAAGATTCCCTAACCGCGCACAAGAAGGCCGGTTATACGCAAGCAGAAAATCCGGTAATGGCGCCATCAGATTGGCGCGAGCTGTACTATGGTGGTGGTGCAGCTGCTGGATCTGCTTTGGGCATGAATTATGAGTTGCCTAATGCGTTGGCCCAGCCGCCGGTCAATGCGATGCTTCAGCAACAACCGCCAAATCCTTAATGCAAACCACAATCTACAAGCCCGAAGACGAACAAGAGGTGATGGCCACTCTGTGGTCACCGGCAATTGCAAACAATCCCGAGGCTTTTGTGTTGTTTGCTTTTCCTTGGGGTAAAGAGAACACGCCTTTGCACAATTTCAAGGGACCAAGAAAATGGCAAAGGGAAGTGTTGCGAGAGATTACCGAGCACATCAAGCGCCAGAATGGGTTAATAGACTTTGAAACCCTGCGCCATGCAGTCTCATCTGGCCGCGGTATTGGCAAGTCTGCCCTTGTGTCTTGGCTCACCATCTGGATGTTGTCCACACGCATAGGCTCAACGACCATTATTTCGGCCAACAGCGAAGCGCAGCTTAGAGCAGTCACATGGGCTGAGATTACCAAGTGGTTGGCCATGAGCATTAACAGCCACTGGTTTGAAGTGAGTGCGACAAAAGTAGCCCCTGCCAACTGGCTCACTGAGTTGGTGGAAAAAGATCTGCGAAAAGGCACACGGTATTGGGCGGTTGAAGGCCGGCTGTGGTCTGCTGAGAATCCAGATTCTTACGCTGGAGTTCACAACCACGATGGTGTGATGGTGATCTTTGATGAGGCATCTGGTATTGACGACTCGATCTGGGCGGTGACCGCTGGTTTCTTTACGGAGAATACGCCAAACCGCCTATGGTTGGCGTTCAGCAACCCCCGCCGAAATACGGGGTACTTCTACGAATGCTTTAACTCCAAGCGAGATTTCTGGACCAACAAGGTTGTGGATGCGCGCACCGTAGAAGGTACGGACAAGGCTGTGTACCAGAACATCATTGACGAATACGGACCGGACTCAAGCCAGGCTCACGTTGAGGTCTATGGCATGTTCCCGTCAGAAGGTGATGACCAGTTCATACCGGCTGACATTGTGGACGAAGCCATGAAGCGCGAAAAGTACAAGGATCAGACTGCGCCCATCATTATTGGTGTGGACCCTGCAAGGTTTGGCGCTGATGCAACAGTCCTTGCAATTCGGCAGGGCAGGGACATTATCCGAATTGACCGGCATCGAGGCGATGACACGATGACGGTGGTTGGCCATATTATTGAGGCCATGGAAGAATGGAAACCGGCCATGGTGGTGATTGATGAGGGTGGTCTTGGCGCTGGTATTGTTGACCGCCTGAAAGAACAGCGCTACAAGGTCAAGGGCGTAAACTTTGGCAACAAGTCAGCCAACCCCATTATGTACGGCAACAAGCGTGCTGAGATGTGGGGCAAGATGAAGGACTGGTTAAGGTCAGCAAGCATCCCTAAAGACAGGTTCTTGAAAACGGATCTGGTTTCACCTATGATCAAGCCTGATTCACGTGGAACAATATTCTTGGAGTCCAAGAAAGACATGAAAGCACGGGGGCTTGCTTCACCGGATGCGGCGGATGCCATTTGCGTGACCTTTGCTTTTCCTGTGGCGCACCGAGAGTACAATTTAAAAACAGAGCGCCGTGTGTCTTCTGATCGCGGCATGGTTTCAACCAGTTGGATGGGGTCTTAACATGGCGACTAAACAGGGGCTATATGCCAATATTCATGCTAAACAACAACGAATTGCTGCTGGGTCTAAAGAGAAGATGCGAAGCCCTGGTGATAAGGGTGCGCCAACTGCCAAAGACTTTAAAGACTCTGCTAAAACGGCAAAGAAAGGAAAGTGATGCCCCTCGTTAAATCTAAATCACCCGAGGCGTTTCGCAAGAACGTAGCTGCTGAAGTAAAAGCTGGCAAGCCGGTCAAGCAGGCCGTGGCCATTGCGTATTCTGTCAAACGTGCTTCTCCACCACCAAAGAAAAAATGATTCCCAAAGCCCTGCAAAACTGCCTGATTATGGAGCGTGATGTTGAGACGCACGCTTTGTTTGTATTGCCACCTGGCGAGAAACTTGGCACTGGTGTGGTACTATCGGCAGGCCCAGATTGCAAAGACGTTAATGTTGGTGATCGTGTATATTTCGATGTCGGGCAAGAATTTACGCATGGTGGCAAAGAGTATGTGCTGATGCGCGAACCTCACGTTTTAGGGGTCTTTAATGGCTGATCCAACCGGAATGGTCGCTGCGGCTAATGTTGCTGCTGGCGGCAAACCACTGAAGTCTGACGCAGACATCCTGACCGTTGCGCGTGCAAGGTTGGATATGGCTGTGTCGGCGCTGTCCGAATCCCGTGAAGATGAAACCGATGACCTGAAGTTTTACGCAGGCTCACCCGACAACCATTGGCAGTGGCCTGCTGACGTACTGGCCACCCGTGGCGCGGTGCAAGGGCAAACCATCAACGCCCGTCCTTGCCTAACCATCAACAAGTTGCCCCAGCATGTGCGGCAGGTCACCAACGACCAACGGCAAAACCGCCCAGGCGCTAAAGTCATTCCCGTGGATGACAACGCTGACATCGAAGTGGCCGACATTTTTAACGGCATGATCCGGCACATTGAGTACATCAGTGATGCCGATGTGGCCTACGATACGGCATGTGAAAACCAAGTGTCTTACGGTGAAGGCTATATTCGCCTGCTGACTGAGTACTGCGAAGACAACAGCTTTGACCAAGACATCAAGATTGGCCGTGTACGCAACAGTTTCAGTGTCTACATGGACCCTACGATCCAAGACCCAACGGGTGCGGATGCCAAGTATTGTTTTATCACTGAAGACTTGACCAAAGAAGAATTTGAGCGCATGTATCCCGATGCTGCGCCGATCACCACGCTTCAGTCGTTGGGTGTGGGTGACCAGTCGATCAGCAATTGGCTTAATGAAGACACGATCCGCATTGCCGACTACTACTACATTGACTATGACCGCACAACGCTGAACTTGTACCCTGGCAACGCTACGGCGTTTGAGGGCACACCTGAAGACAAGCAATTAAAAGCGTTTTACGGCAAACCCATCAAGTCCCGCGAGTCTGACCGCCCAAAAGTGCGGTATTGCAAGATCAACGGCTACGAAATCCTAGAGCAACGCGAGTGGGCAGGCAAATATATCCCCGTTATTCGCATTGTTGGCAATGAATTTGAGGTGGATGGCCGCTTGTATGTGTCTGGTTTGGTTCGAAACGCCAAAGATGCCCAGCGCATGTACAACTATTGGGTGTCCCAAGAAGCTGAGATGCTGGCCTTGGCGCCAAAAGCGCCATTTATTGGTTATGGCGGCCAGTTTGAAGGCTACGAAGACAAGTGGAAGACCGCTAACACCAACAATTGGCCCTATTTGGAGGTCAATCCAGACGTTACAGACGGTCAGGGCAGTGTTATGCCGCTACCCCAGCGTGCCCAGCCTCCAATGGCCTCTAGCGGCCTTCTACAAGCCAAATCGGGCGCATCTGAGGACATTAAGTCCACCACTGGCCAATATAACGCCAGTTTGGGCATGGGTTCTAACGAAAGAAGCGGAAAAGCCATCCTTGCGCGTCAGCGTGAGGGCGATGTAGGTACTTACCACTATGGCGATAACTTAGCCCGTGGCGTGCGTCATGTGGCCCGTCAACTGGTGGACCTGATCCCTAAGATTTACGACACCCAGCGCATCGCCCGAATTATTGGTGAAGATGGCGACACCAAGATGGTCAAGATTAACCCCGAACAACCCGAACCGGTCAACAAGATTGTGGACCAAAACGGGATTGTGCTTGAGAAAATCTACAATCCTGGCGTTGGCAAGTACGATGTCGTTGCGACCACCGGCCCAGGCTACGCGACCAAACGTCAAGAGGCTCTTGAGGCAATGGCACAACTGTTGCAGGGTAATCCTCAGTTGTGGGCTGTGGCCGGTGACCTGTTTGTGAAGAACATGGATTGGCCAGGCGCACAAGAGATGGCCAAGCGCTTTGCCAAGACCATTGATCCTAAGTTGATGAACGACAGCGATGAGAACCCAGCTTTGCAGGCCGCGCAGCAGCAGATGCAGGCAATGGGTCAAGAAATGGAGCAGATGCACCAGATGCTGATGCACGTTAATCAATCGGTTGAGGTGCAAGACACAAAACGCAAGGACTTTGAGGCGCAAGTCAAGGCATACGAAGCTGAGACTAAACGGTTGGCGCAAGTGCAGGCTTCTATGTCGCCAGAGCAAATTCAGGACATCGTAATGGGCACGGTTCACGGTATGATCACCTCTGGTGATTTGATTGGCGAGATGCCAGGCCGCGATGTTGATGTCGGCGCTGAGATGCCGCAAGAAGGTATGGAAATGATGCCACCCGAACAACAGATGATGCCACCCGAACAACAGATGGGAATGCCACAATGAAAGCAAACGAGTTTTTAGGTTTGTTGTTTCTTGCAAGAGATGTGGCGCACAGTGTTCATTTGAACACCCGCAGCTTTTCTAAGCACACGGCGCTAAACATTTTTTACGACCGCATCATTGATGCAGCGGATGATTTTGCTGAAAGCTATCAAGGCCGTCACGGTTTGATTGGCCCCATCACATTGCACTCGGCCAAGAAAACATCTAACATCATTGAATTCTTGGAAGACTCGCTCAAGCAGATCGAAGACGCCAGATATGAAGTGGTTGACAAGACCGATATGTCGCTGCAACAACTGATCGACAACATCATTGAAATTTATCTGCGTACTTTGTACAAACTTCGCTTTCTCGCATAAGGACCATCATGGCAAACTATACCCAAACTGACGCAACGGCAAACATCAAGGCATCTGCTGGCAAATTGATTGGTATCATGGTCACTGCGGCCAGCGGTACACCAACCATCACGGTCTATGATTCGGCTGCAACGACTACGACCACGCCGATTTTTAAAGTGTTTACGCCAACAGCGGCGACTGCTTACAATTTTGGTGTTAATGGTATTTATGCCAACAAGGGCATTTACATTGTCATCAGTGGCACTGTTTCCGCAACCGTCTACTACGATTAAATCATGTCCAACGTCAAAATTTCCCAACTCCCTGCGGCCACCACGCCCTTGGGCGGGACGGAGGTTTTGCCTCTGGTCCAAGGCACAACGACCAAAAAGGTCACGGTTGCTGAACTACGTTCGACTGCTGTCACGGCAGTGACTGGCACTGCGCCTGTAGTTTCTTCGGGTGGCCTGACCCCTGCGATCAGTATGGCTGCGGCCTCTACTTCGACCAGTGGTTATTTGACCTCGACCGACTGGAATACGTTTAACGGCAAATACTCAACCGGCGGTGCTTTGGGCACTCCGTCCTCGGGCACAGCCACCAATTTGACAGGTTTACCTTTGACCACGGGCGTTACGGGTACTTTGCCCATAGCCAATGGCGGTACGGGCACAACTACGCCTGCTTTGGTGGCGGGTTCAAACGTCACGATTACGGGCACTTGGCCTAATCAAACAATTGCATCAACCGGCGGTAGCAGTGGCGTAACTTCGTTTAGCGCAGGCTCAACTGGTCTGACACCTTCTACGGCCAGCACGGGCGTCGTGACTTTGGCCGGTACGTTGGCAGTAGCCAATGGCGGTACAGGGACAACCACACCATCTTTGGTTGCGGGCACAAACGTGTCCATTACTGGAACTTGGCCAAACCAGACAATTAACTCATCTGGCGGTGGCGGTGGCGGCATGGTCTACCCTGGCGCTGGTATTGGCAATTCTACCGGCACAGCTTGGGGCACTTCATACAGCACCACTGGTACAGGCACTGTGGTGGCTTTGGCAACCAGCCCTACGTTTGTAACTCCCGTTTTGGGAACACCAACGTCGGGCGTGGCGACTAACTTAACCGGCCTGCCTTTAACTACCGGCGTGACCGGCACACTGCCCGTCTTAAATGGTGGTACGGGCGTCACAACTTCAACCGGCACCGGTTCCGTTGTTCTGTCTACTTCGCCAACTTTGGTCACACCGTTGCTGGGTACACCAACTTCTGGCGTGGCGACTAACCTAACCGGTTTGCCCTTAACCACTGGCGTGACCGGCACTTTAGGACTTGCTAACGGCGGTACGGGTCAAACGACTGCGGCTGCGGCAATTACAGCCCTAACTGGCACACAGACCAGTGCGTATTATCTGCGTTCTAACGGCACAAATGCTACGCTTTCAGCACTTGCTGCGGCTGACTTGACAGGCACAGTAGCAATTGCCAGCGGCGGTACAGGGCAGACTACTGCGGCGGCTGCCATCACTGCCTTGACAGGCACTCAGACCACAGCGTATTACCTCCGATCCAACGGCACAAACTCTGTGTTGGCGGCTTTGGCTGCGGCTGATGTTACTGGCACTTTGGCGGTGGCAAACGGCGGTACAGGTGTTACAACAAGCACAGGCACGGGTTCTGTTGTCTTATCAACCTCGCCCACTTTGGTTACTCCTTTGCTTGGTACGCCGACATCCGGTGTGGCTACCAATTTGACAGGTCTACCCTTGACCACAGGTGTTACGGGTACTTTGCCTGTAGCCAACGGCGGTACTGGGGTTACAACTTCCACGGGTTCTGGCAACACTGTATTGTCTACTTCGCCTACTTTGGTTACTCCCGTTTTGGGAACACCAACTTCAGGTAACTTAAGCAGTTGCACTGCCGATGGCACAAACGCTGTTGGTTATTTAAACATTCCAATCAACAGTCAAAGCGCAGCATATACATTAGTTTTGGCAGATGCTGGCAAGGCCATTTTGCACCCTTCAACAGATGCCAACGCTCGGACATTCACAATCCCCGCAAACGGCTCTGTAGCCTACACCATAGGCACTGCGGTGACGTTCATCAACATGACATCGCAAGTTGTGTCTATTGCCATTACAACCGATACCCTTTATCTGGGCGGCACAGGTACAACTGGCACACGTTCGCTGGCGCAGTACGGAACGGCAACATGTATCAAAATGACCAGCACCACTTGGATCATTAACGGATCGGGCCTGTCATGAGTGGGATTCTTCAAGCTCTTGCTGTGGCGGCATTACCGCCATCTATTTACACAATTGATTACCTAGTTGTCGCGGGTGGTGGTGGGGGTGGAAGTACAACTTTTACTGTGCCAAGTTCTGGCGGTGGCGGTGCGGGTGCGGGTGGCTACACATCAGGAACGACATCTTTAACCGCCTCAGTTTCTTATACAATTTCAGTTGGCGCTGGTGGCCCAGGGGCTTCCACTACGGCAACTAATGGAACAAATGGATCATCTTCTCAATTTGGCGCTTTAACTGCGGCAGTTGGTGGCGGCGGCGGTGGGGGGAATGTTAAAAATGGCTCTGCTGGCGGTTCTGGCGGTGGAGGTGGTGGTTCTGGCTCAGCAACAACAGGCGGCGCTGGAACACAAGGTAACGCAGGTGGTGCAAATGAAACAGTACCTCCGTACGGTTCTGGTGGTGGCGGCGGGGCAAGTCAAGTAGGCAATACAGCAGGGCAGGGTATTGGCGGGAATGGAACGGCAAGTTCTATTACAGGCTCTTCTGTTACATATGCAGGAGGCGGCGGTGGTGGTGGCTATACAAGTGCTGGCGCTTCTGGTGGCTCTGGCGGTGGTGGCTCTGGCGGTGCAACAAATCCAAGCAATGGAAATTCTGGAACCACTAATTTGGGTGGTGGTGGTGGTGGCGCAACTGGAAACGCAATTTCTGCTTCTACTAATACTGGTGGTTCTGGTGGTTCTGGCGTAGTCATTATTTCTTATGCTGGCGGTCAACGTGGCACAGGGGGTACTGTCACCTCTTCTGGTGGTAACACAATCCATACATTTACAACAGGTGGGACGTACGTAGCATGAGCCACTTTGCACAAATTAACGATCAAAACATTGTTCAACAAGTGCTGGTTATTGAACAAGCTGAAATTGACACTGGCAATTGGGGCGACCCTGCAAGCTGGATTCAAACCAGCTACAACACTCATGGCGGGATTTACTACACTCCAAACAGTGACACGCTTGACTCAGATCAGTCCAAAGCCTTTCGCAAGAACTACGCTGGCATTGGTTACACTTACTTGCCTAACGGCCCTGAAGGTGAAGGTTTTGCCCCACCTCAACCGTACCCATCATGGGTAATGAATGCAACTTCGTATTTGTGGGAAGCACCAATTCCAATGCCAAGCAGCCCACCATATTACGAATGGGATGAAAGTACACTGTCTTGGGTACTTGCAGACCCACAACCATAGGATCAATCATGTCTATCAAAACTTGGACCGTAGAAAAAATGCAATGCTTTCCCCAACATGAGGGGAAAGAAAATGTCGTTTATATGGTGACTTGGTTGCTGACTGGCACACAAGGCGACTATACTGCACATATTCACAGTGCGACAACTCTTGAGTACGCTCCAGGTTCAGCGTACACGGATTACGCATCCTTGACACCAGATCAAGTAATTGGCTGGGTCAAGAATTCGCTCGGTGAAAAAGAAGTGCGTAAATACGAAATTAAGATTGACGAAGAACTGGCCAAGAAAGCCGCACCGCAACAGATCACAATTGGCTTGCCTTGGGTTGACCAAACGTATGTGCCAATAAAACTGTACTGATGCAGTCCATCAGGGAATCTTAGGATTCATAGAAATGACTGAAGAAGTCCAACAAGCCCTAGCGGAAGTAGACTCCGCGCCAACCACGGATGTGACGGCCACACCTGAAGTTGCTGAAAGTACGCCGGAAGTAACCGAAGCCAAATCATTCTCGCAAGAGGAACTTGATGCAGCTATCGGCAAACGCCTTGCAAGAGAGCAACGTAAGTGGGAAAGAGAACAAGCACAGCGTCAGTCTGAACAACAGACGTTGAGAGCAGCCCCAACAGCCACCGCTGACCAGTTTGAGTCAACTGAAGCCTATGCAGACGCACTGGCTCTCCAGAAGGCAGAAGAACTGATCGCCAAGCGTGAAGCCGCCAAGCAGCACTCGCAGGTTCTTGAGAGTTATCACGATCTTGAGGAAGAAGCGCGGAGCAAATACGATGACTTTGAACAAGTCGCGTACAACCCCAAGCTACCAATCACCAACGTGATGGCAGAAACGATCCAGTCTTCGGACATTGGGCCTGAGTTAGCGTACTACCTCGGGTCAAATCCAAAAGAAGCAGATCGCATCTCACGCATGACGCCCTTGAGCCAGGCGAAGGAAATCGGACGGATCGAAGCCAAATTGGCCGCTGAACCTCCGATGAAGAAAACAACATCTGCGCCAGCGCCGATTTCGCCAGTTACCGCCCGATCTTCTGGATCACCGGCACATGACACTACGGACCCACGGTCTATCAAGACCATGACAGCCTCGCAGTGGATTGAAGCCGAAAGGTTGCGACAGCGGAAGAAGTGGGAAGCACAGAACCGCTAGGTCAATTTGTAATCTGGAAAGTTCTTAGATTTGCATCGTTGGCGAAAAGTGGTTGGTGGAATTCCAGCCGCCCGAGCGCCAGCAGAAACCGAAGGATAGGTAATACCTTGAAAGCTACATTGAGTTTTAGGCCCGACAACAGCAAGAATTGCAGCTTTTTTGCCGCGCGTTTCTTCGCTGTCAATTGTGCCTGTACGAAATTCACGCAGTTTTTTCCGAGCAGCTTCTGTTCGCGGGTATCGACCAATCTGGCTCGATATGTCAAGATGTCTTTCACCAAAGTGTTCTTTGGCAGTAACGCATTCAAGATTGTCAGCTCGGTTATCTGTTTTATCGCCGTTAATGTGGTGAACTTGTTTAAGAGGGTCAAAGTTACCCAACCAACAAACCGCCACAACTCGGTGCATAAGACGCTCTCTGCCCAACATAAGGTATCCTTGTGTGTGGGCATGGGGCGTGTATGGGTGCAAATTTCTAAGAACTTTTCCGCAACGCGAAACGGCGTAAAGATGGTCAAACATGCGGTATTCAATACCGCCCATCGTAAAGCTAATCATGTTGTGCCTTTTTGGATGATTGCAAAGACTTCATCTTACCATTGATATAAGGAATGTACAAGTGTCCAATTCTATCTTAACCATTGACATGATCACAAGGAAGGCTTTAGAAATCCTTGAAAACAATCTTGTGATCACCCGCAACGTGAACCGCCAGTATGACGATTCTTTCGCTGTTGAAGGCGCAAAAATCGGTTCCACATTGCGTATCCGTTTACCTGACCGTGCTCTGGTAACTGACGGTGCCGCCCTGCAAGTTCAGGACGATAACGAACAGTTCACCACTCTGACTGTCTCCACCCAAAAGCACATCGGTGTCAACTTCACATCTGCTGAATTGACCATGCAATTGGATGACTTTGCAGAACGTGTGTTGAAGCCTCGTATCAGCCAGTTGGCCTCCAGCATTGATGCTGACGTTGCTAACTGCTTCAAGACTATCG
>Ga0209084_1000566_pt1 | contig 34886 bp, 61 predicted proteins | sample C_130820_MF_Meta_FD_187309 | JGI IMG/M metagenome (GOLD analysis project Ga0209084, IMG submission 187309) | Freshwater microbial communities from Lake Croche, Canada to study carbon cycling - C_130820_MF_MetaG (SPAdes) (version 2) | ecosystem: Environmental > Aquatic > Freshwater > Lake... | reverse complement strand
TCACGCCATCACCCGGACCAACCCTTCCTCTTTCTACTGTTAGTTTAACAATAAATGGAATTACTCCATATTTAAGACAAGATAATACACATTGGCTTGCAAACTATTCTGCAATAGATGGAAATTATTATTGGTTAACTTTTGGTTACTACCAAACAACTCCCAACGCATGGGAGGTTTGGTATGAAAATGAAATTGGAGGAGGTGTAATAAGCACAAATCTATCATCAAGTTCTGCAATTCCGCTAACAGGCTGGAGTCCATCAATTACAATTACAAGTCCGTAGTTACAATTTAATATATACAAATACTATTTAATTGACATCCTCTAGCAGACAGAAATCCTATCTAAATGAAATATCCTCTTTCTGTTTATCTAATAGCTGGAAATGAAGAAGCATACATCAAGCGTTGCATTGAATCATTTAAACCCATCTCAAAAGAAGTTGTTGTATGTATTTCTAGGGGGTCAGCTACGCCCGACAAGACAGAGGAGATCGCACTTTCTCTCGGTGCTAGAATCGTTCATTACCAGAACAAAAGAACTGATTGGGAGCATATAGATGATTTTGCAACGGCTCGAAATACTGCGCTAGAGGCTTGTGAGTGTGAATGGGCTTTATGGGTGGACGCTGACGATGTAATGGCTGATGACGGCGAGAAGGTGGCAGAGGAAGCTATTGCCCTAGCCATAGAGAAAGACGCTCACCTAGTGGCTTTAAAGTACAATGTCGACAACGCCGGACTCATGCCCCTCCGAGAAGAGATAAGCAAGAAAGGCACTTGTGTTTGGAAGAATCGAGTTCACGAAATGCTTGTCACTAAAGAGTCAAACAAGACCATAGCGACAGACAAGATATTTAGAATCCACAAGCCCGATGGGTACAAGCCCAAAAGTGCTGAAAGGAACTTTAACATCTTAGCCGACACCCTTTCAACTGCTCCCAATTCTCTATACTACCAAGCCCAAGAATACTTTCTATCAAACCAGATTGAGAAGTGCATTGATTCCAGCATGAGAGCCTTGGCCTTTCCAGAGCTAGAGGACACGCTTCGATATGATGTGCTTTGCAATCTGGGGAGGATTGTGGGGGATAACGACAGGCTGGCGTGGCTAGGACAAGCCGTGGCTCTCCAACCAGACCGCAGAGAGGCGTATTTTTATATAGCAAATCACTACTCGGGGAAGGCTAGTTGGCATAAGGCATATGGAGCAATCCGAAGTTGCATGACTCTGCACAGGCCAAAAGCTCATTATTGGAATCAAGTTGAAGCGATCTACAACTGGCAAGCCCTCGATCTATTTGAAACCGCCTCTGTTTGTGTTGGCGAAAGCGTGGAGGTTGAGAAGATTAAGAAGATGAAACCAGCCCCAAAGATAAGCGTGATTCACGCTACTAAGGGCAGACCGCAGATCGCTTGGCAGAGAAGATGGCAATGGTTGTGCTTGGCCGAGAAACCCCTTGAAATTGAATGGCTATTCATGGTGGATGCAGACGAAAAGACCGACTACACCCCTCACCAAGGGATTCGATGCAACCCCGGTGGCATCGTCAATGCCTGGAACGCAGGGGCAAAAATAGCCAAGGGGGACATCATTATTCAAATGTCGGATGATTGGGCACCACCCCGCCATTGGGATGCCCTAATTTCGAACGCTATTGGGGACAGCAAGGCCGAGAAGGTATTGGCAGTATCAGATGGGCTGAGAACCGACAAACTCCTCTGTATGGCGATTCTCACGAAAGATAGGCTAAAAAAGCAGGGTCACATGTTTCACCCCGACTATCAAGAGAGCGATGGTTTATATTCCGATAACGAATTCACAGAGCTTGCCTATTTAAATCAAGTGGTAGTTGAGGCTCGACATGTTCAATTCAAACACGAGAATCCTATGTTCACAGGGGGCAACCCAGACGAGCAACTAAAAAACCACAACAAGCCAGAGTTCTATGAGAAAGGCAAGGCGATCTATGAAAAGCACAAAGCAAATAATTGGTTGTAGGACAGCTAAAAAGGGAGAGCATACCAAGGGTCTTGGTATAATTACTTTTGGGAAATCTCGCCCCTGCAAAACTAAGTTTGTAAATGTCGATATTACCTATGACGAAAAGGCTAAGAAGGAATTATACGAGGCGGGGATGTTGGCCTTGAAGCAAGACCCGGAGGCCGTCATTGAATATGTAATTAAGAAGGCACTAATAGAAATGGCAAGATGCAAGAAATAACCATCAACGACTCATTTGGACAAGCCCTCCAAAAATATAGTGAAGGGCTAGATGTAGGGCTAGAGATTGGTGGAGGAACAGGGGACGGCTCAACGCAATGCATCAAGACAAAGAAACTATTCAGCATAGAGAACCATCCAGACCGCATAGGCCGACACTCAATGAACCTATCGGCAAGGGGGGGAGTAGCAATCAACGGCACGGCAACCCTATCGAGTCTATGGCTAAACAAGAAAGATATTGAGGAGTTCTATCGAACCACAAAGACAACGCTCAACCAGTACCCGCTAGAGCAGGTCTTGGGCTGGCATAATGTATGTCTTGAAACTGCCTACCAATACAAAACCAGCGCAATCGAGGATGTTCACTTCGACCATAATGTAGATTTTAACTTTGTATTGATTGATGGCTCGCCCTTCTCTGGGGAATCAGAACTGCGTTGTGTCCGACCCTTCCTAGTAGAGAAAGCAATCATCGCCCTAGACGATGTGAACGACATCAAGAACTATGCTAATTATGAAAAGCTAAAGCGAACTGCAACCCTGCTATGGGAGGATATGGCTTGTCGGAATGGGGCGGCCATCTTCCAGTTATGACCAAGGGAACAATAGATTCGGAAGCTCCGCAGATTCATTGGGAGCATCTTAATGTTAAGGGGGGAAGAGTCCTAGACTTGGGATGCGGATTCTGGACGGAGGCAGAAAGGCAAGAGGGCAACGGCACGGCAAAATACTTCCTATCACAAAAGCCAGAGTTCTACATGGGAATCGAAATAAACCAAGGGGACATTGAATCTCTGTCTAGGCAATATCCAGAGGGCAAATTCCTATGCCAAAGAATAGAATCATCAGAGCAAATCCAAGGACTGATTAAGGAAAACTTAATAACTCACATCAAATGCGACATAGAGGGAGAAGAGTCAAGAATGTTGCAGATTGCAGATGTGGGGACACTAAAGGAGATCGCCATTGAACTTCACTATTCCGATCTATGGCTTAAGGAGTTTATGACTTGGTTTGAGTCTATTGGGTTTGAGTGTTACCAATATGACTCTGTTTCTTTCTGCTCAGAGATTAGCGTTATTTATGGCCGACTAAAATGCTAACTATCTTCACCATTGTTCTAAATGGGATGCCCTATATTGAGAAGCACCTAGCAGAGTTTAGAAAACTGCAAATCCCTTGGAGATGGAACATCGTTGAAGGAGTAAGCGAACCTCTAGGATGTACTCGGTGGTGCAAGCAAATCCCCGACAAATATCATAAGAACTTTGCAAGCGTGGACGGAACACACGAATATCTTGAGAGCATTAGAGGGGAAAATATATCTGTTTACTGGCAAGCTAAACCCTTCGAGGGGAAGCTGGCGATGATAAACGAAGCCTTGCGGGGAGTAGAGGGAGGGGTTGTGATGCAGATTGATTCAGACGAGATATGGAAAGCCGAACAGATAGACGCTATTTTTGGACATCTCAAAGGATGCGAGGAGGGGCGAGCGATGCAGTTTCATTGCAACTATTTTGTAGGGCAGAACAAGAGAGTAGTGACTAGGGAGGGGTTCGGCTCGAACTGGTACGAGTGGTTTAGAGCTTGGAGATGGGGAAGGGACATTCATTTTACAAGCCATGAACCGCCCAAGCTCAATGTCCAATCTTTGATGATTCCGAGGGGAGTCACAGAAACTTGGGGGCTAACCTTTGATCACTACGCATACGCCACGAAAGAACAGGCACAATTCAAAGAAGATTTCTATGGGTACAAGGGGATAGTTGAAGGATGGGAAAGGCTACAACAAACGACAAGCCCAGTTAGGCTGAGGGATTATCTGCCATTCATAACAGACAAAAGCGTTGCCGATGAGTGCTAAGACAATCAAATACTCGCAGAGGCTAGGGGATGTCCTCAGATGCCTACCCGCCGCCAAGTTCTTGGCAGACCAAGGGCAAGAGGTTTTCTTTGATTGCTTGCCCCAATATCATTCCGTATTCGATCTTGTCTCCTATGTGAAGGCGGGGAGCAAGGGAGACATCATTGACCTTGAGGTATGGCCGAACAAATACGAGGAATACCGAAAGAGCAAAAAGACTTGGACGGACTTTGTTTATAGCCATTCCGAAATCAAAGGAGCAGACAAGACGAACATCGTCCTAGACAAGCTGGATGATAAGCCGTCCAAGGAACTGCCCGATAAATATAACCTAGTTGCTCCTTTTGGAATCAGCCAAGGGTATAGGAACAATCCGCTTGAGATCATAACAAAGGCGAGGTCTGAGATGGGCAAAGAAAACTTCTATGTGATGACCCCGCTCGATATTAAAATACAAGGGCTTTCGACCTACACCGCCCCAGACATTGAAGATATGGCAAAGGCTATCCGAGGTGCAGATATGTTCTGGGCAATTAATAGCACCCCGATCATCTTGGCCTCAGCGGTTAGGAAGGATAAGAACACCGGGTTCTTCCCCCAAAAGAACGAGTGGGAAACTGACAACATTTTTGACTTTGAGGGAATGATAAAGCTGGATTGACACTAGGCGGGATTTATGGCTGGCTCGATTGACACAACCTATTTCCTTTCCGATCTCAGCGGGATGATAAAAGACCTATACTCTTCCGTAACTGGATTGGGTTCTACTGCCGTGTGTGCCTCTGTAACCGATCTAACCACGGCAACAGATTTGGATATAGGTGGAGAGATTCTAAGGATAACCCAGAGCCTTGTCGTTCCCGCCTCTTCTATTTCTGCTCCTACGATTGGTATGCTCTGCTCTGTTTCTGGCATAGAACGAATGGTTGCGGGATTCTCCCAAAGTACGGATGGAGTTTCCTATACCATCGAACTAGCCGACATCACAACCTAATGGCCTCAATTGAACGAGAGATTGAGAAGGGGCTTCTCAACGCAGTTTCTGGCATTACTGGTGTTAATTTCTTCACTAGCGAAAGAGGCACGGCTCGGACTATGCCCAACATTGTAGTTCAAGCGAGCATTGGAGGGGAGGAACTTGGCCCATTTACAGGAGTATTCAAAACCCCTGCCACGCTTACCTACACGGCAAGAGCCGACACAATTAGCCGAACCGCTTTTGATGCAAAGTTCTTTAATATATTAGGACAGCTTTACAGATCACCCGACCTTGCAAGTTATATCACCACGGCTTCAAATATCACTTGTTATGTGGCCAAAGTAACAGGACAGAGCAACGCCATTGAATCCAAGAATAGAACTTGGAATAGAGCCATAACGCTAGACATTACAGCAAGCGCAAAGAAATGAACCAGACACCACAATATAATGTAGAGGATGCTATTGGAGACTTGCTTGCGGGAATCTCTGGTTTGAATGTCTATACCACAAACCGCATCGGGCTTAGATTCTTCCCATTCGTCACAATCTCTGCCTCTGTAAATACTCAAATGCTAGGCAACTATACAGGGGTTTATGATTTGAGCGTTGCGGTGAACTATTCAGACACGGCGGCCAAGATTACCCAAGAGAACTTTGACGCTGAATACTGCGCTATCTTTGAAGCGTTCTATTCTGAAACACCTACCCTTGCTACCAAGATACAGAACACAATTTTCGACACAAAAATTCACATGGCTAGGATAAGCGGTCAAAGCCCATCCATTCGAGCCAATAAAAGAGCATGGCAAAGGGGCTTGACTATGAGTGTTATCTGTACTCCTTCTGAACTTGAGGACGGGTTGCGATACCTAAACTTCTATCAACAGCAAAATTCAATGTATATTGGCGTGATTTAACAAGGAAACAACCATATGGCTCTCTCTATTTTAGACGGAAATCAAACAGCAACTACGCTTTCAACAATACTTTCTAGTGGTCAACACATTACCGCACATACGGTTGTAAGCCTTGGGACGCAAGCTAAGACGGACATTCTGTCGGCGGTTTCAAGTGGAATTGCCATCTCTGGCACGGTGACGGCGAATGGGGGAAACTTTGCCTATGCTCAAGATGAAGATACTAGTAACGATGGAGACAAGGGGGTTTTGATTGGATGGCGCGATGACGTTAATGGGTCATTTAGAAATGTTAGCGACTTTCAGCCCCTTCCCATCTCTGGCACAGTCACCATAGGCTCTGCCCTCCCCGCTGGCACAAACCGCATCGGCGTGGTGACGATTGGAGCAGGGACAGTCACCATCGGAGCAGGGACGGCACAGATCGGGTCAGTCACCGCATCCATCAGCGGGACGGTTCCCATCAGCATCTCCTCCGTCACGGTTGGAAACTTTCCCGCCACTCAGCCCGTCTCCTTGGCGTCCCTCCCGGCTTTAGTCGCTGGCACGGCTCAGATAGGGGCGGTCACGGCGAGCATCAGCGGGACAGTCCCCGTCTCAATCGCCTCCGTCACGGTAGGGAATAGCGTCACAATCGGCTCCCTCCCTACGATCAGTGGGACGGTAACGGCTAACATAGCAATCTCCTCCACCTCCATCACCTCGGGCAGTTTTTCGTCCCTTACCTCAGCCACCCTCGTCCCTGCCAACACCGCCCGCAAAATGGCCACCGTCTACAACCTCGGGGCAGGGCAACTATTCGTGAACGCTGGGGCAACGGCCACAACGCTGGGCGGTGGATTTATGGTCGCTTTATCTAGCGGGGATTTCTACGAGTGCGACTACACCACCACTACCCTCTCTGCCATCTTCGCCACCGCTGGAACGGCTAGCTGGGTCAGTCATTAAGGATTAGGCAATGGCACTCTATCGTTCCGCTTTTTCAGTATTCATTCCAACCCCAGATGTAGATGCGGCTTCGTATATTTCCAGAGCGGGGATTACAGATTTACAGGGGCAGATAGACATTCACAACTTTGTTAAGGAACTAAAAAATGCAGGGGTGTATTCTTTGCTCACCTCAATTTATCTATGCCGTTCTCGTCATAATAAAGGAAGCGGGACAACCTTGTATGACCTAAAAAATGCTTACGATCTTACGGCTGTTGGTTCGCCCACTTGGTCTGATCTTGGTACTTTTTACGGAACGGCTGGGAGCGACTACCACGGGTCTGCTTCAATCACGCAAGCAGTGGCCGCAACTATTCTGCAAGTTGGTTGTTGTGTAAGGACAAGGATAATTTCAAATAATCAAAGAATGATGACTTATGATGGCAACAACGCCAACGACAATTATTTTAAGTTAAACTTAGACAATAGCGCCAATTCACAATTCTATGTATTTTACACCAGAAATTCGGCTAGTTATTTTGCACCAACAGGAACTACAACAAATAGAAATTCAGCCTATCAATCTCTACAGGCTTCTATGGGCGCAACCGAGCATAGGCAGATAATTAACGGACAATTAGCCTCAGCAACTCTTGCCACGTCAAAAAATGCAGTTAACTCACAAACATTTAAGCTGGGTTCGGCTGAAACGTTTCAAGGTTATATAGGTTACGCAAATTTTGGGACTCAAGAGCTAACGCTAACGCAATTATCAAACTTAGAAATGTGCTACAACAATTACATAATGGCCGGGCTAATGCGCTAATGCCCCTCCTCCTGCTCGCCCTCTTCCTCTGCTCATGCTCGCCTAAGCGCACGGACAACAACTCCCTGCCAAATTACGAAATGATGCAAGCCGCCGAGGATGCAGGGAAAACTCCCTCAACAAAATGAGCAAAGACCAAAAAGCCTGTAAAGCCCTTCAATACCTTCTTGACGAGGGATTCATCTCGCTAGGGTACATTGACGGCCAGCCATCGGTATTCCTCACTACGAGCCTTGCAGACGCACAGAAAGCCATCATAGGACTAGCTAAAGACTCTGCGGATTGGTGGAAGTGAGTTCTGACCAAATAGCCGACCTTCGTGAGAGGCTCGCAAGAATTGAGGAAAGACAGATCACGGTGGTTAGCATTTTGGAAAAGAGCCAACTAGGAATAGTCGATTACCACCAGAGACTACAAAAATTAGAAGCTGATGCTCACACCATTAAAACTAAGCTATGGTTAGTCGCTTTGATCTCTGGGGCGGTCTGTTCTACCCTATGGGAAATAATCAAGGCTCGCTTCCTTGGAAGGCATATTTGACACTCTCAAACTACATTATGACTATCAATAAACTTTCTGAGGTTTTGAGCTAATATGCCAGCGACCACAATCGGCACGGCTGGGCTTGTGTTTGGGTTAACTGCGGAAGCCGGAATCGGATTGATTCAGAGCTTTTCCGAGGCTCGTAGCGTTGAGAAGAACGAAGTTAAAAATAATACTGGCGATATTGTTGCGATTGGATATTTCAACCCAACAACCGCCTACTCACTCTCCGTTGCCATCACGGGTTCTTACAATGTGACGGCAGGGGCGGCCTTGTCTGCTCTCGCCAATGCAACCACCCTTGGAACGACCCGCATTGATTCGATCACCCTCAACAAGAGCAACGATGCTTTTGTGACTCTCGACATCTCCGCAACTGGTTATCCTAACGTAACCTAAAGAAGCACCCGCTTCTTAATGAAATCCTAATCTCATGGAGGGAATCGCATATTGGGGCACGACAAATATCAAGGTGGCTAGTGCTGTGGCCGGGGCTGGTGGCAAGCTCCGCAAGCTAGACCCAGTTTCACGAACGATAAAAGAAGATGGCAGTTCACAAGTAACTTTCTGGTTCGAGGCAGGGGGCAAGGGTGCAGAAGTTAGAGCAGAAATGGAGTGTCCGTGGAGCGAGATGAAGTGTCCCGAAGAATCCCCCATTCGATATGTTCGCGCCGCCCTTGAGAACAGGGAAACACTTTTGGGCTTGGTCAAGAGAGCAACCAGTATTCGAGTTATTGAGCGTGGCGGTCAAACTTTGCTTGTGTCAGAAAACGCAACCTCAGATCAAAAAAGGGCGATGCTTAGGCACTTATGAACATATCCTTAGATGAAGAATTAAACTCGGCTTTTATAGCAAATGCAAAATACTATAACGGCGAAAAGCTCGCAGACTATACAGAGGGAAGCAGACTGCTTTTATTGCAAGTACGGAGCGATGAAGACACAACAATGTTCTTTATTTGGGCTTTTATATTCATGCACATTCAGATTGCTAAAAACAGAGACACAGCCATTGAACTTGCTTGGAATAAAAATCTGTTTAGGTCGAGGCTTTTAGATTGGATGGAACACAAGAACGATGAAGAACGCTCTATTGCCTCAAAACTTGTTGAGACTATTATTGAAGAATCTAACAAGGGCGAGGTTACGATTGTTCCTAGTGGGGCAACAGCATCGGGAAACGATTAACGCCAGCGTGGACGGCGGCGTTGGTCTTCACGCTGGCAAAGAAAACAGGATGGAGCATTGACTATATTATGTGGCAAGTTCCCCTAAAACTAATCATTCAAGCACGGCACACATTTCTTTGGAGTGAGGGCGTAAACTGCCGATCAAAGGGTAACTTTAATCAAGAAGATATGAAGGGCATAGAAAAGTTCCTCAACCTATAAATTGACGAACGCCAATAGTTATGATTGTTTTAGATACAACTGACTTCAATAAAACCCTCCAAAGATACATGGAGTTGTCTGGGAAGTTCTATGTTGATGAGACAAACCGCAGGGCGGCCAATATCTGTATGCGAGCGATGGCAGAACGAAATACAAAAAGGGCAGACACGGAAGATATTAGGAAAAGTCTAAAAGCCGATGAGGTCATTCAATCATCATATGTCTTCACAAATAAAAAGGGGAAAGAGGTTGTTAAGTTTAGAAAGAGTCCAAAGCTAATGTATTCTGGAAAGAAGGAAGCCTTTCAGATTGCGACATGGAGAATACGCAGGGGCAAGAACAAGGGATTCTATCAGAGTTTTCCAAGATCGTTAGCGGGGCCGGGCAGGGGGCATAAAGGAAGAAGCGGTTCGGCTAGTATGTTTTACAATAAGCTGGTTAAAACATCCATGTCTTCTAGTGGATATATCGCCGCAGGGTGGATTCCGGCTTACAATCTATTCAAATCATTCCTAACCAAAGGGCCGATGGCGGCTGAACTCAAGGCAGTATCTAAGGGCTTAGAAAAGCGGTTCTCTGTTCTCAAGGGAAGCGCAAACTTTGGGGGCGGTGCGCTGGCAGTAATTGGAAAATGCAGGGCTATATTTGGCAATGCGGCTGATGGTGCAGACAAGCCTAAGAGTGGGGCATGGCACGGACTACAAATGGCTATGGATGAAGAAGAAGATGATATGAAGGTATATATTGAGAGAAAGAATCAAGAAATAGCTGACAAGCTCAAGGGGTAATATGGGATTTAAGATTGAAGGAGAGGTACTGATTGACGACAAAAAGGGAACTCCCGTACTCAAAAACCTTCAGCGTGAGGCCAAAAAAACATCTAAGACTTTTGATAATGCTGGAACATCAACAAAGCACCTAGCCAAAAGCCTATTACATCTAGGAAGCGCAGGAACAGACGCATCTCATTCTTTTATGCAACTGGCTCGGCTTGGCACGGCTGGCATTATTGGGGCGGCGGCGGTTGGTGCGGTGAACAAGTTTGGGGAGGCGGTTAAACAGGCGGCAATCGACTATTATGAAACGCAAAAATCCCTAGCTGGAGCTTTTGAGCAATCATTCAAAAGCAAAAGCGTTGACGAGGCTCAAGCTGGACTTCAAGCAACAGAGGATATTGTAGAAAAACTACGAGATAAACTAACAAAACTAGGCTCTTTAGGAAAAATACTTGGAGGACTCGAGAAGTTAACCGGAATAAACCTTGGCGTTGCAGACACGGAAAAAGAGTTAGCCGATACCGAAGCCCTTTTAGAAACACAAAAACAAATAATTGCAACAAGACAAGAAGAAGCAAAAATAATAAAATCGGGAACAGAACAGTCGGGAGAATTAGAACGAACTGTTAAATTAAATAAAATACTTGAACAGCTAGATAATGTAAGAAATGGAACAAAGGAAGATTCATATAATAATTTAAGAGCAGAATTAGAACTATCAAAATCTGAGCTTATAATAATCAACAAACAGCTAGAGCAATTATATGAGTTAAAGGATGTTGGCGTAAATATAAAACTTATTGACGATCTTACAAGAAAGGGAAGAGAAAAAGACCTAGAGATTGCACAAAAAAGATTGACGCTTGAGCAATCTGTAAAGAAAACTAGAGAAGATGAAACTAAAAAAGCTCAAGCACTAAGCGGTGGCCTATTGGGAGCAAGCAGAGGAGGGCAACAAGCCCTTGGTTCAGCTAGGAAAAGGACGGAAAGGGAAAACAAGCAAGCAAATTTCAAGACACAAGAGGCAGTTTTTGGAAAGATGCAAGATGACGAAAACAAGATAAGGGCTGAGAGAGGGCAAGGCCCGATCACAATGCAAGCGATTAAAGAACGAGAAGCCGCCAAGCAATCAGCAAGAGAAGCACCTAGCCTAGCCAATCAAATTCAAGGGCAAATGACGGGTGTTGACCCCTCCCAAATTGCATCTCAACAAGCACAAAGCAGATTCGAAAAACAATCTATGGGCATGACCTCTGACCTTGGCCCTGCAACTGACAAACCCGGTGTTGAAGCACAGAGTCAAACCGCCGATGTAATGAAGGCCATCACAGCCCTTGTTGACCTAATGAAATCAGCAACCCTTGTAAACTAATTTTATGGCAACAACAATTATCGGCTCGGCAATCAATACGAAGGTGCTTAAAAGGCAGAACTTCAATAAAGAAATCAACGGACTAGAGACGCTCATTGAGGCATATGCAATCAAAACGAGCAATCGAGTTTCAGTTGTTCCAGCAAAGGACACTCTACATTCTGCGTTCTCGTCTGCCTCTACAACCTATACAAGAATGGCGGTGGAGTCAGTTGCAACAGAGGAGGAGGACGGCGGGATAACCTCGATGATCGTCACATATGTTGGGCTTACATCTTCAACTGGTCTTCCTCCCGCCGTGGTTCGATTGATTCCAACTGCAGGGGCTGGTGTATATGGGCCACCTCTAGTCATTGAAGTGGAGTTTGTGACAGATGTCACGGAGTCTCAATTTGCCTCTGGCCAACAAGCAACCACAAACCCAGCCGCCTATAGTGGTGGATGGACTACATTTATTCCTATGCCCGCCTCTATAAATGGAACAGCCTTGCCCGTAAACATTAGAAAGCCTTTTAATAATAATGGTTTGGTTATCGAAAGGTATTACGGATATTGTGCTGACTCTTTCTCTTGCGAGCGCAGGGGGCTTTTCTTGGTGGCAAAAAACATCTATGCTGAAAAACAAGAAATAGCAACCATAAGCTAAAATGAGAGAGCCAAAAATAAACGAATTGCAGGGTGCATCTCGACTCACCCTAGGGTTCTTCAATAGATTAATTCGCAGAATTGAATGCACTAAGCCTCTCGCTGGGGACGGAATTTCAATAAAAGAGGATGACAATGGGTTCACGCTATCAGCTAGCGGGGTTGCCGGGGCACAACGAATCACGCTTAATGTTTGCTCAAACGGAACCCCATCAACGATTGTGGTTTTTGGGATAGCCTAGTCAAATTGACATAAGGAGCACTTCAAATGGCACAAAGCATAGACTTCTATATTGACGTTACGAATGGGACGCTTGTGGCCGCTGGTGCTTCTAGGAGTGGTTCGCTACCAACACTCACTAGAAACGACTCCTATAACTTTCGGGTGCGGTTGCAAGAGAGGGACAACAACGGCTTCTTGCGTGACCTCAGTACGGTTGGTTCGTCCGTAAAGCTAGGCATTGGCGGGATTGATAGTGGGCCTAGCGATGGGAGCTTCAAGCTAGTCCTAAACTCAATCACCTCCCTTGCTATTCCTTTCAATGCCACGGCGGTTTGTGTCTATAATTCTATCTCAGCTATTGCAAGCACCAGCGTTTCCGTTACCACCTACGGAGCAGAGGCCAATTCGTTTCTCATCACATCGGCAACGGCTAACTCTGCGATGTCCTTTGGCGGCTCGTCTTTTACCCTGTTCCCAACTAGCTCGGTCATCGTAAACACAAGACGCTTCCCAGCCACCTCGATTTCTGCACAGCAAGTCATAAAGCTGGTTCGTAACCCCGCAGTTTTCTCGGACACTTTTGTTGCTTCCTCTACCGCTGGGGTTGTTTCACTTACAAAAGTTCAAGATGGTTCAGCAAGCCAGAACGAGATCTATAATCTATCAGTTGGGCCAGACGCAGAGGGTGGTTCGGTTGTTCTTAACTACGGAACAAACAGCACAACGGCAGTTCCGATTGGTTCTAGTGCAACTAGTTTTTCTGGTGCGCTAAGTGCAGTTACTGGAATTGGAACTGGCAACATTAGCGTAGATACTGGAAACAACGCAGGGAACTATACTATTTCTTTTGTTCGTGATCTTGGCCTACAAAACATAACTACCGCCCTCACCCTAGATGCAAGCGGGGTAATCTTTGGAAACTTCCTACAAACAACCGTGACTATGGCCACGGCAGAGCTAGACGAATTATTTGCGGAAGCTGGCAGTCAGACTATTACACCCACGATTGAAATTGAGCTAACTCAATCTGGAACTCCCAAGACGGTTCTTCAAAGCTCAATAACAGTACGCCGTGATCTTATCACCACCGGGAGCGTTGTTCCTGCCGCCCAAAGTTCCTATCTTACTTCCGCAGAAAGCTATGCCGCCTTTGTTGGCAATTCTACAACTGGTGTAAATTCAACGGCTAGAGGTCTTGCCGATTCCTCTGCCGTCACCTCTGTTAATTTCGGGGCAAGGATTCTCAACAATGCCTTTGGAACACCATTACTTACCTTTGATACTGGACTGGCATTTCAGGGTACTCGTATGGGATTCTATGGTTCAGCAATTACGACACAGCCTCGAAATATCAATGTTGTCTCTGGGTTAATCAATGTCGGTCTAATTGCAAGCGGTGTTAGCTACGGAGTCCTTCCACAATCCTCCTATTCCGTCACCACGCTAACCTCCGTCACCTTTGGAACGCTAGCTGGCAACGATCAGCATTATCGGGATGTTGTCGTGACGGGTTCTTCCGTAAATGATATTGTTTTGATTGGCTTGCCCACGGCGATCTCGGCGGGAGCAATAATTCAAGGCGTAGTGTATAAAGCAAATACCGTGTGTCTATCTTGCACAAATGCCGATAGCGTTGCTAGGGATGTAAACACCGCTACCTATCGCATCACAGTAATCGGATATTAACTCGGGGCAGTAGCCCTAACGAAATCCTATGGCTTTTCTTCATGCGAGTGGTAGTGGCTATTTTCCATTCTGTATTTATGAGGGTGAGGGCACAATAGGAGACGGAACAACTTTTCCAGTAGGAATGTCCCTTGAAGATGCAATGTATCTCTACTGGAACGCAAAATCTTTTCAAATTATAGAGACATGGAACACAATCCAATCTGGAACAGATACAACCGTTACCGGCTCAACTAATACAATCTTAACTCCCGATGGCGGATTAGATACAATGAGTCAAATGGCTTGCCGTCCGCTAATAGAGGCAAGCGGGCAGTCTGGAACATTTTCGATAACATTTCCAAACGCAACTGGAGATCCCGGCCCATTTTCTTTTCAAGACAACATTTACCTTTATTTGTTTCAAGAGGTTGGTGTCATTTATAGGAATGGGCTTTATTATCCGCAAATTGCTTTTTTTAGGCTAGGTGGTTATTATTCCTACATTGAGTGGTATAATAGTTTTACTCCAATTTACGGGGGATTTCCAGTTACAATTACAATCAATGGGAATCAATATAGTTTTACTGTATATGCAAATGTGTCTGGAACAAATTTTAATAATACAACAACCAACATAACGATAGCTAGTGAAAGATTGTCTAATTGAAATACTAAAGGCTGGCGGTCTGTTTTGCGGTGGGTTTGTAAGAGATTATTTGATTGGGGGCGAGGACTACAACGATATTGATTTTTACTTTCCATTGGCTACGCCAGAACCCTATGACTCTTGGAAGTTTATTGGAGGAGCAAAAACAATGATTATGCAGGGTAAGAAGTTCCATTGTGGGACAAGCCCATATGATATTACCTGCAATGTATTTTCTTTTGATGGCAAACAAATTGTTGCGCGGCCAACTTTTATGGAGTTTTCTTATACTCGCTCTTGGGAAATGTTACTCAAGAAAGAGTTTGTCTTTACAACAATGATAGACATTCCTTCTGCCGAGAAAATGAAGCGCAGAGGATGGACAAAGATTGGTAATGATTTTAGAAAGAGAGCAGAACCATTCGCCCCCACTTGTGGGGCATGGTCAGAGTTCACCCTGGCAAAGGAAAGATTTGATGCCCTTTGACACCCCGCCCAAGGTATGCAACAAATCTTAACCTTCATTCAGTCTCAAGACATATTTGCGTGGGTTGGTGCGGTTGTGGCTCTCCTATCTGCGGTGATTGCGATTGCTTCCTTGATTCCCGGTGACCAGCCCGAGAAGTTCTTACAATCCGTGGTAGACGTACTTTCCAAGTTCTCGAAAAAGTAGGCCATGTTTGAGGCCGCCATCGCCTCGTTTGCGGGAGTTATTGGAATTGTTTATTGGTGGCTTAAAAATCGTGCAAAGACTAGGACAGAAAGAGACGATGCAGAAATTGAATATCGCCGTAGGGTTCGCGATGCTGACCTTGATTCTTGGTGGCGTACTCGTCCTTAGCTCTTGCGCTTCGACTAGCTACAACTACACCGCCCCCGCACCCGCCGACATCCCTGCTCTGATTATGGAGTGGGATAAATTAGAGCGAAGTCTTGGCCAAGTGAAGCCAGAGTTTCGCGAGCAATATGCCAAAGCATTAAAGGCACTCAGCAACGCCATTGCAGAGGAGGAGCGTTGGAGATCGAGGGCAGAGAATAAATGACGATCAAAGAAGCCTCTGAGAGATCGAGGGGGCACATCGCAAACCTCGAGCCTAGTTTCGGGGATAGAGTTTCTAGGTGGTATTCGGAATTGATAAGCAAAAAGATTCCAGTTCTGATCTATTGTTCAAGCCGTACACCCGAGGAGCAAGAAGAACTATACGCCCAAGGACGAACAAAGGCAGGGACGAAAGTCACCAATGCCCGTGGAATACCCCCACAATCACTCCACATTGATCAAGGCAATGGGAGTCACGCAATAGACTATGTTCCCCTATCCCTAGGTTCAAGTGGTTCTTTTACGGCATCGTGGGACGATTCTCAGACCTACGCAATCTGCCAAAAGATCGGGGAGAAGTATCAGCTTCGACATCTTGAATGGGAAGAACCCCACTTAGAAGATGGATTGATTTCTGGATGGCGAGAGTTAGTCACACCTCAGAAAGAAGAAGTAATTCAAAAGAAAAGTATTGTTAAAAAATTTCCTTGGTCTAGTCGTTAAAAAGATGACAGGCGTGAAGGTTGTGGCGAGTAACGAATTTACGGAGAAACACGCTTATCATCTTTCACAGATTCAACTTGCTACGATTGAAGCGATAGAAATTAAGTATCGCAAAGGCCAAGCTCAACACGGAGAGGCCGGCCCCCTTTGGACGATGCCCACAATTCGAGTAACCGAGAACGCCATAGAGGAATCAATCGACCAAGTGACCTATCTAATGACGCTTCGTGGCCAAGTTAAAATAATTTTAGAGTTGGCGAGGCTCGGAATGGAGGACGAAGATTTGTGCGCTACCACGGCAAGAGATTCGTGCAAGCGCATCTTCGACATGATGGGCGGGATTAAGTGAAGCCGATTAAGTTTGTGGCCGCCGGCGATGTCCACGGCGATGAGCAAGACCCAACAACTATCAAAGCCTTGCTCGCTTTTTGTGCCGACTATAAGCCCGACCTAGTGGTTTGCCTTGGAGACCTTTGGGACTTCCGAGCGATACGCCGAGGGGCAGACGATACAGACCAAGCCTCTTCGCTTCAAAGGGATTGGGATGAGGGCGAGGAGTTCATAAGGTCGTTCTTTAAATTTGGACAGGAGAGGATATTCCTTAGGGGGAATCACGATGAGCGTATTTTCGATATGTCCACAAATGTCCGAAGTGGGGTGGCGAGGGATTACGCTTTGGATGGGTGCAACAATATCGAAACCATTATGAAGGAGACTCGGGGCAAGATGTATCCTTACGATTCAACGGCGGGAGTATATAAGAACGGCTCGCTTACTTTTGTTCACGGATACGGAGCTTCAATGCACGGAGCGAAACAACACGCAGACGCTTACGGAGCAGGGGCGGTTCTGTTCGGCCATACCCACGCCATAGATTATTTTAAGAGCGTGAGCTTTGATTCTAGGGAGGCTTACAATGTGGGATGCCTTTGCAACAAGACCCCAGCATATACAAGGGGACAGATGCGAAGGCTACGATGGCAACACGGCTGGGCTTTCGGACTGATTCACGAGCACGGCCACGATGTATTCCAAGCTAAAGAAAGAAATGGAAAATTCATCGTGCCTACCAATATGAAAACATTCTGATGAGTGGCGAATGGGTCAAGGCACTTGCCGATCATATTTTGAAAAGGGATGAAGAAGAAATCCCTCCCGGTTGGCTCACAACAAAACAAATCGCTAAACTTTTTAAGCGCACACCCACCACAACTTCAAGAATAATTTCGCAGATGGTTCGGGCTGGCAAAGCGGAAATGAAAAAGTTCAAGGGGACTATTTGCGCCCAGAGAAAGAAGCACAACGAGTCACTACGATCTGGGCCAAGCCAAAAATATCTCCGCAAAACCCCATACTTTCGACTAATTCCCCCTGCTACAAAGCCCCCAGCATCAAAGAGTTACAAACAATCGTCAAAATAAGATAAGAAAAAGGTGGACAAGTTTGGCGGGGTGGTATAGATTTCTCATATGGAAACAACCACAGCGGAAAAGACGGAAACCCCGAGCAAAGCTAGCCACACTAAAATAGTTCTTTCGGTCAAGGACGTAAGCGGAGAGGTTTTCACTCGCCTTACTCATCGTGCATATACTCACGTTTGCGTTACTGACGTAACAGGACTCGGCTGGGGCGGGGGACACACCAAGGTAGTTACTTGGCACACTTCGATTAAAAATGCCAAGCCCCCATACTTTATCAAAGGTCGTCCATTTGAAGTTGTAGAAGTAAAATAACCCAAACCCAGAAAGACCCAAACCAAATGAATACACTAGAAAATATGGGAGAAGTTTGGAAGTCCATTGTCGATGGCTCAATCAATGCTTGGGAACGAGAGTGCGAATTGTTGGAGCAAGGATACGAGAGAATGGACGATCAGCTTAACCTTGGAAGAAAAGTTTGTCGCTATCGCTTGTTGGTACAAAAAAGAAAGGAATCATAATATGAATAAACTCCTCCTCAGTTATATCGCTGGCCTCGTGATCGGGGCTGGCTCGGTTCTAGCCATCGTTGAAATAGTATTCACAAGATAAAAGATTTATCTTTACACCCCAGAAATCCTACCTAATAATCCACCAATGAAATCCCCGCTACCCGCCCGACCAGTTGCTTGTGCAAGCAATGTTTACGGCAAGGAATACGCCGACTACATCCACCAACCCAAAGCGAATGGGTGGCGGTTCTTGTTCGATCAAGCTACCGGATTGGTTATGAATCGCCACGGCGTGAAAGCCAAGAACTCCGAGCTAGTTCTGGAGCGGCTCAAGGGAATCGAGATCAAGGCACGATATATTGATGGGGAAATTATGGGGATGCGAACTAGGTCAGCCAAGGGAACGATCATCTTGATTGATGCGTTCGACCCAGCCAACCCTCTCCCCATATCGGAACGGCTCAAGCTCATTGAGGAGATTGAACCCGCATCCTACGAGGTGAAGGCCAACGCTCTCCTACGGATGCCTCGCCTCGATCACGACAAACTCAAAGCGTGTTGGGCTGAGATGGACTACCAGAACCAAAAGGCGGGGGAAGTTGTTTGGGAAGGATTCGTCAGCAAGGATGATCAGAAATATCCTTGGATTTCAAACCCCTCCTACTGCTCACCCGAATGGCATAAGATGAGGATTCGCTGGTGACAATCTTCCTCCTTGTTTTTTTTATGTTGCTTTCAATAAATGGCATCAGAGTTATCGGCAAGTATCTTGCTGAGAGTGCCGCCGAGAAGGAACGCCAACAGGGTCGCTTACTCCTTGCGCTCGATAGGCTGAACAGATTACAGGCAGAAAAGACCGAACTAAAATATCCAACGCCACTATTCAAGGGCGAGTGGGCGGGGCGTAACTAAATGAAGCTGACGCCATCAGCCAAGTTTGAGCTTCTTTGGAAGAGTCTGACTGGCTATGGCGGTTATCAGTTATTAAAGGAATACAAGTTTGCTGAAGGCAGAAGATTTAGATTCGACTACTACCATGTTGAGGGCGTAGCAATCGAGCTAGAGGGAGGAGTGTGGACTAGGGGCAGACATACAAGGCCAACCGGATTCCTTAATGACATGGAGAAGTACAACCTCGCCGCCTCAATGGGCATCCTAGTTTTCCGAATCCCCTCCCACGATATCTCGGCCAAATGGATTTCCCCGATAGTAGAAACCATAACCAAAGGAACAACCAAATGAAAAAACCAAAGAATACAAAACCAGCAACAGAACCAAAGACGGAAATCAAAGCAGAGTCCATACCCGACACGGAGCATGACCAGAAGAAAGACTTTTCTTTCATGCGCTTCCCCGACTCAGTTCGGCGAGAGCGTGAGGAATACGGACATTATGGAAGCACCCCAAACTATTGAACCCAAAGGAACAACCAACCAATGAATGAACAGATGATTGTAAAGAATGACCAAGGGTTAGGCCACTCCAACGGAGTGCTTAACTATATGCGACAGGCTACGGATGTAGCCAGCGTATGCAGGGAGATCGTAAACGCCACGGCACAACAGATCGGAGTAAAGAGATATGTCCGAGTCGAGGGCTGGCAATCAATCGCCATCGCTCACGGATGCGTAGCCTCCGCACGAGATGTTGAGCGTCTTGAAGATGGCTTTAGGTGCATAGGCGTAGTTAAAAGAATGGACACAGGCCAAGTCATTTCCCAAGCCGAAGGGTTCTTGGGCGATGACGAGGATATGTGGAGCAAGCGTCCAGTTTATGCACGGAGGGCGATGGTGCAGACCCGAGCAATCAGTAGGGCTTGCCGCTCTGCCTTTGCCCACATCGTGGTATTGATTGACCGCAATCTTAGCACAACGCCGGCGGAAGAAGTTCCTCATGGAGGGTTTGATAACGAACCACTCAACACCCACAAGAACGAAGCACCTCCCGCCAAGATTACAAAGGCAGAGGTGGCCGAGATCACGGCTCAGTTGGTAAGTGAGCAAGCCCCAGCAACCGAGAAGCGGGACATGGTTCTAAAGTTTGGCAAGCACAAAGGCTCAAGCCTACGAGAGATTGCCAAGTTCCCTAGTGGCAAGGGGCTGGACTACTTAGATTGGCTGGCCAAGCAAGAACTGAAACCCGCCGCCGATGGAAAGCCATACGCCAACGACCTAATCAGAAACCAAATCATTGCAGAGATACTAGCCGAGGAGGATAAAAAAGATGCAATACCCTTCTGAGCAACCCAAAACATTATCAATAGGGGCGAGCCTGCTCCCCGACCTTTCCGCAATAATGCGGGAGGGTATGCGGTTGGCAGAGGCTAACGAGAGGAATCGTTGTGCGGAACTTGTTCAGCAATTAGCAGACGGCATTGAAGATCAAGTTCAAAAAGAAACACTCAACGAAGTGGTGCTTGCTATACGGAGGCTCGCACCAAGTGTCGATTGATGTCCAAGTTCCAAAGGTGAAGTGGACAATGATTCAATGGCAATCAACAAAAGAAAGACCGGACAACTATGCGAAAATCTTACTTGATCGAGACGGCGAAATATTGGGAGGGCGGTATATTGAACCGCACTTCTATATTGGAGATTGGCAAGTGGCTTCAAAAATTATTCAATGGGCGGCGTGGCCGCTCCCACCCAAATGATAAATTTCCTTTTATCCACCGCCAAGTTGCTAGTAGAGCTTGGGGTATTGATAGGGCTTTCATTCGGCGTTTTTCTTGGGGTGCTATTTTTGCTCGGCCTGTGCTGGGATGCACTAAGAAAGTGGTGGAACGATGAGCGTTAAACGATTGGCATTAGTGGGCGACCTCCACAAAAACCTAGCAAGCAGGATGAAGGAACTGTTTGCAAGCCTCACCCCAGCCCAGCGGGAAGCGTTCAAGGATGTAAGAACACACCTCGACTATTCGCACAAGGTAACGAAGGAGCTATTGGCCAGAGCCAAGACCTACCGGGAACGAGACAAGGAGAAGCGCAAATGAAGCGGGACAATTTCTGGTTTGCCTTTGAACCGAACCGATGGCTATCGAATGAGAAGTTGGCCTTAGTGAGTCTTGGTGCGAAAGGGCTATGGATTCATTTGCTCTGCCTAGCCTACAAAGCCAATGAAGGGGGGCGGCTGGTCATCAACGGAATCACGCCGACCACGGAACAGATAGGCAGAATGGTGGGTGAGGATGCGACAAAGCTACTCGATGAACTAGAAACCGCTGGTGTTTTTACCCGAAAAGATGGGGCTATCTATCACTCTGGTATAGAGAAAGGACTTGTGAAGATGAACCAAAAGGCAGAAGGTTATGCCTCAAGGATGACCCATAGATGCACCATAGATGAGCCATCTATGAACCATCTATCGCCCATAGATGAACCATCCATCGTACAGAATAAGAGTAAGAGTAAGAGTAAGAGTTATAGTCAGAGCGAGAGCAATAGTAACAACAAGAAAGAGAGAGAGGGCTTGCGCCCCACGCGCGTTGATTGGTCTGCATATGCAAAGGAGATCGGATGGGGAGCAACGGATGCGGAGTCGGCTTTCGATTACTACGAAAGCAACGGATGGAAGATTGGGGGCAAGACCCCCGTGAAGGATTGGAGAGCTTGCGCTCGAAATTGTCAGAGACGGAATCAAACCACAACCAAAAAGGAAAACAAACCAATGAATGATAACCACCGGAATAGTTGCTACTCACCGCCCACCTACAAGGTAATGGGCTTTAAGTGCAGAGAAGATTGGGTGAAAGCGGGTTGTCCATGATAACAGAGGAAAGCGCGGCAATAAGTACATTAGCTTACAGGCTCAAGCAAATTGAGGAAAGGCTTGCCATGCAAAGCCATAAGTTTACATTGCAAGATCACAAGATAAACCAGCTTGCAGGGATAATCGGTAAGCTAAAGGAGAACTCCGACAAAGGGCAGATTGATAACCTAGCCTCTATAATGGCCAACATTCGTCTCACAATACCCCGCAAAATGATCAGAGATCATATCCAAGGGGATGACATACCCATCGAAACTCCAAAGGAACTACTGCCTACATTTCAAACCGTGAGAAGCAACCGCTCTTATGAGGTGGTTAAGAAACGCTGGGAGCTATGGAAAACTCAGATTGATTCGGGGGCTACTCCGGCTCAACTTGCAAAGGCTTGGGGTTGCGAAAGAGGAAGCGTCTATCATGCGATAAAGAATAAATTCGTAGCGAGACGAGGTACAGGAAGGAATCTAATCGAGTTCCCCAAATGCAGACACTCAGCTATGCGAGCAAAGAAAAGGAACATCAAATGATATTACTTGCCGAGCAATACGAGCTACCTTTCACCCGAACCACTCACCCAAAGCAGAGTGAAGGCCACGACCAGAACGCCAGAATCCTAGCCCACCTAAAAACAGGGCGAGCGATCACGGCTCTCGATGCGTTGGAATGGTTCAGATGCTTTCGCCTAGCAAGTAGGATATGCGATCTGAAAAAGATGGGACATCCAATCTACAAGCGCACCGTGAAAACGAATAGCGGGAAAAGCGTTGCGGAGTATTATTTGTAACAACCTAAAGATGGAACTTGCCTTAACAAATCTGCAACATAGAACCAACAACAGATGAGCGAACCCTTCATATCCTCGGCGGCCAAGGCCAAGGCGATTATCAACGAGCGATACACGGCTGGTGATATTGAGAACCTGATGGCAACGACCAAGAGGCAAGACAAGATCGAGCTATTGAGAGACGCAGTAAAGACTCTGATCACGAATGGCATCCCGACCCGGACTATCGCCGAGACGCTAAACAAAAGCCAGGGGGCTATCCAGTACCACGCTCGCTACCTATCGGAAAACGGTGAGATCAAGAAGCCAAAGCGCACAAGCCAATGGCGGGACGCTATCAAATGAAGAAGCCGTGGTATCTTGAGAAGCCAAAGAAGGTGAAGAAGAAAATGCTCCATCGTGGGTTTGGAGCGTTGGCTGAGGCATACAAGGAACGCAAGCGCAAGGATTGGACTGACGGAATCATCAGATTGGCGGCCTTAGTAAAATGAAAACAGACGGACAAGACCCAGCCGACTCCATTCGGGCAAGCTACACCCCAGATATGGCAGAGACCATCGACACCCTTGAAGATCAAATGAGGGAACGGCTCTCGCAAATGCAAGCGATGAACCCCGCACTTGGCCTAGACCAGTTGGCAAAGATGCTCACCCAGATCGTAGAAGAAACTGTGTCTAGCCAGACGGACAACCCAACTCTTAAGAATAAGCGAGATGATACCTTGGACGAGGCGATTCTAGCCACGATGTCGAACCGATCACCAGAGAGCCTCACCAGTTTGGCCGCCCGATTTATGAACCCATCGACAGGCAAGCCCTACACCCGAGCCGCCCTATCAGCCCGCATTTCCAAGTTCACAAAGCGCACAGGCCTCACCCTCCGCATCCAACGGACGGAGCGAGTTAGGGAAATCTACAAGGAGCGAGCCAAGCGCATCCATGAACGCCGGCGTAAGGAATGTCCAAAATGGAACAAGGATGCCTTTGCCAAGGGCATTAAAAAGGGAGGGAAAAAACGGTGAGGGTAGGGAGCAAAGTGGTTTGTGTGGATGACCGCTTCCCAGCCGAAGCCCTCAAGCTATTCAAGGCACTCCCCATCCAAGACCGCATCTATCAAATCCGATCAATGGAGGTAGGCGTGAATTGGAGGGGCGAGGCGGGGGAGGTTGCCGTGCTTTTGGAAGGGCTTATCAACCCCTGCTCAACCACACCGCCCCATCGTGAGCGAGGATTTAACCAAGAACGATTTCAAGAGATCGAACCACCCGCAGAGGTCGAGGCCGAGGAATTGGCCGAAGCCTTTGCATAACCCAAGGAACAACCACACATGAGCGACAAACAAACAGGCATCGAGTTAAAGAAAACCATCACCCTATTAGAGAAGGCCAAGTCAGAGACCGTGGAACATATGGGCGAGTGCATATCCCTAGCCGCAGACGCAGGGGACATCATCGCATCAGCACGCAAGGAGGACGCAGACCTCGACACCATTCTATCCATAGCAGGGATAAACGGTGAGCAAGCCCGCAGACTAGAGAGGGTAGCCAAAGCCAGACCCACCCTAAGCGCACCAGCACCGGGTCAGCTCAAGCAGTTGGCGTTGTGGGCTGGCATCTTGCCCGACCCAATCGAGAACAGCACCCCTAGACCCGAGCGTGCGTGGCATCACTATATAGTCCTTGCTAAGCAATGGATAGCCAAGAAGGTGGTCGACCAATGGTCACCCGAACAACGCTCTGAGTTCATCGATGAAGCCCGCCCCATCGCTCAAGCCTACAAGGACGCAGGGGGGGAGCTATGACAGGGAGCGACCACAAGGCCACGCAATCGCTCGCTATCTACCCTATTAGGAAGGGTGGGGTGGGGGGTGGTACTAGGAGGCTTCCAAAGGCAAAATACCCCCTAAACAGGTTCCGAGGCGCGATTATTTTGTGCGAGTTGACTTAGAAACCCTTAGTTCAAAGCTAGTTACAAGTGATCACTCAAAACACACTCGTTAAAAAGTGGGGAATAAGCGCAGGGGCGATTTCCAAAATGGTAAAAAGGGGGATGCCATTACAGAGTGAAAGCGATGCAGAAAATTGGAGAATGGCAAATCAGAAACGAGTGGGCAGGGGCGGGGGCAAGCTAAAAAACCCAATCAAAATAGAGTCAACAAAGGTTCAAGAAGAAGAGGGTGATTGGATAAGCCCCTACGCAAGAATCAAGATGGCAGAACAAGCCCTGCTAGAAGCGAATACAATGCTTAAAAACTCTAGTGCCGAGGGTAATGCGGTAGCGATGAGGGCGGCGGTTGACTCGCAAATAAACGCTCAAAAGAGCCTTATCATAGCCGAGGAAGCAAAAGAGAACCACGACCTTAGAAAGCGCAACACCCTTGCGATGGCAGAGGTCAAAGAGTTTATATCAACTTGGTTCGGAGCAATCCGAAACCTAATGGACGCTATGCCCTCCTCCCTTTCAGCCCGAGCCAACCCCTCAGACCCGGAGTGTGCAAAGGTGGCCATCCAAGAAGGGGTAGATCAAATCTTTATCACCATCCAAAAAGCAGAGGGGGAGTTCAAATGATATTAGGACTAAAAATAGGCGTGGGGATAGTGCTAGGAATAGTTCTAATCAATGTGGCCTTCTGGGGCTTCATCATCCTGGCCTATCTGATCGTCACCCTGTTCGAGTGTATTGGGAAGTGGATTAACAAGTGAACGAGTGCTTCCTGTTTATTGTGTTTATTCTTTGTCTCTTGGGGTTAATCTTGCCAGACTCAGACGAATGAAACGCTCCTCCTTAAAGCGCAAGACCCCGCTACGACGAGTCTCTAAAAAGCGGAAGTTGCAGAACGATGTGTATAAGGAAGTAAGGATAAAGTTCTTAACTCTGAACCCCCTCTGCCAAGTATGCTCAAGCGTAGCCAGCCAAGTTCACCACAGGCGGGGGAGATTTGGGGACAGGCTCAATGAGGTAGAGTTCTTCTTGGCGGTGTGCTTTGATTGCCACCACAAGATTCATATGAACCCAGCGTGGGCTTATGCAAAAGATTATATGGTGAAGCGATGAATTTAATTTGGAGCAAGGAAATGGAGGCTACCGTTGTTCTTTATAGAAACAACGGGATGAAGTTTGATGATATAGCTGAAAAGTTAAATATAACCACAAGTGCCATAAAACATAAATTCAGAAGAATATCACAAAACAATAATAGCGAAAAACATCATCACCCAAAACAAAAATGGGAACAAATCGAGCGATACATCGAAAGCAATAAAAATTATATTTTAGAAACAAACTGTGGGTGGGGGAATCTTACAAAACTCTATCAACAATATGGAGAGGTTCTGTGTTACGATATAGACAAAAAAAGAGTGGAGTATATTAATAAAATGCAGATGCAAGATGTATATGCTGAACACGGAGATAGTATAATTGAGTCACATGGGCTTGTCGGGAATAAATGCAAGTTTGATATAATAGACCTAGACCCCTATGGTATGCCGAGCAGATATTTCCCCCACATCTTTCTTTTAATGAACAAAGGGTATCTTTTTGTGACCCTTCCAAAATTGGCCGTTCAAAAACTAAATAAGATTACCGCAAAACATTTAGACTGTTTTTGGGGGATAGGTGAAACAAACAGAAAAGAATATGAAGATATAATTATTAAAAAAATTATAGATTTTGGTATGCAAAATTATAGAGAGGTAATACTTGAAGAAATTATATCAGTTGGTAGCGTTTACAGAATAGCATTTAGGGTGGAAAGAAAATCATCTCTTGATTTGGTTGGGCTCAATGTTGTTCGCAACCCAATTATAGCAAAAGCGGCCAATGAAAGACTTTTGTTTTAATACAAATGAACCCACTCGAAGAAATCAACGGATTCACTAGGGAACTATTCAAGCCCAGAGAGCATCTTTCAATTCCAGAATGGGCAGAAAAGAATCTCACTCTATCGGCAAGGGTGACGAATATACCGGGTGCTTACTCAACAAACTTAACGCCCTATGTCCGAGAACCCCTTGAGGCTTTCGGGGATGATTCAGTTCGGCGGGTGTGCCTAGTCTGGGGAGCGCAGACCTCCAAGACTACAACGATTCTCGCTGGCCTAGCCTATCGACTAGCCGAGCGGCCTTGTCCCGCCCTTTGGGTGATGCCCTCCGAGGCTCTTGCTAGATCGTTCTCTGAAACCCGATGGTTGCCAATGATTGATGACTGCCCAGCCCTAGCCAAAGAAAAGCCCGACAACACGGACAAAATCAAGATTCTTGAACAGCATTTTAGAAAGATGAGCCTTTGGTTTGTCGGAAGCAACAGCCCCGCCAATCTTGCGTCTCGTAGCGTTTCACTTTTGATGCTCGATGAGGTGGACAAATATCCAGAGGCAGGGTCAAGCAAAACAGAGGCGGGAGCGTTGCAACTTGCAGAGGCAAGAGTTAGCACCTACCCGAACCATCTAATCATAACCACTAGCACCCCGACCACGGCAGATAGTACGATTTGGAGTGAGTGGCTAAAAGGGGATATGCGGTTCTTCTTTGTGCCTTGCCCCCATTGTGGATTGAAACAGAAACTTATTTGGGGACAAATCAAGTGGGACGATAAAGCAAAACTAGAGGATAGCGTATATGACTTCGCCCTAGTAAAATCTTCTGCTTATTATGAGTGCGAGGGGTGTAAGAAGCCAATCACCGATGGACAAAAAACCGCCATGCTTAGAGGGGGGGAGTGGAGGGCAACCAATCCCAACGGCGAACCAGCTAGACGCTCCTACCATCTCAACGGACTCTATGCCCCTTGGGTTACATTCGGGAGCTTGGCGGTTAAGTTTCTGCAAGATAAGTATGCGGGAATCGTGGGCTTGCAAGATTTTATCAATCGAGTATTGGCCGAGCCCTGGCTTGAACACGAACAGGAACGAATCGAGATTAAGGCGGGAGGCTACAAGATGGGCGAAGTGAGGGAGGGCGAGAAGTGCGTGATGAGCGTGGACGTTCAAGAGTCCGGCGGCTTTCATACTTGGGTACTGGTTCGAGCCTATAATGATGAAGGCAAGTCTAGGATGGTGTGGGCTGGCCGTCTTGAAACTTGGGGCGATATAGAAGCAAAGGCAGAGGAGTTTAAGGTACTGCCCAAGATGGTCTTTATAGATTCGGGCGATCAGACGAGGGAGGTTTACTATCAATGTTGCTTACACGGCTGGATAGCCTTGGTTGGTTCAGATCGTTCCTCCTTCTCGGAGATTGTCGGAGAGCAAAAAGTGACTCGACCCTTTGCAAGAATATCCAATGGAGACCCCCTATCGGGCAAGGCGGGACAATCTAGGGCGGGATGGAAGTGGAGACTTTGCCCGGTGTGGCGTTGGTCTAACCCCAGCATAAAGGACATATTCTCGAATCTTCTCCACGCTGACGGATTCGTGGCCGATGACGCTCCCGAAGTCTGGCACACCCACATAAGGGCAGAGGTGAAGGTGGCGGTGAAGAATCCCCTCAACGGCAGAACAAGGATGGTATGGAAGCAAATTGGGAAGCAAAACCACTTATTAGATTGCGAGTGCATGAACATTGTGGGTGCTGGATTGCACAAGCTATTAAGAATCTCACCCGCAAGTTTGACAGAGGAGGAAATCAATGGCGAGGGGTGATTTTATTGGGCTACCCTTAGCCACCCTAACTTCTCTGCGTGATAAATATGTCACTTGTTTAGAAGCAATAGCGGTGGCGGGTAGCTCGTATTCGATAGCTGGGCGTTCTTTTTCAAGGGCGAACCTCGGTGAAGTTTCGTCCACGATTGCCGAACTCACCCTAGCGATTCAATCCGCAACTGGCCAACGAGTCCGAACGACCTACGCAAAGTTTGGCCCGTCACGATCTTTGGGAATGGCCTAAGTGAAGAAAGTTGGGCTGAACATACTGGATAGGGCGATTGCTTTTGTTAGCCCACAAAAGGGAGTGGAGCGTCTTGCTTCTCGGGCAAAGCTCACAGCGTTCGATTACGATGCGACAAAATACAACAGACAACGGCGTGGCCCTTCGTCTTTAGCTGGTGCGGAAGGCTTTCGTTCTAACTATGATCGGGTTGAGCTTTTAAAGCGTTCCAGAGACTTAGCCGAAAATGTTGGCCTAGTGCGTGGCCTATTGATGAAGTTTGCAAGCCATTGTGCGGGTAATATTTCCTATCAATGCAGAACAGACAACCCTTCCGTGAACACGGATGTCGAAGCGTATTGGAACGAGTGGTGGGACAAGTGTGACCTATCGGGACGGCATACAGGCTCGTTCCTAATGCAAATTGCAATGATGAGTATGCTAAGAGATGGCGATTTTCTTTTTGCCTTGGTCAGATCGCAAGATGGCAACCTAAAACTACAAGGCATCGAAGCGGATAGGATAGGAGACCCGAACCGAACATATACAAGCCTTAACCTAATCGGGGGAATCCATATTGACCAAGAGACAGGCGCACCAACTGGTTATGATATTTATTTACGCACCTACGGGAACGCTTACATTTTCCAAACCACAATCCCAGCCACTCAAGCCTTTCATCTTTATGACCCCCTCCGCATCGACCAGTACAGGGGAATCTCAGCTTTCCACACGGCAATAAATGATTGCGTCGATCTATATGAAATCATCGCCTCTGAGAAGATGGCGGCGAAGCTAGCAAGCTCACAGGCTGGAATCGTTAAGCGAAACAACAACAACGCTTCCGACCTATCCACTCTTACCGATGATCTGAACGCCGATAACCAAGGAATCAAACTTGAAACTATCGAACCGGGGAAGATCAGCTACTTGGAAGTGAACGAAGATATTGTATTCCCAGACGGCCCAAGCCGACCCAGCGGGGCTTTTGCAGAGTTTCATAGAATCCTATTGAGGAATATCTGTATGGGGGTGGGCATCCCCTACAGCTTCGCCGTTGACCCTTCTTCGATGTCTGGCCCAACTGCTCGCCTAGAAATGCAACAAGCGGGACGGACTTTCCGAAGATACCAAAAGCTCTTAGAAGATAGGGTACTTCGTCCCCTCAAGAACATTGTAATTGCCGATGCGGTTTCTAGGGGATTGATTGAGAACAACCTTGGAGGCAAAAGCACAAAGGGAATCTTTAATTTTGGCGCAAATGTCTCAATAGATTTAGGCAGGGAGAGCCAAGCCAATATCTCAGAATTTCGATGCGGCCTAACCACAGCTAGTTCTATATATGCGGAGAAAGGCTTAGACTTTGAAAGCTCGATGAGGCAGAGGGCTTTAGAGGCTAAACTAATTAAAGACTTGGCCGAACAATACGGAGTAAGCCCAGACACAATTTCAGACATCAACAAACCAATTCAAGCCCCCGCCTTTGGCTCGCCAACCCCTGCGCCCGAACAGATGCAAGAAGAACCACAAGACGAAAACGCCGTGGCCATTGTTCCCTCAATCAAAGAGCAAGACACCATCAGCCGAACAACTGGAAGCGATGGCGATATTGATGTGGGCGAGGAGCGTGAGCCTACCGAAAAAAGTACAACCGAAGATACGCAAAAAAAAACTATAAGTAACAACCTAGAGGAACTGGGAAGCCTAGATAACGAAAGCCTCAAGATGCTTATTGAGGGAATGATAAACTCTTGCGAACTAGGCAAGTATTCAGACATTGATTTCACCCCACCCGAAGGAGCAAGGGAATCGGCAAAGAGAGCCTTGGCAGTTCGTGGGGAGAAACCACCTAGCCAGCGGGGAATGACCTCTGTGGGGATTGCTAGAGCAAGGGACTTGATTGCAGGGAAGAAATTATCACCAGACACAATTCGTAGGATGCACTCCTTTTTCAGCCGTCACGAAGTAGATAAGAAGGGTGAGGGCTGGGACGATCAAGGGAAGGGCTGGCAAGCGTGGAATGGTTGGGGCGGTGACGCTGGATTCTCTTGGGTCAAGAAACTCGTTAAGCAAATGGATAGCCGAGATGAGAAGCTAGAAGAACCAGCTACTTGCCCTATTGCAACGCAAGATGTAAAGACAAACCTAGCCAACAGGCAGAACGCCGTGGACGATGCGAACTATGGCCCAGCCAATCCGAATGAACCTAACGAGGACTATTGGAAGGCCAAGGCTGACGAATTTCAAGGCGATGTAGAGACAGCAAAGAAGATGAGATGCGGTAATTGTGCCGCCTTTAATCAGACCAACAAGCTCCTTGGATGCATCAAGAAGGGCATCGGTGCGGATGCAAATGAAGTTACCCTTGGTGGCGATCTGGGCTACTGCGAGATTTTTGATTTCAAGTGCGCTTCTAAAAGGACTTGTGACGCTTGGATTGTTGGCGGGCCACTAAAAGATAAAGCAAAATAATTGACAAGGTAAGGAAGATTATGGAAAACCCCAACGGCGAAACGATTCTCACAACCTTTCTGAGTTATCAGAACCAGTACAAGATTTTCCATTGGCAGACCAAAAGCTATAGCCAACACAAGAGCTTTGGGGAAATCTACGAATCTCTTACAGAGAACATTGATGAGTTTGTTGAGACATACATGGGCAAATATGGCCGAATCATCTCTGCTTCCACCTTTGATTTTAGCCTAGACAACTACTCCGAAACCTTTGGAGAGTATAACGATGAGTTTATTTCCTTCTTGTCCGATGAGCTACCGGGCTACTTGAACGAAGGGGACACAGACCTATTGAATATCCGAGATGAGATTCTAGGCAATGTGAACCAGTTAAAGTATCTCCTCACCCTAGTTTAATTATATGCCACTCCTTACACCCAAAAAAGGCGAGAAAACCAAGGACTTTGTGGGGCGGTTTATGGGACACGCAGAGGCGAACAAGACCTTTCCAGAAGCCAAGCAGAGGGCGGCGGTTGCCTATCAAACCTATCGAGACACCAAGAAGAAGCTACGCAAGGAAGCCAGACTAGAGGAAGATTCAACTATCATTCCTAATGTCTATATCTTGAGCCAAGGTGAAGCCCGAGGCCACGATCTGTTCATTGATAAGACCTCCATCCAAAAGGCATATGAGCTAATGGCCAAAGCTCCCAACGGCGTGAAAGTGAAGATGAATCACGGAAGCGGATTGGATGCCGTGTGCGGATTCGCTCGCAACCCTCGCATTGAGGGAGACAAGCTGATGGCAGACCTTCACCTACTCAAAAGCTCGCCCCACTACGAATTGGTCAAAGAGATGGCCAACGAAGCCCCCGACCAGTTTGGAGTGAGCCTAGCGTTCTTGAATGAGTCCGAAACAATCAAGGGCAAGGACTACATTCGCCCTCAAAGGATTGAAAGTGCCGACCTAGTTTCAAGCCCAGCGAGCAATGAGAAGTTCAGAGATTTTCAGAGTAACGATGTGGAGATGCTTGTTTTCGCCGTTGGAAGCAAGCTCGGTTATATGGCGGGTGGAGCAAGTATTCCAACCGACCTTCCGCAAGCAGTTGTGGAGCATGAACCCATACTTGACAAAAAGGAAGAAAAGAATATGGACAAAAAATATATGGACGAATTGAGCGAGCTTAAAGCCCGCCTAGAGGCTCTCGAAGCCGCTATGAAACCCGCCGATGAAGCAAAAGATCAAGCTGAAGATTCAGCGGAAGGTGCGCCAGTTGCTGATGTTCCTTCCTCAGAAGACAAAGCCAAGAAGGACGAAAGCCAAATGGCCGAGAAGCTCAAAGCAGTTCTCACCGAGTTTGGTATCAAGCCCATCTCCGCTTCTCCCGCTGTGGAAGTTCCCGCAAAAGTTGAACCCAAGAATTTTGAAGCACTCGTGGCCGCCCATAGCGATTACGGAACTTCGAAGCTCTCAGCCATGAAAGCTGTGATGTTGTCTAACCCCAATGAATATGCCGAAGCGTTAAGCCGTGGCATTACCAAAATCTAACAAAAGGATATAAAAGAAAATGTCTACTCAAATTGATTCAGCATTTCGTACGTTCGGAACTGCCTCGGCAATTTCGGCTTATCGGATGGTCAGCCCCGATACAACCACGGCTGGTTTTGTAAACGCATCGGTTACTGGAAGCGCCCGAGCAATCGGCGTGACGCAAGAAGACGCGCCCGCTGCTGGCTTTGTGACAGTTAAGTTGTTGCACCCCACCTTCTTCGCAACCGTCTCTGGCACGGCGGCGGTTGGTAACACGGTGTTTTTTGATGCGACTGGTTTAGTGACCACGGCGGCCACAAACCTAACAACGGCTGGAATCGCTCTCGAAGCGGCAACGGCAACAAACGCTGTTATCGAAATCGCAATCCCATTGTTCTAAACAATAAACAACAAACAAAAGAAAGAATAATATAATATGAGTTTTATTTCTGGTGGCACAACGATTCGTGCCGATATTAACCAAGCCCTCATTGAAGCACCCGCCTCGATTGGAATGATCGGTGCGGACATTATGCCCCTCTTGCCAGTTTCGGCGAAGAGTGGTGTTTATCTCAAAGTGCAAACTTCCGATGCTGACCTCTTGAACGCTGATGCGGCCAAGCGGAACGCTGGTAGCGAATACGCCCGTGCGATTCGTAAATTCACTTCCGACACCTACGATTGCCAAGAAACCGGACTAGAAGAAGTTTTGGATGACAGCTTCCGTGCGGATGCCGACAGGTTCTTCTCGCTCGAAGCAGAGACGGCGAAGTTCTTGCTCCGTCAGATCAAGCTCTCCCACGAAAAGCGGGTGGCTGATTTGCTCTGGGCAACCTCGACCCCCTTCACCACGGCTGATGTTAGCCCTACGGCTTCCTACATCGAAGCCAATCTTGCCACGATCAACGCCCCTGCGGACGTTGCGGCTGGTAAATTGGCCTTGAATAAATTAGGTTACGAAGCCAATGCGGTCATCATGTCTGCCAACGTTTACGAGCGTGTTCGCCGCACCACCCTCTTGCAGAATCAGTTCTACGGAGTTGTTTCAAATACTGGTGGTCGCTTGCTCGATGAGAAACAGATCGCCCTCGCTTTCGGCGTAGATAATGTCTACATCGGACGTGCGGCTTACAATACTGCCAACAAGAACAAGAGCTACTCTGGCTCGTTCATTGTGCCCGACACCAAGATTGTAGTTGCCAATGTGGCTGGTGGTCAATTCACCGCTGGTGGATTAGGACGCACCTTGGTCTGGTCTGATGACGCTCCCGGTGGATTCGTCTCAGAGAGCTATCGTGATGAGCCACGCCGCTCCAACATCCTCCGTGTTCGTATGAACACCTCGGAGAAAGTCATTGATGCGAACGCCGCCGTCCGTATCACCACGACTTACAGCTAAAGATTAGTTGGTTGTTTCCTCCGAAGAAGGGGGAGCAGGGGAAACCTTGCTCCTCCTTTTTCTTTTGACATTAAGACAATAAAACTATGTCCGACCTTTCCAACTCCGAACCTTACTACGATCAGATTTCCCACGCCGCTAGACCCGGAACGCAATATGTAACCACTACGGCAAGTTCTATTACTGGCGTGTTTGCTGGCCTAGTGGCTATTACTGAAACCAAGTTTTACTCAATCACATCTACGGTTACTGGAATGAGTGCGATTGCAAACACAACCTTGGCAAGTGCAACGACCATTCCTGCCGGTGCTTATATTGCTGGGGATGTCTCCAATTTTCGTATTCATTCTGGCGTAGTCCTCGCAATCGGAGACTAATATGGCTGGTTACGGCTACGGAATATCCGTAAGCGGTAGCAGGACTCCTGTTGTTTCCTCAATCACGCCATCACCCGGACCAACCCTTCCTCTTTCTACTGTTAGTTTAACAATAAATGGAATTACTCCATATTTAAGACAAGATAATACACATTGGCTTGCAAACTATTCTGCAATAGATGGAAATTCTTATAATTTAACTTTTGGTTACTACCAAACAACTCCCAACGCA
>Ga0209084_1000563_pt1 | contig 34958 bp, 43 predicted proteins | sample C_130820_MF_Meta_FD_187309 | JGI IMG/M metagenome (GOLD analysis project Ga0209084, IMG submission 187309) | Freshwater microbial communities from Lake Croche, Canada to study carbon cycling - C_130820_MF_MetaG (SPAdes) (version 2) | ecosystem: Environmental > Aquatic > Freshwater > Lake... | reverse complement strand
ACAAGTGTGAATGTCTTAAATGATGTTTATAAGAAATTTAAAATTGCGTCAATAGAAAATTCTATTAATTTTCAGAAAGTTGTTAATAGATGTATAGATTTATATAATAAAGATGAGGAATTCAGAAAAAAAGTTAATAATCATAATTCTTTATCAAACCAAAGTTCAAAATATTAAAAAAATATGAAAGTAGCGTTAGTTTGTATTGCAAAAGACGAAGATAATTACGTTGAGGAGTGGATTAATTATAATGAGAAATTAGGTTTTGATGAAATTATTATGTATGAAAATGATTGGTTATGTAAGGTAGATCGTCCATTTTTAAGTAAGATAAAATTTCCAGGTCAACATAAACAAATGGAATCATATAATCATTTTTTAACTCATTTTAGAAATGATTATGATTATGTGGCATTTTTGGATTGTGATGAATTTATTGTATTAAAAAAACATAAAAACATCAAAGATTTCTTAACTGAATATGATAATCCATATGGTATTGGAATTAATTGGCAATTTTTTGGGGCGAATGGTAAAGTAGAAAGGGTAGGTAATTCATTAATAAAACAATTTACATTAAAACAAAAAGATGTTGATCAACATATAAAAACTATACTTAGATTAAATTCAGGTGGTTTTATGGTATTACCACATAACCCAAATACTCCATTAATGGATACTAATAAAAAAATATTTAATGGTTCTTTTAATAAAGAAGGGTCAATTGATGTTATTCAATTAAATCATTATCATCATAAAACATATGAAGATTGGTTAATTAGATGTAAAAGAGGTCAATCAGATCATTGTCCAACAAAAACTCCTGAACAATGGGAAAACACTAAATTTGATTTTTGTGATATTGAGGATTTAGACGCAATAAATTTTATGTATAAAAATTAATATATGATAACAATAGGATATAGTACTAGAAAAAGTAATTCAGAATATAAGGAATACCTTCAAAAAACATGTATGTTTAAAGAAGTGGAGATAATTGAGAAAGTTAATAATGGTGAGAAATCATTATCTCAAGTGTATAATGAAATAATCAAAGAATCAAGTAACGATATTATAGTTTGTCTTCATGATGACATTGAGTTTGACACTAAAAACTGGGGTGATAAACTTTTAAAAAATTTTGAAAAAACTGATTATGGTATACTCGGATTGGCTGGGGGTACATCTATTCCTGAAAGCGGTACATGGTGGGAAACACCATTAACAATGAGAGGTATTGTTAACCATAAAAAAGACGGTAATAAATGGGAATCTAAGTATTCAATTAACGATGGTAAAATTTCTAATACATTACTAATCGATGGTTTATTTATCGCATTTAACAAAAGAAAAATTGTACATAAATTTGACGAGAGTGTTGAGGGATTTCATTTCTATGATTTAACATTTTCTTTTTCCAATTTTTTAAGTGGTGTTAAAGTTGGTGTTACATATGACGTTAGGGTTACACATTTATCTATTGGTGAAACAAATGAACAATGGGAAAAGAATAAAATTTCTTTCATTGAAAAATTTAAAACAGAACTACCGAAAAAATTAAATGAACCTTTCGACATTACGACTTTTATAATTTGTCATGATGAATCAATTATTAAAAATAATATACAGTCCAAAAAATTTAATTCTTTGGGTGATGTTAAATTTTTATATGTTGGTAAGAATGAATTTGATGATATTAATTTATATCCAAATGTTATTATTGTTAGAGATTTAAAATATAACATTGAACAATATCCAAGATTTACCGCATTTACTGCATGGTATGCAATTTGGAAGAATAATTTATGTACTACAAAATATCTTAACTTGTTAGAATATGATGTTAATTTAAATGAGGATTTTAATTTTTATTTATCAAATGTGATTAAAATGAAACCTAAAATTGTTAGTTACTTTCCGTTAACAATGAGAAATTATCATTATATTAATAACCCAGATTGGATAACTTCTATAACTAAAGGTATTAAACTTGCATATAAAACAGACATTAAAAATTTTGTTACTGGAATTATAATTGATTCAATGAATAAAAATGTTGAACCTATATGGCCAACAACAAACAATGTGTGTTTTGAATATGGAACATTTCATAAGTATATGAAATGGATTGAACCATTAATAAGTTATATGAAAGATGATCCATATTCAGGACATAATCAAGAAAGGGCGTTATCTTTCTTTTCTTTAATGAATAAAGTGCCGGTTGCATATTTCCAAGGTTATATTGAACATGTTCAAGCAGATTCACATAAGACTCAAGGTCATGATGTGGACTTATCTAAACTTGATGGTAATGAAAAAAAAAATGCAATTACAGTTTTGAGTAGAGGTTATGGCGATATAAACCATTATCAAAATTTAATTTTGAGGAATAAATACATATATGAAAATATTATTTTAAAATCAAGTGATAAATTTGACGTTATCGTGTTTCATGAAGGTAATATAACTTATGAACATCAAGTCCACATTTCTTCTCACACACCTAATATGGATATAAAATTCATAAACGTTAAAACTACATCACCTAAAACAGCATTCGATAACTCTCGTAATAAAATTAATATGGAATTATGTCCACCCAATCAACAATCAAATTCGTTTTCATTAGGTTATAAACATATGTGTCACTTTTGGTCAATTGATTTTATTGAATATTTGAAAGAGTATAAATATATAATAAGAATTGATGAAGATTGTTTTGTGAGTAAATTTGACGTAAATATTATTAAAGAAATGTCACTAAATGAACATTATTTTTTATCTCCAAAATTTCAAGGGCAAGATGAATGGTACGTGATTGTTGGTCTTGAAAAATTATGGAATAAATTTATAGAAGAAAATCAAATAAAACCATTTAAAAATTTTAATGAAATTTTATGTCCATATACTAATTTTATGGTAGTAGATATGGAATTTTTAAAAGATAATAATATTATAAAAAATATATTAAACGAAATTGACTTATCTCACGGAATATATAGTAATAGATGGGGCGATCTACCAATATGGGGTATGATTCTTACAACATTAATTGATAATAAACATTATTGTGAAAATAAAAAAATTTCATATTTTCATGGAAGTCACAATATAATGATAAATGAAAAATAATTTATGATGATAAATAAAAGTTTTATTTTAGTCCACTTAGGTGAACATTTTTTTGATTATATTAATGATTGTATCACGCAAATTAAAAATTTCAATGATGAAAAAATTTATTTAATTATTAACAATAATCACAATGAAAAAATAATACACAAAGATGTTATTTTGATAGATCCACATACCATTAAAAAAAGTGAAAACCATTTAATATTTGATAAAACAAATAAATTAGACGATAAATTTAGAGGTGGTTTTTGGAAATTCACAACTGAACGTTTCCTATATATTGAAGATTTAATGCGAGAATACAATTTAGAAAATATTTTTCATTTAGAAAACGATAATTTAATATATTTTAATGTAAACAAATTTATTGATATTTTTAATAAAAATTATGATATAGGAGCAATTTTCGATAATGATCAAAGATGTATACCTGGGTTTATATATATAAAAAATTTAGAATCAATATCTAAATTTAATAATTTTTCAATTAATTACCCAACAAATAATGATATGGAATTATTTTCTTTATATAATAATGAAAATGAAAATATAATGAATTTACCTATTTTACCAAACAACTATGATGGTGAATTAAAATCTTTAACGGGACTCATAACAAATAAAAAAGAAGATTATTTTAATCATTTTGATAAATTCAAATCAATTTTTGACGGAGCATCTTTTGGTCAATATTTGGGTGGAATTGACCCAAGAAATACTTCAAATATAAACACTAAGGGGTTTATAAATGAAAGTACATTATTTGATGTGTCTAAATTTATTATTCAATTTGAAATTGATGGTAAAAAAAGAAAAATTCCATATATAATTTACAAAAATAAAAAAATAAAAATAAATAATTTACATATACATTGTAAAAACTTAAAACAATTCATGTCATAATTATGGAATTTATTACAGGAAATCAATTTAAAAATAATTCAAATTATTTTTTAGATGAATTTGGTTATGGGATGGTAAAACCAATTAAATTTGGGGAAACTATTAAATTTTTTGTAAAAACGGATTTTATTGATCTTTTTTTTGAAAAATTTAAACCAAGAAGTAAATTTATATTAATAACCCATAATAGTGATTATCACATTAATAAAAATCATCTTAAATATTTAGATGATAAATTATTAGTAAAATGGTATGCACAAAATGTTGATTTAATTCATCCTAAAATATTTTCAATACCAATCGGTATTGCAAATGAAAAATGGACACATGGTAATACTGAAATTTTAAATAAAATAATTTTAGAAGATAATGAAAAAACTAATTTAATTTATTCTAATTTCAGTATTCATACTAATTTTAAAGAAAGAACCCATTGTTTAAATGAAATTACTAAATTAGGTATTATAATGTCAGAAAATAAAGATTTTGAGACATATTTAAATGAACTTTCAAAATCTTATTTTGTAATTTCTCCAAATGGTAATGGTGTTGATTGTCATAAAACATGGGAATCGTTATATTTAAAATCAATACCAATAGTTACAAACTCAATTAATATTAACTACTATAAAAACTTACCAATATTAATTATTAATGATTGGTCTGATTTAAAAAATATAAAAATAAACGAAGAATTATACCATAAAATATGGAATGATTTTAAAATAAAAAAACTAAATATAAAAAATTTTTTAAAATAAAAATATGGAACAATACGAAATTATAATTATGGTTTTAGGGTGTGAAAGTGAACCATTTATATCAATTGAAAATGATGGAATTAGAAAAACATGGGTAAATAATTGTCCACCTAATGTAAAAATAATTTATTATTATGGACATAATGATGAAACTATTCTGAAAAACGATAAACTATATGTTAAATCGCCAGAAGGATTATATAATATTGGTTACAAAACAATTGAATCATTTAAATATATTAAAGAAAATTACAAATATCAATATATTTTTAGAACCAACATATCTTCATATATTGATATAAAATTATTATTAAAATACATAGAAGATAAACCAAAAGAAAATTTTTATAATGGTATAGTAGGTAATCATGCAGGTATAATATTTTCATCTGGTGCTGGTTATTTTTTAACACCAGATTTAATTGAGTTAGTATTAAAAAATCAGAATGAATGGAATCACTCTTTTATTGATGATGTTTCTTTAGCGTTACTTTTAGGTAATCATGGTATTTATCCAATAGGTGGTATGGATAGATTTGATATCATTAATAATAATATGTTTATTCCAAATAATTATTATCATTATAGATTAAAAGATAACTATGGTAATAGAAATAATGATATTATTAGATTTCATATGGTACATAATATAAAAAATGAAAATAAAAATAGCAATTAGTACAAATATTAATTTTTATAAATTAAGTTTACCAATAATAATACCATCATTAATTGAATCTGGAATAGAAAAAGATGATATACATGTTTTTAATGGTGGATTTAATGAGTATAAATTTGAAATAATAGATGGTATAAACCATCATTATTTAGATCATAATTCATATGAATATGCTCCATTGATTGAAATATGTGATAAAGAATTGGAATCGGACTATTGGTTTTTAATTCATGACACATGTAAGGTTGGTGATAGATTTAAGGATTTATTATATAATATCCCCCCTAATATGCCTGAAAAATTAGCATTAAAAAGTAGACCATCTATGTGTATGGGTACGTATAAATATTCATATCTATTAACACTTAAAGAAAAACTTTTATCAATTAAAAATAAAGATTATTCAGAAGAATCTATGATTTATTGGAAAAATTGGGCAGTTTACAATGAAGATTTTATAATGTGGATGAATGATCCTCAACCAATAATATATAATAACAACAATGAATGGAGTATTGTTACATATGAAAATTGGTATGGTACAAATACAGAAAGAAGAACCGAATATTATCCATCTTTAGATATTTATAAAAATAAATCAAATTGGGGTCAAAGTCCTAATTATAAAAAAGAAATTTAATTAAATATGAATACATTAAATTCAAACATTTATGATAACTTAGAATTACTTCCTTTAGATATGCAAGGTTGGAATGGTAATTCAAATGTGTTTAAAAAATTAATTGATGAAATAAAACCAAAAACAATAATTGAAGTTGGTTCTTGGAAAGGATTATCATCTATTAATATGGCAACACATATTAAACACAATAATTTAAATTGTAAAATTTATTGTGTTGATACTTGGTTAGGTGCTTTGGAATTTTGGGACGATTTAAATGATACTCCTGAAAGAAATTTATTACTTAAAAATGGATATCCACAAATATATTATCAATTTTTAAGTAATGTCATACATAATAAAGTAGAAGATTATATCATACCATTCCCAACTACATCAACAATTGGTTCTAAATATTTTTTAAAAAATAACATAAAATCAGATTTAATATATATTGATGCCTCACATGATGAAGAAGATGTTTATACTGATTTAATAAATTATTATAAAATCATAAATAAAGAAGGTATATTATTTGGTGATGATTATAACGCATGGATTGGTGTTAAGACTGCAGTTGAAAAATTTACAAAAAATTTTGGTTTAAACTTTGAAATACTTGAAGATAATTTTTGGTTAATAAAATGTTAGATTATTTAATAATAGGTTCTGGTTTCTTTGGGTCAATATGCGCGAAAGAATTAACTAAAGCTGGTTTTAAATGTTTAGTTTTAGAAAAAAGAAAACACATTGGTGGTAATTGTTATACTGAAAAAAAAGATAATATAAACTTACATATCTATGGTCCACACATTTTCCACACTTCTAATAAAGAAGTGTGGAATTGGATTAATAATTATGTTAAATTTAATAATTTTACTTTTAGACCTGTCGCCAATCATAATGGTGAAATTTTTTCACTTCCATTTAATATGTGGACATTCTCTAAATTATGGAACATACACTTACCAGAACAAGCAAAAAAAATAATTGAAGAACAAAGTTCATATATTAATAACCCATCTAATTTAGAAGAACAGGCAATAAAATTAGTTGGAAAAGATGTCTATGAAAAATTAATTAAAGGTTATACCACAAAACAATGGAGAAAAGATCCTAAAGAATTACCTGTAGAAATAATAAAAAGATTACCAGTTAGGTTTACTTATGATAATAATTATTTCACAGACACGTATCAAGGAATACCAATTGGTGGTTATACTCAAATATTTGATAAATTACTTAATGGTATTGAAATAAAATTAAATACTGATTATCTTTTAGAAAAGGATTATTGGAACTCAATATCTAAAAACATAATTTACACAGGTCCAATTGATGCGTATTTTAATTATGAATATGGTGAATTAGAGTATAAAACAGTTAAATTAGAAAACTTTAAAAAAAATATTGATAATTTTCAAGGTACTCCTGTCATGAATTTTACCGATATTAACACTCCATATACTAGAATTATCGAACATAAACATTTTGAAAATAGTAACTCTGATTCAACATGGATTTCTTATGAATATCCCGTTGAATATTCACCAAAAACAACTGAACCATTTTACCCAGTAAATGATGAAAAAAATAATTTAATTTATAAAAAATATAAAGAACTATCATTAAAAGAAAATAACGTATATTTTGGAGGCAGGTTAGGTGAATATAAATATTATGATATGCACCAAGTAATTGAATCGGCATTAAATTTTGTAAACACAATAAAAAAGGGACTTTAATTAGTCCCTTTTTCAATTAGTTTAAATATCACCTGATAATTATCTGTTGTAACAATTTCATCAAAATCACTCAATTTTAATGGTCTATATTCAACATCTCTTTCCTGACTTAATAATTCATTTAACTCATTTTGATAACCAATAAATAAAGGATTAACCACTTTACTTGGTACTTGAGTACCATCTTCACCAGTAACCATTATAATATTACCTTCTTCATCTAAATTATCAACCATAATTTCAATCGAATAATTACCACTCCCATCATTCTTACCATACTTAATTCCCATCCCTTCTTTTAATTTATCAATAGAAGTTATTTCTGAAATAAGTTTATTTACCAAATCAGTTAACCAATATTTGGTAGTTAATTTTATTTTTTCATTTAATAGTCCTTTAATTAAAACTTCATTTGTTTCTTTATTTGTAAGACCATTTATTTCACTTTCCAACGAATAAAATTCATATAATTTTAATGTTATTTTTTCCATCTTTTTATTTTTTATTAAATATAATTTATTTATTATTATGAGTAAAGTTATTTTATTATCCTGCAACCCAACTTGAACCGTTATAAAATACCTTTGTAACAACACTACCACCACCCATGACGGTTACTAAAAATGTTGGTGTTATTGCGTCTGTAACATAAGCGGTGTCGCCGATAGTTCCTGTTGGTAATGTGGCTACTGTATAACCCTTCAACCTAACAACACCATCACTAATTAAATTTCTTGATTTTAAGTCCCTAAACGTACCCAATGTACCTGAATTAACTTCTAATACACCAACTCCATTTCTTTGAAGACCAACATCATTTGAGCCTAACGTACCATTAATAAACTGACTAGCAGAGTTTGGTGTAAAATACAATCCCTTATCAGTTGGTAAAGTTAATCCAGTATCTCTAGTGTCGACAAAATGACCGTTAGACATAACCATTGCGGTATTGGAAAGAAATTTTAACCCAAAAAATGGACTACCAATGTAACTTCCACCATTAGGGACATATATACTATTACCTGAAATACTTACTTGTCCAGCATTATTATTTGTTGGAACTGTTCCAGATATAGTGACATTAGAACCCGTATCTTGAATTGAACTAAGACCAGAAGTATTTTGTGAACTTTCAAAATAAAGAGTTTGGTTACCTGTTGAAGTTCCTCGATATAATCTTACCTTGTTTGGTATTTGTGTACCTGTAAAGTTTACTGTAACTGTTGATGTTGAACCAGTAGTTGTAATAGATAATTCATTAGACCCATCTGTTAAATTACCTAAATAATCAACAAAAACCAATTTATAATAATATGTATTGGCTGTTAATGTACCACCAGTTGTCAAGGTTGTTATTGTTGTACCAGATGGTTTAGTTATTTTATTTATTGATGCAGATCCAAATGTAAATAAATTACCTGATTTATCAATATTAAATTGTGAACTACCAGATATTTGTAAATCCATCAACTTAGATGACGCTCCTGATGCAGTATTTATGACATTTAATAAAATAGATGTTGGTGACCCTGATGTATTCCACGTTTGAGATAAATTTAAAATACCAGTTGAAGTAGACCCTGTTAAAACATTACCTATAACACTCAACACCTTAATTGTATTATCCCATGTTAAATTTGCACTATCTATAATGGATGTTGATGAATTAGAAAAAGGTATTCTACCAGATGTTAATCCTGATAATGTACCTGAAATAGTCCAACTTCTATCGGCACTTAAATCATAACTTGTTCCATTAATTGATAACGTTCTACCTGTTGTAACTGGCGTATAACCTAATGCTGTAATCACATTACCTGATGTAATACTAGATATGTATCCATTCGGGTTTGTATTATTATATGGTGTATAACCTAATGCAGTAATCACATTACCACTTGTTATACCGCTAATATAATTATTCGGATTACTTGATAAATAACCCCCGGCACCTGTTATATCGCTAGATAATAACGTAATATTACCTAATCGGTTATTAAAACTCATTACAGCATCAGTATTATCAACTTTACTCCAACTCGTTCCAATACTAATAATCCAATCTCCAACCTCATAAGCAATTGTACTAGCTGTATATGCGGAGGTGGATATAAAATACCAACCAGTATTACCAGTACTTGCACTCGGTAATGGTTGATTATTTATTGTTGAATCTGATGAAATTATTAGGCTACCATTATAAGTACCCTTAAATTTAACATTACCAAGAATAGAATCAGGAAATAAACTAGTTGATAAAAGACCATTAATACTTAATCCAGCATAACCGTTTGGTTGGTTTTTTTCTGATTTTAATTGATATGGTGTTAAATCACTTGAAGTCGTAAACCCTGAAGGGTTAGTATTACTATATGGTGTATAACCTAATGCAGATGTTATTTGCCCACTTGTAAAATTAGTGAATCCTGAACCATTACCATAAAACGTACCACCACTAATTGTTGTTCCTGTTATACCATTTGCATTCGTCCTAAAACTAGGTGTTATAAGTGTAGAACCACTAAATGTACCATCAGCCATAATAAATGATGTTACAGCACCAGCGGTATTCACTCCTTCAATTAAGTGTGTAACATTATCGGCGTTACCTGTACCATTTTTAATAGTAAGTCCATCAAGTATTGAATTTATAACTATTTCAGGTGATGTTGAGTTATCATATGCTTGTTGAAGCGTAGTTGTTGAAATTCCAGCTGAACCACCAAATAATTCACCAAATTTTGAAACAAATTTAAATTGTGCATCACCAGTATTGGATAAATCTTTAGCATCTTCACGAACCGTCAATATACCAATTAAAATACCGTTATCTCTATTATTTGAAAACTCAACAAATGTTTCAGTATCTAAACCAGCTATTGCATTTGCCATACTTGAATATGAAACTTGACCATATTGTATCCTAATCAATCCAGTGGGGAATAAATAAACCCTTTGATTTGTTGCCTTATTATTTCCTCCAACTGCAACAATACTACCGTTTGAATCATAATGATGAGCATCTATTGTAGTTGTGTTTCCTGTTGGGGCTGCGGGCAAACCTGTTGAACCTGTTATTGAACCCAATCTTGAACGATATTGAAATGTAACTGGTGATTGTCCTGTAATATATACACTATCTGGGTTTAATTGATTTGTCGTCCAACCAATACCATTACCCCAAAGAGTACCTGCACTAGTATTAATTTCTAATGTTGTTGAGTGTGGTGAAACTGTAACCCCTTGATTAATTAGTTTTATTGGTGTCCATAAATCACGAAGTGCAGACATTGGTGACACATCAAAATCAACCGTTTGGTTAAGACTTGTAATTGTAGTGTTGTTAGGGTGGACAACTTTACCAATAAAAATATTTTCTCTTCTTTCTTGAGGCGTAGGAAATGTTGTTTGTTGTGTTAATGTTGAACCACTATTTATCAAAAGATATGTCGCAGGAAAAGTACTTAAATAAGTTAAAGGTATATTTGTACCACCAGTATAATTTACATTATTTACATCAGGTAAAGTGGCATAACCATATGTATTTTTAACAACCCAACCCTTTAATGGTGCAACATTAATAGTTTGTCCTGTTCCTTGTGTTATGCCAGTGTATTCATACGCACCAGTTGAAATAATATTACCTTCAAGAACATTTCTTTCAATATCGGTAAGACTTAAATTACTATCTTCATTATTAATGGTAACATATATCTTACCTGTGGTTGAACCTGTCTGTATAACATACCCAATTTCATTTGTTCTTGCTGAAAACGGAAAACTACTAGTTGTTGAGGAATAATCACCAGGTATTGTTGGAGACAAATATAATGTGTCTCCATTATTAAATGTGTTAAGTGTTATTCCACTAAGAATACCATTTGTTATTACCAAACCATCACCATTACTTGGAATATTTTCAGCAGCTAATCCAATAGGACGTGCTGATGTGATGCTATGGTTATTAATTGCCAAAATCGCACTCGGTAATCCATTAGTTGTACCTGTTATAGAAATTACTTTACCCTTATCAATTTGAACACCAGTTGAATTGTTTACTCTAATAAAAAGTTGTTGACCCATAGCAATCGGTACATTATTACCTTGGATATCATAATATGATAATGATTTACTATAATTGTCAAAAAATATTCTACCACCAACAGACGATGGATTTGTCGATCCTGTTGTGAAATCTACATAAGACACGTTTGAAATTGTGTTAGCAGTTACACCACTATTCGCAACAATACCTCCACTCATTGTTCCCCCTGATAATGGTAAATAATTCCCTAAACTACCATTTGTCACAAAACCAGTAACATTAAATGTACCACCCGTACTATTTGTGAATGTGGCAGTTCCGTTTGAATAAGTACCACCTGTTACATATGTATCAGTATATCCAGTTATATATCCTTTTGGATTTGTACTATTATACGGGGTATATCCTAATGCAGTAGTCACATTACCACTTGTTATTCCTGATATATAACCATTTGGATTAGTACTATTATATGGGGTATAACCCAATGCAGTTGTAACATTACCACTCGTTATTCCTGATATATAATTATTTGGGTTAGTACTATTATATGGTATATAACCTAATGCAGTCGTTATTTGTTGTTGTGTTAAACCTGTAATACCTGAACCATTACCATAAAATGTACCACCGCTAATTGTTGTTGCTGAAATTGATGTTCCAAATAAAGTTCCGGTTAATGTACCTCCAGATAAAAAAAGATATTGACCATTATCAGTATATCCACTATATAATCCTGTTACAGTAAAAGTATTTCCACTATTATTTGTAAATGTTATTATACCATTAGAATAAGTACCTCCAGTAACATATGTATCAAAACCACTACTTGTACCTGAGACCGGTTTCCATGTTGATTTACCACTTGAATCACAAGTTAAAACAAATCCATTATATTCACTACCATCAGAATAAGTAAAAACATCATTTACAGTCAATCCTGACTTAAATATTGGATTAATAGGTATATTACCTCCAAGTCGATAAACAACCCCCGTAGATAAGTCTGATTGAAGTACATAATCAAAACTATCTTTTATAAATTCATTTGAAATATCTGCCATTTATGTAAATTTAGAGAAATAATTAGTATTTATAAATAGTTTATGATATCTTTTTGTTATACGTGGAGTGATGCTGACGTTATTTGGAATCAAGTTGAGATAACTTGGAGGGAAGCATGTGTCCTACAACAAGTTATCGGTGGTGGTGGAACATTTTCAAGAGCTCCACATTCTCCACTTACATTAAGAAATAGAATTAAAAAACTTGATAAAAAAGATCAAGAAGTTTTAATTAATTTAATCACTAGAGTTGTTGAAAATGATAAAACAATTGAAAGTAAATTAAGTAAAACAAAAAATGGTAAAATAAAAATAAACATAAAAAAAGTAGAATTGGTGTTAAGAGAAGCGAAAAAGATCAATTTGAAGATATTTATTAATGAAAATAATCAATAATGAGTTACAAATTATATACAGATAAAATAAATAAGTTTAGTTGTTCAATCCAAGTAGAAGGAACTTCATTATCAAAATCTAAAGTAAGATTAGTAGTTGAATCTGAAGATATGACATATATGTTCAATGGTCAGTTATTTGATACCGGTGTTTGTGAAGTAAAAATACCAAAAACTAAAACATTTTTACCAGAAGGTAAGAAAGGTAATATGTATTTAGAAGTCATTGCCGATGATGTTTATTTTGAACCTTGGAATTCTGATTTTGTTGTTGAGCAAGAGAAAAAAGTTAATGTTGTTGTTAATGAACAAATTGAATCAAAACCAAAATTAAGTGTTATTGTTAATCAGCAAGAACCAGTTAAAAAAGTAATCGAGGAAAAAAAGATCATTAATAAAAAACCCGTTACTGAAACAATGTCAAAATCGGAATTTATAAAACATCTATTAAAAAATAAATAAAAAAAATCCCCTTTATGGGGATTTTTTTATTATACCAAATTTTATCCATTTATACCAAATTCTTTCATGTAAAAAATAAATAATTGGTTTAAAAATAAGTTCAGTAAAACTAAACATAAGACCAATTTTAATATTTTTAGTAATTAACCACATGGTTAAAAAACTAATTGTGGTGGACACAATTCTATAACTAATGGTTTTTATAAAATGTCTTTTTAGTTGTACCATTATATTTTTTATTTTGTTATATATTTTCTAATACTATATAAACAATTTTCTTTTGTCATTTCTGATGTTGATAAATGAAGATAATTTTCATTTTCAGGTTCTTCAAAATCTTTTACATGAAAGGTTTCCCTACCTCTTACTTCATCATAAGTTAGATATATCCATTTAACATTATCACATAAAGAATTTAGATATTCTCTGGTTTCTTTATAAGGGTACACTAATGATAATATAGGATTATACCCAATACTATTTAAAAATAGTGCAATATCAGATGCTTTATTTAAATTTTTAATTCTACCTTCTTTACTAAAATCTTTATTTTTAAATATGTCTCTTAGTTGATCTCCATCAATATTAATAGGTAACTTTAAAGGATTAATACCTTTATATAATTCATCTGCTAATGTTGATTTACCACTATGTGGTTGACCAAAAATTACTACTATCATTTATTTATCGTATCTAAATTTATCATTATACCATTTATAATGATTCATTATCCAATCACATACGTCTTTACCCAATACTTCTTTAGATTTAGATTGAACTGGTTCTAATTTTGTTCTGATAACATGATCACCATATACACCGTATACTTCATCATCCTCTTTAGTTATTTGTACAATGTTATCAAAATCATGATTAAAATAGGGTATATTTAAATAATGGTATATTTTAATCATTGTTTGTTCGGGATAAAGACACAAATCCTCAAATCGTATAAAAAGAACTTTATTATCAATACCCTGTCTTATCATTTCATTAAGTCTTTCAAATGCCATCCCAACTGGTGGATTTTGAACCCACATATCAATACGTTTTGGTGTGGTTGTACCTTGCATTTTACTCCAATCCACCAATGGACTATTCTTATCACTTGATTTCCTAAAATTCTTCTCCATTGAGGTAAAGATATCTCTTGGGTCTCTTACCATACAAATAATTTTAGGGTTTGGATGAATTGTATTTAAAAAATCATAATGTATTCCCCATCCACGACTTTTATCAATAACATACTTTTTATCTGTTATTGCATTATAAAAACCATTCATACCTTCTTTACAAAAGTTAATAAACCCCAATTTCATCAATTCTGAATCTTGGGCTATAAACTCCGGTGATCCTGTATAATTTCCTCTAGCTGCAAAAATTAATTCTAGAACACCCGATGTAGGTGTTGCATATATATCGGGGTTTTGTGCTAAAATATTTTGTAATAAAGTTGAACCAGCACGAGGCATTGAACTTTGATAAAATATTTGTTCTATCATATTATTGTTTTTTTATTGAATTTATTATTGAATCAACGTTAAAAATCTCAGTTTCGTTGTTATAACAAAATTCATTTAAATCCCCACCTATGTTGAACTTTTGTAAATAAGAACTTTTAAGTTCTGGTTTAACAGTAAATGGATTTGCAATTATGTTATCATGAATTTCATAACCAAAGACTTCTGGTTTATTTGCGATCCAACAAACAGTTGATTTAACATTTAAAGCAGCCGCAGCATGTTGTGCAAAACTATCAATAAACAATCTCTTATTACTTAATGAAATTAATACTGCTAAAGACCTAAAATTATCACTAACTGGTGTTGTATTTTCTAATTTAAATTGATCATCTTTACGTATGTGTAAAATATTATAATCTTGTTTAAAATTATCAACAATTAAACTTGCAGTTGAATATGGAATATCTCGTGCCCAAGAATACTTCATTTCAGTATTCGTACCACCATTTGTTTGTAATAAAAGAATTGGTTTATCTGAAATAAATTTTTTACTTAAAAACTGTTTCTCCCTGTCAGTTAAAAATATTTTAGGTTGTTCACCATCATATTTAATATTGAACATATTACACCAAGTAATAATAAGATGTTCATTTTGTGTAATGTGACTTGTTTCTAAATAAGGATCATGAGCAAAGATTTTAAAATCTTTATTTTCTATATAGTCTTTATAAAAATATGAAAATCCGTTGAAAGCATACGTCCTATCAACATTTGGATTATTTAAAAAAACATCTGGATATCCAGAAACTACTATTAAAGTACTATCTACATATTGTTTTTTAATGGCTTCACATACGGCTGTCGCAATAATACACTTACCAATACCACCATTAATTTGAAAAATTATGTTCATAAAACAAATTTATGAATATAATTACTGAATGTAAATGATTTAAAAAATATTCTTAGTATTGCCACTTAATATTTGTACAACTGAAACATTTAATTTTGTTGCAATTGCAGTTAAAACAATAGAATCATCTATTCCCCATCCAACTAGTTCTTGAGCGGTTAATACACATTCACCATTTAAAATGTTATTAAATTTAGTTACGATATTATGTTCGTCTAATATCACATTTCCATATTTTACTTCAAATTTAGTATTATCAGAACCTAAAATATAAGGTCTAGCAATTGCCGTAATTGTATCTGCGGTTATTGTTGTTGCTGAAAATGGATTTATTTGTCTAACTATAGTTGCAACTGGATTAATCTTTGCGTAAATCATTTTTTATTTATTTTATTATAAATATGTTATTATATATAATTTTTAGTATTATGTTAATCTTATCTTTAAAACTCCACCTGTATGATATACACCACCTACTGGTACACCACCACTATCTGCGGAAGTATCATCACTAAAGTCTAATGTTTGTATTGTTGGTGATACTAAATTATTGATATATAATGTTAAATCACGTGTGGCATCTAACCCACTACCAATTGCTGCGGAATAATTACCTGATACTGTATTATTTCTACCACCTCCAATAAATGAATAATTACCTGATACTGTATTATTTCTACCACCTCCAATAAATGAATAACATGAAAAAGTTCCTGATATTGAATTGTGATAACCACCACTTATTGTTGAATATTGTGAATTAGTCCCTGAAATTGTATTATTTTTACCACCACCAATAAATGAATAAATTGAATAATTACCTGAAATGGTATTATTATAACCACCACCTATAAATGAATAACATGAATCGTACCCTGAAATAAAGTTACTATATCCACCACTTATTGTTGAATATTGTGAATTATGACCTGAAATTGTATTTTGATAACCACCACTTATTGTTGAATATTGTGAATTATATCCTGAAATTATATTAATATCACCACCTCCAATAAAAGAATTACATGAATAAAATCCTGAAATTGTATTATTTTTACCACCACTTATTGTTGAATATTGTGAACAAAATCCTGAAATTGTATTTTGATAACCACCACCTATAAATGAATATTGTGAATTAGTTCCGAGTATTTGATGATGATAACCACCACTTATTGTTGAATATTGTGAATAAGTACCACAAATTACATTACTACGTCCACCACCTATAAATGAATATTGTGAAGTATTTCCACTTATTTGATTATTATACCCGCCACTAATAAAAGAATTAATTGAATAATTACCTGAAATTATATTATTTTGACCACCACTTATTGTTGAATATGATGATTCAACCCCTGAAATTATGTTAGATTGACCACCAACTATATTTGAATAATATGAATTATACGCTGAAATTGTATTTTGATAACCACCACTTATTGTTGAATAGTATGAATTATACCCTGAAATAATATTTCTAAATCCACCACCTATTATTGAAAAAAATGAAGTATTTCCAGAAATTATATTAGATTGTCCACCACCAATAAATGAATTATATGAATTATATCCTGAAATTGTATTTTGATAACCACCACTTATTATTGAATATGATGATTCAACCCCTGAAATTATATTATTTCTACCACCTCCTATTGTTGAATAATATGAATTATAACCTGAAATTGTGTTATTACAACCACCAACTATAAATGATAAATATGAAGTATTTCCAGAAATTGTATTATTTTTACCACCTCCTATAAATGAATATTGTGAACTAGTCCCTGAAATTGTATTATTTTTACCACCACCTATAAATGAATTATATGAATTATATCCTGAAATAGTATTTCTAAATCCACCACTTATTATGGAATAACTTGAAGTACCACCAGAAATTGTATTATATTCACCACCTACAACAGTTGAGTAATCTGCAGACGCAACATTATTATTATTGATCCTTACAGTACTTCCAATACCAATATCTTCAATGATAATTGAACCAACACCAGATGTGAATCCGGAAACATCAAATGTTCCACCACTATTATTTGTAAATGTAGCAACACCATTATTTGGGTCGTATGTTCCTCCAGTAACTGTCATATCGATGGACAATATTGACAAATCAAGAATAGAACCAGTCCCACCTGTTGAATTATATAATGTGATTTGATAATTAGATGGGTCAAATGTTCCACCTGTAATATTATTTGGACTATTTTGTGTTTTACCACTACTAATTAAATCAGTTAAACTAACCCCGCTTAAAAATAAATTTTTCGCATATATTGAGTTAATAGGTGTTTCTACTTGACCAAGATCCACGGTATACCCCGAAGGAACTGTGGTATCTATCTGTGTAAAATCTATTCTACGTAATGACATATTTAATATTTATTATTAAATAAATACTTTAATAATAGTTATACGCACAAAAAAAGGGGATTAAATCCCCTTTTATTTAAATGTAATTATTTACTAAATTTATCGCCTCTTCTTCATTTTGATAATCTCTTCCAGGTATTAATACCGTACCATCGTCAGTTCCCTCATTTCGTATAAAAATTGTTGGTAAAACATTATGCCCCGTTTGTTCAACAACTTGACCCCAAATTTCAGGATTTTTAGTTATCTCAATTTCATTAAAATCAATATTTTGTGTTTTTAATTTTTTTTTCAAAGTTTTACAATGTCCACAACCTAATAATGTGAATACAATTACATTATTTGCCATTATAAAGTATTTAGAACATCTTTATAGAACTTGTCTGAATTAACACCAGATGAACGGTGTTTCAATTCTTTACCATCATAAATTAATACTGTTGGTACTCCCGTTATACCTAATGACACTGCTAAGTCTCTATTTTTATCTACATCTATTTTAATAAATGTAACATCAGGGTACTCTTTTTCAATTCCTTCTAATCTTGGAATTAATTGTTTGCACGGACCGCACCATGTACCCCATAGGTCTACTAAAATTTTCTTATTTTCCCCTTGTAACTCTTTTAATTTGTCTTCATTTACGTTTTCCATTACTTAAATCCTATTTTACTTGTGTTATTTGTTTTGAATAATTCAACATCTATATTATATATATCCGCTAATACCATTTCTTCATTAACAGTTTCTTCTTTTCCTAAATGTTTTAATAATTTATTTGTTTCTTCCACATTTAATTTACCAAACTTATGTTCAGCAATTAATCTACCTTTACGAAGTAATGCAGAATCAATTCTTTCTCTTTTCATATTAAAAGTTGCAATTATCTGTATATTAAGACAATCACCTAAAATACCGTCAGTCAAGTTAAGTATATTTGAAACACCTGTTGGTGATCCACTTATTTCTCTATCACTAATCACCCTTTCAGCATCTTCAATAATTAATATTGAATTTTTATTTTCCATTAAAAATGGAATGATACTTGGTTCGGACAATGAATCCGCCATAGATGGTGGAATAAATAATATTTCCTTATCAGTTATTAGTTTAGAGAGAAATTTAATATAACTGGTTTTTCCACTACCCGGATCTCCGTGTAAAAGAATGATACCCTTGTCATTTTTCTTGTTTAATCTCTCGACAATAACATTATGTATATCAAGAAATTTCTTCCCGTAATTCAACTCTAAATCAATATCTGGTACGATTAGGTCATATTCCTCCTTATCCAAATGACCCATTTCTGTTTTAACCAGATTTATATTAGATTTCTTTTTAGGTCTCTCATATGTTTTAATAACGTTAAAATCTAATTGTTCTTCCAAAGACCCCCTAGTTAAGTTATAGAAAAAACTAATAGAAATTAAATCATTTTTCTTGTCATTGTCAAGACTAACAGTAAACATCAATGTTTTTTTACGATTAACATATAATGTTAAATCATACGTACTATGTTGTCTTTTATTTGACTCAATCCTAATTTCTCTACTAAAACCTTCTGCTTTAAAATATTCTAATATTGTTTGGTCATAAAACAACGTAGTTGAAGTTTTTGATGGTAATGAATCAAATAAATGTGTAAATAATTGTTCCGTTGGAAGATCTGCACCATATACAGCATCATAGAAATTATAGTCTGTTGGTAAATAACTACCTATTTTTTTTATCATTGAATAAAAATAATTAAAAAGTTTAATAAAATAAAGTTTAGTTAAGACATAAAGGTTCAAAACCTTGTACATCTATAGTAATATTGTTTTTTTGTTCTTTAGAATATTCTTTTTTAGAAATTGCAATTACTTTTGTTGTCCTTCTCAAAAGTTCAAATTGGACTTCAGATAACATTGGTTCTCCATCCTTATCGAAATTCTTTTGTGCAATTTCTTCCAAATATTTAAAGAACGTTTCTTCATCACAATTATCTAAAAAATAATGTTTTGACACTTCATCATTATTTAAGAAATTTTTTACTGTTTGGATATATATTAAAACTTCTGGTGTCATATTCTATATCATAAATATTAATAATTCATAATTAATAATTCTGTTCCAGTCGATTGTTTTTTACCTTTACTTGCTCCACTGGCTTTTTTAAAATCTTTCATTTCCCACGTATATTCATTTTCAGGATACCATTCATGTAATTCTGGAAATTCATAATAAGATAAACACCATTTACCTTTAGTTCTTTTTAATGTGTTCATTAATCTTTCATGTGTTTCACTAACAAAATTATGTTTAGAATAATGATCTTCCCTAAATTTATAGGGTGGGTCCAAATAATAGAATGTTGATAGAGAATCATATTTTTCTATAACTCCTTGAAAATCCATATTTTCAACAAATGTTAAATTTTGTAAATGTCCAATGTATTTTGGGTTTTTAAATTTATTAACAAATGATGTGAATTTTGAACGATATTTACCTTTTAAATCAATGTATGATGCTGTCTCTGGTTTCATTGAACTGAACGTTTGTGATAAAACATACGCATATTTGGCACCAATTTCAAAATTTGGTTTATCCCCAATAATTAAATTACTGTCAAAAACTTCTTTTTGAAACTCATTAAACATATCCCTATATTCCGTTGGTGTATTTGTAACACCATATTCTTGACATGGGTATTTTATTAATTCTTCATAAAATATTTCATGTTCTTTTGAACATCTAAATAAATTACTATTTAATTGATTATAATCATTATAAACAATTGTTTTAAGTTTTGGGTATTTTGATAAATCCATATTAAAAAAACACCACATTGCTCCTGAAAATGGTTCAACTAATGTTTCCATATCTGTTGGATAATACCCTACAATCCATTTTCCAATTCTACTTTTTGATCCGAAATAAGTTATCATTTTTTTTTATTTTTTATTTAATTATTTTTTTCAGGAAACATTCTACCAACGATAAACATGTTTATTAACCCCTTCTTAATGTTTTCATATTGTTCAATTTCCCCCATTTCAGATAATAATTCATCAGCAACTTGGTATACGATATTAAACTCAGTATCTTCAGTAATTAATTCTTGTGATTTCACTAACATATAAATTCTTTCAGCTATTTTAATTATATTATTTTCCATATTTTTATTATTTATCAAATATAGATAAAAAACTTTAAATAAAAAAATTCATAAAGATTTTTTATTGATTAAATCACTTTTTTTATATATATTATATTATGGGGTGTTCAAGTTGTAAAAAAAATTCAAAAATTAAAGATCAAATAATTGATACCACTAAAGGTTTCGAAAAAGGTGTTATATGGTTTACTATTATATGGACATTATTAGGATTATACGGTATTTATAGTTTAATTAGTGATATATTTTAATGAAAAACGGAAAATATTTTATAGTTCTCTTTTGTAATAAAAAAAGAGTTAAGGTTTTATATAGATGTAAAAAAAGACATACTATCCATGAGTATTGGGATGAATTCAAGACTCAAAGGAGACCTCCATTTATAAAACTTCAAGGTAGAAAACGTAATTTAGAATTAACATATGAACTAGCCCTAATCTTCCCAAATAATAGATGGGCAACAAATCCTTGGGTTAAAGATAGTTTAGGTAGAAATATTGAAGCTAAAATTGAAGATAATAAATTTCGTATAAAAGAAATGATTCCATATTGGGAAGAGGAACTTATATATGATTTTAGTATTAAAAAAAGAATACGTTATCATATTATGATGGAATATATTGAATCAATAAATGACGTTGCTCAAATATTCACATTAAATAATAAATTATTTGTTCAGGTTGAAAATGACATTCGTTTATTTGGTAATAAAAATATTGCAGATACGGAAAGATTATTTGAAATTGTTCGTGCGGACTTATTAAAAAAGAAAAAAGGTAATTTTATCTTTGTTAAAGATATAACTACCTCTCAGAGAAAACAACTTTATGAACTGTTAGAGTCAAAAGGGTTTAAAAGAACAGAATTATTTAGACATTACTCTTATTAAAAACAAAATCAGTGTCCCCAACTTTAACATTAAATGTTTCCTCTGGTAATTCAATATTCATTCCAATTTTACTTTGTATAAAAGAAAACGTTTTTTTATATTCTTCCGTATCTACCTCCAAAATCACCGTTTTAGATTTTGATTTAAATTTTAATTTATCAAATAAATCGGAAATTTGTGCGAGATCTACTAATAATTCATTTTTCTTTTCCATTATTTAATGTTAAAAATTTTTTTTATTTTATCAAAAAAAGTTAATTTCTTTTTTGGTAGAAACATATTGGTTTTATCCAATTTTTTTATTTCCTCAATCATCTTCTTCTTCTGAATCTGAATCTCTGTCGAATCCTTCGTTATCTCCTTGTCCAACCAACTCAATGCTTGTTGAATCCTCCTGTCGGGTTTCTTGTTCTCCATTATCTGATATAAAATTTAATTCTTTTAATTTATCTAATGATTGGTTTTTAAAAAGAAGTTCTAACTCTTTTACTTTTGACATAAAAAGTTTATGTTTTTCTTCTTCTTCTTTGTTAGTTATAATTATATCTAAAGCACATGTTAATGCCACATTATAACCTTCTTCGGTACCAGCAGCAACCAATGATAATAATGTAAATTTTTCATTCTTATCTTGTATCTTTGTGTTTATTGACCTATAAGGTTTTACTATCTCATCATATGACCAGTTTATTGGAACTTTAATATCCAAACTAACATTATTGTCAATTTCTCTCAATGAGAAAAAATAGGGTTTCAATTTTTTTATATATTCAAACATTTTTTTAAATTAAAATAAAGGTTATTATGTATGATGATGTAAAATATAAAATTGTTTTTTCAATTTCATTTATTTTCATCGGAGTTGGTTCTTCTTGGAAGAATTTAATACCAAACTCAATTATAAATGGTATTGAATAAATAATACTCAATATAAATAAAAATATGTTAATCTGATGCATTTTGTGATTGTATTTTTTTTATTATATCCTTTCGATAAATCGGTATCAAGGATTTTATTTCTTGTGCATATTTTCTCGCCCTTATCGATGCAGAATGGTTATTATGTTTAGTTACCTTAGTTGTCTCGACAGACATTTTTTCTATAAGGTCTTTTATTTTTTGTAATGACTCCATATAATTACTGTTTTCAATATCAATATACGGAAAAAAAATTATTTTTTCAAGTTTTGTTCTAAAATTTTATAAACTTCTAATAACATATCCAATTCAGATCTGGTTTTTATATTATTAATATTGAATAAATTATAAAAATAATTATTTATTTTAATTTCATTTCCTTTAACTTGACATATATAAAATGCTTCAAGGAAAAATATCCAAAAATATTCATAATGTCTTCCTTTATCGTTAAAGAAAATTCTTTCTTTTGAAAAATTATCAATTGTTTTATTCCAACACCAAGTGAAGTGTATTTTTTCATCCTCATCTTGAATAAGATTAGGGCCAAAATAAGTTGAGTCAATTAACTCATGTAATGAAATAAGAAAGTCGTGAAAAAGTTCTATTTTTTCACGACTTATATTATATGTTCTGCACCAAACATCGAATTGATGTTTGAAATGGTCTAATGATATATCGTCTAAGTTTTCTTCTTTGTATTCCATAGTTTCATAATGTTTACAATATAAGAATAAAAGAAAACAAAACGAAGATATTATTGAGAATTTTTATTATAAGAATAAAGTTTCTTCATTTTATCTATTTCATTTTCAAGAATAACATTTGTTTGAACAGATTCTTTAACCACTTTTACTGGTTGAGCGTCTTTTTCATACATTGGTTGATCTTCAATTTCTTTTTTCTTTCTTTTAGCAACTTTACCTATATTTTCTCCGGTTTTAGTTTTTATTGAATTACCATTTTTTTGTGAATTACCCATTTTTGAATCACCTTCTAATGATTTTTTAACCCTATCTTTAAATTGTTCTGATGGTTCATGATCGTACTTAACATCTTGTAATCCCATACCTCTGTTATCCTCAACATATTCATCTTCTTCTTTATTATTATTGATTTTAACAACTTCTTTTGTGTTCTTACCTTTACCGATATGGTGTGGGAATTCAGGATTATCATTACCCTCAAAAGATAAGTAATCTTTCATTTTTTTATCAACATCTTTAATATATTGATTATTTTCTTTTCCACTATCTTCTCTTGATTTTTTTGCTGCGGTTAAACCTGGTATTGATTCTTTAACAATTTTTTTAATTACATTTGCAAACTCAGTCTCAGTTAAACGAATTATTTTTTTACCTTCATTTAATGATGGTTCACCCATAATTTTAGAAATATCATTATAATGTTCTCTAGGTGATTTATGATAACTTGAAAATTTATCTGTACCCATTTCATGTTTTTTACCTTTACATTTCTTACATACAGAACCAAATTGGTTTTCACCAGTTCCATGACAATGTGAACATGGTTTTGGAACTTTTAATTCCATGTGTTCAGGATCTTCTTCATCTGGATATATTTCATCGTCATCTTCAAAATCAATTTGTTCGTCCATTTCAAAACTATCTTCTTTTGGCATCTCAAATTCTTCTTCGTCTATTTCATCATCAAGACTAAAATCTTGTTGACCTTCAAAATCTTTTAATGATGTTGGATCTTCTTCATAAGGATTTCCACCTATATGACCTTCACCACCACAATGTTGACAAGTTTCACCATCTTCATGTTGACCAAAACCTTCACAATGTGAACATTCTTCTGAGTCATTATCAAACCCATATGGTTCACCATCTTGATTAAACCCTAACCCTTTTATATGATATGATTCATCATCAAATTCATTCATTTGACCATCACCACATTCATCACACTCCTCATCTTCATAAACATCATTCAAATACATACCATCTGTGGTTTGTTCTTCTTCTTCCATGTTTTTCCAACATTCATCAACATCATAAATGTTTTCATTAATCTTAACTCTTTTAAGACCTTTATTTTTGGCAAATAATATTGCTTCTTTAATTGTTTTTATTTTTGGTTGTTCCATATTTTCATTTGTATTTTCTTCTAATTTATCACACATTTCATCCAATTTATCTAACATATCCTCATGTGATTCATAATCACCTTTTTCAATGATAAATTGTTTACCAGGATGTTCTTTTTTCCATTTATCTAAATGTTCACTAGCATCATCTTCTGAATTAAATGTTTCAACAGGTTCACCATCACACATAATATGATAGTATTCTTTTTTATTTTCATCCATTTCAGAAATTATTCTTTTTTTAACTTCGGTTGAAATGATGTTTTCTAATATAGTGTTTAATTGATTTGTTTTCATATTATATAAATATACGTTTAATCTCATTTAATACTATTTTTTCCACTTCTGATGTTGGGATACCCAAACTTTTTGAAGTTTCTAGTATTGCTTCTCGTAATGGTTCAATTGCATTAATGTCTCCTTGATTACAATAAGGAAATTTCTTACATTTATCTTTTACTTTAATATAAACCCCACCAGGTCCTCCAAACTTAGGAAAATTCTTATCTTTTACCGCTCTACTTTGTGCAATTGTTTTAGGTCCACCGATTGCCAATGGATCTTTACGACCTTTAGTTGTTTTACCAAATAAAGGAACATCAAATGCTCCTGATGAACTAGCATCAGTTATTTCATCTATATCTTGTTGTGGTTTTGAATTATTAATCGTAGTTATTTTTCTTTTTATTGGTTTATTAGATAATGAACCTTCAAAAGATCCTGATGAACTTGCAGTTGTTTGTTCTTTGGTTTCTTTCTTTTTACCTTGACAATGTGCTCTTTGTGAAAAACCTTTAGGGTTATTACAATCAATTGAATTTTTATACTTTTCTGACCATTTTTCGTCCATGTTTTCCATTAGTTAACGTTTTTTAAAGCACCTTCCCAAAATGACTTTCTTTGCCATAATGTTTTAAATAATTCAACAACCACTTTGGTTGATAAATCAATAATTTTATCATCTATTTTTTTAACGCCCAATTCATTTTGTATAATTTTAACAACTAATTTATGAGCATCAGTAGAATCCAAAAAAGATTTAATTTCTTTCTTGGATATTCTTTCAATTTCTTTTCTATCTTGATCGGTTAATGCCATTATATATTATTTTTTCTTTCACTTATAATTGGGTTCATTGTATCCTGATATACTTTCAAGAATTTATTTAATTTTGTTATTAAATCAACTTGTTCTAATTCAAGTTTAAACATTTCTGCATTTAAATATAAACCATCATTTTGACCCGCAATTAAAACAAATTTTAAATCATTAATATGTCCATCCAACCTAATTTGTTCGGTAGAAATTACCATACCAGGTTCAAATTCAGTTAATTGAGATACTTGTGATTTAAAATTATCTATTAACTGTGATAACTTATTTTTTTGATCCTCGGTTAATTTCATATCTGAGGGATCATTTGAATTTAACTTAACCTCAACGTCATTAATAACAGTTACATCGTTTTGTTCATTATCTGTAGACTGTTGTTCAGGTGTGTTTTCAATTTGTTCTCTAAGTACATTTGATGAATGTTTACTTTCATTAAGTTTTCTTAATGTGTTTAACATTTTTTTGGTTTCATCATAACCTATGTATTTACTTTTCATTGTTAAAAAATATTCTAAAATTAAACGAAGGGTTTATATCTGTATAAATATCTGAGAAATTTGATTTACATACAATTCCTTTAAAATTATCTGCATTTTTAAAAAATCCTTGAGAAGGTACTATCTGTTTGAAGATATTATGTTTTTCGCATAATTCATTTGTTAATAAAGAAATGGAATTTAATTGTTCTTCCGTATACTTATCCCACCAATAATGATTTCTCCAATTTTTTAATAATGGGGTTAATCTATATGTATCACCTATCCAATTATAGTAAACACCAGTGATTGTGTTCTTTTCTAACCAACCTAAATTTTCAACCGCAATCTTTATTATTCGTCTATCTTTTATTGGATCATTAAATGTGTTAGAACTATAATTTGTATCAAATATTTTAAATATTTCACCACTCTTAGAAACAACAAAATGGGGAGCACTTTCGTACTTCCCATTGCGTCTGAATTTTAACATCTTAATAAAATCTTCTGTTCTTCTATTAGTGTCGTATAATAATATTTGTGTTTTTTTATATTTCTTCTTAACTACATTAATTTTATCTAATATTTCTACGTTGTGAATCACTAACATGTCGTGTCATTAATTTTTTCCCACTTGGGGTTCTTATGTTATCATAAGAAATGTTTTTACCAGGTCCATGTGTATAATAAAGTTGAAAGTCAGTCCCTTCATTCGGTGTTTTTTTTATGACCTCTTCAACAACAGATTGATCTATTACTTCATTTTCTTCTATTTTTACATCCTCAATAACTGGTTCTACTATTTCCTCAACTACTTTTTTTTTTCTTCAGGTTCTTCCTGAATTGATTCTTCAATTGTTTCAACATTCGATATTTCTTCAACTGTTGTAACTTGTTCTTTAACTTCTTCGGAAGTTTCTTCTATAGGAGTATCAAGAACTTGTTCTTCTACTTCTTCCGGCGTTGCAAATGGTTCTGATACTGTTTCATTTTTCCAATCCTCAAATTGACCTTTATAATCCTCTTGTTGAAGATTGTTTTCCCTTTTATTTGTTATGGTGAAAGGATTTGTATCATTAATTTCTTCAGGTTGTGTCATAGTGGAGAAATTTTCTTTCTCTTCATCATAACTCGGTATATATGGTTCTTCTTCATACATTTCCTCAAAATTAGATAACTTATGACCATTATAGTTTTCATATTCATCTTGATTCATTTCCTCTACTTCTTCATCACTTACCGCAGGATAAACTTCTCTTGACTTTGGTGGAGTATATGTGTCTTTAGGTAAATTTGTCACACCATCAGGTTTAATTTCATTCTCACCACCGGATTTAAAAACCTCTTCCTTTGTTACATATGGTTTTTTACTCAATATTGATTCAAGTTTGTTTAAATCCTTTTCAGTTGGTTTTATTTTAGTTGATTCAAAAATTTTATTTATCATTTCCTCCTCATCTATCTCTTTTTCTTCTTTCTCTTTTTCTTCTTCTTTCGGATCATTTTCACCCATAACCAATTGATTAAATGCAATGATTAGGGCAAGAGCCAAAGGATCAAATACAATAACAATTAATATGATGAAGAATTTAACTACACTATTAAGTTCAACACCAAATGATTCTGCCACAAATCTAAAACCACCAACTTCTCTTTCAATTCCAATATTATTATTTTTAATATCGTTAATCCTTGAATTATATGATACCGCACTATCTTGTAATGAACTAATCTTATTACGTATTTTAGACACTTCTTTATCTCTATTATCAACTGATTTCAATAAACTCCTATTAACCGTTCCATTTTCAATAATCTTACCTTGGTTTGATTCAAGATTATTTAATTGGTTAGATAACATGTTAATCTGAGTTTCATTTGATTTTATCTTATTATCCCAAACTGATACTTCTCTTTGGACTTGTTCCAATTTAATATTTTGTTGTTGGAACGCGTTCGATAAATAACCAAATATACCTGCAGATGTGATAACCATAAGGATACCAACAGCACTAGTTAAATACCATTTATTAAAACCACGAACAGTATCCCATGATTGTTTGAGATATGTTGCTGTAGTTAATTTTGCAAATTCTAATGAACCTGCCATTATCATAACAGCAATAGATGCCCCACTAAAAAGTACACCCAAACCTGTTACCGAAAAAAACGCAGCACTCCCTGCAATTAAAAATGCAGAGATTGCAACCATTGCCTTTAACCAATTCTTTTTCATATTAATCTTGATAATTTAATAAAACAAAACTTTCGTTTCTTAAAATGCGTAAACTCTTATCTCTAAGTTGTCTAACTCTTTCTTTAGTACAACCAAACTCTTCACCTAAATCATCTAAATTTGCCTCATACCCACATAACCCATAATATTTTTCAATTATAACCTTTTCTCTTTCATCCAAAACAGATAACAACATATTAACCCTTTTCTTTATTTCATCTGGTGAATTAAATAAATCATCAGGACTCTTTATATCATTATTTGGTATCAAATCAATTATTTGATCACCATCCTCATTTATTGAGTCAAATAAACCAACACAATATGGTAAATGAATTGAATTTGTTTCGACTGGTGGATTGATATCTATATCGTCCCCTCTTTCTTCTTGTCTTTTCTTTTTTTGTACGTCTTGAATCACATTTGTTGGGAGTCTTATTGTTCTTGAATGATCATTTAATGCTGCAATAATTGATTGTCTAATCCACCATACGGCATAAGATATGAATTTTAAACCACTTGTAGGATCAAATTTTTCAGATGCCTTTATTAATCCAATATTACCTTCAGATATTAAATCTAAAATTTCAAGACCTTGACTTTGATATGATTTTGCAATGGATATAACAAAACGTAAACAACCGGTAACCAATTCATTTTGTAATTTTTGTTTACGTTCTTTATCAATATTTGTTGTTCTTAATTCATTAAAAATTTCTTCTTCTCTTTCTAATGTTAAGAGTGAATACTGACGAATATCCTTCATGTATTGTTTTACTTCCTCTGTGTGATTTAAAATTAAGCTTGAGCTACGAGTCATATAAAATAGTTATTTAGTACAAATATAGTAAAAAAAAACCAATAAAACAAATCTATTTTATTGGAATATGTAATGATAAAAAATATATTAGTGTTTGAGAATCAAAAATCCAGTTAAAATCATAATAAATCCCCCTGACATATATGAAATTATTTTTCCCTTAACTTTCTGTACACCTAAATTAAATTCAAGTTTATTAACCTTATCTTCACAAAGTGAGTTTTTTTCTCTCTCCTTATCAATAATAATATTAAAATTAACTTCTTTTGTTTTCATGTCATTTATAAGACTATCTTTTAAAGTTAATTTCTTATAAACTTCTGTTAACTCCTCATTGGTTTTAATTAGATTTTCTTTACAAGAATCAAACCTCAATAAATCCTGAGTTATTTTTTTAACTATTGGAACAGGAAAACATTTATAATGTGTGGTGTCTTTTTTAGTGTTGTGTATTGTATCTGTAGCGGGTTGTGAAAAAACTGTCGAGTTCATCGTCAGTATAGTTATTAACATCATTAATTTTTTCATGATATATATTATTTATTGTTGTTTTTTCTGTTTTAATTTTTTCAATATTATGATCAATCTTTATAATTTCCTGTTTATAATGAACTATATTACTATCTAATTTCTTCTGTTGAACTTCAATCCTATTGATAAACAAATTAAGTGAATCTATTTTTTGATAATATTCAGTATTACGATTAACCACGTAATTAAAAGTAAAATGGAAGATAATACCAATTATCATTACTAATAATATAATTTTATAATATTTAGTGAAAAAATTAAGAATAAGTGACATAGTATTTGTTTAAAAATAAATATGTCACTTATCTAAAATTATCTTTTTTTAGTAATTATTTCATCAATAATACCATATTCAAGAGCTTCTTGTGAAGATAACCATAGGTCTCTTGTTGCGTCTATTTTTACTTGTTCTGACGATTTACCACAGTAATTACCTAATAAGTTGAATAATAAATCGTTTGTTTTTGTCCATTCTTCAAAATCAATTTTAGCTGATGCCCACTCACCACGAAATCCACCAGATGATTGATGAATCATCGTTCTAGCGTATTTTAATGATGTGCGTTTTCCTTTGGTACCGGCACCTAATAATAATGCCCCCATACTTGCACAAAGTGACATGTTAACTGTTCGTATATCAGATGAAAGATATTCTATCACATCTATAATCCCTAATCCACTAGAAACACTTCCACCAGGTGAATTTATTTGAAACGTAATATCATTATTATCCACAGTATCCAAATATTGTAATTGTGCTTGTGTGACAACACACATATTATCATTTACTTCACCACCCAACCAAATAATTCTTTCTTTCATTAACATACTGAAAATGTCGATTTGTGTCATATTCATTGGTCTTTCTTCTATAACATAAGGTGTAAGACTATCCTCAACTTGTTTGTTGTGATAGTGTAAATTCAAGGAACTAATTCCTCTGTCTTTCGCATAAAGACTAAAATCATTGTAAATATTCATAACCTTTTATTTTTGTGTTGCAAATATATGGTAAACTTTTTAAACTACGAAATCTTTTTTGTGATATAATCTATTGAAGATATATTTTCTTCTTTTTTAATCATAATTAAATTATCTGACCAGTTTCTTATTAATGTATTATGAGAAATTACAAATATATGTTCAAAATAATTTCTAATTTTCTTAAAAAACTCTCCAACCATTTCCAAATTCTCATCCGCAACTTTACCAAATACTTCGTCCATAACAACAATATTTGGTTTAGGTAAAGAAGATATTTTAGTTAATACACTTCTTAATGCTAATGATGATATTGTTTTTTCATATCCTGAACCTGAATTCAATGGTTTAACTACTCTTGATTCATTATCAATCATTAAGAATTCAACCTCATTCTTTTCATTAATATTTAATTCCAACATAAAATGACAACTATCGGTTAATAATCTAGATAATTCTTGATTTAATAATGGTATCATATTTTTAAGAATTATCTTAGATATACCATTTTTACCATAAATCATTAAATATGTTTTAAATACTTGTACTAATTCCTCTTCTGATTTAATCTTTTTAACCAAATCATCATTAACCTTTATCTTTTCACCCATATTGGTGATTTGATTTTTGTGTTTTTCAATGAAACCATTAGTTTGTCTGATATCACCATTCGTAGTTTCAATCAATGTTTTTAAAGTAATAACTTCATTATCAATTTTTTGATTCTCTTCTAGTTTTTTCTTGTTACTTTCAAAGTTATCAAGTTTAACTTGTTTCTTGTCTATGTCTAATTGTTTTTGTTCTGCCTCCAATTCATGACGAGTTCTACGAAGTTTATTCTTCTCATACTCATCATATTCTTTCTTCAGTAAATTCAATTTCTCATCTTCTTCTACCCTAAACTTCAATGATGTTTCTACTTCACTAATATGACTCTCACAATCCTTAATTTCATATTTTAAATCGTTAATTTCGTCTGTATGATCAACTTCTTCTAATGAACGTTTACAAGTTGGACAAATACTTCCTTCCTCTAATTCTTTAATTAATTTAAGATTCTTCTCAATATCATTACGAGTTACTTTAATATCAAAATTGAAATCAGAAATAACTTTTTTAACCCCTTCATGTTTATCTTCATAATAATATTCAGAAGGTTCAACAACAGAAATTTCATTAGCACTATCTAATGTTACTTGTTTTTGTCTTTTTAAATCATTAATTTCTTTTAAAAGAACTTTTGGATTAACTTTTATTAGTTCTTGGTCAATATTATTATTCCTTAAACGTAATGCAGTTTCTCTTTTTTCTTCTAATCCCCTTAATCTTATATTAAATTCACCTAAACTATCGGTTAATTTAATGATTTCATTTTCAGATTCAATTATGGTATTTCTACAAAGAGTATTATCATTTTCTAACTGAGTTAAATTATATGTGTTAGATACTAATTTCTTACACCATTCATTATAAATTTCTTTACAATTATCTTCCTTTAATTTAAGTGCTTCCAAACCTAAAAACTTAGTTAAAATCTGTCCTCTTGCTGTAGGTTTAGATTCAATCAATTCTTCCAAATTATAACCAGTGGTAAGAATGGTTGAAAGGAAATCTTCTTGTGTTCCAATTGCAGATTCAATAAACTCTTCTGTTTCTCTTCTTTGTTCACCACTTAAATTAGTTATAGTCCCATCAGAATTTTTCTTATAGAACTCTAATTTATTTGTAACAGTATAATCACCTGATCTACTTTTCTTCCTTGTTAAAATCCTTTCAATGAAATAATCTTCATTATCAATTGTTATTTCCCCTTTAACTGACAACTCATTTTCATCAGAAAACCTATTGAATATTTCAATATTAGTTTTAGTTTTAGTTGTTGTGTTAAAGAATAAGAACATTAATAAGTCTATTGAAATTGTAGACTTACCTCCAAAATTCCTAGGGGAAGATTCAACACACGTAATACCTTCCATTTCTGTAAAGTCAATAACATTATTATTTCCATATGAAAGAAAATTTGAAAACTCTATTCTTTTTATATACCATTTGTTATAACGAACTTTATTTTCATTTAATAAATCAATTGCCACATTAACTTTATTATCTAACCTATCAATCATATCCCATTTAATGTTGATTTTATTTTCTTCAATAAAATCCTTCATTAATTTCTTTTGGAATTGATGATCGGTGATACTATCAGATACTTCCAATGATTTTAGTTTAGTATCATCAGTATTGATGATGTGTTTAGGTACAATTTGAACATTTCTTGAACCATACTTATGTTGAAAGTATGTCTTAATTCTTTTAACCTTTTCTTCGGTAAAATTCTCAGATACATCTTCCCATGTAACCTTTATGACTGGTGTTTTATATTTCATATTATTTTATTCTATTTTCTTCAAAAAATTCTATTATTGCGTTTATTACCCATACTGAACCTGACGATACTAAACCATCAAAAAACCATGAATATGTTATACTTGTACCTAATATGTTATGAACTGGTGAAAATAAAAAAATCCCCATAAAAAAACCACTCCAAGTAGAAAAACACATTGGACAACTTATTATTCCATATATAAAATTTAAAAAAATATTTTTTTCACCTAATTTCCTAATAAATTCTCTAATTTTTTCAAATATTGAACCATAAACAACAATGTTCATTAATCCATAATTCATGATAATCCAAGTTAAAAGTTTAATTGTCATATTTTCTATTTTTTTTTATGTTATCATTACCCCATAGTGGTTGTAAATTATTGTAATTATTAAAAGATAGTACGTCTTCTTTATTTTTAGTTAAAAATAATGGTTTAATATGGTCTACATGCCATTCTCCATAATTTTCCCAAGACATCCCTTCAGTAAATTGATTTTCTATATATTTTTTAAAATCATCATAACTTAATCCAATTATATCAAAAGTTCTTTCAGAAATATTTTCACCTTTCATATATTTTCTAATTCTATCTCTTATATTTTTTTTACACCTAAAAACAGGGTCAGTTTTCATTTTATTTTTTTTCCATTCATTATTTTTTTTTCTTTCTATTTCTTTATTATCATAATAATATTTTTTTCTTTTTTCTCTTTCTTTATCTATATTATTAATATAATATTCT
>Ga0209084_1000560_pt1 | contig 35013 bp, 28 predicted proteins | sample C_130820_MF_Meta_FD_187309 | JGI IMG/M metagenome (GOLD analysis project Ga0209084, IMG submission 187309) | Freshwater microbial communities from Lake Croche, Canada to study carbon cycling - C_130820_MF_MetaG (SPAdes) (version 2) | ecosystem: Environmental > Aquatic > Freshwater > Lake... | reverse complement strand
ACAGTAACTCTTGCTTACCTATGGTTCCCCTACATGGCGCTCCCTGTTTATGCGGCTGTCGACAAGTTACCTGATTCTCTACTTGAGGCATCCGCTGATCTCGGGGCTTCTCCGATGCAAACAGTCCGATACATCTTGTTACCTCTCGTTTATCCCGCACTGATTGCCGGTGCAATTTTCACATTCTCATTGACGCTAGGTGACTACATTGTGGTAAAGATTGTTGGTGGCAAGACTCAACTCTTCGCCAACATCGTTTTTGACAACATTGGAACCGCAGGTAATCTTCCGTTCGCAGCGGCAGCTGCAATAGTTCCCATTGTGGCTGTGGTTTCATTCTTGTTTCTTGCCCGTAGGACTGGCGCATTGGAGAATCTCTGATGTTTCTCTCTCGACGTGCAAAGTATCTACTAGGTGGCTTAGTCGGCGCAGTTGGCCTGTTTCTTTATGTACCTCTGCTGACTGTCATGGTGAACTCATTCAATTCATCTAAGACATTCTCTTGGCCACCGACCTCTTTTTCATTGGAGTGGTGGGGCAAGGCGGCAAGTAATGAAGGAGTTGTAGCAGCATTTAGAACCAGCGTTATTGCAGGTTTCGGAGCAGCGACTCTGGCGATCGTACTGGGCTCAATGATTGCGTTTGCGGTATCCAGGCACTCTTTCTTTGGCAAAAATACGGTGTCGATACTTGTAGTCCTTCCGATTGCTTTGCCGGGCATTGTGACTGGTATCGCACTCAATGCGACATTTAGAACTGTGCTAGAGCCATTTGGAATTGGGCTTGGTCTTTTTACGGTTATTCTCGGCCACGCAACATTTTGTATTGTCATTGTGTACAACAACATGCTTGCTCGCTTGCGGCGTCTGGGCACATCGCTTGAAAATGCCTCTTCAGATTTAGGTGCGCAACCATGGCAGACCTTCTGGTACGTCACTTTCCCTTCAGTGAGGTCTGCGTTGATTGCTGGTGCTTTGCTAGCTTTCGCTCTGTCCTTTGATGAGATCGTGGTGACTACGTTTACGTCTGGTGCGCAGGTTCAAACCTTGCCGCAGTGGGTATTCAACAATCTCTTCCGCCCTAATCAGGCACCGATTGTGAATGTGGTCGCCACTCTTCTGATCGTGGCATTTGCAGTTCCAGTGTGGATTAGTCAACGACTCACCAGTGATGACCGTTAGGCGGAGTGCTCTCTGCGCACTTGATAATGCGTTTGCAGTGAAACGGGAGTACACTCAAGTTGGTTGAACCTTCAACTAATTCCTAAGGAGTTCATATGCCTGCAATAACCGCAGATACCTTGACCTTGCCCCGTTTTGACGTAGCGCCAGATGCAATTGTTCGTCAGGTGAAGAGCGTTACGAGTGCACCGCAGGCATACGAAGGTGAAGGTTTCCCAGTGCGTCGAGCCTTTGCGGGCATTCCGACGAGCGATCTTGATCCGTTCATCCACATGGACCAAATGGGTGAAGTCGAGTACTTACCGGGTGAACCCAAAGGCACGCCGTGGCATCCGCATCGTGGCTTCGAGACTTTCACGTACCTGATGGACGGTCGCTTTCTGCACCAAGACTCCAATGGTGGCGGTGGCATCATCGGTGAAGGCGGCACTCAATACATGACTGCTGGCGATGGCATTCTGCACATTGAAACACCCCCTGAAGATTTGGTGATCTCAGGCGGTATTTTCCATGGCGTTCAGCTCTGGATCAATCTTCCAAAAGAGAAGAAGCGCATCGCACCGGCGTATCAGGATCTGCAAGGCCAAGATTCGGCAATGGTGTCTAGTGCTGACGGCGGCGCACTTGTTCGTGTTCTTGCCGGCGATGTTGCAGGTTTCCGCGGTCCCGGCATTTCGCACACACCGATCGCCATAACGCATGTGACGGTTGCTCCGGGTGCGCAGATTGACATCCCGTGGCGCAAGGATTTCAATGCTCTGGCATATGTATTGGCAGGCAACGGTTCAGTGGGACCTAACGGTCAGCCGATTCGCACGGGCCAGATGGCTGTGCTCACTGAAGGTGACCTGATTCGTTTGCGAGCCGATGTGAATCAAGATTCGCGTCATCCAAGTTTTGATGTGTTCCTGCTCGGTGGTATCCCATTGCGCGAGCAAGTCTTCCAATATGGTCCTTTTGTGATGAGTACTCGCGAGGAAGTCATGCAGGCGATGGAGGATTACCAAAAGGGTCGTTTTGGTCACATCCCCGTGAACGCGATCATGCCGCACCGCCCATAGATTTGGGGTATGAGGTTCTTGACGTGAAGCGCACGGTTAAGAACGAGGCATATTTCACTAGCGGACAAGTCGCTCAAAAGTGCGTGGACTTTGTGGATCGCGCATTTCAGTTGAGTTCTTTTGATGTCATCGTCGAGCCCAGTGCGGGTGATGGGGCGTTCTTCAAACTACTTCCTATGGCAAAGCGTATTGGGGTGGATGTTGCTCCGCAAAGTACTGAGGTAGTTGAAGCAGACTTTTTGCAATGGAAACCATCGACTTCAAGGCGTGTGCTCACAATTGGCAATCCACCCTTTGGGGCCAGGGCATCTCTTGCTGTGAAGTTCATTGCTCATGCCGCAGAATTCTCGGATGTCATCGCTTTCATCTTGCCAATGAGTTTCAACAAATACACCTTTAAGAATCGGGTGCCGCTGAACTTTCACCTGGTGGATTCAATGAACATTTCAGACGAATTCTCACTTGATGGTCAGAATATTCCAATAAATACTGTTTTTCAAATTTGGGAAAAGCGTGATGAACTGCGCACCAAGCAGATTGGTGCTCGCACGCATCCTGACTTTGACATGCGGCATGCACACTTGTCGCGCGTGACGCCTCGACAACTTCTGGAATTGCAAGCTTATGATTTCGCAATCGCACAGGTTGGCAATAATTTTGCGCCGCGTGATCCCGGCGGAATTGTTAAAGGTAGTTATTGGTTCATTAAAGCGAATGCCCCGCAAGTGAAGGAACGCTTCGAACGTTTGGACTTTACTTTTTTGGATGGCATGAATCTTGCGCATAAGAGTCTGTCAAAAGCTGACATCATCGCCGCCTACGAGAATGTGGCGAAGTCACATAACTAACCGCTATTTGAGTTATTCACCTCGCTTGTAGGGTTGAAGTATGACCGCACGCAACCCTGACCGTGATTCGTACTTCCCGGCGATCGAAAAGAAGTACGGCGAACCTATGTCGTATTGGTTTGAACGCATGGAGACAGTAACTGGTCAAAAATACCCAGAGCAGATTGCTTACCTGCGTGAGAACTACGGGTTCTCGCAGACCCATGCCAATGCGCTAGTTCTCTACTGTCGTGGCTCGAAGAGTGCGCATCGAGTAAATAGCGCTGTCGAGTACTTGGCTGAGTTTGATGATGAAAAGCGCAGTACTGCTGAGAATATTTTCAAGACCATCACCACGAAGTACCCAAAGATGGAACTTGTTGTTGCGTGGAATAAGCCGATGCTCAAACTCGGCGATGATTACATCTTTGCCCTAACTGTCCACACCAAGCACATCTTGATTGCTCCTTGGGGCGATGGCATGATTGCCAAATTTGAAACTCTACTTGCCGATTATGAAACCAACAAGAAGACCTTCAAAGTTCCTGTGGATTGGAAGATTGATAAGAAGCTTCTGCTCGATTTGGTCGCGGCTCGATTGGCTGAAGTTTCCGAGCAGTAGGCGCACCGCACAATTTGTAGTGAGTGGGGATGAGTTCACTAACCACACTCTCGGCCAGGACATTCACTGAGCAAACTCCATCTGACGCAGTTACTGTGTCATCATGCGAGTAGCTCAAACCAAAAACGGTTTTGCACCTAAGACGTGTGAGCGTTGTGGCCTGATGTTCGAGTGGCGCAAGAAGTGGCAACGCGATTGGGAGTCTGTGAAGTATTGTTCCGAGCGGTGTAAGCGCGCATCATGACTCGACTCATTTACATTCCGTTCGATCAACTCAATGTTGAGCACGGCTCCATGAAGATTGCCAATCGAGACACTGACCACATTGTGCTGATTGAAAGCCAGCGGATGGTCGAAGGTCGCAAGTGGCACAAGCAAAGGCTGCAGTTCCTCATTTCGAGTGCGCGCCACTTTGCCGATGCACTTGAAGCAGATGGTTGGCAAGTTACATACTTTAAGGCTGCAAACACCGCTGATGGTTTGCGCGAAATGCACACGCTGCATCCCGGTGCTGAAATAGTTTGCGCAACTCCGAACTCATTTCGGCTCAAGCAACAGCTCGAGGAATTTGGTGTCACATTTGTCGAGAACGATTTCTTTCTCACATCACAAAGCCTGTTCGAGTTATGGGCCGACAAGCAATCCAGTTTCACACTGGAGAACTTCTATCGTGCCCAGCGCAAGCGGCTAGGCATCTTGATGGACGGAAGTGAACCACTTGGTGGCAGCTGGAACTACGATGCGGAAAACCGCTTGCCACCGCCCAAGGAACATGACTGGGGAACACCTGTCTACTTCGCTTTTGATGACATTGATGATGAGGTATCGGTAGAGCTTCCTGAAACTGCCTGGGGAAATCTGAATGGCAAGACCTGGGGAACTACCCGGGCAGAAGCTCTTGCCCAGATGGCTCACTTCTTTGAACACCACTTCAAAGACTTTGGTCCGTATGAAGATGCAATCCCGATTCAGAGTTGGAGTGCACATCATTCACTGCTGAGTCCCTATCTGAACAACGGTCTGTTACATGCATCAGAAGTCGTCGCTGCTGCATTGGCAAGATTTGCGCAGGGCGATATTCCTATTTCCTCTTGTGAAGGTTTCATTCGCCAGATCATCGGCTGGCGTGAGTACATCAATGGCATGTACTGGTTCCTGGGCGAGGACTACCGGGACAACAATCACCTGAATGCTGATCGCAAGTTGCTTCCGCTGTTTCATGAACCTGACAAGACTCGGATGAACTGCGTGAAGTCGATTGTGGCGGATGTGCAGGAGCGAGGCTGGACTCATCACATTCCGCGCTTGATGGTTTTGAGCAACTTGGCCCTGATTACGGGTGTTTCGCCGCAAGAGTTTTTGGATTGGATGCGGGAAGTCTTTGTTGATGCTGCTGATTGGGTCATGGTGCCTAATGTCATTGGTATGGCTACACATGCTGATGATGGTGTCTTGATGACTAAGCCTTATGCAGCCGGTGGCGCCTACATTTCCAAGATGGGTCAGTATTGCAAGTCATGTGTCTATGACCCTAAGAAACGCACTGGTGAAGATGCCTGTCCGTTCACAACTCTGTACTGGGACTTTCTCGACCGGCACGCGGACACCTTCGGCAAGAACCATCGGATGTTCCAGCAAATGGGCGGCCTGCGAAGACTGAGCAACTTGCCCGATGTCAAAGCTCGTGCGGCTGCGGTTCTTGAAGGACTTGATCAAGGCACAGTGTGACCGGGTTATTGCCCGTTTACTGAAGTCCAACATAGTAACGCTTGACGTTATTAATGTTGGACATTACTATTTGTAAGTGATCGTATCTTTTGCAGATAAGGCAACTGAGACGAGTTCTTCAGGTAAGGAAGAGCAATGGCAAAGAAGAGTGTGAAGTTAGACCCAGTGACGCCTGGGGAGTTGCTCTGGGAGGAGTTCCTGGTGCCAATGGAGATTTCTCGGTATCGCTTGGCCAAAGAAATCGGTGTGCCCGCTCAGCGTATTGGTGACATCGTGATGGGGAAGCGAGCCATAAGCGCCGATACTGACCTACGCTTGTCCCGATACTTTGGACTGAGTGAAGGTTTCTGGCTGCGGGCACAAGCTGCTTGCGATCTAGAGATTGCCCGGAGTGCCATTGAGGAAGAGCTAAAGAAGATCGTGCCATTCCACGGAACAGCCAGTTAGCGGAATGGCACGATCAAAAGTGAAGTTACTTCACTTGCAGGTACTTATCCGCAACTGAAAGTTGTGTCCAAGTGCGACCGCCACCGGTGAGCTTGTAGATGGGCAAGACGACGTATGTATTGTTTGCAAGGTAGAACCCACCGAGTCCTGGTTCAGCCTTGGTGATCTCAACTTGATCTAGCTGCACCTCAAGTAGCGGCCGTCCCTGATCGTCAACAGCTTGACTCGATGAGAGGGCGTATCCAACGCCAGTATCTCCAAGCGGGTACACCTGATCGGATCCGTAAATAGGTTGCGGGCCGCCATATGCCATTGACCATTTGAGGTCTTGTGAGCGCAGGACCGCAGTTTTTGCGCCTACGATTTCGTAGTCAGGAACCGCAACTGCCTTGGTGAAGATTCCACCTGCATGAACTACAGACTTATCGGGAGCAAGTTCGATAGTCCACTGTAAGACTGTGTCTTGACCTTCGAGTTCGTGCCCATCAACAGTGACATGCGCTACGACCTGTACGTAGGGTCGAGCCAAACCGTTCTCATCTTGTCCAAATGCTTGCTTACCTGAGTGGGTTTCCCACGTGACATTACTGAGATCCAGACCTGCTGTGCCAAAGATCTCTTTAGCTACTGAAAGCGCTTCTGAATCCGATAGTGCCTTGCCAGTCTTGATTTTGCATGGTCCTGATGAATCAGTCTTGGCTCGTTCACCGTAGTTCTCTTCGCAGGCGTACTGACCGTTGTCTGGATTGTCGTAGTACCAGTAGACCAAACTGTCCGCTTGCGGAGCCAACTCAATCGTGGCTCGCGTGTCATTCTCGGTAACTCTTGTGCCATCCTCTGCTGATCTGTGACGAATCTGGTGTGACCCGATGCCAAATGCTTCGATGAGATTTTTAACCGCAGCACCTCGGTCCAAATCTTTAGCACTCATGATGTACGCGTGGCCGGTACCTGGGGTATCAGGAAGTGAGTCAGCTGGAGTAAGCCATGCGCTACCACGCCAAATGGCGGAGGATCCTAAGGCCGATGATTTCCCTGCGGCATAGCCGGGCGAAGTTCCGGCAAGTGTTTCCGGAGTGTCGTTGCAGCCTGCTCCGGCAGCGACGGATTCAGCAGTACAGATCATAGAGATGGCACCTTTTGAAACAGTGTCATTACAGATTGGCTCTTCCGGTGTGCACGCCATAGCTACCTGCTGGTTGTCAATCGAGGCAATCTGACCCCTTGCTGCGATTGAGTAGCCAGCTCCACCACCGACACCTACGAGCAACACCGCTGCTGCAGCTGCATAAGACCAGCGAGGGAAGCGCGTTGAGCGGGCTGTGTGTGCACTCAAACTACTGACCTCTGCAAGATCACTCGTGTCAACCTTTTCTCGAATAGCCACTAAATCTGGCTGGTCAATGCCAATGACAGGATCAGCAGCTTGCAATGCCTGCAGAGCATGCTCTTCATCTTCAGGAAGATTTACTTCGGTGCCATCAAGATTCATGAGTAGTCCTTTCAACGTCTACACACCCTTATGTTTCGAGGCGCCTGATTCCTGCATTGGAGAATAGAAAATCTGTCGACAAGAATTTGATCAGCATTCCGTGCAGGATTTTCTAGCGTCAACACATAAGTTGGTAAGCGACACTCGTGCGAGAGGGCATCATGAAAGAAAATGCGGTTGAAGAGCCGTTCAGCGCGCACAAAGAAGCTTCATTCGAAGAACTGTTCAGCGCTCATGCGATTGATGTTCACAGGTATGTCAGCCGACGCCATATCGGCAATGATGTCGATGACTTGGTGGCCGAGGTTTTCACTCTGGCTTGGCAAAAGTGGAATGAGATTCCGGATGACTTTGAGTTGCAGTGGCTGTATCGCACAGCATGGTTCGTTCTAGCAAACGCACATCGGAAACATACTGAGATACCCATCGACACTAGTCAGATTGAAGGATTCACTGCTGACATCGCGGATGTAGTCATTGAACAAAGCGAGATGCGGCGCGTATGGCTCGAAATTCCGGAACGCGACCGTGAAATCTTGCGTCTAGTCGCTTGGGAAGGTCTCACTCCACCTGAAGTTGCTGCGGTATTGGAGATTTCAACGGGCGGAGCAAGTTCAGCTATCTCGCGTGCTCGCAAAAGTCTCTCTGGCTGCATGCAAACAAACCACGAGACTGAAGAATCTGGAGTGACCAACCAAAGGTAAACTCTTTACGTGCCAAGGTTGATGTCCGATAGTGATAATCCCGAAGCAAGAATCACAAATCCAGCGCGCAACATCAACCGAATCCAGCAACGTGTGCCTGCGCTTTTTGGCTTACTCACACTCCTTGTGGGGCTCATTGATCTGGTTATGCTCACTGTGCCATTCACGCATGAACTCTTCATCAGAAGGCTTTCCGACTTACCGGGTGTGATTCGTGGCCCTGCCGTGTTGTCCACATTCGCTGTGTCTCTCGGACTCATCCTTATTGCAGATGGTTTAGCTCGTCGCAAGCGTCAGGCCTTCGCCATAACGACGGTCTTACTCGGAATAGTGGTGACGAATCGGATCATTCTTTATCGAAACGATGCAATCGGCACTTTAAGGCTAGCCATTCCGCTGACAATTCTTGTATCACTAGTTGCATCGCACTCACTATTTGATGCCAAGCCAGCACCTCAGTCATTGCGGCGTGCTTTGAACCGGTTGCTCTTTGGTGGAATCGTGGTCTGGCTGTTGTCCGTTCTTGTGGTGTGGACCCGTTTGCGTGAGCTCAGGCAGCAGTGGAGTTGGTCTACTTACTTCAGCGATGGAGTCCCTGGACTAGTTGGCATTGTTACTCCGATAACAGCCCAGGATCACATTCGAAGCGAGGCAACTTACTTCGCACTGGCTGGATTAGGACTGGGATTCATTGCCTCAGTGTTTTACCTCGTGTTGCGCAGCCACAAACCTGAAGGCTTAAGTCTCGCCCAAGAGACGTTGAAGCTTCGTGCGCTCTATGACTCCACTGGTAGCGGCGACTCCTTGAGCTACTTTGCTCTTCGCGATGACAAGCTCATGTGCTGGTCCCCAGATGGTCGAGCTTGCATTGTTTATCGCGTCGAACTTGGAGTTGCTCTAGCTGGTGGAAACCCCATTGGTGACGAGGGCGCTTGGCCAGAGGTTATGCGTGAGTTTGTTAACTTGGCACATTCTTATGGCTGGCTCGTTGCTGTCGTATCTGCGAGTGAACGGGCAGCAGAACTCTGGGCGAAGTGTGAAGGCTTCACTAGCTTGCAAATGGGCGACGAGGCAGTCGTTGAGACCGCAGCATTCAGCCTGGTAGGTCGTCCAATGAAAAATGTACGCAATGCTGTTACACGCGCCAAGCGACGTGGATACAGAGTCGATGTGCGTAGGTTAAATGAAATCCCTTCGACCGAAGTCGTAGAACTGGATGCCCTCGCTAGTTCATGGCGAGTCGGTAAGACTGAGCGAGGTTTCTCCATGGCTCTTGGCCGAGTAGATCAAGCCCGTGACCCCAATGTGTTGGCAGTTCGCACTTACGTCGATGGCTCGTTGCATGGTTTTATGACGTTTGTTCCATGGGGCAGCGATGGGGCTTCGCTGGACTTTATGCGCCGCCATCCGGATGCAACCAACGGCATTAATGACCTGATGCTCTCTGAATTCATTGTGTGGAGTAAGTCGAATGGCATTGCGCACATTTCTCTGAATTTCACAACGTTCAGAAAGTTGCTCGAGAGAGGTTCCAGCGATAGTTCAAATCCATTAACCAAAGTTGGTCGTTGGGGTCTGCTGCTTGCATCTCGCTACATACAAATTGAGACGTTGCATCGATTCAATGCCAAGTTTGGCCCGGTGTGGCAGCCTCGTTATTTGGTATTTGAGTCGCGCAGAGAATTCGTTCGTGCTGGTCTGAGTGCTCTCGCTGCTGAGGGTTTCCTCTAGGCCAGCATCTGCGTCCGTCAACGGACTACGACGTCCACTGACTACGCCGTTCGTCAAATACGACGACAGTTAAGCCAGTGCTACTCCAAGCCGTCCAAGGCACGTAAGAGCTGATCCCCATGTTCGTGAGGATGTTGTGTGTAGATGTCAATCCAGTCAGCCAGTGTGTAGCGACCTGACTCCGTGTGCGTACCAAAGCGAGTGAGGTCAACATCAGTGACTTGTTCGAGAATAAGAGCCGATGATGCTCGAACTGCAGCAATGACTTCTAGCGCTGACTCGATCGGAAGATGTGCGTAACCGAGGCTCACGCACTCTGCCCAAGCAGCTTCGTCATATCCCTGAATCAGTGATCCAGCCGGTTCAGCCAGTAGTCGTCGCAAGCGAACGTATGACTGTGCTTCGCTGTCGGCCATGTGGTGAATTACTTGCCGTGCTGACCACCCTTCAGGATGGTGATTATCAAGATTGTCGCTTGTGGTCTTGGCGACACATTCAAAGAAAAACTTTGTTGCTTCTAGGTAAGCGCTTTGCATGTCGTTAAGACTAGCAACGCGAGGCTTAAGGAGTCACAGGTATTACGAAGGTGAGTGCCCTGGGGCTGTACGTCTGCCAATCATCCGGGGTAAACGTCACAACGACTTTCAGAGTGCCTGCTCTTAGTAGCTTGTTCACTGGAACCGAATACCTGAAAGAACCAGATACATCAGAAAAGGCATTGAAGAATGAGGCAGGCAGCCGAGTTCCTGCGACTAAAGTGCTCGGTGGAGACCAATGAATATCGCCCTGTGCATTTTTTTGTAGATAAGCGGCTGCGCTTTTGGTCGCATTTGCTAGATGAGTCGAAATCCAAGCCCCCGCAGCTAGTGTGTCGTTGAAGCTCATCCCGCGTCCGGTGTCCGCGGCGATGCTATCTCGTTGAGCTGTCAAAATAGTTGAGATGGTTGGTGCAAGGTTGAGAGCATTTGCGACTTTACTTACCTTTGCTATCGCCTTGAGATACAGACTCTTGCAGTAGTCATTGATTCGACATTTGTTGAACAGGATGCCGATGCCCGCCGAGAAGTCCGCGGCATTCCCGCCGAATGTTTGATCGGTGCCCCAAGGGAGTAACTCAAAATAGCCAGACTGATCACTGTGCAGGTAATAGTTATTTGGCGTCCACGTTTGAGTGCTGGTGTAGCCATCCCAATGGTTAAGGTACTGCTCGGTTGCCATGGCTTTTGCCACTTCCTCCACGTTGAGGTACTTGCCGACTTGGGGAGAAGAGATTGGGAAGCTGTTCAGGACAGAAATGAGATTAGCAAGGTCGGACCGATCAGTTTGCGAACCCTCGTCGATTTGATAGGCGTAGTCAGCGCGGTTCACATTTAGATCTGGAGCCATATCAGTCCAAAGAGCCTCATATAAATGCTGGGTGTTTGAATAATTCCAAGACAGCGAAGTATCGTCGTACGGCTCCAGAGTTAAGTAGAAACCCCAGAAAATGTTGTTGATGTAAACAGATGCATAACCTACTCGGGGACATGGGATTCCCATCGAGCGAAAGAGTGTGTAACTGGCCCATTCGTGGACAAGAGAAGGATCTTGCACCATGTTGTTCAAAGTGAGCTTGTTGAGTCCGAAGTAGCGCTGCCCAGGAACCGTGGTGTCAAATTTGATTTTGAACGAAGACTTGCTTGGGCTGCTTAGAGTGCCAAATGGGCGATAGGACCCGTAACCGATTTTGAGTCGGATGCCCACTTGCAAAGGTGTTGGCGCAGGTGAGGGTGCAGATGGACTTGTCATCACGAAGGTCGCGGGCTGATAGATCTTGCCTGGATTTCCATTCTGAAAGTTGGTAACAGTTGCGCTCGGCAGTGTGATGTCGATGCGCTTGCTCAGCATTGGATCAAAAATCCACGATGAGGTGTCGTATGCACTCCCTAGAGGTGCGAGTTTGTTTACGGTACCGTACGTCGGAATTGTTGCACCCCAGCCCGATTGCGTTCCATCAAGTCGACCCCACGCAAATCCTGGGGCTAGAGGAGGGACATCGACGCTATCAACCAGAGTTGACTTGCCGTGTGAGACTGTAGCAAGTTTGATTGTGTCGCCACCACAGGCAATGTTGAACTGAAAGTTCTCTGCCTTGGATCCCTTAAGAACTTTGGTGTAGCGCTTTGACGGAAGAATGATCGAGCCAATGCGCTTCACATGGTAGCGATTATTCAAGTCGCCGAGGTGATCGGCAACTACCCAGTCACTGAGATCAATCGGCGTTGTGGACGCGTTGTACAACTCAATGTAGTCAGGCCGACGGTCATCGCATCGGACTTCATTGAGAACTACGCCAGTTGGGGTGGCCGCTTGCGAAGTTTTGAGTGGTGCCACAGCGACAAGTGCTACTGCGCACATTGCCGCAGTCACGAAAATACGGATGTGCTTGCCGGTAAAGCTCATCTGGATTGCCACGAAACCCCCATGGTTTGAATTGCCACCATTGTTGCATGCTGACCGACTAAGTAGGGGACAAATGTGGTGACTTGATGATTCGCTTGAAGTATGTGGTGCCGTATTTCGGGACTAAAGTTAGCAAAAACGGAATGAGATACACGTGTCGACAGCATCGGTGCCGCCAGTTGCCTCACCTTGGCATCTGTCGCGAACAGATGCACTGTTGATGGCAGTGGTTGTTGTTGCTATTTCCAGTTCTGGACCAATCATTGCGTTGAGTACGGCACCAGTGCTAGCAATGGCGATGTGGCGGTGCATTTTTGCCTCTGCACTGACTTTGCCCCTCGCTGCTCGCAAGCAAGGTTTTGCATCTCTGACTAAATCGCAGATTCGCGGTTGTGCCTTGGCTGGTTTTGCCCTTGCAGTTCATTTCGCGCTTTGGATTCCCAGCGTTCGGCTTACTTCAGTTGCCAACTCGGTTGCATTAGTAGCGACGCAACCTATCTGGATGTTGCTCATGTCTAAACGACTCGGGCACGACATTCCTAAGCGCGTCTGGTGGGGTATTGGAGTGGCATTCCTTGGAGTGCTCATGGTGGTTGGTGTGGACTTCACTGTTTCCACTCGCGCATTACTTGGTGACGCAATGTCAGTAGCTGGTGCGGCCGCGGCTGGGGCTTATTTGATGATCGGCGGGCATGTGCGAGCCACCGTAAGCAATTCGGTCTACACCGTGATTGTGTACGCAGTTTCTGCTGGCGCACTTGGCTTGTTGGCCTTGGGTCTAAACACACCACTGTGGGGGTTTAGCTCACGGGACTGGATTCTCATTGGTCTATTGACCTTGGGTGCTCAGCTACTCGGACACTCGTTGATGAGCCGGTTGATGGCCACCACCACAGCTGCGGTTGTGGGGATAGCAGTGTTGTTTGAACCGCCAGGTGCAGCCATATTTGCTGGCTTCTTGCTCCACCAGCGCATCCCACTAACGGCTGTGCTGGGTATGACCGTCATTCTGTGTGGACTGGTGATTGTGGTACGTCAATCCAACAAAGCAGCTGCAGTTGAAGCGGTTTAGCGTTCATTTCTCAAAAAGGTCTCCTGCGACCATGGGCACCTAATCATGAGCACTCCAAACTTAGGTACCTAATCATTGAAACGGCAAGCCTTCTTGCTGAAAGTCTTGACACCGCAGCATGAGGCATTGCATTTGGCTTGGAGTCCCACGACCAAGCGTCAGTTCTGTAAAATTTATGGTAATTTACATCCATTAAGGATTTTTTCCCGATGGAGTTGAAAATGTCAGAAATTTCTCAAGTAGTCATTGATCACGATACTGAGCTCATTCCCAACCCGAACATAGACTCCAGCACTCAAGCGACAGCGTTGAGTGGGGGCAATTTCCAGGATGCCAGTTGGTTAAAGCTGGTCTCGGCCATAGAAACCTTGCGACCCATGCAGGACAAAGATGGCTCAATCGATCTCTCCAGCAATGACGTGCATGTGGCGGCAACCGCGGTTGATCGCGTCCTTGAAGCAATCGTCGAACTGACCCCAAAGTTTGATCATCAAGCGAAGTATCTCGAGCAGGTTCAAGTCGACATCAAGTCCTGGGCAGACTCCGGTTTTCACGTACCCGACTTTTACGACTCTCTGGAACTTTTCCGACCAGATCTCGATAGGCGCGATGGCGTAGTTAACTTGGCTGTCTTCTCGATGTACACCCAAAATGGCAATCCAAACCGAAACCTCGAGGCAGTTATCACTCGCAATTTCTGGCCGGACTGGTTGGCTGCGCAAGAAGAGGTTTATCAAAACAGTGCCTTTGTGCCGATTGAGTTTGTCGCTTTCACCGAGGGTTACAACACGAACTCAGCGGTGCTCTTTCCTGAGACCGTTGCCACCAGAGCAGTGAGCGATTATCACTGGGGCGGTATCTTCTGCGATAGGGAAGCAGCAAGATTTCGGCTTGTAACAAGTGCGGCGCATAAGTCGCTCCAGTTGGAGTTACCTGATGAAGTCGAGGAGCTAGTCAGTAATCAACTCTTGGCACAAGAAACCTATGCACTCTGGGATCTCATTCACGATCGGACGCATTCCACTGGTGACCTGCCTTTTGATCCATTCATGATTAAACAGCGAATGCCATTTTGGATGTACGGAATTGAAGAACTCAGGTGTGACCTCGGCACTTATCGTGAGTCGTTTGAACTTGCCGGCCAGGGAGCGCGACTAGGCAAATACATCAGGTTTGCGATTGTCTTTGATCGGCTTTTCCGTTTCGCGATAACTGGTCCACGCGTCCGAAATTATGACGGACTGGGTGGGCAGATCATCTTTAGTCATCTCCTTCGACATGGTGGGTTGGATTGGACGAACAACACACTGACCATGGATTGGAACAAGGTCGATTTGCTGATGATCGACCTTTGCGAGCAACTTGGGAAGCTCTATCACGATGGCGTAAATCGGTCGAAACTGTCTCAGTGGCTGGCTTCCTACGAATTTGTTACAGACTTAGTTGAGCCACATCCTGCTTCGCACTGGAGTAAGGGTTCGGACAGTCTGCCGCTAGACGGTGAGCCTAAAGATTTGCTCAATCTGATCATGGATGACGAGTTTCCACTCAATGTCTTTTATGACAAGTTGAGCCTGAAACTCAAAGATGTGCTGGCGCAAACCAAGGGCATCACTGCCTAGGTGGCAGAATCACCCTATGGAGTCACTCGATCAGAAAATCCTCACGCTACTGGCGCAAGATAGTGCCCAGTCACTTGAGGATCTTTCGACCAAGCTGACTATTCCAACTTCGACGTTGCATCAACGCATCAAAAAGTTGGAAGCAAGAGGTGTAATCAGCGGTTATCAAGCGAAACTAAATTTGAAGTTAGTCGGGTTGAACACCACCTCGTTCATTTTCTTAACGCCTATCGATCCGGCGGCTCCAGATGATGTACCGAATCGCATTGAGACAATCGCCGAAATCGAAGGTTGCTGGTCCGTCGCTGGTCCGCATAGTTACCTGATCAAAGTCAATGTTTCTGAGCCTGAAGATCTTGAAGCTCTTTTGGCGCGGATTCGAGCAGCGGCCAATGTTCGAACCGAAACTACAGTGGTGTTGTCAACGCCCTTTGCGGGCAGGCCTCCAGCAATTCCAGTTGAAACCGAAAGCAAAGGAAAGTAAATGTCTGAAAGAAAAATTTGGCGCGGGTTCGCTAGCGACAACTACGCCGGAGTTCACCCAAAGATTCTTGCGGCAATCGTTGGTGTAAACGATGGGCATGAAATTGCTTACGGTGACGACACTGAGACCGCACGGTTTGAAGAATTGGTCACGGAACATTTTGGTGAGCACGCGTTAGGCTTTCCAGTTTTTAACGGCACTGGAGCAAATGTAATTGCGCTTCAAGCAGCGCTAGAGCAATGGGAAGCAGTGCTCTGCACTGAGAGCGCACACATCCATGTGGATGAGGGTGGTGCTCCAGAAAAGATGGCAGGCATCAAACTTTGGACTTTGCCAACTGACTCGGGCAAGCTCACTCCAGAACTGATTGAGTCACAAATGTTTGATGTGGGAGTTGTACATCGCGCTCAGATTGGAGCAGTTTCAATCGCGCAGTCAACTGAGTTGGGAACTGTGTATTCAGTTGAAGAAATCAAGGCGCTTGCAGACAAGTGCCATGAGCACAATCTGTTATTCCACATGGATGGGGCGCGTCTTTCGAATGCGGCTGCTGCTCTTGGGCTGCCCTTCAAGGCCTTCACAACCGATGTCGGTGTTGATTTAGTTTCATTGGGTGGTACCAAAATTGGCGCGCTGGCCGCTGAAGCGGTCATTGTTACCAACGCGGGGTCTGAGCAAGGTAAGAAGTTAGCGAATGCTGTTCCTTTCCTGCGCAAGACATCAATGCAGCTGGCTTCCAAGATGCGCTTTGCTTCCGCTCAGTTGAATGCGCTTCTCGAAGATGGTGCCGAGTTGGCTCTGTCCAATGGAAAGCATGCCAACGATTTGGCAAAAGTGCTCGAGGCAGGACTGCTGGAGATTGCTGAAGAATTCCCAATAGTTTCTCTTCCAAATCGCGCTGAGGCGAATGCGGTATTCCCAGTTCTTCCAGCTGACGTGATTGAGAAACTACAAGAGCAGTATCGCTTCTACGTCTGGGATCAGGCAATTGGCCAAGTTCGTTGGATGTGTGCTTGGGACAATCAGCTTGAAGATGTCGAAGGGCTGCTTGCTGCATTGCGAGTAACACTTCAATCACGTTAGCCAGCCCACGGCCAGTCACTAGGAGAAAAATGTCTAAGGTACCGCAAACATCTGCACCCATCATCGAGTTAATTGAGCAGAGGTGGAGCCCTCGGTCGTTTGATATTGATCATGAAATTTCAGATCAAGACTTGCTGTCAATTCTGGAGGCCGCTCGGTGGGCGCCATCAGCAATGAATGCTCAGCCCTGGAGGTTCTCTGCGGCAAAGCGCGGTACAGAGTTGCATGCAAAGTTGTCAGATGCGCTTAGCGGCTTTAACAAGAATTGGGCCCCAAATGCCGCAGTACTTATTGCAGTCTCCGTAAAAAAGAATGAAGACGGTTCCTCGAGCAAGAGCAATTTCTATGATGCTGGTCTGAGTGTGTCACTGATGTGCATTCAGGCTCAAGCACTTGGTCTGCATAGCCATCAGATGGCCGGCATTAATGTTGCAAAAGTGGAGAAGGTTTTAGACTTGCCACAGGATTTCGAAGCCGCAGTAGTTGTAGCTATTGGCTTGAGAGATGAGCCGGAGAAATTGGCCGACGAAGCTCGTGAACGTGAACTCGCTCCACGCGAGCGTTTGGACCTTGCCGACATCGTGCTGCACGGACATCCGTAGCAAGTAGACTCACCACAGCACTACAGCATTCGAGGAGAAGCTAGAAATGCCTGTAAATACCACTGCTAAAGCGTCAGGAAAGACTTGGACTGCCATGATGTGGCTTGCATTTGCTTTGTCTGCGCCTCAGGTGTTCTACATGTTGCACTGGGACTTCGTGACTGACGCTTACAAAGACAACCCCACTGCCACCGTGCTGTACGCGTTAGGTCAGGGTGCCAACGGCATTCTTGTTATCTTTGCGCTTTTAGCTGCCTTACGGTTCGGTTCAACGAGAGGCAAGGGTTTTTCCATTGCTACTGTAAGCACCTATGTCATCGGACTTTTGTTGTTCCAGTTTGCCGATTTCTTGTGGATGAAGAAGGACACTTCTCAAGGTGAACAGGCCGATTGGTATCAACCACTTGTATCGCTTCATGAAAATCTCGGCTTTTCAACTACGACTCCTGCATGGAACCAGTGGGTTAATCTATCGGGATTTGTCGCTACCATCCTGTGGGTTGTACTGATTTTGAGGGAAACCAAGTCCCAGGCAGTTGTCGACACATTGGATCGCTTTTCAGATGCAGACCTGATTTTGTAAGCACAACGCCAATTGTTTGGCTTTGTCTGTGCACATGTTGTTTCATCTGAGTCGACATGTGTGTAGTTTCTAGCATGACCGAAAGGACTCGGACCAGTTACTTGCAGAATAAGATCGCAGCGAGCCAACTTGTGACTACACAGGTAGCCTAGAAAATTATGAGCAAAGTCATTTCACTAGATGCGCCCGTTCTCGAAATTATCGAACGTGATTTTGAAGGACTGTATTCGGGCGAGTTAGGTCTGAGTTCCATAAGGGGTGGGCAGTCTGCAGCGAATGAGGCGTTGGCAACTCTCGACATTGCTGGATATGCGAATTCTCGTTCTCAAGTGCTTCCTAAGTCTCGCCGTGGGGCAAGCGTCTTGTCGCCTTACATTCGCCACAATCTTCTGACGCTTGATCAGGTTTATCGTGCGGTGAAAACTGCGCCTTATAAGGATCGTGAAAAGTTTCGAGATGAACTGTATTGGCAGGAGTACGCTCGTCATCTCTATGCCCGGATAGGCACCCGCTTATTTGAAAACCTAAGGTTTGAAACCAACGCAACAACACAGGGTGATGGTTGGAATCGAGAAATGCTTTGCGTTGAAGAGGTGGTCACGGAACTAGAGGCCGATGGATGGTTAGTTAACCAAACTCGAATGTGGCTTGCTTCGCATTGGACTGTGCGCAATGACGTTGGCTGGCTGCATGGTCAAGAACGTATGTATCGCGAATTGATTGATGGTTCGCGTGCCGCGAATTTGCTTGGGTGGCAATGGACAGTCGGGGCAGGCACCGGCAAGCCATACGGTTTTGCTAGGTGGCAGGTTGAAAAGCGAGCTCCTGAATTGTGTGGCAAGTGTCCTTTGACAAAGGCATGTCCTATCCAAGAGTTTCCCGAAGACAGTTTGTTGAATCGACTTGATGTTGATTCGCTGTTGGAACGAGATCTAGATCCCGAAAATACTTCAGGACCAAAGGCTGTCGTCCAAATCGATGCGCCAAAGTTCGTCCTGCTAACTATTGACTCGATGGGGGACAACGATCCAGCGCTTATGGCAAATCCTGATTTGCCTGCAGTGTTTGTATTCAACGAGGATGCGCTGCGGAAACTTCAGTTAAGTTCGCGCCGAATCGGTTTCTATTTAGAAACTCTGCAAGACCTGTCGCAGCGCAGAGAGTTACAGGTCTATCTCGGTGATCCGTATCAATTCGCGAAGGACAATCCTGTTGCAGTGACATTTGCTCCAGTGCCTTCGTTTAAGAAGTTCAGTGGCTTGGCTGAGGTTCATCCATACCCATGGTTGCAGCAACCACATTCGGGGTCGGTTAAGAGCTTTTCATCCTGGCGAAAGTTCAAGTAGTCATCATTCTCGTTGCAGACTCATTCTTCTCGGGGTTTGATAATGCAGTTGTATGCTGTTAGCGAAACCATAGCCACCCATGGAGATCCACTGTGCAAACATTTCGATCGCACGTGAGTCACGTCTTGGGTTTGTCACTACTTTTAGGGCTTATCTGTGGACTCGTCGGAAGTCCAGCTCGAGCTGATGTTGATGTTTATGCTCATTTAGCAACTGGCGGGCATCATGCCTGCGGCGTCTTAGTCAGTGGAGAAGTGAAATGTTGGGGCTACAACAATGAAGGGGAACTTGGTCGCGATGCCAAAATTGCTGCCAGTGCTTCACCTCTACTAGTGCCAAATCTGTCGGATGCCAGATTCCTTGCTTTAGGAGCTTGGCACTCGTGTGCGCTTCTCGTTTCTCGCGAGGTTAAATGCTGGGGCGCCAACAACTTTGGACAGCTTGGCATAGGTGTGATCAACACATCAGTTTCATCACCGACACTAATTTCTGGTCTGAGTGATGTACAGACGCTGGCCATGGGTTACACCCACAGTTGCGCGCTCTTGATGTCTCGCCAAGTTAAATGCTGGGGATCCAACGATTCTGGCCAGTTAGGTTTGGGCTACATCAGTGATTCAGTTTCTTCGCCAACGCTGATACCCGATCTAACTGATGTGCGAACTCTGGTCGTTGGTTACGACCAAAGTTGTGTATTTCTAGTTTCTCGTGTTGTGAAGTGTTGGGGATACAACCAGACCGGTCAGTTGGGTTTGGGCTATGTCAGCGATTCAGTTTCTTCCCCAACAACAGTGTCTGGGTTAGAAGGTGCGCAGTCGTTGGCCATGGGATCAGCTCATGCCTGTGCAGTTTTAAAATCTGGCAAGGTGGATTGTTGGGGCGGAAATGAATTGGGCCAGTTGGGCTTGGGTTTTGCCAGCGAATCAGTGCTGTCTCCAATGCGTATCCCGAATTTAGCTGATGTGCAGACTCTGGCTAGTGGATCCTTTCACTCCTGTGCAGCTCTGAAATCTGGCAAAGTGAAATGTTGGGGCAACAATTCTGAGGGTGAGCTTGGTTTGGGCTACTCACATCTCGATTCTCCATCTGGTAACTACTGGAATTCCTCACCGACGATAGTTCCCGATCTTGATAACGTCCATCAAATTCACGAAGGGCTTTTCTTCTCTTGTGCTGAGCTCGAGTCGCGGACCGTGAGTTGCTGGGGGTACAACATGTTTGGTCAATTGGGTCTGAACTACACGAGTTCGTCAGTGACAAAACAAGTTCAGGTACCTGGCTTGGTAATGCGACCCTTATTGGCAGCTCCGACTAATTTAGTTGCGAGCTCCATTGAGTCGACGCGTTTTGTGATCGGGTTTAAAGAGCCACTCAATCCCAACAGTGAGGATCTCATTTCGGAGTATCAGTACTCTCTAGATGGAGGCTCGAATTGGATCTCACCGAATGTTGCCCTGGGAGTATCGCCTTTGCTAGTGAGCGGATTAAGACGCACAACTGCTTATTCAGTGAGTATTCGTGCGGTTTATTCTGACGGACCGGGAAGGTCATCTGATCCAATTTCGGTCACAACCTCGGCTACTCCAGCTTCCGCTCCAGTTATCACCAAAGTGTCGGGTGGGAATCAGTTAGCGACCATAAATTTCACTTCTCCATCCGATAATGGTGGCGCAAATATCACTAACTATGAGGTTTCAACTGATGATGGGGCGTCATGGGCTGCGACTTTTCCCGCCCGAACAACCAGTCCGCTTATTGTTAGGGGGCTGAGGAACGGCGACACTTATGCTCTCAAGATTCGGGCAGTTAATTTGGTTGGTGCTGGTGTTGCCTCAAACGCAGTTTCAGTTGCTCCGAGAACAACCCCTTCTGCTCCCACAATTTCATCAGTCACCTCGAGCAGCATTCAGACAATGGTTTACTTCAGTAGTCCAGTGACAGATGGTGGTGTTGACATCTCAAACTACGAATATGCAGTGGACGGTGAGGCGTGGGTTGCGTGTGATCCCAATCAGACCGGTAGCCCGCTCACGATATCCGGTCTTATCGGAGGTCAGACCTACTCAATTCAACTTCGTGCTGTCAACAGCGTCGGTTCGGGTACTCCGTCAAAAGCGGTGAAGGTAATGCCTCCAACTACTGCAACGGCACCAGCAATCACCGCCATTATTGGGGGAGACCAACAGGCGACCATTAACTATGTGGCACCGGCAAGTAATGGGGGAGCCGTCATTGAAAATTATGAATACTCTCTGGACGGTGGGTCCACGTGGAGAAATGCGGCACCCGCACAGATCACCTCACCGCTCGTGATTTCAGGGTTATCGAACGGGACAACTTATTCGGTCAGACTTCGCGCTGTGAATGCCGTGGGTTCTGGGCTCGCTTCAAACACAGTTTTGCTGACTCCGATGACGATTCCCTCTGCTCCGCTTATTTCAGGGATTACGAATGGAAATCGTCAGGCGACAGTGAGCTTTGGAATACCGACGAATGATGGTGGCTCGAGAGTTACTAATTATCAGTACTCAACTGATGGCGGCTCGACTTGGAACACTCCGACACCTGCACGAACTGTGTCGCCAATAGTGATAACTGGTTTATCAAATGGTCAGAACTACTCAATCAAACTTCGCGCAGTCAACTCGGCGGGGCAGGGAGCGGCGTCCGCTCCAATGTCGGTCATGCCGGGATTGTTGCCTCAAGCCCCCATCGAAGTGATTGCAGAAAAAGCTACGCCAACCTCCTTGAGCCTGGCCTGGGCCACCCCTGATGATGGCGGATTGCCGATCACCGGTTACAAAGTGCGGGTCTCCAAAGACGGCGGAAAGACTTGGTCAGATTCCACAGATACCTCTTCGCGACTGACAACTTATCTGCTCAGCAACTTGGAGCCAGATACCGCTTACTGGGTACAGGTCGCAGCCTTCAATCTCAAAGGTGTTAGCGGCTGGCCCCCTAAATCATCTCTCATCAATACTCCGCCAAAGCAGTCGCAAGTCATCACATTTCCTCAACCTCGACCACTCAGGATAGGAAATGGTGATCGTGCACTAGCGGCCAGGACGAGTGCGGAGGGGTTCCAAGTGATGTTTAGCGTGGCGCCGGCCTCTCGCTCGATCTGCACCATTGTTGGCAAGAAGTTGCATGCAAAGAAAGTTGGTCTCTGCAGAGTCATTGCGTCTCAGTCGGGCGACGCTAATTACAGGCAGGCACCTGACATATCTCGCGTGGTCACAATCAAGAAGTAGAACTGCGCTCAGTGAATGACCAGATTGCTGAATTGCGCAGTGTGCCCTTGTGGCTAATGCGACCTGAATCGCAAGGAATGCATTCAGCGTGCTTCTTTGAGACTCCAGATTTGTATGTGCCGAAACATCAACAAATTGATGCAATTACTCCTTCTTGAGCTTGAATTGCACTATGATTCTGTCCAGTGTTGTTTGTAGGTACCGTTAGGAATTCAACCTTGAACAGCAAGAGAGCCACCCCCTAGCAGAAAGTAAGCCTCTTATGCGTCGTATTTCTACATTAGTGACAACAGTTGCCCTAGCTTTATCGGGACTTGTTGTCATCCCAGCCAACGCTGACGGTGAAAATACTGTTGTTGTTGACTGTGTCACAGTTGGGTCAGTTACTGGCTCTGGAACTTTCACCATCACAGATAATGCCGTTGCTGAAGATGATGACTGCACTGGTGGTGCTGAAATCCCAGCTGGCGTCACATCCATCGGGGAACATGCATTTCAGAACTCAGACGGATTGACAACCGTAACGATTCCAGCGAGCGTTACATCTATTGGAGCCTCAGCATTCGAGGGCACAGGAGCACTTGCAAATGTCAATTTTGCTGCTTCGGCCAAGTTGACGAGCATCGGTGAGGCCGCATTCCGCGATGCCTCCGCAATCACGACTATTGCCATTCCCGCAAGCGTGACGAGCATTGGTGCATCTGCGTTCTATGGCGCATCTCATCTTGCAAGTTTCACTGTTGGTGCCGGAAACACAGCATTCGCAGTGGTGGGCACGGCTCTCTACAGCGCAGATAAGAAATCATTAGTTGCCTACCCGGCTGGCAATTCGGCCAGTAGTTTCGCGGTCCCTGCAATTGTTACATCCATCAGGAGCGACGCATTCGGTGGAGCCGCAGCACTGCAGGGTTTCAGTGTGGCAGCAGGGAATACGTCATTCTCTGAGGTGAGTAAAGTTCTTTTCAGTGCTGATAAGAAAGCACTAGTTGCGTCCGCAATTGGAAATACTCAGTCAACACTCACGATCCCAGCAACCGTCACATCTATCGGTGACTTTGCCTTGGAACACTCAGCGCTTACCTCCATTACTATTCCAGCTAGCGTCACATCAATCGGTGACTTTGCCTTCCGAGGCAGTAGCTCGCTTAAGACAGTGACATTTGACGGTGATAGCCAGTTGGCTACCATCGGTGAATCTGCTTTTGCCGATGCAAACAAACTCGCAGCCATCGCAATCCCAGCAAGCGTCACATCCATAGGCGATTCTGCGTTCGCGTCCACTGATTCACTCAAGACCGTGACATTTGATGCTGATAGCCTGCTCGCAACTATTGGGGATCGCGTCTGGAGCGACGCACCGCTACTCAAATCAATCACGATTCCAGCAAGTGTGACTTCCATTGGACCTGATCCGTTTTACAATTCAGATGGACTCACAACCATCAGTTTCCTAGGGGCCATTGACGAAGGCAGCGAAGATAAGGGCAGCGTTACGCTACCTAACTTCGAGGGCAGTGACTACACATTTGATGGCTGGTATTCAGATGCGAAGTTCAAGACAAAAGTCAGTGATGGCCAAGACGCCTACAGCGTAAGTGAGCCAGTCAAGCTGTTTGCAAAATTACTCATGCAGGCTGAAGCTACAACAAAGCCATCAGTAGCAGGTAAGGCCATTTCATCTCCAAAGGGCACCAACAAGCTAACTGGCAACAAGGGCGTTTGGACTGGATTCCCAACTCCAAAAATTACCTACCAGTGGTACTCCTGCACTGTTGCTGTCGCAGCACCAATACAGGCTGCCCCTAAGAAGTGCTCCGCCATCAAGGGAGCAACGACGACGACTCTTGCGGTAACTGCTACCTACAAGAGTAAGTTCCTGGCCCTGATGGTCACCGGCCAAAGTGCAGGAACTCCAGCTACTAAGTGGCTTACCAAGAGCACGCCTAAAGTCAAGTAATTCGTTCTGCAATTAACGTTGTTTGACCGGTCGGGAGTAAAGACTCACCTGCATGACAGGTAAGTCTTCCCGCCCGGTCATTCAACATTTTGGTGGCAAATTCCTCTGATGCACAGTCTTGGCGCGGATTTTAGCAAGGTGTAAATCTTTTGAGTGCGGCTTTGGGCTGGATGATTCTCATCCCCGATAGCAACCGCACCTTGTTAGTTCAACGGGTTTCGCAGGTTCCTAGATATTTACGGTTCTTAGAGATCAAGAAATAGAGTCCCTCTGCCATCTGTTTGGTAACAGGAACAAAAGCTAAAGCCGCTAGTGGTTTAATCCACTTTTTTGGCTGATCGAGTAAAAGTTTTGCCACAGCTTGTGACCCGCAGTACCGTCTCAGAGCTTCACCGCTACCAGTTACATACCAAACTTTTGAGTTTGCCTGAACTTCACTAATTCCAATGAGTTCCAAATCAATGGATTGATTTGGTGTGTTCACCCAATCACCAGGAAAGTGGCGTTGCAGCCACTCTGCGGAAGCTTGGCAGAAGCCGCAGTCTCCGTCCGTGACAAGTTGAAGTCGCATATTTTTGCAGGACCCCTTGGTTCAAAGTAGGTGAAACACTCTTGGCTCATCCTAGTTTGCATTTCCGAAAGGACCCGAACCCTTACCGAGAGTGCGCAATGGTAGGTGGGATGATGTGAAGGTTCAACCTGTCGGTCAGTAGTCTCTCGAGTTGAGACTTTACAATTTGGCACAGTTGGACTAGGTTCATGAGAGTTCATAATGTGTTGCGTCTACAACATGTGTTGCGTTTAGATCTCGAGGTTTTTGCGTGTCAAATTCTGTTGTGAGTGCTGTTTCTGGTCCGTCTGGCTCTGCATCATCTGACCTCGGTTCTCAGTCAACTTTTCGCACAGACATCGCAGGCATTCGTGGAATTGCTGTCATGTTGGTCGTACTCTGCCACTTTGAAATTCCAGGTTTTGGTGGTGGATTCATTGGGCCAGACATATTCTTCGTACTCTCGGGGTATTTGATCACTGGGTTGTTGGTGAAGGAATACGGAAAGAACATCAGTGACTTTACTGGTCGCGGGAGCATCTCAGTTGGTGCCTTCTATTTGCGACGAGCAAGACGCATCTTGCCAGCCTCGCTTTTCGTATTGCTTTGCACAGACATATACGCATGGCGAACCTTGAACTTTTTACAGTGGGCGCAGGTAAAATCTGACTCAATCTGGACAGTATTTTTTGGTGCCAATATAAACTTCCTGCGTCAAGCCACGGACTACTTTGCGCAGAGTAATGCCGTTTCACCACTGCAGCATTATTGGTCGCTGTCGGTTGAAGAGCAGTTCTATTTCGTGTGGCCGGTGCTGTTCTTAATGGCTGCTAGTTTTCATGAATTCAGATTCCGCGGGCGTGAGATTAATAGGACAGCCCGACTGCGTGCCTTTTTTATGGCCATGGGCATTGGATCATTTGTGTGGATGCTCTTTGAATTCACGACAAGTCCAACAACCGCCTACTTCTCCACCTTTAGCCGTGCGTGGGAGCTTGCTCTCGGTGGGGTCTTGAGTCTCGTCAGTGTTGAGGGCTTAGCTGCCAAACTTGGACGCAACTGGACTATTTTGCGTGGGTCGGCAGCGGTTGCAATAGTTGGCGCTATTGCGTTTGTTTCACCATCTAACTTTGGCTACACCTTGTTTATCCCTGCGGTTGCAACGGGGTTCTTGCTGGTTTCCGGTGCGCATGCCAAGGGCGATCCGATTTATCGCGTGCTTTCGGCACGACCGTTGACTGCGCTGGGTACAATATCATTCTCGGTGTACCTGTGGCATTGGCCAGTCGTTGTATTCGGTCGTGACCTAGGTTTGATGAACACTCTTGGTCAGCGTCTGGTCGGCGTCGGTTTATGTATTTTTATGGGCACTATTAGCTACTGGCTCATTGAGCGAACATGTCTGAGAATTCCCCTACCAAAGGTCAGACCCGGACTAGAGATCCCCGGCCGCGTCGGGTTGGGTGGATCGCGAGTCTTTACTTCACTAGTGACCGCATTGGTTGTCGCTGCACTGAGTTGGGTGACTTATTCGTCATCGTCTGCCGCTGAAGCTTCGCCATCACCTAATTGGGTGCCGCCCACCAGTGCCGCAATTTATGCACCGAAAGTTGATCCATCGAAGGTCGGTTCTGATGGAAACACTGTCGGCAAGGTTGGGGCTGAGTCATCAACGTCATTGACACCGGCGGGGAAGGCATGGGCCCAAAAAGTTCGTGCTGGTTTGAAGTTACAATCTGTCAGTCCGACTCTGGGAGACGCCTTGTCGAAACAGACACAGGTGGGACTTGCTGACACAGATTTGCCATACGTCTGCCAGGATCTTTCCAAAATATTCCCTGCTCAGGGCCAATACGCAAGTTATGACTGTAGCTTTGGGCCTCCAGTATCCAGCGCGGCGCACAAACTCCTAATTGTTGGCGATTCTGATGCCTGGACAATTCGAAACGCAATTCTGTCTCAGTTTGATTTGCAAAAGGTTTCGTTAAATGTCCGAGTGATTAACAGCGCGTCATGTCCTTTTGCTGCTGTGCAAGGTAGCTCTGTTGTTGCTCTTTGTACAAAGAATCGACAGCGAACCTATGCAGAGGTCAAAAAATATCGTCCTGATTATCTGTTAATTGCAGACCACGCTAACGTCTCGTCAGGGTTCAAAGGAAGTTATGGATCAGGGCTGCTGGATTCCGTCAGAGCTGTGCGCAAGAAGACAGGGCACATCGCAATTATCGGCTCACAGCCGGAGCGTTCACTTCGGTCCGAGAATTGCCTCGACAACAAGTTCAAAGTCGTGGACGCATGCTTCTTCTCAGCCACAAGCGGTCAGAATTTTCGCCTAGCTCAGCAGCAAGTTGCGACTCTGACTGGTCAGGCATACATCGATCCCGTCTCGTGGCTTTGTGCAGGCGCTAAATGCCCCCCAATTATCGATGACACCATGGTATTCAGCGATAATCATCACTATTCATCGTCATTTGTGAAGAAAATCGCTCCGCTGATCGTTGAGCAACTCAACAAATTTGGCTTTGGCAGCAGTCTTGGGCTCCGATAATCGCAATAAGTTTGACTTACGACTACTGACTGTGCTCGGTGCGATGTCTTTTTGGTCCTATCTTTGGCATTGGGCAGTTGTCGCATTCGGTCGTGATCTTGGTCTGATGAAGACTCCAGGACAGTGCCTGTTGGGTGTTGGTTTGTGTGTGCTCTTGGGCACCTTGAGCTATGTGCTCATTCAGCAAACAATTCGCAGAAGGTCTCTAGGTAAATTTGAGCCGCGATTTGAGGCACCCGGTCGAGTCTGGCTGAGTGGATCGCGCATCTTTACTTCACTAGGGGCTGCATCAGTTATCGCTGCACTGAGTTGGGTGACTTGTCCGCCATCGAATGCGGCAGAAGTTTCCCATCTAGTTGCTTGGGCGCCTTCCGCCGCTGCCCCAATGTATGTGCCTATTCCATTAGGTCACACTGCGAGGGCAACGAGTTCTGGCGTATCAGGAGTTGACTACAGCTCACAGTTGGCTGTGTGGCAGCAAAAGATTTCAGCAGGATCAAAGATAATACAATTTTCGCAGTCAATCACAAATGATTTTCTGCGTATTGGCGCAGACTGGACAAGTTCAGCGCAGAAGTTTACTGAGAACTCACCATCAAACCCCAAGAAACTTGCTTACATCTACGGCGACTCAATGGCGCGACGTCATGCGCCGCTACTACTCAGCACTTTGAATAACAATTCATGGAAAATCATTATGAGATCATTTCCAGGTTGTCCCGTTGCGGATTTGGGCTTCTATGCTGCCACATCTTACGATAAGGGTTGTAAGGAGAAGCAGAGTTCTTTCTTCGCTGAGGTGAAGGATAAGCGTCCAGACTTGATTCTGATGATGGATCACCGGCCAGAACTGTACGGCAACTCTAATGTGTTGAAGCAGGCGTCAAACGTACACTTCCGAGCCTGGGATAGCACGCTTCAATACTTGAAGCGTTACACCAAGCAAGTTGTTCTTCTAGGACCCGCGCCCGAGTTGCCCAAGTCCTTTATTGATTGTGTTTCTCGAAGCTTGGCCATTGACACGAATTGCAATGGTACGGCCAGCCTTGCTCCAAACCTGGTTTACATGGAGCGAATGGTGGCGTTCAAAAATCATACAGATTTCATTGATGTTGTCCCATGGTTCTGCAATGGTCAAGTATGTCCTCCAGTGATCGACAATCAAATTGTTTACCTCGACAAGATTCACCCATCGAACAAAATGGCTGAATCCATGGCAAGGCTGTTTAAGGCCAAATTGATCTCTCTTGGGCGTTGGCCGGACACGAAATAGTAGGTGCCAGCTGATCTCTGATTATGGGGTCGGCCCAATTAAGAAACGTTAGAGCATGCAAAGGGTTGTGAATCAATCTCAGAGTGTGGAAATCGTGGTTCGCAACAACTGGTTTTAAGTCAGATTGGAATTCAATTCTGGTTCTTCAGTGAATGCTGACAATCAATTGTTGCTATTACGCAATGACATGTTACGCTTCTGAAAGATGGAGCTGAAATCATTGCCCATTCTTTAGTTTGAGGATTTGATTCTATGAGAGCAAAGAACTTACTTGTAACTGTTTTGGTTTGTAGCTTCATGTTTAGTGGCAGTGAGCTACATGTAGCAAACGCTGCGAGTCCAAAAGAAGGTGGTACTTGCGCTCAATTGGATGCAACTGCAAAAGCTGGAGCAACAAATTTGGCGTGCTCAAAGGCTGGTTCAAAATTTCAAATGTATGAGCAGCTTGCAGCAGTTACCACTATGAGGGCAACGAGCACTGGCGTATCAGGAGTTGACTATGCATCTCAGTTGGCCGTGTGGCAGCAAAAGATTTCAGATGGTGGCAGGTTAAAAAAATTTCCTGAGTCATTAACCAATGATTTTCTGCGCATCGGCGCCGACTGGAACAGTCCAACACAGAAGTTTAGAGAAAATTCACCGACTAACCCAAAGAAACTTGCTTATATCTATGGCGACTCAATGGCTCAGCGCTATGTGCCGTTGCTTCTCAGCACCCTGGATAACAGCACATGGAAGATCGTGGTGAGATCTTTTCCAGGTTGCCCGATAGCGACTGTAACCTTCTATGCTGCTTCAGCGTACGGTAAGGATTGCAAAGATAAGCAGAGTTCTTTCTTCGCTGAGGTCAAGGATAAGCGTCCAAATTTAATTCTGATGGTGGATCATCGGCCGCAGTTGTACGGCAACTCTAATTCGCTGATGCAGTCGTCCAACGTACACTTCCGAGCTTGGGATAACACACTGCAGTACTTGAGGACTTACACCAAGCAAGTTGTTCTTCTCGGGATGGCGCCTGGGTTACCCAAATCCTTTATTGATTGTGTTTCTCGAAGTATGGACATTGACGCAGATTGCAATGGTACGGCAAGCCTTGCCCCCAACCTAGTTGACATGCAGCGTGTAGTAGCGGGTAGGAACCATGCATATTTTATTGACGTTGTCCCATGGTTCTGTAATGGTCGAGTATGTCCTCCAGTGATCGACAATCAAATTGTTTTCCTCGATAATGTTCATCCATCCAACAAGATGGCCGAATCTATGGCTCGGCTGTTTAAGGCCAAATTGATTTCTCTTGGGTGTTGGCCGGACACAAAGTAGCGAGTGCCATCTGATCTCTGATTATGGGGTCGGCCAAATGAAGGAAAGTTCGAGCAGGGCGGACCTTCAGCCAGCAGGATTCAAAACTGGGTGAAGATAGTTTCGTGTGTGGAAAGAATTCCTCAATGATTGCAGGGTATTCTGCAAAAAGTTTCGATTGAGCAAACTATGCACGGGGAGTTTTCAGCTTCATATTCTGTCAGAATCAAGGGGTCATTTCTCTTCTTCCTGCGCCACATAGGATTCGGCAAAGGGTTGTGAACCAATCTCAGAGTTTGGTACGGGTGGTTCGCAACAATTTTGTCAATCTCGAAACTCTTTTGAAGGACTAGCCACTCGGTCCCGTTGGTATCAGGTTACTGTCGAAATCCATGTTTGCTTCAAAATCCGAATCCCTGTTGCATCGGTAATCCTGCAAAATTACGGACGTTGTTTCCTTCGACATAGGTTAGAAACTCGATAGTTGAAAATTATGTGGCTACTGCGTTCATGTTGGGAAAGTATGTCCGGTGTTTTAGTTAGAGCTGCATCTCAAGAAGTTGTTTACGATACTTCATAACTTCCGCAGTCATACCGATGCCAACTACACCAATCAGCGTCTCGTTTCGAAAGTAGGCCGTCACTGACTCATCATGCAATTCGCCAGCTACAAGTTCGTATCGATCGGCTAGGCTCGGCATGCCAAAACCTTGAATCTTCATGTCATATTGATCTGACCAAAAGGTTGGTAGCGGTTTGAAGGGTTGCGCTGCAAGTTCGGAAAAGTGATTAGCGTCTGCTAAGTAAGCACCCAAAACAGCACCTACTCGTTTTCCAGTTTCAGTTGGAATGTTCCAATGCTCTATTCTTCGAGCCTCATCATCAAATAGCGGATTGATGAATCTTGCCAAGTCTCCAACTACATAGACACCTTCGACCGACTGACCGTCAGTGGTTACAGCTCTCAGGGCTGAATCAGTTAGTACGCCATTAGAAATATCAAGATTTGTATTGGCCAGCCACTCCACATTGCAATGTGAGCTAATGGCTTCAACCAATACTGTAGCCTCTAAGAATTCATCATTATCAAGAATTACTCCCGACAAGAAATCTGTTCCGGATATGTCCTTTATGCCTCTGCCTAACCGAAAATTTACGCCCATTATTTCATGTCGCCGCTGCAACTCTGCGGCAAGCTGTTCGCCAAGCGGGCGAATCATTGGAAAACTATCGATAGCAACATTGGTAACTTCGCAGCCTAAGCCTCGAGCAGTGGCCGCTACTTCGCATCCAATAAACCCAGCGCCAGCTACCACCACTTGGGCGCCAGGAACTAAGGTTGCCCGTAAACCAATGGCATCATCGAGTGTGCGAAGAGTGTGCCGGCCAGACACAGAGCCGTTCGGCAACTCAAGCTCCCGCGGTCGCAACCCCGATGCAATAACCAGTCCATCAAATGCAAACAATTTGCCAGAAGCAGTAGTGACGATTTTCGCTTCAAGATCAACCGAAGTAGCTGCATCGCCAAGATGCCAAATCACATCTTGAACTTGGGTACGCAATTTAAAAGCGACAGCTTCGTGGGTTACTTGTTTGGCTAGTACTTCTTTCGATAGCGGTGGTCGGTTGTAAGGCGCATGTACTTCTGCTCCGATTACCGTAATTGGTCCGTCGAACCCGTTATTGCGCAGGGCCTCAGCTGCCCGCAGGCCACCCATAGAAGCCCCAACAATAACCACGGATTTTGACATAAGTAACTTGTCAGCTATTCGACAATGGAGATTGCTTGCATTGGGCAAACATCCACAGCACTTTCAACATCGCCACGGCGGCTGTCATCCGCAGTAGCAACAAATTCAAGTTTGTCATCTACATTCAACTTGAAAATATCTGGTGCTTCGAATACACACTGGCCATAGTGCTGGCACTTATTCATGTCGACATCGATGGTTATCATTTCTTCTCCTCAACAGTTGACGGATATAGATCTTTCGAGGGCGTACGAATTCCGCGGAACTCCCAGTCGCCACCTAAGGCAGTTGAAACAACTTCCTCACTTTCAGTTGGTTGAGCTCCGACATCAGAACGAATCCCAGTTGGACCAGTGACAATGGTGTTAGTTAGATTGCCAAGACCTTCAACTTCTACTTCGACCACATCGCCAGGTTCAACTGGACGAGAGTTTGCAGGAGTACCCGAGAACAAAATGTCGCCTGGTACTAATGTGATCGTTCGCGCGATGTCGGCGACCAAGTAATGCATGTCCCATTCCATGTTGCTTGTGTTGTCATCTTGCTTTACAACGCCATTAACTAGAGTTCGAATCTGTTTTCCCCGGAAGTCCCAGTCGGTAATCAATCCAGGTCCAACAGGTGCCAAAGTATCGCTACCTTTTACTCGCAACATGGAACCAGCATCAGTATCGCGGAAGTCGTGCAACCCGTAATCATTGCCAATGGTGTAGCCAGCGATGTAATCACCGGCTTCCGCAGGGCTGATGTTTCTACAAGTCTTGCCAATCACAATTACGATCTCACCCTCGTAGTTCAACCATTTGCAGCCTTGTGGTCGAACGATTGATCCCATGTGGCTATTCAAAGCAGTTATCGGTTTGTGGAAGTAAGTTGGCGCAGCAGGAAGTTTGGTCATGAACTCATGGGTGCGACTGTAGTAATTCAAGTGCACCGCAATGATTTTTGTTGGCTCACTGGGTGGTAAGTGAATCGCATCAGTGATTGCCACTTCGCGACCGTCGGCCGCCACCAGCGTGTCTCCGTGGCGAATAGTTTGTACTGCAAACCCGTCCAGCAGGATGCGACGATACTCAGCCACGAGAAACTACTGGATGTTGTACTGCTGGGAATCCGCCTGCAGGTTGATCGAACCAAATATGGACCTGACCGGTTCCAATTGAATTTTCATACTCGCCGTATTGGCGACCAGGTGCTGTGCAATCACTTTCGCCAAGCGCGCCGTGCATCATCATGCCGTGCCCGTATCGAGCTTCTGGCTTGTACTTATGGAACGCGCCCATAGTGTCGAGCACCTTGGCATGATCGCCTGAGAGGTACCAAGCAATTCGTTCTTCGTCAGCAGCACGTGCTTCCGGGGTGTAGATCGAATTAAGATCGGCAGATTCATGTTTGCGTAGCTCGCGTAATGGCCAGAAAGTATGGGAAAGTGCGCCGGAGGCGATGAGGAGCACTTTGCGATCCGAATTCGCAATTGCCTCACCGACTGCGCGACCCAAACGTAAATTGTCTTCGTCATCACCGGTTTGGCACATACCAATGCTGATCCAGTTCTTATCTAGACCTTTGCCGAGATACATCCAGAGATTTAAGGTCGCATAAAAGGTTGGTAGGTGTGCGTTGTCAATTGGTGTGATCCAAGTGCCGTGCTTTTCGCCGAGTGATGCGATTTCCTCCGCTAGTACTGGGTCACCTTTCCAGGCATAAGGCACCGATGACATTCCGCGAGGCAGTTCTTCGCTGGTATAGAAACCTTCACGTTGAATGTGTGATGTGACTACAAATTCAACCGTGGTTGCCCAATGCGAGTCAAAGACTATGACTGTGTCGTATTCAACTTTCTCAAACACATCTTTACGTAGTTGCTCTAGTCCAGCCACCAGCGTGAAGTCTTCACCATTGTTGAGTTCCTTGCGAATCTCAAGCGGTAAGACGATTGTAGGCACGTGTGCCAACAGGCCGGCTCCAACAATTTCACCCATGATTTATTCCTTCCAACCGTTTGGCGCAAAGACGGTGTTCTTTACGTCTGCATAAAAATCAAATGACCAGATTCCGCCTTCGCGGCCGATACCTGACTTTTTGGATCCACCAAAAGGCGCACCAAGATCGCGCACGAAGAAGCAGTTAACCCAAATAGTGCCAGCAACTAAACGACTAGTTATGGCTTCAGCACGATTTTTGTCGCCACACACTACGACTGCGGCTAATCCGAACTCAGTTCCGTTAGCCATTTCAATTGCCTCGGCGTCCGTGTCAAATTGCTGCATGGATAGCACAGGGCCAAAAACTTCTTGCGTGACAATCTCACTGCCAACTGTTGGATTATCGATCAAAGTTGGCATAAAGAAATTGCCGCCCAGTTCTGGATTAGGGCCACCACCCAAGACCACAGTTTGTCCCTCGGCTACTGCGCGATCAACGAAACCCTTTACACGAGCAAAGTGTTCTGGATGAATTTGTGGTCCAATGTCAGTAGTTTCGTCGCGCGGATCACCTTGTTTGATTTGTTTGGCTCTTTCGATAAACGCGGCCTTGAACTTGTCCGCAATGCTACGTTGTACCAATAATCGAGTACCAGACAAACAAACTTGTCCGGCATTGTCGTACTGTTCCACTGCAACCGTAACCGCGATGTCTAAGTCGGAGTCATCAGTAATAATGAGCGGACTTTTTCCACCAAGTTCAAATGAACATGGCACAAGATTTTCTGCAGCCGCTTTAGCGACAAGTTTGGCGGTAGGCACCGAACCGGTAAATGAAATACGAGATAAATCGGGATGCGCAGCTAACGCCGCACCGGCTTCTTCGCCTAGTCCCTGCACAACATTGAAAACCCCTGCTGGCATTCCTGCCTCCACAGTTATGTCTGCCAGCAACGACGCAGTTAAGGGCGCCCACTCTGGTGGTTTAGCCACGACGGTGTCGCCGGCCGCAAGTGCTGGACCAATTCGCCAAGTAGCAAGCATTAGGGGGGCATTCCACGGCGTGATAATGCCAGTGACACCGGCTGGATCCCAAGTTACGTGATTGGTGTGGCCGCGGGTTTCAAAGTCAGGGTAGTTAAGTTCGTTCATCGCGTAATCCGCAAAGAATCTAAAGTTCATCGCAACCCGAGGCATTACCCCGCGACGATGTGACCGAAGAAGTGAACCATTGTCGGTAGTTTCAACGATTGCTAGATCTTCAATTCGGGATTCAATAATGTCTGCTACTCGATGTAATATCGCGCCGCGCCCAGCCGGTGACATTTGGGACCAGATCGGAAACGCAGTCGCCGCTGCAGCAACTGCTAAATCAACTTCACGCTTTCCACCGCGTGAAATATCGGCTAGGAAAGTTCCATCGATTGGGGAG
>Ga0209084_1000559_pt1 | contig 35021 bp, 67 predicted proteins | sample C_130820_MF_Meta_FD_187309 | JGI IMG/M metagenome (GOLD analysis project Ga0209084, IMG submission 187309) | Freshwater microbial communities from Lake Croche, Canada to study carbon cycling - C_130820_MF_MetaG (SPAdes) (version 2) | ecosystem: Environmental > Aquatic > Freshwater > Lake... | reverse complement strand
TTATCTCTCTCACACACTGAGGAGCCTAAATGGATATCAGATATAATTAGAGTATCAATCATCTATAAGATATTTACAATTCCCTATATAGAAGGCTCGGAAATTCGCGCAAAAAAAATTTTCTATTTTACCAATTCTTACACGACCAGTATCCGGCTGTTGTTTTATCTTTCTTTTGTGAGCACTTATGACGAGCTCTAAAAGACTTTCTTCTCTTCGGATTGGACTTCTTAATACGGAGGTTAGGGTCACCGTAGTGTACTCTCTTATAACCTGTCTTCGTCTTCACACACCGCATATACTTCTTATCAGCCCTTGTGGAAGATTGCTGCCCGGTTACCTTAGTACACGTAGTAGACTCAACAATAATGGAATTACACTCGAGTAACTCCTGTAACTCCTGCAATTCACAATATTCCGCAAACAATATCATGATACTATTTATACTGTATTAAAAATTTTAGAGAACCCCTTACTACAAACTTTCAATTTTTTGTCGAAAAAATTTAGCCATGGCAGATCGCAGTTCCCTTTCTCGTTTGTCTCTGTACACAATTCCGAGCGCTGACACTCTCTAGAGCGATAGGGAACTAGCCTACACTGTAGCATCACCATGATGCCTCTCCCATTCGTGACACAAAAAGACCCAAAGAGTGATAACACTCAATGGGAACTTTGTTACAATAGGGAGATGAAAGGGCTCCTTAGAGGATCAGTAACGGCCTTCAGTAGGCTGCTTACGATTGACACCAGAGGTCTTTCTGAACTGCTGAGTGCGCTCTTTAGGATTGCCTGGCTTGTTGCTCATTGGACTCTTACTGCTTGGTAAGCGTAAGCCCTTCTCCATCTCACGAGTGTTCTTCTCGACTGAGTAACGCTTGGTGTTGTCCTCTGCATCCTCTTCATTCTCATAGTCACCTTCATCCTCCTTCTCTTGTTCCTCCTTGGATTCATGCTCAGATGCTTCCACCTCGCCACTGAGTACCATCTTGACATGCTCACAAGCTTCACCTTCATCAATGGAGCCGTCAGCAACACCAGCTAGGAGCTTAGCAACAAGAGCCATGAGGCTGTCATCACCATCTTCTTCTCCTTGTTCATTGGTTGTTGAGTTATAAGTAGAAGGAGATGACCCACCACTTCCGAGAGGTCCACCTTGTGATACAGAACCTTCATAGGCTTCTGCTAATAATTGTGAGTCGCTTTTCTTACGCATACTTCTATTTAATCATCAGTTGAGAGTTTGATGCAACTTTCTTATTCATTCAACTTGTTTAATAGATCGATTCAACTAATAGATATGAACGGCCCTATTGATCCTCAATCCATCACTAGGATATCCTCTTCGATCATAGCGTAGAGCTCCTGGAGAGCTTCCTGCTCACTACCATACTCATCAACAATCACCTCCCACTCATCATACAACAAGCAGGAGTTGGTGAAGGTTCCAGTAACAAGCTTACCACCTTCACGATAGACTTCAGTATAGAAGTACTCACCATCAGGTTGTTTGATTTCAATTGGTCCAATGTGTCTATCCATGTTATGATTGTAGTAGTGTTCCCTTTACTTCTTTGTAAAAAGAGTTCTTCTGATCTTAGCCTTTTTCCTTCTCGCGAGCTCTCTCCTGAACGAGCCTTGGTCCTGGAACTGCTTCAGGTTGTCCTTTACTCTCTTGTCCTCTACCAGAGTGAAGACAGTCCAGAGGATGAATAGGATTGCACAGAGGGCACCAAAGAGTAATTCAGGAGTAGTCATCTCATTATTTAATCCACTCGTAGATCCAAATCGATACTTGGAAGATGACAAGCCACATGAATTGATTGGTGCGCCACGCTAGGAAGTGTTCTCGCTTGATCAGATGTCCTAGGAGCTGTGTCCAATTGAGCACAACATAGATGACAAAGATCCAGAGGGGATGGATGGAGTGTCCTAGGAAGCATGATAGGATGTGAGTAGCCCAGAGTGTCTCCAGAACAGTTAGAGCAGAATAGAGAGTGGCAAATAGGAAGATGATCATAATGGTTTTTTGAAAGAGTGTTGAGCCTTTTAATGACCTACTCAGGTCAATGCAATGTAATTATTCTAGGCCGTTGACTACAACACAGTCAACCTCTTCCTCTTCAACACCGTCATAGACAATAGTCTCTACAACCTCTTCCTCCTTAGGACGTTTGCTCTTATAGACACGAGGCTTGGCTGCTTTAGCTACTGGAGAGGGCTTCTCTCCTTGTGAGATGTCTTTGATCTCTTTGAGGTTGAGTGCGATCTCCTTTAAGCCTTCAAGCTCATGGGCGAGTGCTCCCATGTCTGCTGTAGCGAGGTTGAACATCGCCTGCATGAGCTGCTTATCAGTTGTCTTAAGTTGTTTGCGGATATCGGTGAACTCGGCGCGGACTGCTTCAGGTGCAACGATAGTAACGAATTTGTAAGCCATATTAGTATTAGTTATTAGGTTAGTGTCTCTCGACTCCTTATTGTATCGGTGTTCCCTTATAGGGTGATCAGTTTAAAGACTTGATCAGGTCGTGTGTTCCCTATTAGTTGATCTTTTTGAGTTGCTTTTCTGTATAAGTGTTACCTTCATCAGATAGTACTAATGTATAGATCTTACCTTTTGTGTCAATAGACACAATAACCTCATCACCATCATACCCGTTAATAATGTCTCCAACTTTAAATGTATTCTCTTGCATACACTTATTATAATGCTGTTCCCTTTAGGGTTAGGGAGTGGGAGCGGCTCCCTCGTCGAGCTAGGCTGTCGGAGGGAGCGTCCTTTTTTGGTTAAGCTTCTACTAGTGTCTCATCCTCATACATCTCTTCTGCATAAGAGTCGAGGTTGAGAGCTTCCTGCCAGTCCTCATTGTAGACAACAGCTTGGTAAATGTATTCCTGAATAGCTTCAATCATACTTGGATTGTCAGCTAGCATGTTCAGGATGGGGTTAGCATTCAAGAACTCTCCTTTTGTGTACCCCATATCACGAGCAATCTGCTCCAGAGCACGCACACCAGGAACACCCTCTGTGTGAGTTAAACCATTTTCGTTTTTGTAATCTTCAAACAGTACGTCGTATCCTTGCATAGTATTAGTTAGTTTGTTGAGGTGATCAGTTTAGAGACTTGATCAGGTCTTTTGTTTAATTATCCCAATTGCGAGTAAAGCTGATCAAGATAGTCTTGAAGTTCGGCTTCAGTGATATTGCAGTAGTCGGTGTCGATGATGTCGTCTTGCATACTATTATTATAATGGTGTTCCCTTTTAAAAAGAGATCAGTTTTAAGACTTGATCAGGTCTTTTTATTATTTAGAGCTTGATATTCAGGGCAAAATTCTCCCAGCACTCTTGAGCTTCATCATCTAAATTATTCCATTCTTGATCAACTTGCTCAACTAAAGCCACAACTTGCCTAATAATCTCTTGAATGTCTTTGATGTTTTTAATCTCTTGCATACTATTATTATAATGATGTTCCCTTCTCTCAGCTATCTACTTCTTCACTATAGAGCTCAGCAACAAGCTCTAAGCTCTCATTGAACCTCTCATCATCACCAGTGATGAACTCACCTGATTCAATATCTTCAAAGTCCAGCTCTCCACACTTATGAACAGTGACCCTAACACCATTGCTAAAGTCTACTAGGATGTGGCCATCTTCTCTCACTTCTTTGATTACTTGCATACTATTATTATAATGGTGTTCCCTTATAGGGAGATCAGTTTTAAGACTTGATCAGGTCGTGTGTTCCCTATTAGTTTAGCTCGTCAAGCTCTTTAGGCTTATATGAGTTCCCATCATCAGTCAGTACTAAAGTATAGATACGACCATCTGCTTCAATAGACACAATAAGTTCGTCTCCATCAAACCCTTTAATAATGTCTCCAATTTTGTATTTGCTCTCTTGCATACTATTATTATAACGGGGTTCCCTTCTTAAGAGAGACAGTTTATAGACTTGTCTAGGTCTTATATATTAGTTCATATATGTATGAAGCAGCTCATCTACCTCCTCTTCATTCTCTGAAGAGAGCAGAAGATCCCATCCATTAATACCAAAGTCTTCTTGATAGTCTTCAAGCACTTGATCAGGGTATTTAGCTGTCATGTAGGTTGCACTGGGAAACCCTCTCCCCGTCGGTTAGGACAGAGAGAGGGGAACCTATACCATATACCTAGCGCTTAGAGAGCCTTGATACCTTGCTTGTTGATGAGAGCAACGAAGTCACGAGTGTCGACATTGATCCACTCGTCCTTACGCTTATCATGCATCATCGTCTCACCACCCACAGCATAGAGCTCACCCTTCTCATTACGACGGAGCGTAAGCGAGAAGGTCTTTGGGTTCTTAGTAGCTGCGGCGTTGTTGAGGTAGTTTTTATCGCGTTTCATATTATATTAGTTAGTTTATTTTTTTTTGTCTATCTGACAACGACTGTCGCTGTCAAAATTATTATATCTGAGTTCCCTTATTAAATCAACTCGTTTATTAGATAAAGTTACGGCAGAGTTGCCTCTGGGTAGTTTGGATTACTTGATAACTCCCAACCCATCCCCCACCATCGCATAGTTGATGGCGAGGCTATCTAGCTGCTGCATAGAGCATCGTCCTGCTTGTTGCAGTGTTTGATGCTTCTTTAGCTTGGTTGCTTGCGATACAGCAATTAGATTGGTGAATGCTTCAAGCTTTGTATCTGGTGTCGTTGCCGCCCAGACTGTCTCTACGAATGTATTGAGGTTCTTCATTGCACCGTTATTATAATGGTGTTCCCTTATTCGTTAGGCAGTTTTATGACCTGCCCAGGTCTATTAGTTCCCTTAGTCTTGATAACCCTCTAGTAGATTATTAACCTCTGCAGCATCCTCAGATGTATATAAAAGGTCTAAGCCATTCTGACCATGATCCTCTATATAATCTGCTAGCACTTCAGGTTTGAAGGTCTCTTTGATATACACATGCACATTGAAGTAATTGTCTTGCATACTATTATTATAATGGTGTTCCCTTAATTAAAGCCGCCTTCATCACGATGCTTGAAGCCTAGATCAAATGCTTCCTTCAGCATCTCCTCAAGAGAGCTAACATGGACAGTATGGAAGTCCAGACCATCAGAGTGCTGCTCGTCGAGGGTAACAAAGGATGGGATCCAGTTAGAGGCGATAGTCTCTAGAGCTTCGTGTAAGTCTTGGTCGTTTGCGATCATATGGTTATTATGTTAGTGTTCCCTTTATGCAAGAAGAGCATCAATCTCTTTTTGCATCTCCTTTAATGTATCCCGATACACGGTGAGTTCTGCAATCTTCAGTTCCAGGATTTGGTCGTACTCTTGTTCAGTCATACCCGTATTGTATTAGTGTTCCCTATCAGCGAGAAACTCATTCAAGTCTTGTTCTGCAGCAATCATAACACCCTCTAACTCATCCAGAACATATTGGGTATAGGTTCCCATGCAGTCTGACAGTCCAAAACCAGTTTCTTCCTAGGGGGAGTAGTTTGGAATCCTAGGGAACACTGATATAATGGGTCTATGTGTGTCTGAGTGTCATAGTACATAAAACCAGTTTCTTCCTAGGCGTTGCATTTATATACACACAGAGACACTGTAACAGTTCAGTTTTAGTCTTTTCTGCGGCAGATCAAATGTACTATAAACACCAATGCTCCAATGATCGCTAGTGCTGCAGTATAATACTCAGTGATTATTAGTAGATCGTGCATTTTATTGCGCGGTATTTAACTGATCTTTCGCCATGTATTCATTGAGAAACAGCGTGCAGATGTTTAAAAGCGTATCTTTCTCTTCTTCTGAGATTGTTTCGTTAATTCTTTTGTCTTGAAGCTCCAAATACGTATTGAAGATGTTATTTGCTGGTATTTCTGGTGTATTATCCATATTTCAAACCTATTTACTCTCTTATTCCTTGTATTCTACCTCTATTCTTGTATTTCCCTTAACTCCTTACAATTCAACACCTAATCTTTTACTATATAATATGTTGTATTATAACAACTTACGCTATTAGATAACTTTGTTTATTAGTTAACTTTTTTTAATAGACTCGATTAAGTTTGCGTACCTTTTTCGTTCTTTTTTATTGCTTTTTACTTCTTTTCCAGCTCTTTTACTCGCTTTACTACTCTATCATAGTCAGCTTTTGATACAAACAGCTTGTAGTCTGATACACCTACCGATGATGTTGATGCGATCCAAAACTTATGAACCTTTACAGCCTTCTTCATACCTTATTATAAGAGAGTTCCTATCTCTTTCATTACTATGTCATAGATTTTATCTCTTGCTGCTACTTCGAGATACTCTATCAATTCGTCGTATACTTCTTGACGGTGACTTATATGATGCATAGCTCTTACCATCACACTATGATTAAACAGTGGGTGTGTCTCGTCTATTACAATGTACTTATAATTTGTTTCTCCTGTTGCAGCAGTACAATAGAACATGTTGTTTACTTCTGCTTTGATACGTAAGACATATGCAGCGTCTGTGAGTACAGTATTGTCTTCAATAGGCATGAATGAATCATCAACCTTATGATAGACCGGTACTCTCATCATATCAAAGTAACCATCTTTAAAGTATCTAAGTGTTTTGTATCTCATCTATAATACTATTTAAGGTAGATTATCTTTTAATATCTTTACAATAGATGCTATAAATGCCTTGCTCTCATCGGATAGTTTAACTCCATGTACCTCATAGCTTATCGTTGGTAACAGTATCATATTATACATCGGATGACTCTCCGGTATTACTACATGCTCCCCTCCTGCATACATCCCTCCGCTATCTGGTATCTCTTTTAACTCTGGAAACTCTTTACCTTTTGCATCAACCATACACTCCTTCTCTTTATCATAGTGCAGTACACCCCCTGGTGATACAATCCACTTATTACCTTGATGTGGGAAGGGGTGATGATAATATAGAGAGTATCGCATACTTCTTATTATAATGGTGTTCCCTTAAGCGTATACAAGGGTATTTAAGATCTTAGTCATTAGATTATAAAGCATATCACGATCTTCATTATTATCTAAACAATCATAACCTATTGTATGAAAAAATATCATATTGTAATAAGGATGACTCTCTGGTATTGCAGCAAGTTTATCACCGCCGTGGTCTTTGCCAATAAGTATGCCATTATCTAGAGACTTATCAATATCGTAAGCAGTACCAGACTGATTAACTACTGCGTTTTGTTGTTCATCATATTGTAATGAAGCACTTTGAAACATTGACCATGTTCCTTTATGAGCACGATGAGATGGTTTTTTGTAAAGTGTATATCTCAAAATCCTACCTCCTCTGGTTCATCATATTGATGAGTTTCTGATATGGTAATTGGTATACCTGCTTGCTTTAACATCTTCGCACCGTAGATGTTTAGTTTCATAAAGCATTCTACACATACAGCATGAGTCGCTATACCAGTTCGATATTGCAATTTCTCTATAAGTCCAAAGTTAAACAGCTGATGATCTTCAGGTACCTTTATATCTATCCGACGCAATGTTTTATCATCGTGCTCATCAAGTCCAAACTTCAACCCCTTCTCATTACTCTCTATCCAATTAGGCTCCCAACCCTCATACATATCAGGATTCTCATAACGTATATCAATCGCGTTAGGATCCTCCTCTAAAAATGCCTCTAGGTAGCTATATCTCATCTTATTTTATTTAATTAGTTTTTGCATATGAGCAGCAAACGCATTATACGATTGGTAGTATATAGGCTTAGTAATATCAACAACCTTACCAAATTTACTATTTAATATTTTTTCTTCTAATAAGAAATAATTAAACCAGGAATCCGTCTCAGGTATTATATATGTACCATCTTCATAATATATACCACTAGGCTTTAATTTAGCTTCACGGAAACTAATCTCATTAGTCTTTACATTCATGAGATAACCATGACCTGTATCTTGTTCTATGACATAGATATCTATAGGTTTATTAAGACCACCTTTACTAGGATAAAACTGTGTATTATGATGTTTATGTATAGCGATATATCTCATCTAGCTTTATTTAATAAAGGTTTTACATATTCTAAATAGATCTAGAAGTTTCTTATCAATAATAGACAACATATGATCTACATGAGCTTTTAATTTAACAAACCTTGATTCTGAATATTCAGCTAGTAACCCACAGTTAAAAAGAGGGTGTGTCTCAGGTAATAGCATGTGTCTTGTTTCATCTGTGGGTGTGTTATTGTAAGCTGTAATAATAACACCATCTGCAGCTGTGTATAAAATAGTACCTTTATAGTCATTTTTATCTATATGAGTCGCAACACCCCACTTGTTTTTTATACAAAGAAACATCTCTTTATTTTCTCCTGTAGTAACTACTACACCGTGTGTTGCTACATTTAGGTTCTTTTTACTTTGAGGGTTTAGTACAATTGAATATCTCATAAAAATGACTTTATGTATTTTAATGCTAAAGGTCGCAGTATAGCTAAGTAATGATCTTTATCTTGATATCTTAAATCAAACGGAAACGGACCTTGTTTCATTGTAAGTGCCATAATCTTAGCAAAATTAATTTCAAGCAAATAATAGTTAAACCATGGATCTGTTTCCGGTATAAATACAACACCACTATCAACATAAACGCCATCTCTCACAAATTTAGCTCTACGAGTTTCTATTTTACCGGTGTAAGTTTTTACAAAAACACCGGGTTTGATCATATGATATATCCAACCATTAGGAAATGCTTCAGTACCTATATCTGCTATTGTAGTGTATCGTAGCTTCATATCTAAAGCTATTTATTCTCACATACAGACAGTTCCGCACTTAAATGCGAGTACTTTGTCTTCATGAACCGCCGCCCAACCACCGCGGTTATTATCTACAATAGAGGTATAGCCAAGGTGCGCTACTTTGCTAGTTCCTCCATTGAGCAAACTCTTATAATAGTCTTTACCGTTGATAGTACGAACAGTTCCGTCTTTCTTTGTGAAGGTGACAGAGAAAAAACGGCCTTTGGATTCTTTAACGAGGGTATTGAGTTGCTTTTGCATACCATTATTATAAGGATGTTCCCTTATGGTGAGGCTGTCGTTCACTCAAATAAGTATGAAAAGATTCAGCTAGAGCGTAATAGTGTTTATAACCGGTAATAAGATCTGAGAGTTTATGAGCAAAAATATCGTAATTAAAAAAATAACACGTTTCAGGAACGTAACGCAAATTATTTGAATCTAGCCAAATATCATCTGGACACTTGATTAAAGCTCTGCTCATACCTTTTACAGTACACTTTCTACCTTTATGCATCATGAATAGTTTACCTGCTTCAACAAAATAAATGTCACCTATATCTCTTGAAGTAACAGTCTTATGTGCATTTATCTCGTAGCATTTATATCTCATCTGTAATTATTTATAATAAAAAGCCTGACTACCATTACAGCAGTCAGGCTTTTCTATTTAATTATGTTACAGCTTAGTTACCAAAAGCAAACTTGTAAGTCAAGCTAGCTTGATAATCAGTTGGACCACTGATTGAGCTTCCTGCTACAAGATACAAGCTTTGATTCTTAGCGAGTTGTGCACCAATACCAATATTGTAAGCGAAGTCGCTTCCACGAGTATCAGACACAGCAGAGCGGTTGTAAAGTTCAGCACCAGCAGAGAAAGTCTCAGTAAGCTGCTTCTGAACAGCTACACCAACATACTGCCAATCCTTGGAACCTACACCCTCGCTAATAGCTACACCACCATTCACATCAACAACATAACCACCAAAGGTCTTCTCAAGAAGCAATGGAAGGTAAACGTTGTTATGACCAGCACCAAGACCATCCTTATCATTACCAGTAGGAATGGTATAGGATGGAGCGAACGCTACTGATGGAATAAGTCCAGCTTCATGAATGAAGTTGTATTTTGCTGCGAGTGTAGTATCACCATAACCAGTTGTAGCAGCAGTACTAACGGGGCGAATGTAATTAAACACACCTGTAACACTTACCTCAACGTCTGGAAGAACACCGTACTCAACACGTACAGCGGGTACTGTACCAGTCCAACCACTTGCATCGTTATTATGAGAAGTGCTGAGCGATACCTCACCTTGATTCAAAGCGCGAGCGCTTGTATCATCTGTAGTGAGTGGAATCGGTCCAGCTGCTGCAATCATCGAACTGCCTAGAAAAACTAGGCCCAATTTACTATATGTCTTTTGTTTCATATTGTGTGTTATTATTATAGAGAGAATTTAGAGCAATGCAACTTATTAAATAAAGTTTACAAGATTAAAATCAGTACCTTCCTCAAGAAGAGTCTTAAGGTGTAGTGTCGCATTATCACGAACCTCGCTAGTAAAGAACTTCAGTGTCTTTTCAGCTTTGTAGTTATCAAATGAAAATGCGTTACCACGTAAAGCGGTAAAGCCTGTATCGAAGGTTTTTTCATTTGTAAACTTAATAGCGAGCTCAATGTATGGTTCAGTTGTATTCATCATACTGTTATTATATTATTGTTCCCTTGAGCTAATAGCCCAGATAATAAAAATCATACAAAATAGCGGCCAAAATGGCACAAACAAAAAGCAGAGAAGATAGAGCCCTGTAAGCTCAACATAGTGTTTCGACATACCTTATTGTATAGTAACTATCGGATGAAACAAGCGTTGAATTTCTCTTCCACACATTTTTCCTAAAACATTATTAGCTAAATCGTGCCGATTTATACTTCTAGCAGCTTTTGTTACTAAATTAATACCGAAAAATTTAAATGTTTCAGGTAAGAGATAATATTCTTGTTCTTGTACCACGCTTTTATCATTATCATCTTCATCTTCATTATCAAAGTCGATAAATTTTGGATCTATCTCGTGTATCTCTCTTACATAAACCCTAAAACCTTCTTTATTTTTTTTGTTAGGTACAATACGTGTTTCAAAAGTAGCTTTGTAATCACGAAGACCTTTTAAAACATATAGCTTTAAATCTTCATTATAAGGATATGTATCTATCTTAGCACCTTTAAAATACTCTGTAAATTCATTTTTGTCTTCATTAAGAACCCAAACAGTTTCAGTAGTTTGACTACCGTGTCGTGTTGATATTTGATCTAAAGTACTTGTATATTCTCCGTATCTCATATTGTTATTTAATTATAATCTCGTTACAACCCAACTAAGAATAGCAGCACTAAGACAGCATACAGCTACAAATATGACTATGACCATTTCACTCATCACCATTAAACTTGTTGTATATTGCTTCTATAATAATACAAACAATAGGAGCTAGTGATAAGCTTAAAATTAAAATACAAACACAATTTAACAGCATTACCATACAGCATATTTATGCTCCAATGATATTACCTTCTATAGCATTATGAATATACTCGGTAAAGATCTTACGAATAGGTTCGTTTTTGATATAAAGCTTTACATCCGTCCTCCAGTGTATTATTTTATCAGCATTGAAAAACGGATCTAACTCTGATATTAAAAACGTACGCTTTGTGTTACCATAAGAATCTGCTTCTGAAGCATTTCTTTTAATATACAATTCACCTACCTTAGCATATTGACCGACAAAAAATAACGGATCTGTTTCTGCACCAATAAACTTAACACCCTTACTATCGATATGATAGATATCAGCACCATCCAGTGTAGCGTGTCCCATCCCTTTCTCGAAGGAGTATCCTAATTTATAACGTAACATTAAAGACCTGCCTCTCTCTTTTGACGTCTACGATAATTTGTATTAACTTTCTTTATCCAAGGCTCTACTACTTTTGTAAAAGGTAAACAAGCTCTTTCGTCAGATTTAAAGTAATTAAGATCTACGAGTAATAGACAATTAAAGAAAGGATGCTCTTCATAGAAAGCAATTGTGTATATTTCTCCAACGCTATCCTCTTCACGAAACCATTGAAAGCCTTTCTCTATATGCCATCCATAATACTCGTCAGATAAGTCTTTTTCATCTTTAATAGAGCAGCGCCTACTTTCAAATACATCTGTATACCTATAGAAGGCCTGAATCTCACCTAGAGATATTTCAACGCATGTGAACCGCATACGGTTATTTATATCAAAAAGAAGAGCTTTGCTTAATTTGAGCAACAAGTTCTTTTTGTCTAGCGACTTGCTTAGCTAGATCGACAGCGTCATCTGCTTTAGAGTTACCGAGAACGTCTCCGTAGTTTCTAAAGTTCATCAATAATTTGATTCTCTTTTTGACGCTAAGAAGTTCTGCCTGTAATGCGCTTTTACTAATCATACACTATTGTATGATATAAAGAGAGAATATCAAGATTTTTTATTATATTCAGCTAATGCTGCGTAGAGAGCCACCTTTGTAAGGTATCTAATACCCGCTACATGATGACTTATTAAATGATTGTTATCAAGTTTATTTTTAATAACAGATCTAACAATAATTGGTACATTAAAAAGTGGATGCTCTTCTGTTAAGTAGTATGCATCATTATCTCTATATACGGTATTAGATAACTTTATTATATTAGGGTAGGCTTGACTATTATCAATATTAGAAGCTATGTAAGTATCTTTACCTTGTAAATAATCTGTCTCTAGATTATAAACATTAAGGGAGATATAACGTATTCTTCCATTATCTAATTCGACTACAGCTACTCTCATCTAATATATTTATAGAAAAGGTTCCGGTTACTGTATACGGAGCAGCCATTTCGTATGCTGCAGCACCTTCAGGAGGATACGCTCGCGGGGTACAAGTTATTTGAGACCAAGGTATGCCTTAAGCGCATACTGTGTCTTGAGATGATCTTGAAGGATATACCAATCATCCTTTTCTGATTCATCTACCTTCTCATGAATGTCTTTGACGTATGCTACATTATATTGCTTCCAGCTCTTAACATCAAACTTAATAAGATCGTTAACACTTTTGAAGTTGCCAATAAGCTTAAAAGGAGAAACGCTATAAAGCTCTTGAGCTGTTTCAAAATAAATGTATGCATACCTGCTTGATTGAATTTTTGATCTAATTGACATATTAAAAGTTATCGTCTTCGGGGCTGCAGTTAGGGTTAGACCAGGTAGAGATTGTTTGAGGTTCAACAACCTCAATATGCTCTACTGACAAGTTTTGTTTGAGTGTACTAAGACGGTACTCTAAATCTGTTTTAGAGAAACACGTTACATACTCTGTAGTACAATTATCATAATCAATAAGAATAGCGTAACGTTGTATTTTCTTCATACCTTATTCTACGAATGTTCCCATGTGAGTGATTGCAGTTTGATTACTCTGCAGAATATAAATATCACGTTTAAGCGATTTTACTTCTTCCTGTAACTGCTTAATCATCTCAATAAGATGCTCGAGTTCCGCTCCTAGTTCTAAATCAGTCATAACTTATTATAAGAGAGTTCCCTTATGAGCAGCTTACCGAACACTTTCGTGTTTCATCAAGCTGAACAGATACTAACCTACACCCTGTACCAGTAAGCTGTAAAGGTCCAACCGTATTGATAATATACTGTCCCATATTTTCAGCTGTTGGATTAAAGTCAACCAACACTACACCAGTCGGATCAAGCTCAGTAAGCGTTAATGCAAAAGGATCCTCACTCCAAACTAGAAACTTATGATCCCAGTTGTCTTCAAGCCACATACACAGCTTACTTTTAATATCTGAGAAATCTAAAACACGACCAATAGCATCGAGTTGATCTCCTTCAACTGTAAAGTGAACACGGTAATTATGTCCATGCAAGTGTGCACACTTACTTTCATGACCGTACACTCTATGTCCCATAGAGATATCATGATACCTAATCGCTTGTATTTTATTCATATTGTTTAGACGTAAGACTTAAGAACACTTTGAAAGATTTCGCAATCTGTATAATAATTATCGAGTGCATAGACACGATCCTTATAAAAGATATAAGCGATACTATCATCAATCAAATCATTGTCATCATCCTCAATGAGAATACTTTTAGTATAGACAACATAAAAATGCTCATCCTTATACTTGTAGTGAACAGCATCGCGCATATCCTCAATAAACTGATTGTACCAATCTTCAGGTACGCCTTCTGCGTTTGTATAAAAGTCTTTGTATACATATTCTCGAGCGATCAAACTCTTGAAGAGAATAACATCAAACAAAACTTCATCCTTTAGCTTATCTAGATTCATTGCAAACTTCTTCATACCATTATTATCCGATTGTTCCGTTAACTTAGCTTCAAGCTGTTCGTTTTCTAATTGCAGTACACGAGCATACTGAGCGAGATGGATTGCTTCATCTTTAAGATCCTCAATCTCTTCAGCAAATAGTCCATTCGCTTCACGAAGAATTTCAAGGTCTTTCGGAAGACAAGCCATGTCTTTATGCTGTACAAGTTTATCAGCGTATGCTTCAGCTTCTTTAAGAAGGAGTTTAAGGTTAGTATTTTGAATAGTTAGAACGTCATTTTGGACACCATAGTGCCCATTATCTGCCTCTACTTCTTCAAGACGGTCAGCAGCTTCAAGTAGAGCTGCGTTAGCTACATAATCATCCGTTTGAATATCTTGTGAAAGAATACGGAGAGCGGATACAAGTGTGTCAGTGGATGATCTCATACCGTTATTATAATGGTGTTCCCTAGTAATTCAAGCTAGTCTTTATAAATATCAATATGCCTAACGTAACTGTCTCAGTAGATATTGATAATTTCTTACAGTCAAATAGTAATAACACTGCAAGAACTTCTTTAGGTGTTCCTAGTTTAACAAGCTTTAATGATCTTAGTTTAGGTGTTAATAGTCTTAATACAAATGTAAACTCTAATAGTGCTAATTGGAATTTATCTTACTATAATTCACTTTCTTCAACTCCATATACACTAATTACTGCTACATCCTCTATTCAACCAGTTAGAGGCAATAATGCAGCTAATGGTAATTATTCTAATGTAGTAGGTGGTCAATATAATACAACCTTTTGTAATTATTCTAATGTAGGTGGCGGCCGCCTGAATACAGCTAGTAATAGTTATTCCATAGTAGTTGGTGGTTGTTGTAATAGAGCTAATGCTAATTTTTCTAGTGTAGTGGGAGGTCAGTGTAATTTAGCCTGCGGTATATATTCTAATGTAGGTAGTGGTTCCGGGAATACAGCTTGTGGAAGTTATTCTAATGTAGGTAGTGGTTTATGTAATATAGCTTATGGAAGTTATTCTACTATAGCTGGTGGAGCTAGTAATAAAACCTGCAATTATAATTCTACTATCGCTGGTGGAGCTAATAATACAGCTAGCGGTCAGTATTCCACAGTATCCGGCGGATATTCTAATAAAGCTTTAAGTGCTTATTCTACTATCGCTGGTGGAGCTAATAATACAGCTAGCGGTCAGTATTCCACAGTATCCGGCGGATATTCTAATAAAGCTTTAAATGCTTATTCTAATGTAGGTAGTGGTTTATGTAATATAGCTTATGGAAGTTATTCAACTATAGCTGGTGGAGCTAGTAATACAACCTGCAATTATAATTCTACTATCGCTGGTGGAGTTAATAATACAGCTAGCGGAAATTATTCCATAGTATCCGGCGGATATTCTAATAAAGCTTTAAATGCTTATTCTACTATCGCTGGTGGTAGTAATAATACAGCTAGCGGAAATTATTCAACTATAGCTGGTGGAGCTAGTAATACAACCTGCAATTATAATTCTACTATCGCTGGTGGAGCTAATAATACAGCTAGCGGTCATTATTCCATAGTATCCGGCGGATATTCTAATAAAGCTTTAAATGCTTATTCTAATGTAGGTAGTGGAGCTAATAATACAGCTAGCGGTCATTATTCCATAGTATCCGGCGGATATTCTAATAAAGCTTTAAGTGCTTATTCTACTGTAGTAGGTGGTGCTTGTAATACAGCTAGCGGAAATTATTCAACTATATTAGGTGGTCAAAATAATTGTATTTGTAATGCAGCTACTTACTCGTCTATTATAGCTGGTTCAAATATAACTGCAGTATCAGCTAATACAGCATATGCACCAAGTATAGTATTAACAAATGTACCGACCGCATCAGCAGCAGGAATGACTACTGGTACTATTTGGAGATGTAGTACAACTAATGTATTATATATTATGCCTTAATCCTCTTCTTTCTCTTCTTGCTTACGCTTGAGACGTTTAGAAAGCTTCCACCACTTACAAAAGCCAAAAGGTTTAATAATACCCTCTACAGCAGAACAGCCATGGGGAGGACGCCACATCGTGCATTGATCACAACGATGCTTAGCAACAGGATGATCAACATACCTAGCTTCAACCTTAGTATGCTTCGTTGACTCTCCAAACACAAATTCCTTAAACTTTTTCACAACTTTATAGAGTTAGGTTTAATTGACTTTAAATACGACTCACCATACGCTTCCAATACACCTGTATAGTGTTGAAATTCTCTTTGTGAAAGAGCATCAATATCTGATAACTTGTTGTATGCTTCTGTCGCTTTAGTTTTAAGATAAGCATCTCTACCTTCTTTTTCAGACCATTTTTTAACATCAGCGTATGGCTTAACTTTAGCTGCAAAGTGAATAGCAGTGAGAGTAGAATATCCACCTTTAGCCTCTGCTGACTTTTGAATTTTAGCAGCTCCAGCTGCACGCTTTGTTACAAACTCAATAAACTCTTTTGCTTTATCGAGAACACTTTCAAATAATCTATCAAACTCCATGTGAGTATTTATTCACTCAGGGTCAATGCCACCAGGACCATTTGAAAGAAAATCATCTACAGCCATCTCACATTCAACATCGACAATATAATCATCAACAGAACGTTTAAGCTTAGCAAACTTACGCTTAAGATCAAGCGCAGCATTTTCAATTTCATCCATCATTCGATATTCTTCTTCGTTGTACATAACTTATTATATTAGAGTTCCCTTAATGAAAGTGTTTGAGTAGTTCGTCAATACCTAAGTAAACAAGCCCTGCAGCGAGTAAGATAAAGGCTAGAAACATCATTACTGCATTTGCGATAAAGCGCATAATGATTCCGAGGCTTAATAGTGCGATGAATATCACCAACACTCCGATAATTGTAATACTTAACATTGTCATATATTATACTGCTGCTGTTTGTTTTGTAGCGATTTTGTGCTTATAAATAGCCGACGCTCCACGACCGAATTTTACGAGTTTGCTGGTATCAGTTAGCTCCTTGAGCAAGAGATAGGCTTGCGAAGGAGTTACTTCAAGTGTATTGATGACTACCTCTTTAGTAAGATGTGGAGGTTCGTTGATAGCTAAGATTTGCTCGAGTTGTTCTTTTTGACGAGACTTCTTAGACTTAGACTTAACTACCTCACGCTTGCCTGACAACACAAGACCTGTTGGAGTCATCTCTGCTGAATACTCTCCTGTTGGACCGAAACGATTCTTGTAGACGCTCAAGATACGAGCATTCTCTTCTCCCTCATCATCGATAGTAATCATAAGATTAAGATCAACAGCATGCGGAATAAGCGACGAACCTTTGAGCTGATTACCGCTCTTTGTAAAGTGCATCACAAAGATAAGAACACACTCATGAAGCTTAGCTGCGTCAACAAGCTTAGAGACAGCATAGCGTTCATGCTCAGCATGATTAAGCTTGTTAGTCGTTGTAAGAGCTTGAAACGAATCAATAACGAGAACATCGAGATCTTTCATTGCTTTAGCTAGAACATCGATATCAGTCTCGTTAGCAACACTAACATTCTTAACGTTCAAACGTTTGCAAGTAAATGCTAGTTGATAAGCATTCTCCTCACCAGAAGCATAACCTACTTCATAGTCGTTAATAGCGAGAGCTTCCATCATTTGAAGCAATGCAGTAGTCTTACCGCAACCAGCTTGACCAGTAAAGGTCATCGAACTACCTGGAAGAATGCCATCTCCGAAAAGATTATCGAACTCAGCAACGCCTGTCTTCATACGACGGTAAAACGTCGATGGGACACGAATATCTGATACTTTTGTAAATCCCGTCTTTGTAATGTTTAACTGCATACCTTATTATATCCAAGTTCCCTTCGTGTAAAAGCTAAGAAGCTTCTCAAGCTCCTTAATAATAATGCCGTATGACTCAAGTAGAGCATCTCGATTAGGTTGCTCAGGATCGCCTTGAATCTGCTGCACACGCTGTCGCAGCTCCATGATCGTTAGTTCCGTTCTCATTTTGCTGGTCTTTCTTTTGCTTTTAACTCTGCTTTCATCTCTCCAATTAATCGCTTATAAGTATTGATCAAAAGATCACGATGCATATACTTTTCATTAGCAATCATTTTGGCTAGAGTAGCTTCAAGGAGAGCGATATTTTGCTCTTGTTCCTTTTTCGAAGCCACAATTAATAAAGGGTAGTAAGATCCTCAACACCTACACCGTACCACGAGCTTCTGCCACGAGTGCGTAGAGTAGCCTTTTCACAAAACGTTGTAAGTGAAATATTACCGATCAAGTTAATAGTAACATCGTCAGGAGTTTCATCTACAAGTTGTGCAAGTACTAGCTTTTTTCGTTCATCTATCTTTTTAGGTAGCTTACCCAGTTTAAGCTCAACATCAGGACCCTTCCAGCTGCTTGTCTTAATATCAGCACCATCAGAGAAATCAAATCCTCCATCACCTTTGTTAAGATAGATACCATCATCAGTACTCAGACTAGTCATCATACTATAGGCAATCTCACCATATCGACCAAGCTTAAGATTATCAACAGCCCAGCTATTAGTCCATGGCTTTGATTTATTAACATCATGAGCCCATTTAAGAGCTTCATCCTTTTGTTGTTTGGTTAATGTAAACTTCATATGTTATTTGTTAGAGTAATAATTTTCTAGCGGGTGACGAAGACTTGGCTTAGTAGGTGACTTATACCAACCACGAATACGCTCACCGTCTACATTATAGAATGTAGACACTTTACCGCTACTTGCAAGCTTAACATGCTTAGATAGTTCAGTAGCGTTTGCAATTGAAGACTTATAATTGTCACCAAGTGTCATCTTATAATATGCTTTCCAGAATAGGCTCATAATAGTTAGTTAAAGATAATGTTATTAAGTTCTGCTGCTCTCTCTATTGCTTCTTTTTCCCAAGGTAAGTTGTTATAACGTTCTGTTTCGTAAATACTAAAATTAGTCATAACCTTCTTACCTTCCCAGATAGTATAATTTTGTTCCCATACACCAAAACGCTTTTCAAAGTATTGCTCAATATGAATTAGTTCGTGAAGAATAGTATCACGAAAATCAGAGAACGTTTGTCGAGTATCAATTTCAATACTATAAGTTTCATCACTATACTTTAACGCGCGACCAAGTAAACCTTTCATAGGTCTCAAAACTACCTTAAGTGATGAAGGTAGATTAATATGCTTGCGGATCTTTTTATTGTGAGCTTTAATTATATGCTCTAGTGAATTTGCATACTCTAAAAATTGTTTGTATTTTCCATATCTAACAGACGATACAATTTTTACTTCCATACCCTATTATAAGAGTGTTCCCTTACCAAGAAAGAACTTTACTCGTCACATAACCCCCACTATCACTATTAATTTGATAGTTATATCCCTCTCTCCTAAGAAATTCTACAACACACGGTGAAAGCTTCATGGTACTAATATCAACTTGAAATGCTCCTGTTACCGCAACATCCCATACTAGTTTATCGATCACAGATAACTGACTCTGACTTTCTGGTGTTGTAATAACGTCTGCTACTTCTCTCGCTTTACTCGCTGTAATCATACACATGTATATTATAGTATATAATTATGTAGAGTGCAACTAATAAAAAAACTCTCACAGAAATTTCTGTGAGAGTTTTAATTTTGCTTTTAAAATATTAATTATCGTGTTGGTAGAAAATATCAGTTTTTACTCCTGGGTTGTGTTGTTCAATTCCTGATGCGTTGAGAATATCAGTAATTTCATCTTCATTGTCTACACGCTCATTATTCTTAAAGAAGAAAGCAGTAGGGTGTTCGCCGCGGTAGTCACTCTTATCATATTCACCAGAAGCGTTAGCAAAAACGACCGCAGGTCCTTTTTCATTGTGTAATACATCATTTTCTGTATCGCTTGGTTTCTTTGTATAAAACATTACAATGTTTTTTGAACCATCTTTATAATCATTCAATCTAAGGTTCTGACCTTCTTGATTGTAGAGGTTATCTGCTGTATTACTAAGATTTTCTGCATCGCTTGCATTTTCTAAAATTAAGCGAGCAATATCTGCCATTGAGTTTATATCTGATTTTCTCATATTATATATCTATTTATTGTTAACTGTTTAAATTTATACTGTAAACATCAGTTGAAAGACCACCAGGTCGTTGTTTTTGTACATATTTAAGGAAAGGTGTGTTACCAGCTGATACACCACCTGATATTAGAAATATGTTTTTCATATTAGGTAATTGCATTCCTTCTTTAAATACTTCAAATCCATCAGTAAGGTAAACTATACCTCTAAATTCTTGTAAATCTCTCATTTGCTGCAATCCTTTCATTACAGTTGGGAAATAATTACCACCTGATTTATCTATGTTTTTCTTTAACCAATCTGTTAATCGGGTACCTTTTACATCATCAGGACTAAAGTCAATTGTTTTGTAGATTGCTTCACAATATAACGCTATGCGTATTTTCAAGTTACATCCTGAAAAGTTTTGAGAAGCAATATTTTGCGCAGTACCTATGAACTTTGCAATCATATCCTTTGTGATTGAACCAGAAGTATCAAGAGCGAGAATAATATTACCAAGATCTTTTCCAGGTGGCTTACCTGGAGCAGAGTGTTGTTGTGTAATAGTACGACGTACAGGTCTAAAATATGTTCGTTCAGGTGAGGTGGATGAAACATCCATTATATCCCGTAAAACTTGTCTATAGTCTTTTTCATCAAGCTCAAAATCGCTAACAGGGAATACATCCGATAAACCACCACGACTACCCTTTTGTACTTTAGCAACTTCTTGTCTTGCTTTGTCCATAACCTTCTTAATATCCGGTTTACGTGTTTCATCTGTATTAGGTATATCAGATCCTTCAAGCCCTTCAGGATCATCTTCACCCTCTTGAACCATCTCATCCCACGGTATCTCACTATCAGGAATATTTATTTTTGTGATACCCTTATCTTCACCAGGTTTGCCTGGCTTCCCAGGCTTACCTGGTTTGTCTGGACCATCACCATCTTGCTCTTCATCACCCGGCTTATCACCATCTTGATCTTCATCTTGATCATCCTCTGCATCAGGATCTTCTAATACATCTACATCATCACCCGGAGGTCCACCTGGCGGCTTTTTCTTGCCCTTTTTACCAAGTACAACCCGCTTTAAGTCCTCTATGCTGCAAGTTATTGTTTGTTTCATTGTTGTTCTTTTAATCTTTTAAGTGCTTCTTGTTCAGATATAGGCTCTACTTCAGCATTACCGTGTTCATCTATTGCTGTTATTTCACCGTATATTTTGTTTTTTACTTTTACAATCTGACCTACTTCTAATGGACCTGGGTCACCATCATCACCTTCTTCTTCTGGTAAATCCACTTCTATTTCATCATAGATTCTTTCTGCTGATTTGCCACGGAAATTATAATTAAATCCGTTAAATGTAGCATTACCCTTTTCATCTGTTAAGCAACCACTCTTAGGTGGTGTAAGTTCAAATCCTCCTTCTGATTTAGCTAGCGATAGAAGATCATTCATTTCAAAGTCTGTAGCAATATTCCATAAAGATATTTTTCTACCTGATTTGGATGTTAACATTCGCGTTCTATTATGCTGACGTTCAAATGTTTTATTAACGATATGATAGATCTCATGTGCAATAACATACGTAAATGGATTATTATGATTAGTAACTTTACCACTACTGTCAATATAACCTTCGAGAAGTTCATTCGCAAATCCAATATTAATAAAAAGATTTCTATTTTTATTAACCTTCATCGTAGGACAACTTTTGCTGTCTGGTGGTAACATTATAATTGGCATATCCTTTAGGATATGGAAAAAGTAAAGGTTTGATTGATATATTACAGACCGCAAAATATCAATCAAATCACCAATTTCTTCTGGTGTATAACCGCTGTTATCAGATGGCTTGTCGTTCATATCATAATTAAAATTTTCAAGTAGAGTACGTGAAAATGTAAATTGTTTTATCAACGATTCATACAACAAATTAAATTGAAATTGTCTCATAATTATAATCTTCTTTTAAGTGTTAAAAGCTTACGCAACCCATTCTCTAGTACATCATTAGCAGCTGCTAAGTCATTAACGTTAGCTTCACCTTCTTCTTCTTCTTCTGGTTGTGCGTATGTGGTAGTAGGAGGTACAGGAGCACTCGTGCCTTTACTAAGTGCACCTAAACCACTTTGTGCTTGACCTGCCTTTAACTCTTTTGAACCGCCTGCAATTTCTAAGGCTCTGTTATAACCTTCTGGATAATTTACATGAAGCGCATTCATAAATAATCCCCACAGCTTAATAGACCGACCTGTTGCTTGACTTTTATATGAGCAGTTTGTTAATGCGTTAGTAAGAACACTTATATCCATACCTGTAGCTCTCGCTTTAGTAAGCACCTTAACAATATTGAAAATTTCATCAACACTTGCATTATATGCATTAATATCGATATCATCAGCACTTGTAACAGCTGGCGGTACACCATTCTGAGATACATTTTTATTACCTTCTATGTAATCTTCGTAATTAAATGCACGTAAATATGTCGGTATAAAATCAGCAATATAATCTTCAATAGCTGACATATTGATATAAAAATCCTTTCTTTCTAGAGCTGCATCAGCACCTTTGCCTTTTGTAACAACAAGATGTTTTTCGGGGTTAGCAAGTATATCCTCTAGGTTGATTTTTTGGAATCTTTCAATATAATATACAAACTCTTCTGCCCACATATTATTAATAGCCATTCCACTTGCTATTCTAATTTCTTTAATTACCTCTTTGACTGATAACTGGCCTCCTTCAGCCTTCTTCATAATACCCTCTATCATTTTTGACAGCTGCGCAAAGTTACGCGGATTAGGATCGCCTGTTACTTCGTAATCAGGATTTTCATATGAAAAATATTTAAGTTTATCCTTACTATCAGAAGAACCTACAACATATTTAAGAAAGCTAAGTATTAAATCATTAAACACAGGTGCACCATTTTTATCAAAGGTTTTAGCCCAGACTATCCACTCATCAAAGTTTACATCAAACATGCAAATTAAACATCTGTTAATAAGAGCACGTGTAATTTTTTGTGTACCACTATACGATACACCTCCCGTTGTTAAGTTACCTGCACCATGAACTGACCAGCAACTTGGATTACGTATGCCTTGTTCAGCTAAAATACGTTCATCTTCATGGAATAAACTAAAAAGAACACCTTGTACACCAGGATCAGCTTGGTTAATTTCGTCTAAGAATAAAAATCCTGCACTATTATCTAGGGTCATTAACTTGATCCATTGCATATCTAGAGTATCAACTGTACCTTCAAGTCCTCCAATAGCTTTACTAGCTTGCGGAATACCTTTAAATTCATATTTTTCATATGCACCAGCACGTATATCAATAAAGACATAATAATCTTCAGGGTTGTCGAATACCTTATATAGTTCTTCTTTAGGACCTGTAGTAAGTCGGTTAAAGTGTACAAATATTCTGTTCATTGAAGGCGCAATCTTATTTTCTGCTATTGAAGCTGCGATAGCAGATTTACCGATACCAGGGCGTCCCCAGATTAGCATAGATATATTAGTTGAACCAGGACCTGTGCCAGAATAGTTAATTAACTGATCAGTAAGACCTTGAATATCTAATACAATAACCTCTTCGTTTGCTCCGTGCTTATGTGTTTTGACGGTAGAAGGGTTTTGCGGACCGAAAGCTTTTAATCTAGCACCTACTCCACCACCACCTTTAAAAGGTACTCTAGGGGCTGCAGCTTCTGCAAATACGCGTTTACCTTTGTTATTTTGATCTAAAAACTGTAAATAAAAATCAGTTGACATGTTGTATGTATTTATGCCTCTAAACCTAAAAACCTAGTCAACTTAATAATTCTCTCTACATCAGGATTAGCTCCATAGAACAAATCACGTGCAGCAGTTTTATCAACTCCTTCTGAGTAAGAGAATTGAGGCTCTTCAAACAGTGGATCAATATATTCAACGAGATATGTAATCATATACTCTATTATATGTGTGTTCCTTTTTATTCGGGTTGTGAATCAGGATTGTTATTATCCTCTTTAAGCTTAGCATTCCATGTTGCGACATCGGCAATTACTTCAGGGTTAATGTTCTTGAAGCTACCAAGATGACCAATGAGTAAGTGGCAATTAAGACCATGCTTCTCACACTCGCAAAGAGTAATGAGGTTAGTTGGTTCAAGTTCAAGGTCAGGGTGTAAATGAAACGGACGAATATGATGAACGTTTAAGTTCTCTTTACCTTCACATACAGCACAAAGAGGTTGAACCTTTAAATGAGCAGCTCTTACACCAGGCCATTTAGATGAACGAGCTGTTGTGAGTGGAGCCTTACCTTGAACAATATCCTTTATGCGTGTGAACATAAAGATATTTAATCGATGATATTATTTCTTTGACTTCTTTACACGAGGAGCCTTAGGAGCCTTAGTTGTACGTGATACGGTAACAGTCTTACGAATTGTAGTTGAACCGACCTTAATTGTCTTCTTACGTGTGCTTGTTGATGTTGTTGCCATAATGTTATTTGTTTGTTGAAAAATCTTTAAAGTAATTACCAAAGCTCTCTCTCTTACGTGGAACTTTTGTATTTTTGTCTTTTACCCAAGCTTCTGCTTCTTGTGGTGTACCTGTAAATTTATGAGTGTACTTATCATTGTATACCTCGTATACATGACTCTCATCATTACCTGCAGGTACAATTTTGTATGTTATATGCATATATCTTATTTAGATAAATTGATTGCGTTGATAATAATTTGAAGAGCCATATCTTCTGATGTAGCTTTACGGATAACTTTCATATCCGTCCATAAGTGTGAAGTACGGTATATCAGGTTTACTACTAAATCACCTTCATTAATGTATGCACCTTCAGGCCATTGCAGTAACTCACGTAGTGTAGTGAGAGTAATATTGTACTTGTTCTCTTGCGAGAGCTCAATGTCTACTAGTGTTGGTACTTTGATCTTCATGTATGTATGTTTATAAGGTATTCCAAATACCCTCAATAAAATTATAACACTGTTCCCTATCTAATTGACCCTCTATAGCACAAATAAATTCACTGTTATCATTTGTTCTTAATGTCCATTTATTACCTGTAAATATTTCAGGAAATATATCTTCACATGATACACCATTTTCAAACCCCCCTAGGGGGTTTTGATTAGCTAGCTTTTTAAGTGCTGTTTTAAACGCATCATTTACGAAAGCCGCTTGAACATGTATAGGTTCAAAAATATCAAAACCTTCTTCACTAGTGTTATCTACACCACCTGTAACTACTGTATACATTTTATTATCGGCACCGTAATAGATTTCATTAATGAGTTTAACATCTTTTTTAGTCATATTTGTATTTATTAAATAAAATTTTTTTAGAGTGGCGAAGAAAGAGGGATTTGAACCCCCGGAGAGCTTAACACCCTCTTCCGCTTTCAAAACGGACGCCTTAGACCAGCTCAGCCATTTCTCCTTTATAAAGTTATTTTAATCTATTGTCTATGTAATGCAAGAAAGAAAGTTAAAATAGTACTACAGAACGGTTGCGAAACCGTTACCATAGACTAAATATTATTATGGTCACACTAAACTGTTTTAATTGTAAAGAAGATTTTCCTGTATCTAAGCAAAGAAGATCTTGCGGGTTATCAGCATATAAGCACAAAGGTATAAAATATTATTGTTCTAGCGAATGTAAATATGCAGCTACAGATCGCGTAGTAAGTCGATCGATACCTTGTAAAATTTGCAATAAAGAAGTTATGCGCTCTAAAACTAAATCTGAGAATGTTTTTTGCTCAAGAACTTGCTCAGCGATATTTAATAATACAAATAGAGATAAAAAAATAACAACAACAGTATGTTGTAATTGTGGAGAGCAAATTAAACATGCTTCCTATTTAATGAGATCTTATTGTAGTAATGCTTGTCAGTCTGATCAAAAGCGCGCTGGTATTCTTAATGGTCTTAAAGAAGGTACAATAGAGAAAGTAACAAGACCTACAGTGTATAGATTACTAGTTGAAGAAAGAGGCAACCACTGCGAAATTTGTAATCTTACCGAATGGAATAGTCAACCTATTAGACTTTGGGTAGATCATATTGATGGTTGCGCTACAAATAATAATTGGAGTAATTTTCGATTAATATGTCCTAATTGTGATTCGCAGCTTGATACTTGCAGAGCTAAAAATAAAGGCAAAGGCCGTAAATCGTTAGGTGTTAAATATTAAATGGTGGCCCGACTGAGTTTCGATCTCAGTTTCTCGCACTTATAAGGCACGCGCATTCCCATCCTGCTCCCGGGCTAATTATGTTATGTAAATTGGTGGGTCGTAAGGGAATCGAACCCCTATTAGATCTTTAGAAGAGATCGGTATTATCCGTTATACGAACGACCCGGTTATGTTGAAAGTGGTAGGGACGGTGGGACTTGAACCCACACTCAATCGATTATGAGTCGACTGCTTTAACCTTTAAGCTACATCCCTATTAAACCTTTTAAAGACATGCTCAGGTCTTACCTAATTATATTGAAGTTCCCTTAAGCGGAAACCTTAGCATCCTTACGAGCGTTCTTCTCTTCTGTAATCTCTGTACGACGAGCCTTCGCTACAGCAATGATCTCTTGGAGAGTCTTACGGGCGCGAGTCGAAGCTGATGCATTACCTGCGATGAACTTTTCATCATCAGCGGTAAAGGTTGCAATTAGTTGTGTCAGTGTTTCAGTTGTGTTAGCCATATGTGTTATTTTATATTAAAGATTGTTATTAGCAAGGTATTATTTTAATTATAAGTTATCTTCCTTAGAATTTTTAAAAGCCTTTTTAAGAGATTCTATACTATCTTCACTCCACCCTTTTGTTAGATTAGGTAATGGTTCACCTGCAAGTTCCTTTTCTCTCTTCATTTTATCAAACCACGATTCAGGCTTACCGTCCCAATTAAAGCACCAGAGGTTAAAGAATGGCAGGTCACGTTCTGTGTCGTATGGCTCTAATTCTTGTAACCAAATATAAGAGCTCGATGAATTGAGCTGCGTCTTACGTACGGTATACTCTTTACCGATTTCGAGTAGCTCTTGATCCTTTACTACATTAGTAAACCAATGCATCTCGATAGGTTTTTTAAATGTAACCTTTTGCCCATCTACTGGAAAGCCCATCTCTTCTTTGAAGTCTATATTGTCGTATACTCTCATACAATTTCCTTTACGATACGCTCTTCAACTGGTAGACTGTTCTGTTTGTACTTCTCAATTGCAGCTTCAGCCTCTTTAATATTAAGGAAACGTTTTGGAGTCCAATCACCGCCCAGCGCTCGATACGATAGAGGTTCTTCTCCTGTTCCTGCCCAAATTGTCCCGATACCAAACCATCCACGGAAGGCTTTTTGTACTGTATAAAGAGTGGTTCCTGTTCTTGGGTTGCGTGTTTCGATAATTCTAAATTTCATCTTCTGGTTTAATTCTATATTCTATTCCTGCACCATAATCCATACAGAATGTTGGATGATCTGTATCATGCCAAAGATCAGCCTGAATAGAATACCATTGAAGCTGTTTACCATCAGCAAGAGCGATGATAAACGGTAGGTATTTTTTAGCTTCTTCTGCTGTCATAATATTTAAAAGTGGTAGCCCCACTCGGACTTGCACCGAGAAGCCTTGCGGCGTTGGATTTTAAATCCAAAATGTTTACTAATTTCATCATAGGGCCGTTCATAAGAGTCTTTAACCTCTCTTACATTATTATTATAATGTCGTTCCCAAAAAAATCAATTAACTTTTTATATATTAACAATACCGACTACCCATGTAATTTCTGCGTTAGGGTTATGCAATCTTATTTTCTTGTTAATCTCTTCACAAGTTGCTTTTGTGTTAATATTATCATCAACAATAGCAATTTTTGTAACTGCCTCTAATTCTTCAGGTAAACGAAAAAATCCATTTGGCTTAAGATAAGCCTTGCTAATAGTCATGTCTTTAAGAGTTGTAATTTGCGCTTGTTTGTAAGTGAGCGCTACCTCATCAGCATAATTCTTTAGTGCGTTAGCTATAAGTTCGACTGATACTTCAGTTTTTCTACCAATAGCATTACGTATCACTCCTCTCAAATAAATAGGTACTAAATCATTATCTTTAATATCTGTTAATAAAAATGCATAAGCGTAAGCAACAGTTACACTACGAACTCTCTCGGTTTCGTTTCTACCTGTACTCTCAAAATGTACAAGACCTTGTCGTAATATCTCTTTTGTTATATCACCTATTGTTGCATTTGGTTTAAGGTAGTCAAATATTCTCTTTGCAAGCTCTTCAAAGGTAATTTTTCCAATTATATCTGTACGTATACTGTTCTCACTTCTATGCTGCTTATAACCCCTATACTCCTTAACAACATCAGAGTTAAATCTCTCCTTTGATCTTACTTCTAAAATAATATCAGGTTCAGCGCTCATTAAACGGTTAGTCGTATTACGAACCATTTCAGCTAAAAACCCACGAGCAAAAGAATCATCTGTTTGAGGTATATCTCTATAACGACCGTAATGAAATAGGAGCTTTCTATCATTACCATCTGATACTTTAATTTCTAATGTAGGCAATATACGGTAAGTATATTCATCCTTACCGTATATAGTTAATCGTCTAGCTGTTGGGTTAATAACCGCGTGTCCAGCTAGACGATACTCACTACTCGGTGACTTTGTATCTAAGACAATGGTATCTTGTTGTGATGCCTCCTTAGGATTATTTAATATATAGATTCCTCTACCTCGTGGCTGCAAATCTAAGCTAAATACTTCAGTAAGGAATTTCTTGAAAGATAACATTTAGTATATTTATAAAGCAATCTTAACTTTTATAGATATCAATGAGATTAAAGTCGAGTGCAGGACCCTTTGCGAACATATCACCCGCAGCTTTATTAAGCGTCTTAGCAGCGTCAGGTCCGATAACATCGCGTTGATGTGATGCAAGTGAGGTTGCAAGATTAAAAACATCATAGAGGTTCTCATTCGTATACATATAGCGTTGACGCTTAGCGCTAACGTCTTTCATAGCAAAGCCGCGTTCACTAAAGTCTTGAATGATGTTAGTGTAGTTCGGGAAGAATGCTTCCTTGTCTTCTTTCTTGAGAGCATCTGCAATGAGATTGACTTCGTAGAGAGATGCACGAGCGTTGCGAAGCTTTTGAACACGAGGTTTAATAGCATTAACGATATCACGATTGCTTGAGTACTTGAGGAATTGCTTACCAATATGAGTGCTAGCGCTATCTTGGCGATAGGCTATACCTTGCTGAGTAGTCATTCCGTTCGTACAAATGAGCCGGTTAAAGAACTGTTTGAACTGTTGGTTAAGTAGACCGACTGTAGAGGTCGTTCCGAAATTCCAAAGGTCTCCTAGTCCGCAATCGATCTCATCTGTATTAATTGCGTTGATATCGACAAGGCAAGTCGAAGGGTCAAACGAGATAGACTGAAAGTTATGTGAAGCACTGTCGTTAATAGTATTAAACAAACGATCGATACGATCATCAAAGTTGAGTTGTTTAGCATTTTCAACTTTACCGTTAACGAGCGTAACGAGATTATTATTATCGTCAACGATAGCAGCAAAGCGCTTGTTCCTATCGATGCTATTGATCGCTGAACGCATAACATCCCAATTCTCTGCAGGGTTAGCGAAAATGTTTTTCATTAGGTTACTACGAATGCCTAGTGTTTCCATAATAGCTTTACTATCAGCTGCAACATATTTATCGTTGACGACAAGACGTGTTTGATTGTTAAACTTCTCGCAATTAATATTACGAGAGGTAAATGGAATAATAGTGTGGCGTTTTACTGCTTGTTTAGTTTCTTCGATTTGAGTTGTCATATAAGGTTAATTTTTGATTGCTCCTTATTATACTGAAGTTCCCTCCCGAAATCAAATTAAAATGCTTATGATTGGAGTTTACCAACATCGTTCAAGATTCAAAATAATCTTGAGGCTCTAATTGAGCTACATAAGCAAAAGGTGGTACAGGCGGCAGGATTCGAAAATAGAGGTTCTTATTAAATAATATTATGACAATCGATGATATATTACTAAATGATATTGTACACTTAAAATGTAAAGATACTATACAACTTAATTGTAAGATGTGTAGCTCGGAATATAGTGTCAAGGCTATCTATATTAAATCTATGATTAGAGGAACTATAAAAAACCAACGTAGATTTTGTTCTGCACATTGTGCAAATAAAAATAAGAAAGCACTTTATAGAAGTGAAGAACTTAATTGTAAGCAATGTAATTGTTCATTCTTACCTATGCAACGTCGGCAGCTTTTTTGTAGTAAAGTATGTGCTGCAACATATAATAATAAGTATAAAACACATGGTACACGTAGATCTAAGCTTGAATATTGGATAGAGAGTCAACTAGCTAGCATATACCCCAATTTAGAAATACACTTTAATAGAAAGGATACAATTAATTCTGAGCTCGATATCTATATACCATCACTTAAACTAGCTTTTGAATTAAATGGTATATTTCATTATGAGCCTATTTTTAGCGAAGCTCAATTGATTAAATGTCAAAATAATGATAATAGAAAAATGCAAGCATGTCTTGAGCGGAACATAGAGTTATGTACCATCGACACGTCGCAACAAAAATATTTTAAACCAGACTCATCGCAAAAATATCTCGACATAATTAATAGTATTATAAATTTAAAAATACCCGTTACCGGACTTGAACCGATGGCAACTTGAATGTAAATCAAGCGCTCTACCAACTGAGCTAAACGGGCTTTAAAAATGGAGGCTTATGAGTGACATGCACACTCCTATCCGGGTTACAAATCCGGTGCATCGCTTTCTATGCGTATAAGCCATTATATATAAGTCGTTGATAATAAAGGGCTCCAGCTCAAGGGATCGAACCTTGGACCTAGTGATTACATACCACTATAACTTTCGTTACCCTCACGGTTTGTGGTCTGGACTTTCTCATTACCTTCAGCATTATCTGTTAAGGTACCAACCGTCAAGTCTCTACACGTTCCCCTTTCGAGGCTTCGCTCGGGATTGGCATTTTAAAGCTTTCCCCGAATTTGATTGGTTTTTCAAAAAGCATTTCTACTTTAAGCTGCTATAACTACAGTCACCCGCTCTGCCGCTGAGCTAAGCTGGATTTATTATCTCCTACATATTATTTTAATCTCTTTGTTTGAGAAATCTACTATAAAAGCTGATCTATCGCTGAAGAGGTCAGGTGCAGTCTTTCATGCTCTCTGTTTTCATTGACCCCTCTTCACTTTTCTACAAGTACCGTCTCGCCGGAGGCTTGACCACGCGCTGCGTAGCTACACCATCTTCCAGTCCGTTTTCCTCGAATACTTCGGGCGATCAAAACGCACGATAGAAAATTGGTTTTGCGGCTCAGGTCGCTATCACTCACAATGATTGACATTAAAGTCAGCTATATCAAATTGCTCCTTGTGAAAACGTCTAGAGTTAACGATGACCCCTCAATGACCGCAAAAGTATTTATCTGTCAGACCTTTAATTGTACATGCCCCTCGCGCACATACGGCACCATCTGCTGAAACCCTTCACAGCGTGGGTAATGCAATGTATGGTTATTAACCCACACGGAATCTCAAGCCTGTAGATATGATTGCCATATCCCTAACTCACCGATTACCATTGCAAAATTAATTGTTAAGCGTGACCACAGTAATTTCTACTTGGGCTTCTCATTTAGAGCATGGGTGTTCATGGCGGGGAATTTCACCCCAGCAGCAGAGTTATTAACTCCTCGCTTAACGATTTAACAAAGGCTGTACTCTCCATACATTTACCCACAACATTCGGCTGCTGGCACCTTTAAAAATGAAGCCGGTTACTGTAAACTTCGGCGCATGCTTATCGTACATGCAGCATCGTAACTTAATCGAATACGCGTATTACCCGAATACGAAATTGGTGGAGTATTTCGGAACTGCCCCGAAGTCCGTAATACATATAGCATTACGTCGAAATCTATATATACCCCATAAAAGTGGGCAGTCAGGGGAACGATCCCAGCGAGCTTTTAAAGCGTCAGATTTACAGTCTGAACCGTCTCCTTAACGGTATACCTGCCCTTATATAAAAAATATTTACGTCTTGCCATCGCACCTCTTTGCAGGTCCGAGCCGGCTAACCCCCGGTCGTTTCAACTTTCATTAGCAGTTGATCAGCTCTCTTCCATTATTATATAATAGTTCCTATTCGAAATCCAAGAATAATATTGTTTATTTGTTCTCATATAGAAAATGACGCATTTGCCTTAAATATTCTTATGGCTTATAATAGCGATGTCCGTACCCAAATTCAGATCCCGGAGTCTGGCAAGTTTGTTGAAATAACAGGTGATAGCCGTTTCCCTCAAATAAGTGTTGCTAGAACGCATCCTGACAACAGTGTCGAGACAGCGAAGTTTTCAAAGTATGCTGTATTAACTCATATTGTTAATGCTTCTGATATTAATATTTCTCTTTCTTCTTCTGGTCTTAATATTGGTGATGTTGGTATTATAGATCACTCATCTGGATCTAATGTATATGCAAATGTAGTACAAACTGCTACTGTAAGTGGTATAGCGGTTGGAGCGGTAAAAGTACTTACACAAGACTTTGATTCAATTCATGATGGTATATCTATAGGAGATAAGTCAGGCAATTATGCTGTTGTTAATAGTTCTTTAAGTGCTCTTAGAACTTTTAGTACAAATCCTGTTTCTGCTGTATCTATTACTAATCCTGTTACAGCAGTTACTATAACTAACCCTGTTACCTCAATATTTGTATCAACAAATAGTAATACACTCGCTGTTTCTGGCGATGTTACAATAACACAGCCTGTTTCAACTATTCTAATGTCTCCAGCATTGCCTATTACATTTGCTGATTCTGTTCAATTAGATCAATCTGGTAGATTAAGAGTAGCTATACCTAGAAATTCATGGTGGTATGTACCATCAGTCGATAAGGATGTTGATGTAAGGTATAATGAAACATATACTGTTGGTGCTTCATCTATTTTTGTTCAAAACCTTGCTAGTATATTTTTAACATCAGGTACACAGAGTGTTAGTGGATCTATTGTTAGAGGATCTAGAAGAAGACATAAAGTTGTTCCGGGTCAATCACATGAATGGCATGGTGTATTTAATTTAGATGGTAAACAGACTAATGTTATTAAAAGAACAGGAATGTATACTAGCTTTAATGGTTACTTCTTTGAATTGTCAGGTAGTAATTTTAATGTAGTTGTTAGAAGAAGACTACCTGATGGTACATTAATAGAGGAGAGAGTAGAACAAGCAAATTGGAATATTGATAAACTTGATGGAACAGGACCAAGTAAAGAAAATTGGAATGCTTTAACCCAAACTGGATTATTAACTGGCTGGGCATCTTCCACCCCTATTGCTATTACTGGTGATGGTAATGTATATAATGTTGTTTATAGTTTGTCTGCTGGAACACCTGTAAGTAATTTTAGACTTGGTACTAAAGCAACTATTAGTGGTGTATCACCTGTTGATTATAATGGGGTAGCTACAATTGTAGCCACAGACACTACTACTAATAGACTTACTGCTACTTACATAACACCTGTATCCGGTACAGCAACTCTAACTAACGCTAAAATGTATCAGACTGCTTATCATATGGTTCATACCTTTTGGTTTGACTTTATGGGTGGTAGAACTAATAGAGTTAGATTTGGTAAGACATCTGATTATGGTCCTATTGTATTACATGAATTTAAATTTGATGGTCTATTAGGTACTGCATACGAAAATGCACCTGTATTAATGGAAAGAAAGGAAGTTACAAATTTTGGTGTAGTAAGTGGTATACCTAGTTTTACAGATATGGGTAATACATTTACTATTGAGGCTGAAACTGAACTAATTCCAAATTTTTGTGTTGCAAGAAATGATACAGGTGTTCCACTTGCTGCTGAAGGTAACGAATATCCTATACTGGGGTTAGCAATACGAACTGGTGAACCATATCAAAGATCCGATATTCAAGTTCAAAATGTTCATATTAATGATATTGCCAATCTAGATAGTAATAATAATAATTCTGCTCTTGCTTGGAGATTAGTATTAAATCCTTCCATTCAAGGTACGATACCTGCTTCTTCAAATATTGGTAAAACAGCAAGACAATGGAATTATACAACAGCAAATACTATATCTGGAGGTCAAGATTTATTGGGTGGTTATGTTATATCTAAAACAACTGAAGATTTATCTACAGCTCTCAACTTTCTTAATATGGGATCTAATATCGATTATACCGATTCAGATAAACTCGTTCTCGTTGTTAAACTTCTCAATAAAGGTACAGCTAACTCTAATATAGTTACAACTTTAAACTTCATAGAAGCTCTATAATATGAGATATTCCGAAAATAGAAGATATAGAGATAGTAGTTTTACTATGACTTCTGAGCCAGTAGTTCAAGATGAAGTAGTAGAACCTGCTATAGAAGAAGCATATCAAGAACTCATTGAAACTTTAGAAGAAGAGATAGTTGCTGAGTCTTTTGACTTAGATACACCAGCAAAGATATCTCACTGGAATGCTCTAAAATCTAAACTTTCTAAAGTTAGGACTTTATTTAAAAGGTAACTTACCACCATTTA
>Ga0209084_1000558_pt1 | contig 35029 bp, 45 predicted proteins | sample C_130820_MF_Meta_FD_187309 | JGI IMG/M metagenome (GOLD analysis project Ga0209084, IMG submission 187309) | Freshwater microbial communities from Lake Croche, Canada to study carbon cycling - C_130820_MF_MetaG (SPAdes) (version 2) | ecosystem: Environmental > Aquatic > Freshwater > Lake... | reverse complement strand
ATGGCCCAAATGCCAAGGTCCGTCCAAAACAAGCCCTGTTGACCAGCTTGGATACCCTGCACAATACGAGAACCCTTGGGTATGCGGTAATCGCCTGCCTGATTGGTTGGGCTAAGAATCCAACTCTCATAGTCGCCAACATCACACCAGCGGATCAACATTGGATCTACAAATCCGGTGAATGTGCTGCCAAAGGCAATGATCTGTTGCTGCGGCATAGCAACGAATATTCCATTATTGGCGGGGGGTGCATTGGCTATTATCTGCCCTATAGGAGCTCCAGAAGCTGGGTTCCAAAGGTAAATTGGTCCACCCAATGGGTTTGCCAGCAAATAGCCACCCCAGTTATCCAAGGTCCAATCAATAGCATTGATGGGAACGCCCGTATTGTCAGGCGAAGATGCGCCAGTGCCGTATCCGCCTGCGCCGTAAGGTCCTTTACCATATCCAAGCGCAGGAGTGCTTGGCCCTACGCCATTATGGTAAACAAACCTGACAAAGTCAGAATTTTCAAAAGATGTTGTTGATGCTGTGGCGGTGTTCCCTGCCGATATTTGAAACTGCGCAGCATTGTACACATTTAAAACGGTGTAATTGCCGTAGAGTGTTATGTCGCTGTTGCCAATGGTTGTGGCTACTAAAGCAGGGAAAACATCACCGACTAAATACCCATGATCTGACAACATAACCACAACAAAGCTGCTGCCGTTTGTCGTTTCATAAAGTGGAACTTGCCCCGTATTAGTGATGCTTCCGCCGCTCACATAGGCCCCATATTCAGAACTGGCATATGTGACACTTGTCGAAGTTGAGGAGTAGACAAGATAGGTTCCGTTGTACCCGGCAGGGTTTACCCCGGTAATGGTAATGGTGCTACCGATTTCAAACGTATATGAAGCGGCATATGTTAAAGTAGCCAATGAGCCTGTGCCAGACGCCCCGGTAACAACTTTTGTTGTTGTGCTAAATGTTGCATTTTTAGGCGCACCAAGAGCATCTGTTGCAGTGATTGCATACGTATCTACGGTAAGATTTGTGCAGGGATACTGACCAAATAGAACCAAACCGCCCACGCTAACCTGCGTCTGGATATCAACAACATCATGAACGTCTATGTTACTGTCTACATCCGTAATTGTTACAATAGGGCTACTTGCAGTTGTAGAAAAGTTAACTGGCACATCTACAGTTGTTTTTTGAGGTGTAATGTCATTGATGCCACCATTGGTGACAATCTCCAATGAGCCGCCCCCGCCAGTGACCGTGCCGCCGGAGACATATGCTCCAATTTCCGTGCTGGCATATGATACAGATGTTGGGGTTGCCCCTGTAACGATATATGTCCCGTTATATCCAGCCGGATCTATGCCAGACACGATTATGCCTTTGCCAATATGAAAAACAAAGGGGCCGATATAGGTTAAGGTTGCAGTTACTCCATTGCCACTTGCTCCAGTGACAGTGATATCACCCTGGCCCACCGCACCAACGGCAAGATATGAGTTTGAATTGGTGTCTTCCCATCCCCACAGACAGCGCACAATTGAGCCGATAAAGCTCGCTGACAATGACGGATACTTCAGCCAGCCACCAAGCTTTTGAACCAAGCCGCCAATCGTCCGATCCGGGATAAACCGTATAAGCTGGCTTTCAGAGATCGCAGCCTCATTAAGGGCCGGGGTCTTGTTCTGATCAACGCCTGGGATAAGCTTGAAGGAGTTATGGGGCATGGGTTAGCCCCTTGTCGGTGAAGCAATAGGCGACGGGGACTGAGAAGACCAGCCAGCGGCTTCGAACTTCTTTCTGTTCTCCTCCACCATCGCGTTCTTCAAGAGGGCCTGATACTGGCTTTCGTAGGTAATAGCCATCTGAGGATCGTCGTTTGCCCTGCCAAAGTTGCGTTGATAGGCGCTGATGTAGATCATGGAAGCCATAATCATGATATCAGGCAGATTAAGGCTGATGAATGTGGTGGAACCAGCGGATGCCGTTGTCCCAATTGTGGTAGCGGTTATGGCAGACGTAGACACAACCACCGTTGTTGAGTTTGTCACCGTCACTACAAAAGACGCATTCCAGCCAGAAGGCGCAAAATTGTAGAGCGTTATTGTGTTCCCCGTAGACAGGCCATGCGCTGCACTGAAGACGATTGTTCCACCAGAAGAAGCAGACGAAACAGGCGGCAAGTATCCCAAAGATTGCGGACGATATGTTCCAACAATTTCAACGCTGTAGCTGGCGTCTGGATAGGGACCAACCAAAAAAGTGTAATTGTCAAACGGAACCCAATACTGAGGAACGGAGCGATTGGCGGAAAGACCGGACCCGTAGCAAGCATCCAAAAATTCTTTTGTTGTTGGCAAAAGCGGAACTCGATTGCCAGAATCTGGATTACTTGTTCCCGCTGGAGTGATCACATTGATCTGCTCTGGAACAACCAAAGTCCCGTATGGAAACGTCTCAGCGTCAACATTCAAAACCCTGCTTCCAACAGTCAAGCTGTAAGCCGTTGACGAAGCGGAAGTGAACAGGAAGTCAAGATCACGATACATCCGGTTTTCAGAATAGGTGATCATCTGCGTCAGGATGTTCTGAAAAGCGGAATCGGTCTCTGAAACGACAGCCATTGTCGCGATTTGAGTGACATACTGTGCGTAATTGAGGCCGGTGGTCATGTTAGAAACTCCAAGACGCAGAGACTATAACACCACAAGCTTCTTTACGCCATACTGGTTGCCGCAAGCTTGACCTCCGCAACCCTACGGCTCCATCCCTTCCCAAACGTCTCAAAGGTCGGCAGCCGCTTGAGGAAGTCGAGGCGCATGTCGCAGAGGGCGTCAACCACCTGCTCGGGGTCGCACTCCCTGATGGCGCCCATGGACTTTGGCCCCAAAGACCCATCAACGAGGACGCCAGCAATCTCTTGCAAGAACTTCGCCGCCCTGCCCACGCCGGAGTTCACCGCCAAGTCGTAGGCCGCATAGTCCACGCCATTGGGGAGCTGGTCGCCCTTGATCTTGTCCCAATACATAGCCTTGTAGAAGGGCTTGACGATGAATGGCGTCAAGGCGCGCATGAACTCTTCGTTCACAGGATACCCGACATACGACTCCCACGCCCTCTGCGTGACGCCCAAGTTCGTGCGCCCACCCGGATCGCGAGGGTCGTTGACGTAGCCGCCTTCGTGGGCCAGCACCATCTCAAAGCTGACGTCCCAATTCTCTTGCATGTCACTTGTCCTTTGCAGCAAGGAGGTCGTTCTTGGCCTTAGATCCGGCGGACGAGCCGTAGTAGAAGTTGACCACGCCGGTCCACGCCGTCCCCAAGGCGCCCAACATCATTAGGAGCGCCTCCGTGCCCGTCTGCGGCATCCCCATCACCAGCATCCAAACCAAGATACCAAAAAACCCAACTGTAATGACAATTGCCAAAAGCTTGGGAACCCAATCTTTGGTTTCGCGCTGCATCTGACGGGCGCTGTCACGATCCCCGGCAGCAATGCGCTCAAGATCAATGTCCAGTTCCTTCATGTGCGCCTTGAAGTCTGCGTCAATTTTCTTCAGGGCTACAAGCTGGTCGGGGGATGCATTTGACATTGCCGCCTTTACATCATCCTCCGAACCATTTTCATGGCCCAAAAGAACGGCAGACAGTGTTTTGACAGCAATCCCCGCCAAGGGGCCACCCAATGCAGTCGCAATGGTCGGGGCTATCTGACCAAGCAGAGGCCCAAATTGATCAAGCAAGCTCATCTGTCTTTCTCCAGCAACGTGAGGCGCTTATCTATTGCTGCCACCATCTGAGCAACATCAAAACGTATGGAAGCACGGGCCATAGCTGCGTCTGTATTCATGTCCATGCGAGATTTTTCTATCGCAGACATTGAACGCTCACGATCAAGCGTCATGGCTGCGCGAGCAAGCGCCGCCTCACGCTCGACCTTTTCAATCTTGTCGCTCAAAGCTTCCCTGATCTGAGCCATGTCAATGGTCGTGCCCTGCGGCGGGATCGCCTTGTTGTCGGCATTTACCACAACTGCGATCTTGGATTTGATTTGGATGATTTCGTTGTTGGCGTTAGACAGGGCACTCATCAAATAGACAACGCAAGAGAACAAAATTGGGATACCGGCAAAAGTGATTTTTTCAACTAGTGCGCCTTTGCTGGCGCTTGCGGCCATCTCAAGGGCAATCTTTTCCTGTTTCTCTTCAGTCGTACTCATTTGTCTGCCTTCCCATCAAGCTTGTCATAGATGCGTTGGAACATCGTTTCAATGTGATCCATGCGCTTGTCAAGATCGTCTTTTCGGACGTAGTTTACGGGCAAATCAACTTCAATCTTGTGAAGATTGTCTTTCAAGGTCTGCACTGCTTCCCATAATATCCGAAAAAACCAGCCGGACACTGCTAGAATGGCCCCAAAAACCATGTTGATAGTTGACTGATCCACAAGGTCAAACCTCATCATTCGGCTGCTACAGCTAAAGTTGATGCCAACTTGCTCTCTTCATAGTACTCCATATTTTGCTTTAGGCGAACATCTTCTGGCTCAAATGCAATAGCAAGTCTCCCTTGCTCAATTGCAATGTCATACAATCCTAAGCGCCATGCAGCGATAGCGGCATAATCATGCAACTGATACCCCCAAACGATTGATTCAGAGGTGTATACGTTTTCCCGAAAGGTGATCTTTAGCCCTCGCATAGCGTAGGCAAAGCACTCTTCCCACCGGCTTTGAAGGTAACATAAGTGTGCCAATTCGTACCAAGGTTCCCGAATATGAGGAACTTCAACTGCCGCCATGTGAAAAGCTTTTTCAGTCTCAATGCTGTTGCCAAGCTCACGATAACTGCGCCCAATGACGCGATAAGCATATGAGCGTTCGTGATCCCAGGTTGCCGTAGGCATTGCTAGGTACTTTTTGCACATATCAATGCTTTCCTGCCACCGGCCATAGAAACTCAGTTCTCTGGCGTAGTAGAAGGCATTGCGCTGGCAAGACGGGTCTTCCTTGACGGATAGCTCCAACAATCCAAGATATGACCCCCTGCTTTTCGTTGGGTCAGGCTTGTGCGTGACAAGGAGCATCCCAGTGTTGGCCCAAACTTCTTGAAAGTCACAGCTCATTCTCAATACTTCATGGCAAGGATGATGCCATTTGTACCCATGTCTTGCGTGTATTTTTTCAGAATGAAATTTTAGTCCGTTACTCCAGTCAAACAAATATCGCATGTGAGTGGTCACACCCGCCTCCCAGACGCGCTCAACTTCTTCACGCCACCCAGTCTCAAGCACCTCATCTAGGTCCAAGCTGATGCAGACATCAAAGTCACGTGGAACAAGAGCAAGGGCCGCATTGCGAGCTAGGTCAAACCGCCACGGAGAAATGCATATGTCGTAAGCCGTTGCTCCGCACTCACGAGTCAATTCAACTGTGTTGTCTGTGCTTCCAGTGTCGGCAATGAGGATGAGATCTGCGTCTTTTGCAGACTCACAGAACTGCTTGACGAAGCTAGCTTCATTTTTGCTGATGGCATATACGCAAATCTTCATGTTCAGTCCCCCTCAGAACCATTTGCTGTAGTAGTGCGGCCTGTTTTCCTTAATCCATGGTTTGGCGGCTTCTGTCAAAGCATTATGGTCGTGACCAATCGTGGCAGAGCCAACATGGTGAACATAGGCTTTTGAGACATAGTTGTAGAAGCCAGCAGCGATCAAATCCTCACACATGACATCATCTGAATACCAATTCAGGGGAGGAAATGGTGCAGTACGGTACGCAGCTTTGCTAAGATAAGCAAATATTGGAGACACACAGTTAAGATTGCGCAAAACTCTATCATTATAGCGTATGTTCTGAACTGCCCGAACTTCATTGGAATAGGTAGCAACCATGCCAAGGGTGTTACTGTTCCAGGCTTTTAGACCTTGAATGTCAGACATAAACTCAGCCATAGTAGATGGAGTTAGGACAACGTCGTCATTAGCGATGATTAGCTCATCATAAGACAAAAACGCCTCATCCATGGCTGCGTTGTAGCTCTCGCCAAAAGACGAGCCAGAGAACCCGTAGCGAAGCAGATCTGCTTCTGGCGCATAAGATTTTATGGAAGCCTCAAGAACGCTGATGTTTTTGTCTGTGTTGCAACAGACAATGATTGGTAGCATGAGACCCCCCTCTTGCCCTTTGCTGACTATATAATTGACCAGGTACTGCCTGACGGAACAGTAACAGTGACTCCACTGTTGATGGTGACAGGACCAGCAGTCATTGCATTATAGCTGGTGGTGATTGTGTAGTTCGTTGTTATTGTTTGCTGATTTTCGTAAAAAATACGATCAGGCGAGCCGCCAGTTGGGTAAATAGATCCAGTTGGGCCAGTTGCGCCAGTAGGCCCAGTAGCACCGGTAGGGCCGGTTGGACCGGCAACAGTTGAAGCTGCACCTGTCGCGCCGGTTGCACCGGTTGGCCCTGTAGGACCAGCGACAATAGAAGCAGCCCCTGTCGCGCCTGTTGCGCCGGTGGGGCCAGTTACGGATGATGCTGCACCGGTTGCTCCGGTAGGACCAGTAACAGAAGACGTAGCGCCAGTGGCACCTGTGGCACCTGTTGCACCTGTGGGACCTGTGACAGAGGACGCAGCACCCGTTGCTCCCGTAGGACCGGTGGGGCCAGTTACGGATGATGCTGCACCGGTTGCTCCGGTTGCACCGGTTGCTCCGGTAGGACCAGTAACCGAAGAGGCTGCGCCAGTTGCGCCCGTGGCACCTGTTGCACCTGTGGGACCTGTGACAGAGGACGCAGCACCCGTCGCACCCGTAGGACCAGTAGGACCAGTAACTGAAGATGCAGCACCTGTGGCACCAGTCGCACCCGTAGGACCTGTAACCGAAGAGGCGGCTCCAGTAGCACCAGTAGGCCCAGTTGGGCCAGTCACAGACGACGCCGCCCCAGTAGCTCCGGTTGCTCCTGTTGCACCAGTTGGGCCTGTGACAGACGAGGCAGCGCCCGTTGCGCCGGTGGCACCAGTTGGACCAGTCACAGAAGAAGCAGCCCCGGTAGCTCCAGTTGGACCAGTAGGCCCAGTAGACCCCGTTGCGCCGGTTGCGCCAACTGAACCTATGACGGAAATGTTCCAAGAGGCAAAAGTGCCAGAACCACCAATGAAATCAACACCAACTGTCATACTGGTAGTTGTGTAAACAGTAATTGGGCCTTCCATGAAGTTTGTAGGCGAGGCCGAAGATGCAACGCGCACACGAGTTCCAACGCCAAATGCCGTTGCAGATGCGCTGAGATTTGTTGTAAAAACTTTTGATCCCGTAGCAATCAGCGTGGAAGTTGTGCTGGTTAGGCCAGCATAACCAATACCAGTGGGGCCGGTGGGGCCGGTTACTGAAGACGCAGCTCCAGTGGCTCCTGTAGGGCCAGTAGCACCGGTTGGTCCGGTTACGGATGATGCTGCACCAGTTGCGCCGGTAGGACCAGTAGCGCCAATAGGGCCAGGCGCACCATTGATGTTCGTTGTCCAAGACGCAAACGTCCCCGATCCAACTACGGACGTTATGTCCATGACAAGAGCGCCAGTTCCCACATTGTAGGATGTGACCGTTCCAATCATGTAGTTGGACGAACTGTTGGCTATGATTAACTGCTGCGCAACCGTATACGAAAGGCCAGTCGCAACTGTAAGAGACTTAGCTCCAAGACCAATTGTAAGAGATGTTGTACTGGTTGAGTTATAAAGCCCACCCGCAACACCGGTTGCGCCAGTTGGGCCAGTGGGGCCGGTGGGACCTGTTGAACCGGTAGGACCAGTAGGGCCAACTACTGTTGAAGTTGGGCCAGTAGCCCCAGTCGGGCCAGTGGGGCCAGTGGAACCAGTAGCCCCAGTCGGGCCAGTGGGGCCAGTTGGGCCAGTGGGGCCGGTGGGGCCAGTGGAACCGGTAGGGCCAGTAGGGCCAACCACTGTTGAAGTTGGGCCAGTAGCCCCAGTTGGGCCAGTGGGGCCAGTGGAACCAGTGGGGCCGGTGGGGCCGGTTACTGAAGAAGCCGCACCCGTAGCTCCAGTGGGACCAGTAGCACCAGTCGGACCGGTAACTGAAGAAGCGGCACCGGTTGCGCCCGTGGGTCCGGTTGACCCAGTCGCGCCTGTCGGTCCTGTGACAGAAGAAGCAGCACCGGTGGCTCCGGTTGGGCCTGTTGGCCCTTGACTGCCGGTGGGGCCGGTAGCACCGGTATTTCCGGGGTTTCCAATGCTGCCCTGCGGACCAGTAGGACCAGTTGCGCCTGTCGGGCCTGTCGCACCAAGGTTTCCAATACTACCCTGCGGGCCGGTAGGGCCAGTTATAGATGCGCCAGTGGCCCCGGTTGCGCCTGTTGCTCCGGTTGGGCCAGCAACACCAATACCCGTTGCGCCAGTTGCGCCGGTGGCTCCGGTCGGGCCGGTAGGGCCTGTAAGACCCTGACTACCGGTAGGGCCGGTCGGACCTGAAGTCAGTCCAGATATCGCACCAGTAGTTGTACGACGGGAAACGCCACCCTGAACAATTTCAATCTCTTCCGCACCGCTGATGCTCGTCGCAACAGGGAGATTGGGAATCTGAATGTTTGTCGCCATTACAAAACCCCTACATCCCTTTAGCTGGATGAGCCATTAAGCGGACCAGTGCGTGGCACTTCGTCAAAGTTATACGGCAATCCAGGGTCGTCGTCACCTGGTGCATTTGGATCTGTGCCAGGACGCTGATTCAACCCGCCCGGAGGTTCGCCAGTCATCTGCGTCACTCTGGGGTCAGATGTCGCCAAACTATTGAAGGTGGTAACGCGAGTATCCCCGCCAATGATAGGCAGGCCAGTTGTCGGATCAATGTTGATCTGAACGGTCCCAATCACCACTAATGGGCCAAGAACCGTACTGGCATAAGACACCGTATACGGAGATCCCGTAGTGCATGCCGTTACAATAGCGGTTTTGTTGAACCCGGCAGGTTGCATACCAGAGATGATGATGGTGCTGCCTACCCCTATGGCGGGGAAATCAACAGGCACATTAAGGGTAAGAGTAGCCGTAGATCCATTACCCGTGCCAAGCGTTGGGACCAGCAAAGTTCCTGATGTACCTCTGGTGTTGGTCTCCGCAACAATGAAATCCTGCACACGCGCATTCATAATGGGCGTAGGATCTGCTGGGACAACAATGGCGCGCAGTTGTTCTTGCGGGACATCATAGCAAGTGTCGCAAACCAAAAACTTGAGGTTCTGCAAGGACGCGCCACGCCAGTCGTACTGCCACTTGAGATTAACATGATTGTGGCGAAACCCGCACCGGTCACATATCGCATGTGCCTGCGGGTTCTTTGCGCTAGTTCTGGCTCTACCGGCTTGCGAAGCGTAACCCATGACGCCCCCTTATCGGAAATAGCCAGAGATCATAGGGGAAATGTACTGCTGGGCAGTTTCTACGTTCTGATCAGCAGCAATCTGATACGCCTCATCAGCCATCGGCTTGAGTATTTGAACCCGTTCAGGAGCCCAAATAACCGCCAATCTCTGAGCTAAACCGTAAGCAAATGCTTCCATCCAAAGATAGGGTATCTCAACTTGCTGTCCATTTTGCAGATTTGCATCCTGCAACTGACGCACACGATAGTACTTAAAGGACGTTGTCGTCCCATCAGGCACAGGCCAAAGCGTCACTGTCGGGGATAGCAGCCTGTCGAACCAGTAAGTCGTGGAGAACCCCTGCTGCTCTTTGTTAGGATACGAAGCATATTCCGTGCGGCTAATCGGTAGAATAAGGCGATCAATTGGCTGTCCTGAACCGTTATCTGTCTCAATGTAGGCGTCCAATATCATCACCGTATTGGAGTCTACAGCATACGTGGATGTACCCTGTACGAGCGGGGTGGTGATCAAATCAACCGCCCAAAGGTTGACTCCTTGGTTGCTCCAGCGGGACAGAAGCATGTTTGCCGCCATGCGAGCAGCGGCCATATGCTCTTGGAGCACGGCAGTATTCCGCACCCCAATGAGATTGTACGAATAGAGGACAATCTCACCAAGTGCAGGATTAAAGTCCCATGATGCACTTGTAGCCATTAGACAGGCCCGGCTTGAATGATGGTAGCAGTAACAGTACCCGCACTAGCGGTAATGTTGATGCAGATGGCTTTGCAGGGGACTGTCAAAGCACCACCAGTTGAGGCGCTCACGCCGGAAAATCCCGTGGCAACATACCAGGTTGCACCCGCAGCGGTGTACCCATCCGCCATTGGGTCATCCATTGAATACTCAATGTTGAACGTGGCAGCGCCTGAAACCAACTTTGCGCCAATGCCAACATTGAAGGGGGCTTGAAAGTCATCAACGGCGCAGACATTGCTGCGGCTAACGCCAGTCGCTGTGATTGTCGTGAGCTTCATGTCACTTTCCCTTCGATCTCGCTGCCGCAGCATTATGGTAAGAGCCACGTTCTTCTAAATAGGCTGCTGCCTTTTTTAGAAGTTCTTGGTTATCTCTTGACATTCCTAGCATTGAATTGCATTTCAAGCAAAGAACGCCCCGAAACTCTCCAGTTTCGTGATTATGGTCAATCGCATAACCCCGACGCCTGTTATTATAAACCAAAAGATCTGGAAGCACCTCTTCACAAATAGCGCATCCGCCATTTTGCTTTTCAAGTGCCTCGTTAAGCTCGTTAATCGTCAAAGCATATTTATATTTTAAATGTTGCTCCAAACGTTTTTTAGGAGTCCGGCTCCCCCATCTGTTTTTTTGGCGATCCTTGGTGCATTCAATGCAAAGGCTTTGCCCTTTCCAAAAATTGCCCTCTAAGGGCTTATTGGAACGGCACCCATTGCAATGTTTGAATGAGGGCATGGAAACTACGTTCATTTACGTTTCCCCGCTCTTGCTGCTGAAATATTATCAACAGCGTTTGGATAGGGTCGTCCAGCAGCCCTAGCCATTGCTTTAGCAGATTGCTTCTGCTTCCGGTCAAGATGCTTCACTTTAGCATCTTTTGGCGCATCTTTCTCCCAAAAAGGCTTTTCCATATCAACAATTCCACGCTCTGAGAGACTTATTGATGCGGCTATCAGGATCAGCCGCCTTGGCAGAACCCGTCATTTTTCGCTTCATACCGGTCATTCTGGCGCAAAAACTGTCTTTTCGAGAGCCACCTTCTGGCTGGGGACGCTTAATATCATGGCCTTGGGCGCGCAGAGACGCCCGGCCTTTCTCATTAAGGCCGCCAGATTCAGATTTGCCTTCCTTGCGTGTCCAAGCAGCAGTCATTGTAATCTCCTGCAAAAACGGGGGCACGAAGCCCCCGCTAGTCTCACTTTAGACCCGGAAGGATGATCTTAGTAGTGAGAAGACTTGGCGCGCTGAGTGCCAGGGCCACTGGCAGAGGACATGACCTTGCCACCGCTCATACGGGGCTTGCGACCCATATCAGCCTTGGCCTTGCCGCCCATCATCTTGACAGTTTTGCCGCCACGCTTGAAGCCTTCGGACTTGTCCTTGGCATCCGCAGCAACCTGAGACTGACCACCAGCGTAAAAATCCCCGCCAAGAGACTTGTCAGGATTCTTGCCGGACTGGAGCTTACCTTTACCCTTCATACTAGCCTCCTATGGCTTGATTAGGCGTTTTCAGCCTGGATATAACGAACAATGATGTCACCCACGCCTACACCAGTGTTAGTGGACAGGACATAAATGATCACATCGCTTGCACCAGTATTGGACCAGTTTCCGGTGCGAGTCGCACTAGTGCCGGGTCCAGCCGACACTTGACCCTGGATCATAGCCACGCTGGCAACCAGTTCAGTTGCCGTTGCGCTAGTTCCAACGCTGAGAGTGTTCGTCGTATCCCAAGCAGTCGTATTCAAGAACTGAATGTTCAGGATATGACTGTAAGCCGGAATGCAAATGCCAGTATTGTATGCCGCAGTGGTGCCAGCCTGCGTGATACTCGCAGTCTGCGCCATTGCAACAAAACCTACGTTCTTAATCGTGCCAGCAGTGGTGCCGGTCGTATCCAGAACATCGCCCGCTTTAATCGGGCCAGTGAATGTAGTGATTCCCATAGGAACCTCCTGCACGAGTTAACCATCCGTCTGTGCAGCGTCCGCTAGGCCGGTCGGATGGTTTGGATGCCTAGGTGATACTCCAGATATTGAGCAGCTAACCGGAGGATTTGAGGATCATCCTTAAGCTTCCCAATGCCCGTATTGCAATCAAAACACAACAAGCCACGAATTGCACCACTTTTGTGGTTATGATCGACAGCTAATGTTTTTAGCTTTCCTTTGCGCATTTGCGTTTCTGGTTGGTTACAGATAGCGCACCTGCCTTGTTGAGCCTCAAACATTTTGTTGTATTTATCAAGCGAAAGGCCAAAACTGTCACGCAAGGCACGAGCCTTTTGCTGGTTTGGTGTTTTTGCCCGATAAGCATTTTGATAAGCCTGACGGCCTTCTCGCGTCTTATGATCAAATTCACCAGCAAGGCCGTTAAAAAGAGTTAAATTTTCAAAACGACAATCTGATTTATCGCCGCTTTTGAACTTAACTCTCCGTTCCGGCCACCGCCCAGTCATGTAAAACCAAGCCATTCGACACTCTGTAATTTCCTCCCCACTAAGGCGAATATAGCGATAGCCGTTGCCTTTGCTATTTCCGCCAGCAGTGGTTCCAGATTTTACATTTTTCGCTGGGCTGATTTTCCACACAAACACTCCGGTAGCAGGATTGTAGTCCAAAGCGTCCCGAACTTGCTGGTGTGTTAGACTTGGAACCTTAGCTTTACCCTTCATTTTAATCTCCCGATGTTGGTTATGAACCATACACCGGAAGATTAATTTTTGTCAACTGTAGCGTTCTAAGGACGCAAAACCCAACCAAATCAAGAGGTTGGGAAACTTCCCCAGATACTCCTCCAATTGTAGTAACCAAACGAGTAACGCTCGTAGCCCTTAACAAGCAGGTTGTCTGTAACAAAGTCGACCTGCATGTCGGATTCAAACTTTACTCGCTCCATGTACGACAGGCCGTCGATGTTGGTCAGCAAGAACCAAGCATACTGAGAGGTCAAGAAGTCGTTGACCATGTAGCCATCAGAGAGGCCACCTGCCGTGCTCATGATCGCGTTGACGTCGTTGTCCGCAGTACCGGGACGGAGTTCCGTCTTGGTGAGGCGGATAGCAACGGGCTCAAGCTGCGGGGGGATGATCAGCTTGCGGCCACGAGCGAAGATCTTCAGACCGGCCTGGTCCTTGAAGTTCGTCCTGATCGAGATCATCGCGTTCAGCAGGGTCGACTCATTCAGATCGACCGGGGTCGTCGGAATGTTGGGGACCGTCGTGCCATCAATCGGGTGATCGCTGGCGCAAAGAGCCTTGCCGTCACCGCCAACAGACGCATTATACGTCGTAGCAGTGTTCAGCACGTTCGCGCCGTAGATCTCTTTGGTCTGATGGAAAGATTCAATCAGGCCAAGGTTCGAAGGCATGAACTGGGTCTTGTAGAGGTTGTCGTCAATCGCTTTGCGAGTGATGGCATAACCCAGAGCAATTTCAGTGTGCTCCTGGTTGTACACATAACGCTCGCCAGCGTTGTTGTCGAACTGCGTCTGGCCGCCTTCAGTCTTCAACTGAGCAAGACCCAAGAAACGCATTTCAGCGGTGCGCTCAAGCGCCATCTTGGAATCATGCTTGTTAAAGATCTTGTCGTACTGCGACGGGATCTGCTCGTACTTGCCTTCAACCCCACGGAGACCGGGGAGGAGAAGGTCTTTAATCGCTGAGAGATTAACAGCCATTGATCCTACTCCTTAAATGCCCACGAGGGACTTGGTGGACACATTGTTGAAGCCAACAATTACATAATTGTAGGCGCCAGCCTCAGTGCCACTCGAACCCGGGGGGGTCGTGTCAAGCGCCAAGATGCGGAAGGGCTGAGTAGCATCCGTGCCAGCAGTGGACATGTTCACCAGAGCGGCAGAGATGCCGGTCGAAGTGTTGCCAGAGCCAATCGTGAAGCCAACAGTGTTGTTAATGTTTGTCTGCGCAGCGCCAGCAGAGCTGGTCTGAGCATTAAACCTAGCATTGGGATCATTGATGATATAGCCAATGATCGTGCCGGTCGCAGGATCAGTCCCACCAGGATAGTAGTTGGACCAAACAGTGCGCTTCATCACGGTCGAGAGATACTGACAGCCAGCAAAGATGCCAGCAATCTGCGTATCAGAGCTACCGCCAGACGAGCCAGCCTGCGTGATGTAGCCAGTGCTAGTGGGGGCAACGGGGTCGCCAAAAAAGATGTTCGTCGTGTTATAGGCAATATCTACCGCAACCTGCTCATAGGTCGGGGCAGAGCCATTACCGCTCACTTGGCGAAAGCCAAACGGTGCGTTCGTATTAGCCATGGGGAGGGCTCCTTTTGGGGAGCAATTCACTAGCTTCGCGCCGGGGAAGCCGTAAATCTACGAAATGTGGTCCATTCGCGCCGGGGAATGGAGTAGGCTCTTTAGAGCTTGAAACAAAAAATACAATTATAAATGACAAATGTAAAGGGGCCGCTTAATGCGACCCCCCAATTAGCGTAATTTTAGTCTTTAGGGACCGGAATTGGCGAATATCCCTTGTTAATTTGAGGCCGGACACTGGCGTGATCACGGGTTAAAGTGCCATCAGGAGCTGCGTTAAGCTGTTGTTCTTTAACGCGAACTTGGTTTTGCGCCCGCCTGCGGTCAGCCGCACGGGCTTCCTCCGAAATTACTGCCGGACGCTGCATCAAAACCATGCCCTTACGTTCAATTGTTGGGTGCACCCCCTGAACAGGCATCATTTCAGGGTGACGATTGGTTGGAACATGGTCCCAGCCCATTCGAGCAAGTTGAACCTGATATGCAGGATCTTCCTGACCAAGCAAAGTCCGGCGCTTCCACTCATATTCCCAGCCAGGAGGTGCTTCGGGGGTCCTGAACTCATCAGTTCCTTCATCCATGCCACCCAAATGCCCACGGATTTCCGCAGCACGGCGAGCAGCAGCCGCCCTGGGGTCATCTTCACGCAAAGAGGGCCTCATAGCAGGGCGTTCAGGTGCAGATTCCCGAACAGCAAGGGCATCAAGAACCTCATCATGGTCCGCAGCAAGGATTGAGACCGGAGAACGAGGCGGGCGACCACGGCGTTTGGTAGAACTTGTAGCAATATCAGACATTTAACTCTCCTCAGTTCATGCGCTGCTTTTGCAGCTCTCGCATCTTGTTCTCATGGTATTCCAAAGGCGTAATACCGCTGATTTTAGCGGCCTCAACCTCTGCGGGCGTCAATCGAATTACTCCGGGACGTTGCGGAGAGTCGATTGGGTTTCTAGATACCGGAGCAGATGGGGGTGAAGATCGACGTTGCTTAGATTGGGACGCATCAGACATAACGGCATCTACCTCTGGGATAGAATTACGTTTGTTGCTAATCCCAAGCCTATTTTCAACAAACTGGAAATACGCATCTGATTCAGGAGCAATTCCAAAATCAACTGCATCATCATGCGCCCTTGCCATGACACGGATCGACCTCTGATCCGGCAAATGCTCACGATTGCGCTGAAGCCACTCCGCTGAACGGGGCGTTACCTGTTCAATTAGCGTATCTACCGTTACACCCCTTGGCTGGGGTGCCTGAGGCTGAACGCGAGGCTGCTGCTTCATCTCCTCAAAGCCACGCTCAAGCTGGCGTAGGTTTGTAATGTTGGAAGCCATCTGCTCCTGAAGATCAGCGGCCTTATCATAGTCGCCAATCGCCATCGCATCCCGAAGATTTGCTTTCAGGATCTCCTGATCGCGCCTGACCGAATCAATAGCCCCACTGACCAAATGCAAGTTGCTGTCGCTGGCTTCATTATGAGCCATACGAGCCTGTTCACCCGCATTACGAGCAAAAGCTTCGGCATCCATCCGGGCTTTGCGCTCTTCCTCAAGCTTTTTAGTAAGCTTTTTCAGTGCTTTATCAACATCCTTTTCAGGAGTTTGACCTTCTTGATTTGCTTCAAGAACGCGCTCATCAACAATCTCAATGATGGGCTCGTCGTTTTTTTGCGCCTCTACCTTGGGAGCATCATCCAGATTAAATTCAATCTGCTCTTCGGTGTCCGACATGTGATTTCTCCTTTACCAAACGCGATCAGGCTGATCGACACGGGCCTTGATGTTCACATCATCAATCATGCGGCACAGGACATTATTGACGGTAATGCTCCAGCCATCGGACGGACGAAAAACAATCCAATCGCCCTCATTGATCTCAACATCATCAAACCATTCGCCGGAACTATCCAGAAAAGCCTGCGGACCTTTTTTGATTACCAATCCAACTTTGGACTGATACCGGTCCTCATCAGTCGTCTGACTGGTCAGGATGATGCCGCTTTTCGTCTTCTGAGGGCGGATGTAGACCGCCACCAGTATCTGATTGTTGAATACTTCAATTGTTGAAAGATCCCCCAACTCTTTCTTCAAGTGCTCAACGGGATCTGTTTCGTGTTCCATAGGCATAAACGGCATATCTACCCCCTACTCTTTGCCATTCACAATGGCGTCTGCTTCCTCGCACAGCTCCAAAGCCATGCGCAGTCCTTCGACTCTACCTACTTGGTGTCGGTAGCCCGAAAAGTCAAAACCTTCGATTTGATAAGAGCTTACGAGACCTTCTTTAAGTCTTTCGATATTTTCATTGATGAGCTTTTTCAACTCATACTGATAGTACGCCTGATACGTTGTTCCTGCCATAACCGCCCCCTGCGGCCCCCTTTTGTATGGAGGGTGGAGACACGAAGGGGGATCGCATCTCCACCCAATTTGCAGCTAGAACGCGCTCTGCTGCAAATCAGTAATTGCCGGGCAACACCTTGGGATGCCTGGAAGCAATCTCTGCCTTCTCCAAACGCCCTTCGCCAGATCCAGCCCCCGCATCCATGTCCTTGTAGGAACGGTAAGCCTTGCCGCCAAACTTGCGCTCTCCACGCTTGGCAATCTCAGTCTTTTCAAGACGGCCTTCGCCAGAACCGGCACCAGCGTCCATGTCCTTATAGGACTTGTAGGTACGCCCACCCGACTTGCGGGGCATAGGCATTCCGGGAGGGCCAGGAGGGCCAGCAGGACCCGGCATGGGCATAGGCATCGGCATAGGAGCGCCGCCCGGAGGCCCCCCAGCAGGCGGCGGGACAGCAATCGGAATGCCCGGAGGAGGCGTAGGCCCGCCCATAGGGTTAGGAGCCATGTCAGCAGCGCCAGCAGGTCTACCAGCACCAATCAGAATGTTGATGTTGGTCTTGCCCTTGCCGCCCTTCTTGGGTGCTCCGCCCAGAGCGCCGCCGCCAAACTTGGCGGTGCGTTTAGCTTTACCGCCAGATTTCAGTTCCTGAGTACCATGCTCCTCGTCATATGCCTGACGACGGCGAGCCTCACTTTCGGCAATTGCGTGGCTGATGCTATCGTCGCCAAGATCTTCACGACGTTTGGCGCGCGCATAGTAATCAGTATTGTAACCACCCTCCGCCTTGGCGGTGCGCGCCGCAGGCTTCACCATCTTCTTGATGAGCGCCTTGTCTTCCGCAACATCCTCATGCTTTGCAGCAGAGCCGCCCTTCTTCATGCCCGTAGCGCGCATGGGAGAAAGCGAACCCTTTTTGATGCCGCTGAAGTTCATCGTAGCGTCAGGAACATCACCAACAGCCTGTGCGCGCTGCATCATCCGCTGCGCACCCTCCATGGGGCCGCCAACCATCTTTTTGGCACGGCCACCAGTCTTCAACCCGCCAATATGCTTGATGCCCTCACGCTCCTGATTGGCATCCTTCATATTGCGATTGATAAACGAATCTGCGGTTACCGGCTTGTTGCCAGAACGGACAGATTTGCCCATGTTGGGGGGGGCCTTAGCACCCTCAACCTTGCCGCCAGACTTGTATGCGCGACGAGAGATCGGACGCATGCCGGTCTTCACATCAGCATTCAAAAGTTCAGGCGGCGTAAATGTAGATGAGTCCACTCTCTCAAGGGGACGGTCGGCAGTAAGGCTTTTGGCCTTTGCCTTCATGGCCGCACGGGCCTTTTTTGCCATATCTGACATAACAGCTCCTAGCTAGGATTACGGGCGTCCCCGTTGGCGCTTTGCCAATTTCGATGCTAACACAACGGCTTGTTTAACAACAGAGCCATCTTTTTTGGGTCGCAACTTTGATTTACGGCTATAAGCATCAGTAACTTTTAACGCTTGCTTGACCATATCGTTAGAGGCATGACGCTTTGAGCGGACAAGGCCCCCACGCTTTTCGCTATCACCACCGCCACCGCCACCATCGCCGCTGCTATCACTACCACCGGTTCCGCCGCTGTCGCTATTGCTGTCACTGCTGTCGGAGCTAGTATCGCCAGTGTTACTGCCAAAGGACCCTGTTTCACCGCCAATGCCAGCGCCAAACGATCCAGTCTCGCCCCCTATAGAACCATCACCAAACCCGCCACCAAAGCCACCAATACCAGCCCCAAAAGAACCGGTTTCACCACCTATGGTGCCATCGCCTAACCCAGATCCAAGTGCGGTATCGCCCAAACCTGCACTGATGGCATCACCCAAATCAGATACTTGCTGGTTTTGATCTGCCAATGTGCCATAGCTGTAGTTGCTGATGGACTGCCCAACATCTGTGGGGCCAATCATGTCCGCAGGAACATCAGCAAGCTGCTCTGCTGTTGCAAATGGCGGAGGAGCAGCAATTTGAGGAGATTGGATATCTGATGAGTAGGATTTGGCTTGTCCTGTCCATCCGGTCCAGCCAAGTTCCCCGGCTGGGTTGGGCGCAGATGGTGTTTGCGAAGTTAATGCTTGGCCCACTTGTTCGCCAATTTGCGCGCCAGCTTTAGCGGCGTTTTCATCAGCCTTGGCTGCATCATATGCATCTAATGCATGTTGATCTGTTTGTTGTTGTGCTAATGCAAAGCCAGCGGGTGTGTTGGCAATGGCCACACCAGTCGGGCTTACAGACACATCCTCAGTAGGGGCAACCGGTTCAGTTGGTGCCATGGGGGCTGGAAGCCCTGTGTACATGTCTCCAAACTGCCCCGGAGTAGGCGCTACGGATGTTGTCGCCACTGAGGTGGTGCTAAGTGGCGCTTCAGCAGGTGCCGCAGGCGCTGAAGTCTGGCCTTTAGATGCGGATGTAGGCGCAGAAGGGTCTGACCCCTTGCTATAGGATGTTCCAGACATAGACGTGGGGTTGCCATACGAGCCGGTAGCCAAGCCGCCAGCATTCGGGCCACCAAACAAACCCGAAATGGTGTTGAGCGGCCCAAGGCCGGGGACCGTACTAACAGCGGCATTGATTGCGGTAGCCCCCGGATTGTTTATGGCGTTATCTAGTAGGCCAAAACCTGTATTAGCTGGCCCATAGGTTTCCCCATAGGTGTTGCCGCCAAAAGTGTTGCCGGAGGTTGTACCAGACACGCTACCGGGGCCACCATCCATGCTAGAGCCACCTTCAACCCCGCCAGGAATGTACGGCAACCCTGCGTCCTTGTCTCCAGTTACCGGAGCATCCCCTCCAACATTAGGCTTAACGTCAACTGGCGATGGCACTGGATTTTTTTGCAATGAACCTATTGCAGGAAGCGGTCGGCTTTTTTGAGCAGCTATGTCTTTTTGAAGCTGATCAAAAATTGGATCGCTTTGATTGCCATATACGTTACCCCATGGCGCACCACCATCAGCATACTTCTTTCGGCGTATAGCCTTGGCAATACGCAACGCTTCTGCTGTGTGCCGCTTGACCATGGCTTACCGCCTATGTCCAACAAGATGGGAAATGATGTCCAGCGCCCGGTGGATGGCTTCATTCTTGTCAGGCTTGCCACTAGCAGCCCCGCCACGGTTCATGCCTAGCGCATCTGGCGTTTCCATACGGGCTTTGTCTGCACGGAAGAAGTCAGCGGCGCTATCTGAGTCACCCCAGTTGATCTTGCCGTCCTGACGAAGTTCTCCGCCTTTAGACTGATACGCAGGGCCAGAAAAAAGGCTAGCAAGGCCACCTTCTCTTGGGCGCGCAGGAGGCATAGGAGCCCTGTCGCCAGTTGCTTGTATGGCAGCCATGCGCTGTTTGGCAGCATCAAGCGCCTGAGCTTTTTCGTAAGCTACACGAGCATTTGCATTAGGAAGCATAGAGCCACGGCCAGAACCAACAGCGTCTTGCGCAAATTGATAATCAGCGCGAGCGCCTGGCTCTTCAATCATGGAACCCCGGCCAGAACCGACAGGCTGTCCAGCCGGACCCATTGAACGGGCAAGCGTCAAAGCACCAGCACCCATTGTGCCAAGGGCAGTAGGTTCAGACATTCTCCCTGCCATGAAGGGGCGCTGGGGGCCAATAAACTCAGGTGGCCCAATAAACTCAGACGGGCCAATGAAGTTGGGGTCACCCGGACGAGCAGGGAGTTGCGGTCCAATCTGCTCACGAGGACCAATAAACTCAGCGTCTGTTGGGCGAGGTAGCTGGCGAGGGCCTTGCATTTCGGGTGGCCCAATAAAATCACCCGGCCTCTGCTGACGAGGGCCAATTAACTCGCGAGGACCCTGCATCTCAGGAGGACCAATGAAGTCTCCGGGCCTTTGCAAACGAGGACCCTGCATCTCAGGCGGGCCAATAAATTCCGGGCTTGTTTGGCGAGGCAGTTGCGGCCCAATCTGTTCAGATGGACCAATAAACTCTGGATCTCCAGGGCGAGCTTTCATGCGAACATTAACCCTAAAAGGCTGGTGAGGGCCTTGCATTTCAGGGGGACCGATAAGAGTTTGCGGAGTTATCTGGCGGGGACCTTGCAACTCAGGAGGGCCAATAAATTCAGGCGCTGGCCTTTCTGTCAGCTCAAGCGCCCTTCCTTCCATTGGCCTAACCTTTGAGCCACGGCCTGCCCCGCCAAAGAAGGGCGCAACAGTTGTGGCGACATCCGCCGCACGTTCCGGGGCTGGGCCAAAGTATCTTCCAATAGGTTTGCTAATGGAACTAGCCGCACCAGCAAGCGGAGACATTGCTGACATAAGCGTACCACCCGCTCGCTGGATAGCGCCAAAAGCTGGGTTGTACTGCATGTTCTCGCGACCTTGCTGAACATACTGCTGGCCTGCGTTGTAGGCGTTTGCAGTTCCTTCAGTAAAATCTGAAGTGCGAGGACCATAGTTTTCAAACTCGCGAGCAGCATTGTCAAAGATGCCGCCACGCCCGGATGGTTGAACGTCCGTAGGGATCAAGATGGTGTTGCCATCTGCATCAGTTCCAAGCACATAGCCGGGCGCAACAGCCTTGGGTCTGTCTGAAGAACGTGCGGCTAACTCTCGCGCCAATCGAAGAGCTGCCGGGCTAGAGAACCGGTCGTCATTTCTATCAGCCATTACAGTTCTCCAGTCTGGGTGCCATCCAGAGTAGGCTCATTGCCTTCCAGACGCGCAAGCATTTGTGGATCAAGGACTTGCTGGGCTAGCGGCAAGCCTTGGGGGTTACGCATGAGTTCTTCAGCTAACTTAATTGCAGCAAGCCGCTCACGACTTTCACGATCACGTTTGCGGTTAATGGCATCAAACATCGTGTCTTTCTCACGCTGTTGGATTTCCATCCGTTGAGTGTCGATCTGGGCCATCTTGGCAGGATCGCCCTGATTCTTGCCCATCTCCATCTCAAGACGTTGGCGATCAAGATCCAACCTTGCCTGTGATTCGGCGGCACGGGTCTGGCTATCCATCATGCGGGCATCAGCGTTGCTCTTGTCGTTCTGAGCCTTAGCTATGGCCTGCATCAACTCTGGCGGGGGCTTGCCCTGCGCAGATGCGGGGATCATGAACTGCTGCGGGTTGCTCCAGCCAAGGGCTTGCAGAGCAGCCGTATCCACGGCAATCGGGTCGTACAGGCTTGGGTTAGAAGCCACTAACTGCTTGAGCGCCAGCACTTTCATCAGGCGCTGCGTCTGGCTAGATGTGTTGGGATCTGCCTGCGGGACAAAATAGTAATTGTCCAGCGCGTCCACAAATGTTTTCTCGTCCCAAGGATAAGCAGCTTTCTTGCGCTTCTGCCAGAAACTCTCTGGATGTTCCTTGAAGCACTCAACCAACATTTCAAACTCTTCAGACTGCGCTGCATGCATGCGCTTGTGGACAGAGTTGAGAACCTTTTGGGCCTGCTCAATCATCGCAAGCGTAGTTCCCACCGGAGCGTCAGCTTTACCCTCAGTCACCATGACTTCAGAGGTACCGCCCACACGCATTCCGGTCTCTGACATCTGGGTAACTAGGTTCATCAGAGCGCCAGATGGCTCCTTATAGGGGAGCGGCATGATGGCTTGATTGATTGGCATGCCATTGGTCTTGACTAAAGCACCCCCGCCAGGAGGGACACGGAAAATGTTGGTATTCTGCCGGGCTCCGGTGTCCGCCATGAGGAAACCGGGGAAATTGTTGTACATACCGGCGTCGAGCAGCTCACGCCACGCAGCAGTGATGGCATTTGTTGTATTGCCAAGGATATGTAGCAGACCTATGTCGTAAAACCCCATACCCGGCACGAATGTGTACTTTACAAACCGGCGGCGAGCTGTTGGAAGGTCTTGATCGTCCTCTGCGTAGTTCCTCACAACGGAAAGAACCTGCTGAGAGGAAAAATCTATCGTGACGATGTATGGAATTTCCAAACCGGAAGGCTTGTTCTTGTGTTTATGTTCAAATCCGGGCAAATCCAGCTCGCAATAGACCTCATAGATCTCGCGATCCCTGTCTTCAGGGTTCATGGACTCAGGACTGATGCCTTGCTGGGCGTTTTTCTCACGCTGAACGCTGTCGTAGTCCGGTGCTTTGGGCGTAGACAGGTCAATATCGGCGTAAACACCCAAGATTTGCAGTCTTTTGACTGTGCTGGGGCGCATATATGAGCGATGGGTAATCCTTTTTGCGTTTCTGAGGTCTGTAGCGGCGTTATTAACGATCAAATCGTTTGCATCGACGCTTTCTGACACTGGACGGTTGCGCAGCGGGCAGAAATAGACCTTTTTAAAGCTTGTCCCACCAAAACCCAGCATCAAGAGCATGCGGTCGGTGTCAGGATAGTACTCTGTAGCCGTTGAGGTCAGATAATGATTGAGATCATTCTCCAACGCATTGGCTAATTGGTCGTCCTGAAGGTTTGCATTGTTGTTATCATTGCGAATTTTGACCGGACCATCGGTTGGAAGCAGCTCAGAACGCGCATTTGCTTGGAATCGCAGCACTGCTTCAAGCAGCAACGGGTGTCGAACTTTACTCATCCCTTCTACCGGAGCGCCATCAGACGCACCCTGCAAGCCGGGGATCTCAATCCTGAGACCAAGAAGCTTAATGCCCTGCGCACGATCCTCAATCCAGTCATTGCGGCTGGAGATATCGTCGCGAATGCCACGCAGCAGGTCCTGCGAGATGCCGTTGAGGACACCTTCTGATACGTCATCTACCAGATTGCGATACCAATCGGTTTCATCACGCTCCTGGCGGTTATCGTTGATTGGTTTCCCGTCCAAAGAAATGGTCAGTGACCCATCAGCATGCTGTATTTCAAGGATAGCGCCGTCTTTATCTATAGTGGGATTGTCCTGACCATCATCCATGATCTCAATGATGGTATCCCCGCCAAGAGGTATGGCACCCTCTTCTGGAGCGGGTTGCCGGATGTTTCCCATGAGCCCTGGCGTCATCGGCATGAAAACTATTCCTTACTGAGGTCCATGGCTTCCATCTCTTGGACAAAGCGTTGGATGCCTTCTTGTGCAGCCATAGTATCGGATTTTGCCATGATTTCATAGGTCCGAACATAGTCGTAGGGGGGCTGGCCCCAAACTTCGACCTTGAAGTTGCCAATCCTGACCGGTGTTGACGGCTTGATAACGTCAACAACTGCGTTTGCCAAAACCTGTTGCATGGAAATTTCCCGCTTACACTTTTAATGTTTAGCCGATTTTCCTCAAACTGGATAGAGCGGTTCCCATGCTTTGTTACCCTTAAAGGCCAAGCTATCGCCAATCTCAGACCGGTACTCATCACTGCGCATGATGGCTCCGGTATCCCGCAGATGCCTCATAGCCATGCTTACGGTGTCCACCAAGTCGTCATGCTTGCCTTTGGGAAACTGACCTACCTGGGCAATGACCATTTCCGCCCACTGCTTGATGGGGGCATAGACCAACCCTTCGGCAAACAAATGCTGGACGGAATAAAGCCTAGCCAATTTGTCTTGGCTTTTAGGATCAAACATGTGGACGCCAAACTTTTCAAACCCGTACATCCGGCGGATTTCCTGGGCTACGGAGTGACCGGCGGCTTTGTTCTCGATTAGGAGCGTGTCCACTTTCATGGACCGACAGGTTTCTGAGACTTTAAGTACCAGATCGTGCAGCTCATAGCGTCCTTGCCAGGCATGCATCAGCATGACTTTGGGGGCCGCCTCAGAGTACAGGCGTTCATAATCTGCCCGTTTGCCGTCGCGTCCTATGGCATGATGCGGAGCTTGAACAGATCCGGTATTTGAAAATATTCCCCATACGGTCATGGCTGATGGGTCGTTTTCCGTTTTGGTCGTATATGCCGTATCGACAGTTGCAATGATTAAATCCATATTGGGATAGTTGGCAGACTCCCATGGCTGCCACCACTCGCGCTTGATGATGCCGCCGCCTTTGGGCTCAGGGCGCTGTTGAAGCTGACCGGCTGCCGCCCAAGGGCCAAGCTGCTTCTCAAGGATGGTGACTTCGGTCTCACCAAAGCGATCCGGCCAAAGGAGCTCCCCTTCCCGGTTTTCCAGTTCAATCTGAGCTTCTACGTTGACGGGGATGCGGTCACCGTCTTCGTTAATCTCAATGAGAGGCTCATTGTTGTTGTCCATGCCACGAGGATCATGCCAGCCAATGGAGGTGTAGCTGTGGCGCTGCCATTCGTAACGCATGGGCAGGCACAGATGCGTCCACTCGCCTTCGTCCTTGGACATGATGTGGCCGGTCAGATCTTCTTCTGAAAGCCGCTGCTGGATGACGACAAACGCACCGGTCTTGGGATCATTGAGGCGGGTTGAGAGCGCAGAGTCCCACCATTCAATCGTGCTGGCAATGGTTGCTTCTGAGAAAGCTTCTTGCGCCGCATTTGGATCATCGACAACAATAATAGACCCACCCTCACCCGTAAGAGCTGAGCCAACTGAAGTTGAAAGCCGTGATCCATTGCGGTCATTATCAAACCTTCCCTTGGTGTTTTGGTCGGATGTCAACTTGAACCGTTCGCCCCACAGCTTCCTGTACCATGGGCTTTCAATCAGGCGGCGGCATTTGACCGAATCACGCAGCGACAACTGCTGAGCATATGATGCATGGAGAAATTGGACGCCTGGCCCTGACGTTGGCGAGGACTGCGGCTGCGCCCATACCCAGGCAGGAAACGCGCAGGAAGTAATGGACGACTTACCCATGCGGGGCGGAATGTTGATGATCAGGCGTCGGATCTCACCATCTGCGACTGCTTGCAGGTGTTCTGCAATAGCTTCAATGGGCCAGCCTTCGGTGAAGGGCGACGAGTCGATGTGCTTCCATGAGTGTTTCAGGAACGTGTAAAGACTGTCTTCACAGTCAGCACGGTCCAGTTCCATGAGTTGGCGTTCAATATCAATCTGATGGCCGTCAAAGTTAAGCGTAGCCATAGTATCCCCGCCAATGTGGTATATGATGTAAAATAGTATAGCTATTTATTGATAATATGCTAGAGTGATTTGGACGGTTCTCCCGTCATAGCAGCAGCAGGAGAGTAGCATGCTTACCATCAAGCACATCGACAGGAACAACACGCAACACCTCATTGAGGCCGTAACTGTTTGGTACGAAGACAATGGCGAAGAGGTTGCTGACACCGGCAAGCCGTGGGTAAGAAAGCTTCACTACACAAGTGGCTCATTTGTTAACGGCGGGCATCTGACCAAAACATTAGACTTGGGCATGGTCTATGTGATGAACGCTAACGGCAAGACAGTGGCTGACTACGATTTGGGTGACCCAAGCTAGCAAATGTTTCACGTGAAACATCTGTATGCTAGGTACAAACTGGTGGCTGGGAAGACCAGTGAGGCGCTGCCTGATCAACAGTAGCCAAGATGCTGGACCGCTCGACCAGCCCACCACAAGATTTGCGGCGGCCCAACGAAATCGCATGTGGGCAGGGTGATAGCAGCTTGGCCCGGAAGCCAAGACAGTCGGGGTAGCGTCCGACCCGCAATGTTTCACGTGAAACACTAGAGGGGGTAAACCGTGAAATGGAAACCGATAGACAATGCGCCAAAAAATGGGTCAATTATTATTGGCAGCAATGGGGATTGGGTAGAGGCAATGCGCTGGTGGAACAACGGGGCAACATGGACCTCTGAACATTCAAAGCAAAGTTTGCTTCCAACACACTGGATGCCGATGCCAAAACCACCCAAATAGACATTGAGCGGTAGTTTAAGGGAACGCCGGGTAAACCGGGGGTGTGGGTAAGTCCCACTCGCTCAACCAAGAATGCCCTGCTGGTGTTAACCGTGCCAGCAAGTCAGGGGGTGCCTGGATGGTCTGGGTAACGGTTACTTACCATAGTTAGCCAAATGCCTAACTAGTTGTGACATTCGCCAAAGGGTAGACCATGACAATTCGGTTGAGCCGTAGACGTTGCCGCAAATGCGAGGGACCTGTCCACTGGGTCAACAACAACTTGTATTGCAACCGTTGCGGCGCACAGCCACCCACAGACAGGGCAGGAAACCCAATTGTTTCACGTGAAACATCTGGCAAGGTGACAGAGGTGACAGAGGAATCATATTATAGGTCCATTATTTGTTAATAGGTGGATAATAGGAATCCTCCGTCACCTCTGTCACCCGTCACCAAAAGGGTACCTAAAACCGGGGGTACGGGGGGGTACCCCCCATGTGCCTAGCCAGTGGCCTATGCTGGGGTAGCAGGCAATGCCTCACTGTATAGAGAGGACCCGATACCGGCGGGGTAGGGGGGGGGTATGGGCAGGGTAGGGGATACAGATTTGATATATCTAACAGATTAGCGGGGAGGGGATTTGGTACCTAAGACCGGGGGGCCTCTTGTGGACAGGTGCCTATGGTGGTCTCTTTCTGAGGTGCCTTGAAAGCTCAGTTCAAGTCCCCGGAAAGCTATGCTTGCGTTCAATGCAACGTGCGGTTGTATAAACCCCGTGATATCGGCCACTTGATCCCAGGATTACAACCGGTTAGTTGTAAACTATTGCTCGATTAGTTTCGAGTCACGCGCTTGCAGTAACATTGCGCGCAAGGCGTTACGTTGCGTCCCGTCCAATGCATTGGAATCGATGGTTAGGTTATTCGTCACGTTATGAACTGTTTGCGCGATAGGTTGGACGGGTTGTTCCGCATACACGTTCGGGTTGAGGCGTTCCGCATACCATTTCAGCGTATCGACTAGCAGCTTGGTAGCGGAAACGTGGGCGGATTCAATGTCATCCCGCCCGGCAATGGCGCGTGCACGCGACAAAGCTTCCGAAAAAGCGTGATCCGCCAATGCCTTACGCGCACGTGCGAATACATTCCGGCAAAAGAGGGACTCTTCCGCTATCTCCCGTCCTATTTCTGAATTCACGTCGACTGTAGCATCCCGCTCAAGCCAACCGTAAAAAGTCGATGACGCTATCCCTTCAGCGTCCAATGCCTCTGCGGTAGGCTTACCCGCATACATGTGCTCACATACCTTAAGGAAAGCTTCCCTTGTATAGGATGACTTGCGCCCACGGGTTTCCCTTGCCTCTCTCGCCTCTCTGATAATGGGAAGCTCGCCTTGCAATGCCTCTCGCAATTGTCCCATGCTAGGCTTGCGTTCCGGCTTGGCTTTGCGTTCCATTGCGTTACCCCTGAATCCTTGCCAATGTAATGGCGAACGGGGAAACCATAGCACGACTCTTTGAACGACTCCAGAATAGCATATAACGCCTTGAATCCAAACAAGAAAAGGCCGGACTCCCGTAGGAATCCAGCCTATTGGCAAGGAATTGTTTAGCCTATGTTAGCACGACTCCACTAACGCGATTCCCATGCGAATAGCGCTCCCCGGCCATGATATACGCTCTCCCCGTTCTCGCATGATCATTCCCACATTGATTGCAGCTTTGCGCGTTCTGTAGCGTCCTATGCGACCCCATGGAGTCGCGCTACCATCCTGCAGCAAGCATTGCGACTCAAGATACCATGGCGAGGATTCCCCAGCGTGCTTTGTGACTCGCCATTGCGTTGATTTGATTGTCATTTTGCGACTCCCATGCGAAAATTGCGCTTTGCCTCATTAATCCGGCGCCTCAATTGCTTGATTGCCTCAAGCTTAGGATTCTTGCGCTTAGATACGCACCATGAAAAGGTAAGCGCGCCAAGCTTTACGAAATGAAGACCGCCGATTTTCCGATATGTCATGTTCATGTTTCCTTAAGCCGCAAGCTTGATAGGCTTGTTTGCTACCATAGCTTTTAACTCTAATTTGATACGCTTTGCGGTATCGCCTTTCCAAGTTGAAGCATTGGAAAGGAAATAGAGCACTACCGAAACACCGGAGTCATAACCATACGACTCCCTGATATCGCCCATTGTTTGCATGGCGCAAAGATACGGTTTCGCCGCATAATTGACGCGAGTCCAATCTTTGCAAATCTCGCGAGCAATAACCGATAGTGAGCGATAGTTGTTTTCCATGTTTTTGATTCCCTTGTTTGCGTTAACTTGAGTCTGTTTATATGTCTAAAAGACATACGACACTAATCGTTTGTTTCTATCAAAGCCAGGCCGATCATCGTAAATAACGATTAGGCTTCTATGTCTAAAAGACATATAAAGAGTCATCAGAAACGGAGTCGCCACAATGCGAGATTATAACGTAAGCTTAACCAAAATATCGCGCAATGCGAAAACAGGGCCGATTCCTGTTTCCACTACGACTCGCGACACATGTCCGCCCATATGTCCCTTTGCGAATAATCAGGGATGCTATGCGGAAAACGGTCCGCTGAATCTCTTTTGGCAAAAAGTGACGCTGCGCAAGCTTGGAGTCGCATGGGATGAATTCACAAAGCAAGTGTCTAAGCTTAACAAAGGCGCATTGTGGCGTCACAATCAAGCAGGAGATTTGCCGGGCGATGGTTTCGCTATCGACTCCGTTGCGCTTGCGAAGCTTGTGAAAGCAAACAAGGGAAAGCGTGGATTTACATACACTCATTACGACTCCCTTGCCAATGAAGGGAATCGTGACGCTATCGCCCATGCGAACGCAAACGGATTTACCATTAACTTAAGCGCAAACAATCTAGATCATGCGGATTCCCTTGCCGCCTTGGACATTGCGCCCGTTGCGGTAGTGTTACCGTCTACCATTCAGGGAAACGTCAAGCTTGCAACGCCACAAGGGCGCAAGATTGTCGTTTGTCCTGCTACCTATCGGGATGACATTACTTGCGCCTCATGCGGATTGTGCGCTCGCAAGCGTGACGCAATTATCGGATTCCCTGCTCATGGCGTTCAAAAGCGCAAAGCAAGCGCAATTGCAGCTTGATATTAAAGGGCGCGTCACGGCGCGCCTCATTAGTACCAAACAAGCTTAACAACGGAGTCAGACAATGGAAAAGGTAATTGAGGGAATCTTGTGTGTCGTTTGCTTTGCCTTTTTGGGCGGCCTTTGCGCCTTGTGCTTTGTTTAACCGGTTAAGGTAACCTTAACTAATAACGCTAATGGAGTCGCGCCATGCGGATTGAACCATACACTCTCGCCTACTATGAAGCACGCGCCAAGGCTAAGCCGGTCGCTGAATTGCGCCATGCGATTCAGGATATTAGCGCGACCATGGGAGTCATGCGAGAGCGTGACACGCGCGACCCATACATGGCGAAGCTGCTAAATGAATTTGACGCCTACACGGTCGAAATGAGCCGCAGGCGCCGACTGGTCAAATAAAGAACCGAAATACCGATTTCGGTTCTGGACCACTGGACCATCGACCCGCCGGACCTCTGGCGGGGTCGCCTGGTCGCGCCCTGGTCATTGGTCATTGGTCATTGGTCATTGGTCAGGGGTGCGATTGGTCACGCCTTGGTCACCGGACCATTGGTCAACAATGATCGCGCCTAAAACCAGACCAACCGGACAAATGAAAAACACGAAAACAGAAATGGCAAAAATGGTCAGTTCCCGGTCCAGATCGATCATTGGTCAGATTCCCTATTGGTTATTAGTCATTGGTCACGATGGACCATTGGTCACGATGGACCGTTGACTTTATGGTCAAGCATATGATAGTGTCTGATTCGTCACCCACAATGGAGACTCACATGGTACAGCAAAAGCAAAGCCCCATTCAACTCACCAAAGCGCCGGACGGAATCTGGCAACTCACTTACTTTGGTCATCCGACCGGCTTCATTGGCAAGATTGGTGTCAAGAATCGGGACCGCCACACATGGCGCGCTGTTTCGGTTCATGGCGAGGTTAAGCATCATTGGTCACTGGAAAGCGCCCGTCAGTGGCTGCTTGCCGCTTATCACTAAGGGGGGATTGGTCATGAACACAGAACAGATCGCAGCGAAATGGGTCAGGATCATTGGCATTGGATTCAATCCATGCGAACGCAGCTTTGACTATTCGCCTCCGCTGTCGGACGCTGAACAGTCGGACTATGACCGGGACATGGTCATTCTATGCGATGCCCCGGACTATGAAGGAATCATCCTAACGGAAATGGAAAAACAGGGGTTGGTCCCATGAGGGTTCTGGTCGCCTGTGAATACTCTGGAACGGTCAGGGACGCCTTCAGGGCGCTTGGTCACGATGCATGGTCATGTGACCTTCTGCCCACAGAGAAGCCAAACTGGACCTATGATTCCCACACAGGGATCAGGACTAATCATCCAGAGCGGGGATATCACCATCAGGGAAACGTGCTGGACATTTTGCATGATGGCTGGGACCTAATGGTCGCTCACCCGCCTTGCACTCATCTGGCAGTGTCGGGCGCCCGTTGGTTCAAGGATAAGGTGCAGGAACAGCAAGAGGCCCTCGCCTTTGTGCAGACGCTTCTTGACGCTCCCATTCCCCGGATCGCATTGGAGAATCCGGTCAGCATCATATCGAGCCACATCCGCAAGCCGGACCAGATCATCCAGCCCTACATGTTTGGTCACGAGGCGACGAAAACCACATGCCTCTGGCTGAAGGATCTGCCGCCTCTCATGCCCACCCAAATGGTTGGGAAGGGTGCGCGTCATGTCACCAAATCAGGCCGCAGCTTGCCAGAATGGTACAACCTGCCGCCATCCGCAGACCGGTGGAAGATTCGGTCTGCAACCTTCAGCGGGATCGCCGACGCAATGGCGGAACAATGGGGGACACTATGAACGCTATCGTAAAGCACAGACAGCCACACACGCCCAGCCCTTGGACCACCAAATGGGTCAACAACAGCGTCTATATCAGGGCGCAGGACACCGACAGGGACGTTTCGGTCTGTCGGGTCATGATGCACCGGACCCAGAACAATCTGAACGTCCTACTGGCAGCACCTGATATGCTGGCGGCATTGGAGAAGATATCACTGGCCCGGTTTTCAAACCTGACTGGTCAGGAGTATATGGACAACTTAAACTCAGCTATAGACGAGTCCATTACGGTCGTCTGTAACGCGAAGGGGTGCTGACATGACTGAAGAATCAAATTGGGTAGTGGTTCCATGCGGCAAACGTGGGTTCGCTAGCATGACACCGGAGAGGCGCAAGGAAATAGCCTCCAAAGGCGGTAAAAACGTCCCCGCCAATAAAAGGGCTTTCTCAGTCAACAAGGATCTGGCTATCAAAGCTGGTCGCAAGGGTGGGGCACAAACACGTCCTGAGAAGCGCGCATTCAGCATGGACCCAGCCTTGGCGTCACGCGCAGGGAAGTTGGGCGGATCGAAGAAGGTGGAGCCATGATCCGTCTGGCTGGGCTGATCCTGTATGGTATGTTCATGGTCATGCTTGTGATATTTACCGCTTTCTTCACCTCACCGGCACAGAAGAAGCGACATCATTAGGCGCATTGGTTGTGCGTTGCGCCTGATTGGACGGGGCCGGGGGAGATCTCTGGTCCCGTTTTAGTTTCCGGCGGCAATTACCGACTATTGCCGACCATTGCCGACCTATTTCACAACCCGCAGAAAACCTACCCCCTTTTGGCCCCAGGTTTTATGTAGATGATCGTTCCAATCCTGACCCACCACAGGCGGAATGGACACCGTCACCCGCCGCTTGTATTGGACCTCTAGCCGGTTCGCCAGGTGATAAGCCTTTGATTGTCCAGTGAAATTTGCATCATTGTCACCAAACACCATCACCTGTTCAGCCTTGGCGGGGGGAATCCATTTGGACAACAGCGTCCCATTGATGCAAGCCCACACCGGCATGTCGAACATGATGGCGGCGGAAATCGCCGTCTCAATCCCCTCCGCAACACCCATCACAGCCTTCTCAGGACCCAGTCGGATCGCGCACCCATCTGGCAGCTTACCCTTCATCAGCCTTTTGCTAATCTCAAGGTCAGCTTTGTGGCCGTCATGGGTCAGGATGGTCAGGTGCAAATTGACCGCCCTTTGGCCGGTATAATCTCGCACCCTAGCGACCATCATGGGATGCTGACCGTAAAATGCCTCGCGAAGCTCCTGGGAGGGCCAGAGACAGCCAACACGCTCTTCTAGGTAGGCGGATACTGCCCCGTATAGCTTTGGCGGTCCTGCGCCTTCCCAGAGGGTTTTCATCTTCTCCCGCTGGCGCATCTCCTCAACGTCGCCCATTGCACCTTGATACTCATTGCTGTGTCCAAGCATCTGGCGAATCCTTTCGGCAATTTCGTTGAATGATAAGCCGGTGACCTTCCCTGCCAGCTTGAAGCCATCCCCTGCGCCGCACTGGGAGCAGATAAAGCCACCAAGCTGGAACTGGTCATCCCACCGGAAACGGTCATCCCCGCCACAGATAGGGCATGGGCCATGACGGTTTTGCAGGAACCGGCTGTCAAGGCCCAAGGCAGGCAAGATCTCCCGCCAATGCCCTTTAGCGATGTCTCTGGCCTCACTCATGCTGCTTTCTCCCTTTTGGACATATGAGCCAAAACAATTGACCAAACAAAACCTCCCGCAAACTTCGCAGCAAATTGAAGCAGCATTATCTCTGGCATGATTGAACCAAATGCGAGTGTCGGGAAAACACAACTATCAACGGCTGATCCAACAATGTTAGATCCATTTGACTTTACCAAATAAGGTTTTGCCCTTAGCACATGGTACATCAATGCATCTGCGATGTTGGATGCGATGAATGCCGCCATAGAAGCGAGCGCAATCACTCCTGTGCCTTGATCAAACACAAATGAGATAACTCCCGATCCGAAAATCACTCCCCCCATCTTCAAGATCAATTTACTGTTCTTCCATTTCTCGTGAAGGCAATCACGAAGCGCCAAATCCAAACCGATCAACAAAAAGGCGTTGATAGGAGATATGGCTGGGCCAAATGTTGCCACCAAAAGGTTTGCAGCAACTATAGCGGAAACATAAACTGCGATCATTAGCATTACATCAACTCCATCTGCTCATGTGCTTGTTCCCATTTATGCGGGCATTGAACTGTATCCCAACGATCCGCCATTTTGCGAGGTGATTGGTGCGGCAAATGATGATTGCGCGCAATGTCAGTGCTATCTACAGAAGCGAAAGGCCAATCTCGTCCACTGCAAGCCATCCCCCTCAACATATGAATTGGAGGAACACGACGGTGATGCCGCATTATGGCGTTCCATGCCAAATCCATCCTACTGACCCATATCGGGGACAGAACTTTTGCATATTGTGCTGATGATCCAATGCAGACCTTGGGCCATTCCAATGTTAGTCCCACCAGACGATCAAGCGTTTCATGCATGTGCCAAACTGGAACTCCTCTCTGACCATGAGGCCATCTAAGGATTAAGGCATCCTGATCTTCCTCAGATCCGGTAATGACATCTGGTATAATGGCCCATGTTGTCGGGCAATCCAGCCAACGGTCTGCCCATCGATAATAACCGTTCCAGTCAACGTGTTTCCCGGTCTTCCATGCGGAAAACGCACCATTGTCCAGCATCACAGATTGACCAATCTGATGGCAGCGTTCGACATCTTGCGGCGCAGCATGGCTGACACAAAAATGGCGTCCATGAAGTTCCAGTAATGAATTGATCGGAGTTATAGGTGTTCCATGATAGTGGATCACGCTGCCTTCTCCCTAGCTTTAGCTTTGCGGATATTCCGTGCGGTGATCCAGTTCTGAACTTCATAGCTCATGGTGATGGCGGGGCGGGGATCTAGTGAGTGATCTGGACCTACCTTGAACTTGTCCTTGAATGCCCAATAGGCCCACCCAGGTTTGTAGCCACGCAGGCTGGCATGCAGCACTAGCTGGCGATACCAGTCCTGCTTTTGTGCCATCGTGAACGTCTCAGCCTTTACCTTCCCATTGCGGGTCAGTTCCAGAAGCTCCCCGTCAGCGTTGCCAACATCCACCTTGGCGACCGGCTCAAACCCACAGGCCGGGCATTTGCGGGCCTTGGGCGGCTTCAGGAAGGCGCAGGCAGGGCATTCCTTTGGCAGGGGTGCCGTCTTCTCGACCGCCTGACGGTTGGCTGTCCCATCATGCAGTTTGTTTGTTCCAATGTCGGTGACGAACCCCAGCCGCATGGTTGTGTCGCTGTGATCCAAGATCAGGCAGTCGGCTTTCCCTTTGGCAGTCCGCAGACCCCGCCCAATCATTTGGACATACAAGATCTCAGACTTTGTCGGCCTCGCCAGAACGATGCACCTGACATCGGCATCAAACCCAGTCGTCAGCACACCCACGTTGCAGATCACTTGAACGTCG